>Ga0066367_1000035_pt1 | contig 17730 bp, 17 predicted proteins | sample Knorr_S7_td_AAIW_FD_77335 | JGI IMG/M metagenome (GOLD analysis project Ga0066367, IMG submission 77335) | Marine microbial communities from Southern Atlantic Ocean transect - Knorr_S7_td_AAIW_ad_750m_LV_A | ecosystem: Environmental > Aquatic > Marine > Oceanic | place: Atlantic Ocean...
ACAGCAGTCATGCCCCCAACCCACTGTATATCAGGTTGAAGATAGTCCACTGATCTGTCCGATACAGCTGACAGGAATGGAAGAGATGTGTACCAGTGCTCACCAGTTGCAATAGACTGCCATGGAAGTCGTTTCCTTAATTCTTTGAATCCCTGGTAATCTTCAGGTATCAAGCAATCTTCTATCCACTTTAGGTTGTATGGCCTCAATCTTTCTGCAAGCCTGACCGCAAATTCGAGATCAAAAGCCATCCAGCAATCAAGCATCAATTCAACGTGGGGACCTATTAAGGCCCGATTTTTTGAAATAAGTTCCTCGTTTTTGTCCAAAGCTTCTAAACCATCAGAGGGACCATAGGGACATGCCAGCTTCGTAGCCCCAAAACCAAGTTCCATGTGCCAGTCAGTATCGTTTCCTGTCGCATAGCAGGTAATTTCCTCCCTAGCAGGACCACCAAGAAGTTCGTATACGGGCATGTCAGCTATTTTTGCCTTCAGATCCCATAGAGCCAAGTCAACCGCGCTAATCGCATAGCTTGCTATTCCTGCTGCGCTATAAGGGGATGACAGCCTGAACATCATGTCCCAGATTTTTTCGATAGCCATACAGTTTTCACCGACTAGTAAAGGAGCGAAGTGGTCGTTGATCAGGGAATTAACGGGGCCACTGAAGGTAGTCATTCCGACACCGAATGTTCCATCCTCAGCCGTAACGACACAAACTGATAATTCTTCCCATGGCGGTTTCCAGAGATCTCTATGTCTCTTGAATCTTGGATAGCGTGACATAGGATTAGCCACTTCAGTATCCATAAACCAACTGTTACGAGCTGGTTTTTCTGAGGATGTGGGAGGTGGGAACTTCGCCCCATATGCTTTTATGCTTCTAATTTTCATTTGGAAATCCCTCTCAAGCATTTTAATGCGAAAATAATAGCACCTCATAACCTTAAGGATGACCAAAATAACTGAGTCTTTTTATGGGAGGTGCAATAGCGCCTATGCAAACTAAACACTACACTTAATGAAATAACAACTAGAAAATGTTGTGATAGGGTTCTCGTCCAAATCAAACATTTATTTGGGGGGAAGGGTTGACTAGGATAATTACTGAAACTGAAAGACTCATCATTCGTGAGTGGTGTCTCGCAGATATTGAAGCACTTCACAAAATAATGTCTGACGAAGAGGTGATGCGCTATGTATGGGACTACCAGCCAGCAACATTCGAACAAGTAGAACAGTTTGTCCAGCACTGCAGGGCTGAGAGTTCAACTCAACAGTGGACGATTTGGCCCCTAATCTCAAAACACGAAAATATGCTAATCGGCTACTGTGGATTCCTTGTGAGATCCTATGGAGAGTACGAGGGAGAAACAGAAATGGGTTGGTTGGTTGACCGCAATTACTGGGGTAATGGCCTGGCTACAGAGGCCGCACAAGCGGTTCTTACCCTCGGACTGGAGAATTGGTCTTTCAATAAAGTAATAGCTAGTGCCAGAGAAGAGAATACACAATCCCTAAAAATTATGGAAAAAATCGGAATGACCCTTATAAGTCCATCCCTCAATCCCAAAGGTAGGCTGGTTCCTCACGCCATGATTTGTAACCCAACTGACAAAAATACCTAGCTAATAACACATACATAGCACAGCGAACTGAAATATTTAGGAGGTCAAGCTTGTTTAGAAATCCAATTAAGAAAAAAATTAAAACTGGTCACACAATATATGGAACCATGTTGCAAGAAATGGCCACCCCCACTACTGCCCAGATATTTAATAGAGCAGGGTTTGATTTCTTTATGATTGATTGTGAACACGGGCCCTTTGACCAAGGGGTTGTCCGAGAAATACTTCGGGTAGCTCGGCTCGAACAAATTTGCCCACTTGTGCGAATACGAAATTTGGATTACAGCCTTGTGGCAGGAAATCTTGATGCCGGTGCAATGGGACTTATGTTACCAAGGGTTGAGTCTGTGGAGGACACCAAAGGTCTGGTTCAATACATGAAGTATCCTCCCCTTGGAGTGAGAGGGTTATCTTCAGATGCCCCACACTCTGATTACATATTCGGAGATTTAGAAGAATTCATATCAACGCAAAATGAAGATACCATTGCCATCGCTCAAATAGAAAGAAAAATAGCTATTGAGAATCTAGAGGAAATTTTGAGTACTCCTGGAATCGATATAGCACTTGTTGGTCCGGAGGATCTATCCCTGTCATACGGGGTGCCTGGGCAGACAGATCATCCGGAAGTGGTTGAAGCAATTGAACATGTGATAGAAATATCTTCCAAACTGGGTATCGCCCCGGGCATACACATGGGAAACGTGGCCGTGCTGTCAGAATGGGAATCCAAAGGCATGCGCGTAATCATGTGTAATTCTGACCTCGGATTTCTGCTTGAAGGGGCCGAAGGAAACCTCAAAGCACTAAAGTCAAAATCGGCTCAGAATCTTTAAAGGAAAATAATTTATGTCAGAAGAAAATTTAACTATTGATTGCCAGGTTCATTCTTATCTGCGTAATAGTGAAGAGCGACCGTGGCTAGGATTTCTACAAGGGCCCGAAGAAGTCAGCGGAGAGGACATGGTTAAAGCCATGGATTCAGTTGGGGTCGACGGTGCCATACTTGTCTCACCAAATAGCCTATACGGCTATGACCCAAGCTATGCTCTTGATGTGTATGCGGCATATCCAGATCGTTTTGCCCTTATAAAACCCTTCAATCCAGATTCTGAGCATGTAGCTAATGAAATCGCTGCATGGGCAGAGATTCCAGGCGTTGTGGGCGCAAGATTATTTCTACGTGCGGACACATACAGCGAAGAAAACCCGGGTCTCGATAGAATTTGTATTGCAGTGTCAGATGCAAATATTCCGCTTAATGTAATGTGTGCGGGAAATCTGTCCATGTTTAGCAATCTTGCCGCCCGAAACCCAAATACACGATTTGTGCTAGATCATGTGGGTTTGATTCAACCACACGTTCCACCCGTTCCTGAAAATCCTTTTTCTGATTTGGACAATGTGATTTCGCTCGCTTCATTCGACAATGTAGTTATAAAAATATCGGGAGCGTGCACTCTGTCTCATCAACCATTCCCGTACCCAGACATATGGGAACCTCTTGAAAAAATATTTGACGCTTTCGGTTTAGATAGGTGTATGTGGGGTACTGACTGGACCAGAGCAGTAGATCTACTGACATATGAACAGGGAGTTGAGGCATTCAGGGTCACTGATGCTTTATCCGAATCAGAGAAGTCAACGTTAATGGGAGGCAGCCTAACCAAAATCTACGGTTGGAAGCCATCAAACTAGTAACTCTAAACAAAATTGATATTAACTACTGAGTACGATATTTAAGGAGAAGTCATGGCAGAACTTAGACAAAACAGAGCGAAACAAAAACTGAGGAACAACGAGACAGTAATTGCAGTTAACTCTAGCGACACCGACATGATCGACTTCCTGGGATCAACCGGTCTTGTGGACATGATATGGATAGAAATGGAACATGGGTCGGTAACATGGGGCGACCTAGGCGATATCTCCAGAGTGTGTGATCTTTGGGGCATGACCTCCTTAGTGAGAGTTAACAACAATGACCCCTGGTTGGTGGGCAGAGCATTGGACAGAGGAGCACAAGGTGTAGTGGTGCCTCATGTTGATACAAAATCTGATGCTGAGAGACTTGTGCGAGGAGGAAAGTTTACCCCGGTTGGCAAACGAGGAATGGGAGGCTCCCGACAAGGACTTGGAGTAACTAACTATATCCAGAAAGCCAATGATGAGATACTTCTGATAGGTCTAATTGAAGACGTTGAAGCAATCGACAATCTGGATGAAATATTAACCGTTGAAGGGATCGATTGCCTAATGGTAGTGCCAGGAGATCTATCTCAGAGCATGGGACCTGACTACTTAGGGCATCCAGACCACCCGGAAGTTAAAGACCTCGTCGAGAAAACAATGAAGAGAATCGTTGCCGCGGGATATGCAACTGGTTCCACTGCTGATGACAGCAATATCGGAAGATGGGTTAACGCCGGTGGACGAATGTTTCTTTGCCAATTCCAAGGTTATATCCAAAATGGCTTAAAAGAACTCAGGAATAAGGCTATTTGATAGCTTGTTGATATCTGGTGACTAAAAAGCTGGAACTTAATAAAGTTCTAGTGTTTTGAATATGAAATTTATAATGATTGGAGACATCCCTATTGGGCGATAATACTTACGATTTCATAATAATAGGTTCTGGATCAGCAGGGGCCATAATCGCAGCCAGACTAACAGAGAATCCCGATATTTCTGTCCTTCTTATTGAATCCGGGCCCATGTATCATCGGTTTTCTGATATGCCTGACTTCATTAAGGGCTTTGAACAGAGCTACGACTCATCTGGCGACCCTGTTAAGGTAAATTCTTGGACAGATATAGCGAATAGTGGAGCTGGCCGAATGTTTGTCGCCAGATCAACTGATCAACAGCAACCTATGCTGGTTCCACGAGGAACAACGTTGGGCGGATCCAGTTCAGTCAACGCGCAAATTTTCCTAAGGGGAGAACCAACAGACTATGACACCTGGGCTTCTTTTGGTAACGAAAAATGGAGCTATAAGGATTGTCTGCCTTTCTTTAGGAAACTTGAAACCGATCTAGATTTTTCTGGTGACTTTCATGGAACATCTGGTCCAGTAAAGTGTAAAAGAGACCCTGAAGAGGAATGGCAACCTAACCAGATGGCCTTTTACAAAAGCTGTCAGGCACTTGGATTTAATTCAGCCAAAGATCACAACGATCCTGATTCCACGGGAGTCGGCCCAGTACCATTCAACACAATCGATGGGGTCAGGCAAAGTACATGGCTCACATACTTAAAGCCCGTAATGAAAAGGGGAAATTTAACCATAATTCCGGAAGCATTTGTCATATCACTGAATTTCAACGGAACTAAGACTGAAAGTGTGACCATCATCCGTCAAAACCAGACGACAACTATAGAAGCTAGTGAAGTAATAGTTTCAGGAGGCGCAATAGGATCGCCTCAACTGTTGATGCTCTCTGGAATAGGGGACGCCGCGCAACTTAAGAACCACGGAATAGCAGTTGTAAAGAATCTTCCAGGGGTTGGTAAAAACTTACGTGACCACCCACAGGCACAAGTGGTATGGAAAACAAAAGAAAATCGTTCACAAGACCCTGATCCATACAAAAGGGTTCAGGTAGGACTTAGGTATACAGCTTCCAATTCGAATCTGCGCAATGACATGTTTCTACAACCTGTCAGCACAGCGAACCCAAGCGTTTATCTTGGCCCTGAAGACTCCATCAATCATATAGCTATCACCGCCATGTTATACCTGGCCAAAGGACAGGGTAGTCTCACTCTCAGGTCAGCTGACCCTCTGATCCAACCATATCTTGATTACAATTTTCTACGAGAAGAGGAAGACCTTCGAAGACTTAGAGAAGGCGTAGAGCTATGCATCTCTGTTGTGGAAAGTGGGGAATATAAAAACATAGTTGAAGAGAGAGTCATACCCACTGAAGAAGATATGGGTTCAACGGAACAATTTAATAAATGGCTTTTGAAAAACGTGAGGACAACTCATCATGTTTCTGGAACATGCAAAATGGGACCCGATTCTGATCCCCTGGCAGTGGTTGACCAGTTTGGTAAGGTGCATGGGACAGAAAACCTAAGAGTAGCTGATGCTTCTATAATGCCTGACTGTGTCAGGGCTAATACAAACGTTGCCACGATGATGATAGGAGAGAGGATTGCTGACTTCATAAATAACGATCTATAAGTCTTTTTGGAATAATTATGTATATATTCATAGGATATATAACCGCAGCATAACTAGTAGGAGTAACTCGTGAAAATTGTAAAATTTCGAACTTCAACCGGTGACCAATGGGGAGTATTGGAAAAGGAAACCATCCGATCAATTGAGGGAAGCCCATTCGGCGACATAAATCTAGGAGGTGAAATCCACTCCTTAAACGACGTTACGTTGTTGGCTCCTATCTCCCCTCTGAATAAGGTCCCAGCAATAGCGGCCAACTACGGCGAAAGGGATGATAGAGATGGACCTGGAATATTCATGAAACAACCAGGGACCTATCAGCGTCATGAAGGGAACATAGTATTTCCACGCAGCTGTAAGAAAGTTATTCACGAAGCAGAGGTTGGAATCGTAATATCCAAGGTTGCACGACACGTTGATGAGAAAGAGGCATTGGATTACGTGCTGGGATATACATGTGTAAACGACGTGAGCGCTAGAGAAACTGTTGATATCTCAAGCTATCCGGAACGTCCAGAAATAGGCGCGGGAATCACGATGAGATGGAAACATTACGATACGTTCTGCCCCATAGGACCCCATATTGAAACTGAAATAAGTGATCCTGGCAATCTCGACATCGAATGCCTCGTAAACGGCAAAATATCAGCTTCTGGAAATACAAGAGACATGCTATTTTCGATTCCGAAGTTAGTCAGTTGGGTATCCGAGGTAATGACACTTTATCCAGGCGATATAATTCCCTCCGGCTGTCCTGAAACGGCGGAAATAAATATAGGGGACAGAGTCGAAGTAAAGGTCGAAAAAATAGGTTCATTGGTCAACACTGTAATTGGAGACTATTAACTAACATATTCCATAAATCTACAGCTTGGATTTAGGTAATCTGAAAATGAATCCAAGATCTATATTCTCTGTCAATCGAAAAAAAATTCGTCTTCAGGCTCCAAATACTGTCTGGCGAGTTCTACATCTAAAGTTATTCCCAAACCTGGTTTATCCCATACATCAATAAAACCGTCTTTAACGATTGATTCAGGGTGTCCCTGTTGACCGGGTAGGCCTTGTATTATGTCGTACCACCATTCCGGCTGGCCGGTAGAGTACTCAAAGGCTATAAAGTTATCCGGATAAGTAGCCGCTACTTGTACTTGAGCCGCCAAACCAATCAGCCCCACCCCGATCCCATGTGGAGCAAAAAGTATTCCATGTAAATCAGCATATTGGGCAATCCACTTCATCTCGGCTATCCCACCAACATCCAAAGGGTCAGGTCCAATTATGTTGACAGCCTTTCTTTCAATTAAATCTTTGAAATTATCTCTTAAATAGATTTGCTCCCCAGTGTGAATAGGAGTTGTTGTATAGGGAGTGATCTGCAAAAAAAGATCGGGATCAACAGAGGGGGAAAAGTCGCCTCTAACAGTATCTTCAAGCCAAATAACATTATAAGGCTCCAACGTCTGAGCAAGTTTCAGCGTGTCAGTGACCGTCATTCCGGGTCCACAATCAAGTGCAAGACCAACTTCATCACCCAGTACTTCCTTCATCGCCTCTACACAATCCACTGTGTGATTGAAACCTTTTTCAGTCAGTAATCCGCGGTTCGGATAAGAAGGAGAGGGGTGCCTCCCAGGAATGCTGACTCCCTGGTGATCTCCATAAAAGTAGTCCGGCACATCCGCATCCATTTTTCCATGAAAAGATATTGCTTGTTTTATTATGGTAAATCCTTGAGGCAGATCCCTCATGTTTGCAGATGATTCTGCGTAGTCTTCAGGGTTTTTCGAGGATAACGGGGTTCGAATTGCTCCGTTGTATACCCGCACTTTATCCCTTATCTTACCCCCCAAAAGTTTGTATACAGGAACATTTGCGGCCTTTCCTGCGATGTCCCACAATGCCACTTCAATACCACTCACTGAAGCGCCCCACGGCTTGAAAGCTCCTAACCGACGAATCTTAAGGACAGTCCTTTCAACGTCTGTGGGATCCGACCCGAGAATAAGGTCCCTATAATGTTCAACGTGCCAGCGAATATGAGCGGATCGTAGGCGGGCAGCTGACCCATATCCATCTATACCTTCATCGGTCTTAATTCTTATTACTGGTTGACCACCAATGATCGCGCATTTTAAATCTGTGATCTTCATGGTGTAGCATCTCCACTGTTATAGGACTCGGCAATAATACACTTTAAGTTTTACAAAATATCTCCGGCAGCAACCGAGGATTCATTAGGAGAAACAATGACATATATTAAAAGAAGGAACATTACCAAGCAAAAACTACTGGACGGAGAAATAGTAAAGGTCCCAGAAATAAACAGAGTATTTGATCCAACAGTCGTCGAGACCTTAGCGTCGGTGGGATATGACTGTGTATGGATAGACATGGAACACAGCCACGCAGATTTCAGGGATCTAGCTACTCTAGTTTTGGCATCTAGGGCATGCAATCTCGACGTTTTTGTTCGCATACCTCATGGGCCATATAACCAGGTTATAAAGACTTTAGAGATTGGGGCCTCTGGTCTGATATGGCCCCACTGCAAAAGTGCATCGGAGGCAAAGTCGTTTGTTGAAATGGCCAAATACCACCCTTTAGGCATGAGGGGAATGGGCGGTGGAAGGGATTCAGAGTTTGGAAAAGCAGAGAAGCCAGACTATTTTGATTTCGCAAACGAGAATGTCCTTCTAGGTGTAATGATTGAAGATAAGGAAGGGGTGGACGCGTGTGAAGAAATTGCCAAAGTAGATGGTATCGATCTACTTTTCGTTGGTCCGGGTGATTTATCTCAAAGTTATGGGGTTCATCGGGAACCTGGTCATCCAATACTTCATCCGAAAGTCACGGAAGCATTTCAGAAAGTCGGAGAATCCTGCAGGACCAATGGAAAAGCAATGGGGACAGCCGTTGACCCTGGTGAAGCCATGGAATTAGCTGTCGATAAAGGAACTACGTGGCTGAATTGCTGTCACGACGTAAACGCATTAACAATTGGATACTCTCATGCTATCAACGAGACAGACAAAATCGTAGCTAGGTATTAAAAAAAGCCTTAGATCCGATTCTTGTTTACTTGGTGTCTTAGAAGGCGTATTCTGTTCGCCCAAGGCCACCAAAGATCAAACTAATTACGTGTTAATCAGGTCGACCAGACCGAAACCTGAGAACTCTTTTGCCATTGCTAAAAAGTTTTTCTGAATTTACCAAACGACTAGGTACATTTGAGTCGTTTCGCCATAGAAATTATCGGTATCTGTGGTTCGCTACATCAGCCTTCAGTAGCGGATACTGGGTACAGCAAGTAGTAATTGGCTGGCTCGCGTACGAGATCACGGGATCAGCGCTGGTAACAAGCATTGCCCTTGGTCTAGACGCACTCCCGGTTCTTTTAGGGGCACCTCTTGGAGGATTACTAACAGATAGATTTAACAAGAAAAAACTTCTAATTGCCACGCCTATTTATGGGTCTATTTTGATGACCTCATATTTTTTCGTTGTTTATTATGGTCACACTAGTGCATGGAATTTGTTCCTGGTAGTTTTTCTCGCCGGACTTTCTTGGATAATCAATGATCCAGCAAGAATGGCACTGCTGGCTCAGATCGTACCAAGGGAAAATCTTGTAAATGCTTTCGCCTTGAACTCCATGGCATTCAGCGTTACTAGACTTGTGATTCCAGCGATCGGAGGCTTCCTCATCGCCCTCGTGGGCCCGGCGCCTCTTTTTCTGCTAGAGGCTTTGTTCCTGGGAATTACAGCAATAATCATTCTTTTCATAAGACTTGAACCCGACCAGTTAAAAGTGCCAGATTCTCCACTCGAATCATTCAGTTCGGGACTCAGGGCCGGAATCTCTTACGTATCAAGAAGTCGGTCCCTAATAGGACTAACAATTATGAATTTAGGAATGGCGATTTTAGTCATTCCATTTATAAATGGATTATTACCGGTATACGCTGTCGAAGTCTACAGTGTGGGACCTGAGGGCCTAGGCCTTTTATTGTCAGCGGCGGGAGTCGGATCATTTGTGGGTACTTTTATACTCGCCTCATTTTCTAACATTGCAAGACCCGGAAAAATACTATTCGGATTCCTAGTCATGATGGGAATACTCATGGCATTGTTCGGTTTGAATAACAGATACCTTATAGCTCTTGGATTGATGATGATAGTATCCGGGTGCATGATGTCATTTTTTTCAGTCGGCGGAGCTACTGTCCAAAGAATGCTGGACGACAGGTATCGAGGGAGAGCTACCGGAATCTTCATGATGACTTGGGGGTTTATGCCTATTGGAAGCCTCGGAGCGGGAATCTTAGCAAACCAATTGGGAGCTCCGAATTCCACATATATAGGCTCCGTCATTTTGGTTGTTTTCATATCAGTTTGCTTTTTTACATTCAAGGATGTCTGGGAGCATAGATCTTCATCACCAATCTCTAGGGTTGGTTAATTTCGATGCGCTGAAACAAATCAATCTTATTTTCTTACATATATTTGATACATCGAAATTTGACTTGTTCATACATAATTGGGAAAATATCGAAGTTATGAATGCTAGTTATCGCTGTTCTTGTTTGTGTATGAACTTGCGGGGCCACGGAACTTGTCGTGGACTTGTTGGGTACTTGCACATATAGTAACCAACAGCGCTAAACCCAAAATACTGGGTAAAAAGGCCCCCGCTCTGTAATTAGGTTGGGGGCCTTTTTGTGTCTAGATATCATAACTGCGACAATGTCAATAATTTTGACGAGTTACCTTTGTGAACTTAGGGAGTAACAGATGAAAGAACAAAGTAGCACTGAAGGTGTTGTTTTAGACGTCAGGGGTGAAATATGTCCATATCCCATGATCAGAACAAACAAAGAATTAGATGAAACTAGCCCTCCTCTCAAAACTCTTGAGATTCTCACAGATCATCCACCTGCTCTTTCAACAATTCCCCCTGAAGCTATGAAAAGGGGTTATGGCTGTGAAATAGAGGAAGAAAGCTCGGGAGAATGGAGAATAAAACTGTTTAAGTAATCAAACAATAATTTTGAAAACCAAGATATTTATTAGAAATACTGGGAAAAGGTGAATCGATGAAAAATCTAGTTAGTACAAAGAGGATGTTAGGAGCGATATTAGCGCTCACTATTATCGCTTTGCTAAGCGGATGTGGTGGTAGCAAAGTGGAACAGGATACTGCTCTGGAAAATATCTCAGATCATCCGTTTCGTAAGGGCTATGCCTCCTCTGAAAGATTGGTAACCGCCAAATGGGTCGCAGATAATCTTGATAACGAAAAAGTGAAAATTATAGATATAAGGAAGCCTGAACTTTTTGATGAGGGGCACATTCCAGGTGCAGTGAATTACCCTGCCAAGGAACTGCAGGTGGAGGCCGATGGGGTAAAAGGCATGCTTCCTCCGGGAGACGCCGTTGCTGCTAAATTGAGTTCCCTGGGAGTAGAACCTAGTGACACTATCATCATCGTTGACCACATAAAGAACCTTTGGTCCACAAGACTTCTATGGACGCTTGAGGTTTACGGTCATGAGGATGCCAGAATGATCGATGGGTCATATTTTTCATGGACGGAAGGATGGACAGATGGAGGGATGGTTAAAAGTTCAAGGAATAAGATAACGACTGCATCCCCTTCGGTAAAGCCCTCAAATTATGAATTCACTTCTGAAAAAAATGAATCTCTCATAGTGGCTCTTGAAGCTGTAAAAAAATCAATAAGTGATTCTGGGTCTGTTGTGCTTGACACGCGAAGTGCCGAGGAATACGCGGGGACGGATGATCGAGATAATCTCCGACATGGTCACATACCTTCTTCAATACATGTTGAGTGGGTTCAGAATGTGGATGATAAAGGTCGGTTCTTACCTGCAGATCAACTACAAAGCCTTTACGGCTCAGCGAACATTAATGGTGATCTAGACATATACACCTTGTGCCAGACAGCGGTCAGGGCTGCTCATAGTTGGTTTGTGCTACAAGATCTTCTTGGATACGAGAATGTAGCAATATATGATGGATCGTGGATAGAATGGGGTAACAGGGAAGATACCCCTATTGACTCCTAGGTCGATTTATCGGGTTAAAGCAAGGGGGCTATATTAACTTCAGTTCCCCAAAATAAAATGTGCGGTGGATATATAAATTGCTCCCCGCACATTTTTGTATAATACCCTTCCCAATACCTAGTCAGGGTATTGTTTCTGTGATGCCTGTGTGAAGATGTATCGTTGTTTCTCAACGGGCGACGGATATCAAATGGTTAATTCGACGGACTGAGGATAATGCTGATGCAAGAGGTAACGCAGGCGAAGCCCCAGATCAATAGATCTCAACTGATAAAGTCACTTGGGGTTGGAATTTTATTGCTACTTATACTTGCATTTGCAATGTTCTCGGGAGATTCTGACAATGCCATATTTTGGCTGGTAGGTATTGCTTTTGGAATAATAGTACAAAGAAGCCGGTTCTGTTTTACTGCTGCTTTCCGTGATTTGTTTCTGCTTGGTCAGACAAGAATGATAAAGGGCGTTCTCATAGGTCTTGCGGTTTGTACAGTGGGTTTTGCTATGGTAATGAGCAATGTTTATCCTAATCCAGGGTTCGGGTCACCCCCTACTGCCGCTAACGTACTACCGGTCGGATTATCTACATTGATTGCAGGAACTTTGTTTGGTGTGGGTATGGTTCTTGCCGGTGGATGTGTTTCGGGATCTCTATCAAGAATGGGGGAAGGCTACTTGGCTTCTTGGGTTGCAATAGGTGGGGTGATGATAGGACTGTTCTTTCTAAACAGCACTTGGAATTGGTGGTGGGACAACGTAATTTCTTTTGAGCCCTCAATTTGGCTTCCTGGGGAGATTTCATATACGGGGTCAGTAACATTAACGTTAGTGGTATTAGCGTTCATTTTGTATCTTGCGGTTCTTTGGGAAAGACACAAGAATATGGGTTTTGTAATGCCGGAAATAAAAAGAAAGCCCGATCCAGCACCAACGGGATCTCTTGATGAGATTTTTACTTACCTGAAATTCCCATTTAAGAGAGAGTGGAGCCCAATAGCGGGAGGAATCGCTCTGGGGCTTTTGAACCTGCTGCTTTTCATAAGATTTCATCCTTTAGGCGTAGTTGGTGAAATCTCAAGGTGGTCAACAACTTTAACGAGCAACGTAGGGTTACCGGAATTTGTACTTAGAGGAATGGAAGGACTTGGCGCCTGTGCCCTTGTTTTTACGGAGGGAACTTGGTTAACGCACGGCTTATTTCTTAACGTGGGAATCATAATTGGTGCCTTAGCTTCGGCAGTTTTTTCCGGAGAATTTAAGATCAGGATACCTCGCTCACCGGTCCGCTACGCTCAATCTCTAATTGGTGGTGGTGTAATGGGATATGGGGCTGGTCTTGGATTGGGATGTACTTTGGGGGCCTTTTTCTCCGCAGTCCCATCATTGGCTGTAAATGGTTGGGTGTATGCGTTGGGACTGACTATAGGGGCATTCATCGGCGTTAAGATAATAAAAAGAATACCATGACCGAGAACTTATCACTTGTAGATTTATGTGGCATGGATCTACCAACTCAAATGAAACATGTTAATAAGTCTCTAAAAGAGGCTTCACAGGGTTCAACAATACGACTCATGACAGAGCACCAGATGTTAGCAACGTATGTTTTGCCAAAGGCCCTAGAGATTAATGTTAAGTGTAAGGTATCGCCAGTCCAGGAAAACTGGAAAATTGAACTGTTCCCAGAAAAGTAATTTTAAGATCTATATAACCCTGAAACAGCAGGCAAATCCTTAATCAACCATTAGCCACTATGACACCTATCTCAGGATATCCTCTCATTCCCTCTGCGACAGGAAAGTCTGCGTCCGAGTACCATAAAACACCATCCTTTATAGTCAGCCCATGAGGGTCTGGTCCGTCAGGTGGAAGATGTATTCGATCCATTTCCAATCCCGTAATTTTTTCATATTTAACTATCACTTTGTCCGCCCTATCAGAACACCATATGCCATCACCATCTAGGGCCAGGCCATGTAACACGTTCAGGTCACAAGCGAACTTATGAATTACCTCATAGGTATTCCCATCTACCAAAATTAAAGCTTTAGGGTTGAACGCGGTCAACCATATGTTTCCTTCGTCCCACTCTAAACCGTGAATACCTCCTCCATCAGGTGTTCGAAAATAATCGACAGTCTCACCTGTTGCAGGATCGATTTTACGTACCTTCGATACGTGGTCATCGTGGGGTCTGAAAGGACGGGCACTTGCCGTGCCATTACATGCGGTCCATAAGAACCCGCCACCATACGTAATACCAGATCCGTTTTCAGTCTCGGTTGAAATTATTCGTTGCGTCCTTCCATTTTTATCAAGTACAAAAACATCATCGGTCAGTTGGTCCATTACAAATAGCTCATCCCCAAACCACTGCAGTCCATTTGGCATTCTCACCGGTGTATCAAAAAGGCTTGAGACCTTATTTTTAGTCATAAGTTTTCCTCGCTCATTCAAAGTACCAGGGCCCACCGAACACTCCCAGGCGGGGTAAGTACAGAAAGTAGTAACCAAAATCCAGCATATTTAGTTAGCCCAATGACCTCTTTCTTTCCTAATGGCAATACTATCCATTACTGGCAAAACTTGAACGTCCCCAGCGGCCATTTGTGGTCGCAAAATATTGGTTATTAACTGCATATCGTCGGCTTCTATAACCGCGAATATAGTGTGGGAAACGTTGTAACCCCACACCCCTATAACCTTTACGTCTGAATTCCCTTCCATCCAACTTGTCATATCTCGAACCGCATCGCTATCGACACCATGTTGAACACCTGGGCAGGTCTTGTAATTATGTTTCGCTGTTACATGAAAAAGCATCTAAAATTACCTCCAAATATGTTTTAGGCAGCTTATATCATCATATGTCAATTATCTGCAATCAAAGGAACAATAGCGTCAAGGCTTCAAAATTTTCTTCAATATCTAAATAGTAGCGCGAGACCAACTCAGAAAATATCCGTTCCCTTTCCGACTAATCAGCATATTACCGCGGCTTCCCTACTACTTCATTTTCCCCGGGGTTAGGCTACATTTACAATGGGGAATCAGGCGATTCCCAGTCGAGTATTCCCTTATTCTTGAACGAATTAATCTCGTCAACTGTATACCCAAGCTCTTGGAGAATAGGGAATGTATGTTCACCCTTAAGTATGCCCCCTCCTGCTTTGCAAGGAGTCTCCGAAAAGTCGAGCACCGGCGAGTATCTCCAGAAGGTGCCAAATTTTTTGTGGGATACCTCTGTAGTAAATCCATTCTGGGCAATATGAGGATCATTGGCAAAAAAGTTATACATGTTCGTATCTTCGACCCGCACACATCCTATATCTTGGGAAGTAAGTTCTAATTCCCATTGATCAGCGTTTTTACCCGAAAAAATGGATCCTAATTCCTCAATTAGGGCGCCATCGTGTAAACGTCTGTTTTGGACGGTTGCGAACCTCTTATCCCTCAGCAAATATTTAGATCCTAGAGCGTCACATAAAGATACCCATTCCGACTCCATCGGGCAGGCTAAAAAGACCCATCCAGATTTCGCCCTGTAGAGGCGATTAAGGGCGTTTGTACCGTAACCGTCGATATCAGGAATTTCTCTATCCGGTTTGCCGTCGAAATCGAAGAAATCGTCAGCATTAGCTGTAGCATTTGCTCCGATCATGGTAGTCTCAACATACTGTGGCAGTTTAGTACGCAGCCGCGCATATAAACCCATAACTACACTAGTCGCGGCTACCATTGAAGTATTCGGGTCAGGATTAACATCCTGAGCTCTCCCCAATCTATTGGATACAGTCACGATTTCATCTATGGACATATCGACGTCTTCGGGAGGTATAGCGTCTTCCCCTGCCTGCGTTAGAGCACCACCAGAAACTGCGCCGCCTATTGGGTGCATTGCAGGACGATGACTGTATGGGCCACTCGAACCGTACCCCGCGATATAAACGTAATTAATATCTGGATTAAGTTGCCTCACCCTATCAAAATCTATACCTACTCGCCCCGGAGCACCGGGTCTCATGTTATGCATAAGCACATCAGCTTTAGGTATTAGGCGAGATAAAATTTCTTGTCCCTTTTCAGTTTTTAGATTTATAGAAAGCCCTTCTGTTCCCGCCATAGTTCTATTGGAGGCTAGACCGTTATAGGGCCCTCTCATCCAATCTCCCGTAAGTGTCTCAATACGGATTACTCTGGCTCCTAACTCAGCTAGAAGGGACCCGGCAAGTGGTCCAGCAATTACTGTTGATAAATCTAGAACAATAATTCCTTCTAACGGATGTTTAGCTCTTTGTTCCGAAAAATCTGTTGAACTCGTGAAGGACTTTACCCTACCCAAAGCTTCGGCTGCCAGCAATTCATCCGTATGCTGCCCAACACGTGGGGCAGGGCCCTGTATTTTAGGTACACAGGGCTCCATCATAAATGCGGGGCCTAACTGCCTCATTTCTCCTACGTGGGAATCTTCAACTACTTGAACATGTCCATTGTGAATCATCTGGGGATGATTTAATGCTTCGGTGGCTGACATGAAAGGCTCCGCTGCAACATCACTCTCTTCATTAACAAAAAGGTTCATCCATTCCTCGAATGTGCGTTCCCTCATCCTTTCTAAAATCATTCGTCGCAGGGCTTCTCGATCTTCCTCTTCCACCAAATTAGGAGCGTCCTTAAAACGAGGATTTTCAAATATTTTGCCGAGACCAATAGCGTGGATTTCAGATCTGAATAAGCGTTCAATTAAATTAGCCAGTTGTATCCATTTACCATCTTTTGTTCTTGCCGGTAAATACTGTATCGGTGATGGTCTGGTTGCTATTGTGGAGGAATCAAAATCAAATGTTTCAGGATACTTGATCATCATCTGCCACAGTACAAACTGAGTGAGATCGTAATAAGTTACGGCCTGCAGCAAACTTGTGTTCACCCTCTGACCAATACCCTCCCTGTCCCTCACCATCAGAGAAGATACAATTCCTCTTACAGCAGCCATCGCCGCTGAATGACTGGCAACCTTGACAGAAGCAAAGTTCGGACCTTCCCTACCCGACAGGCCGGCGAATATCATTAACCTGCCACTCTTGGCCTCCACAAGCCCTTCGTAGTCCTTATATTGAGAGTAAGGGCCCTTTTGGCCAAACCCTGTGATTGAACAAAAAATCAACCTAGGATGTTTCACTTTTAAACCATCATATCCAAGGCCTAACGACTCCAAATAACCAGGTCTAAATGATTCCACAACAACATCTGCGCTAGCGACCAACTTTAAGAATTCGCTCGCTCCATTTTCATTTTCTAAGTCAATAACAACACTACTTTTGCCTCGATTCCATAACAATGAAGGCGAAAAAGATCTATATGGATCTCCACCGGGTGGTTCAATTTTTATGACATCAGCACCAAAGTCTGAGAGAGTCATTGTTGCAATTGAACCTGCCATACCCTGCGTAAGGTCCAAAACTCTAATACCATCAAGTACTTGAATCATAAAACTGCCTATATGAAATTTCCTTCTATCTCATTTGATAACTGTTGAAACGGCTTTAGGTTCTTATACACACATCACCAAGATTGTTATTCTAGAATCTATTTCATCATTTCGAGAAGATTATTGCACACAGTCAGTGAAGATCTATCAAATAGGTTTATCAAGAATTAATCTTCCGGTTACGAACATCCAACCCATGGCTAATGTTTGTATGATATGAGATAAGTATGGAAAATACGAATTAAGCCAAAGGAGCCTCAAATGTCACAAATGCCCTTGCAACAATCCGCCTTCATAAATGGACTGAATTTGACATTTTACGAGTGGGGAGAC
>Ga0066367_1000036_pt1 | contig 17497 bp, 13 predicted proteins | sample Knorr_S7_td_AAIW_FD_77335 | JGI IMG/M metagenome (GOLD analysis project Ga0066367, IMG submission 77335) | Marine microbial communities from Southern Atlantic Ocean transect - Knorr_S7_td_AAIW_ad_750m_LV_A | ecosystem: Environmental > Aquatic > Marine > Oceanic | place: Atlantic Ocean...
GCCCCTTCGAAGAACAGGTAGCCGACCACACTATAATCACTGGTACGCCAAAGACTGTCCTGCCCAAGATTCGCCACGTCCTGGAGTACCTACGGCCGGGAAGCATCTTCTTTTGGGACGGCGACGGAGCCATGAGCCATGAAGACTCGATGCGCAGTCTTCGACTGATGGGTGAGGAAGTTATCCCGGCGGTGCGGGAGATGGGCAAAGAACTGGAACTTAACAGTCCCTTCGAGGTTGACCCCGCCACCGGGAAGCGCTTCCAGGATACGGAAGTGGCGGCGGTCAGCGCTGACGATTAACGAAACCCCTTAGACCATCCCAACCATGAGCTTAGTTTCTAACGGGGGATTGTGCCAATGGCCGAAACGGCTGATGTAGTAGTGGTAGGCGCCGGGGTCGTCGGATGCTCGGTCGCCTACTATCTTTCACGCCAGGGCGTAAAAGTTAAGCTGGTGGAGCGTGATGGTATCGGCAGCGGCGCGTCCACCCACGCCACAGGATTCCTAAGCCTTCTGGGGGCGGAGTTCTCCCAGGGTCCGTCCTTTGAAACCGCCCTGGCCGCCTACAGGGAATTCCCCGACGTAGTGAAAGACCTGGAAGAAACGACAGGCATCGATCTCTTATATCAGAGACGCCCGTCATTGAGGCTGGCTCTGGAAGAGGAAGAAGAGACCCTCATAAAAGATCTCATGTCGTGGCAGCAGGACCTGGTTCGGGTTAAATGGATAGGCCCAGATGAAGTCCACGAGGTGGAGCCACGTCTTACACGGCAGATACGGGGCGCTGCCTACGAGGACGAGTCGGCCCAGTTGGACAGCTATCGCTTGACTCTTGCGCTGGCGCAGGCGGCTGAGAAACGGGGAGCGGAGTTGCAACTCCGGCCAGTCACCGGATTTTTAGGCGACAGTTCCCGGGTAACGGGGGTGCGCACCGCCACCGGCGACATCGAGTGCGGTACGGTAGTGATGGCGGCAGGCACCTGGAGTTCGTCCTTCGGAGATGCCCTTAATTTCCCCATTCCTGTCCGGCCTTTAAAGGGAGAGCGCTTGATTCTGCGCTTCGATGGCCCCCCATTGCCGGTGTTGATAAGCTCTCCCAAGCGCGGCCACATGATTAGCAGGCTTGACGGAGTACTCAGTGTGGGCAGTACCGGAGGCCGGGACTACGACCAGAATAACCTGTTCTTGGGTGAAGAGTACGACAGCGTCCCCACTGAAACCGCCAAACTCGAACTGTTACAAAGGGCCATAGACGTTCTGCCGGGGTTAGAGTCGGCGGAGTTGGTTGAACAACTTGCTGGCTCCCGGCCCCTCAGCCCGGATCGTATGCCTATCATCGGGCCCGTGCCGGGAGTAGAAGGAATCGTGTTGGCCACCGGTCATTCCACCAAAGGTATCCACTTAGGTCCCATCACCGGACGCATCGTCACGGAGTATATTCGGGCCGGCTGTGGCCCAATATCACCAGAGATGGAGATCTATCTTCCGTCGCGGTTCGCGACGGCGTCCGCGATTGACTTCCATGCCAGCGGGAGGCTGGTGGACGAGTAACCGGGAGAGTATCATACACAACTAATAACGTAAGGAGGAATCCGCCATGGGAATCCAAGTAAAACGCGTTGGCCACATCGGGATCTTAGTATCCGACTTCGAAAGGTCTTTCAAGTTCTACACCGAAACCATGGGTTGCAAGGTAACCAACCGCCGCCAAGGGCCGGATGGCAGAGAGACCGCGTTTCTCCGGTTCGATGAAGAACACCATGACTTCGTGATTGCCCAAGCCCCCGAGGAAGCCGATGTTACCGCGGATCAGGGTGGGACCCGGTTAATTCAGCAGATCGCTTTCTTGGTGGAAGACCGTGAAGCGTATCTGGACGCTCTGGCGCACCTGCATAAGCACGGCGTCAAACCCGCCAGCAAAGTCCTGGTTCACGGCCCGGAGGGCGGACCGAACCAAGGCGTTACGGGCAGCGGCAGCCGATCTTTCTACTTCTTTGACCCAGACGGCAATCGCTTGGAGATTTACTGCGACGCCGTCAAGGTAAGGAACGGCGAGGAGTTCCCCAGGGCAGACATCGCTGAAGCATTGAAGGCCTTCTCTCAGGTTGAAGCGCCTCGCTAAGATCCCCACAGATAACTGACCAGGTCTTCATCTTCATGGTGAAGACCTAAGATTACTTAAATATGGAATCGGGAGGACACGATTATGGCGAAGATTAGGCATATCGCCCTGACAACGAAAGACCCCAGCAAGGCAGCAGAGTTCTACAAAGAGGCTTTCGAGATGGTAGAGGTACGCCGCAGCGACAACGGCGCGGTTTTCCTCTCTGATGGCTACATAAACCTGGCCATCTTGAACTATAAGACCGCAGCCACCGACGCCGACGTGGGACCAAACGGGGACAACTACGACGGCATCCACCACATCGGCTTCAAAGTTGACGACCTGGACGACGCGTGCGAAAAGCTGGAAGGAGCCAAAGGCCGGGCAATCACCACCAGAGAAGGCCTGGAAGCCATCGCGCCGGGATCGCCCCGCAACTTCGAGATGAAGTGGTCTGGGCCCGACGATGTGGTGATCGACATCTCTCACACCGGCTGGCTGACAAGCGAATAGTCCGCCATCACAACAGCACATTAAATTGACCCTGACCGGCCGTCGATGCATCGTCATCGTCGAACCGTCGGTCAGGGTTTTTTTGATACGGCTTAATATGGAACTGGAAATTAGCCGCCAATATGGCCAGCGAGACTTCAAACCAAGCTGAAATCAACGTCGTTACCGGGGCTTTCGGCTATACCGGCAAATACATCACTCACCTGCTTCTCGCCAGCGGTGTGCAAGTTAAGACCCTCACCGGCCACCCCTAACGGCCCGACCTTTTCGGCAATCAGGTAATCGCAGTTCCCTTTAACTTCGACGACCCAGCGGCATTGATCGACGAGTTGTCAGGCGCCACCGCCTTATACAACACCTACTGGGTGCGGTTCTCCCGAGGCGAGGTCTCCTTCGACCGGGCCGTGGAAAATTCCAAGACACTGGTCCGAGCGGCCAAAGAAGCGGGTGTAGGCCGAATCGTGCACGTCAGCATCACCAATCCTTCTTTGGATTCTTCTTTTCCATACTTCAATGGAAAGGCCCAGGTCGAAGAGGCCATCATCGCTTCCGGAGTCTCCTACGCCATTGTCCGGCCGACAATCGTCTTCGGTGTCGAAGACATCCTCATCAATCATATAGCTTGGCTACTACGCCGCTTCCCTTTGTTTGTCGTACCGGGCCAAGGCGGCTACCGGTTCCAACCTATATTCGTTGAAGACCTGGCGGAGATTGCCGTGGACGCCGGTCGGGAAAAGGACAATCTGGTCATTGATGCTGCGGGACCTGAGGTTTACACCTTTGAAGAATTCGTCCGGCTTATTGGGCAGACCATGGGCAGCAAGTCCAAGGTTGTTCATTTACCGCCCGGTCTGGCACTGGGTCTTTCTAAAATAGTCGGAATGTTCCTCGGGGACGTAGTTTTGACCCGTGATGAAGTGACCGGCTTGATGTCCGACCTGCTCATTTCGAATGCGCCTCCTGCCGGGAAGACATCGCTCAAGTCCTGGCTAAGCGAGAACCTTGCAACTTTAAGCGGACAATATGCGTCGGAACTGGCCCACCATTACCGCCGGTGATTCTACGTCCGCCTGACTGGCTGCTGACGTGCCGGATGAGTGCGGTGGGGCCAGTCCAACCGGCGTAGTCCCGTATATAGAAACGTAGCCGCAGCGAAAGGACGCTGGGTTCCGGCCTTCGCCGGAATGACGAAGTGCGCCACCAACACCAACCTGTCATTCCCGCGCATGCGAGAATCCAGTGGCTATACTGGACCACGGATTCCCAGTGAAATTGGGACATCCCCCGTTTCGGAGCTTCTCCGGAATGACAGTGGGCAGAGCACCCTACTTGACCCAGTCCTCGGGTTGAATCGCCCCATTAGCGGGTGTATGCTGCGAAATTGAAGCCCCTCCGCCCAAAAGTGGGATGCAGCCACCAGGCGGATACCACTAAACCAAGCCAATCAGGGAGACTGAAATGAAATTTGGAATCTTTACCATCGTGCCCTGGCATGAGAGTATCCCCCAGGAGCAAGCCCTACGCGAAGCCATGGAGCAGATCGAACTGGCCGACCAGTTGGGGATGGACGAAGTCTGGCTGGGAGAACATCGCTTCTCCAGGCACGGTCTACTCTCCGGGATATTCACCTTCCTGGGCCAAGTCGCAGCCCGCACAAAGCATGTCCGCATCGGCACCGCCGTTATCGTGCTGCCCTTACACAACCCTATTCTGGTGGCTGAAGAGACAGCCATGCTGGACGTCATCAGCGGTGGCCGCTTCAACTTTGGCATCGGCGCAGGATATCAGCGCCAGGAGTTCGACGGCCTCGGGGTCGACATGGAGGAGAGCCGAGAGCGGTTCCAAGAGGGAGTGGACGTGATAGTCAAAGCTTGGACAGAGGAAAGCCTGACCTTCCACGGCAAATACACCAACGTAGACGACCTAGAGGTCATGCCGAAGCCGTTGCAGCGCCCCCACCCGCCCCTGTACCAGGCGGTTAGCACCTCTCCGGCTAGCATCGAATTCGCCGCCAGCCGCCAGATACAGGTCATTGCCGGAGGACCAACCGACATTCTGGGACAGGCCCCCCAAGTTATTCAGCGATGGCGGGACAAGATGGACGAATACGGCCATCCCCATGCCCACTTGGACCCGCCGATGTCCAAGGCTATCTACGTAGCACCCACAATGGAAGAGGCGGAGCGAGACCCCATCGGCCTGGAAGACTTCTCATCCAGGATTCTAGGCTCAACCGGCCGGTTGGGAACCCCGGTGGGTTTGCCGGTGGACAGCAACGGAAACTTCCCCAAAGGGTATGAGCATTGGGCCGGCCGACAGAATGACCGTAACCGTCGCGACGACCCGGGTCACGCCGGTCTGCCGCCGCTGAGGGGCACGCCGGAAGTTGTCATCGAGCGAATGAAGGCAACCCAAGACGCTGGAATCAACCATATCTTCGGCGCTTTCGGGTTCCCCGGCCTGCCTCACGAAAAGGTGATGCGATCCATCGAACTGTTCGCCACTGAGGTGATGCCCCACTTTCGGGAGGCACCCGTAACCTAGAGATTTCCATCATCCAACTGGCTGTCCACTGGACCCTCTCCGGTGGATAACCAGATGGCGGCGATAGAGAATCCCGTCAAGCTTCAGTTTCTCTACCGCTTATCAGCACCGATATATCTTGATGTCTAGGCTGCGCGTTTATTGACGATAGGCTACCTGCATCTATAATCGTCAGGTGGTTTTTAAAAGAGAGGGTGTGGGAGGATAGATGGCGCAGCATTACAGAAACCGGAGGCCCAGCGCAGGGTTTCCATTGGTGATTGGAGTCTTGGTTCTGGTGGTGGCAGTGGCGTCAGCCGGGGTTTTCGCGCTTACCAGAGCCACCTCAACCGGCGTATCTCTCCCGGATCCTCTGAGCGATATCCAAATCACGTCTCTAGGCCTCATTGTATTTTCTTCAAACCGGGACGGCAACAACGAGATCTACGTTATGGATGCCTCCGGCTCCAACTTGTCCCGGTTAACCAACCACTTGGCCTCGGATACCCATCCAAGCTGGTCGCCCAACGGACAAAGAATCGTTTTCACTTCCAACCGTGAAGGCAATCAAGACATCTTTGTCATGAACAATGATGGGTCCGACCAGATGAACGTGTCCCAAGACCCGGGTGAAGACTACGACCCAGTTTGGTCGCCGGACGGGACGAAGATTCTATTCACCTCGGAGCGGGAAACCGGTCGCGAGGTTTTCGTCATGAATCTCAATGGCTCGGGACAAGACCGGCTGAGCAATAACGCCGGCCGTCAGAATTCCACAGCTGCTTGGTCGCCTGATGGGGAAAAGATAGCTTTTACTTCATATCAAGGGGACCTAAATATATCCACGATACAATCCAACGGCGCCGACGAGATAGTGTTGACTGACGACCCAGCCGACGATGCCAGCCCGGCCTGGTCTCCTGATGGAACGAAGATTGCCTTCCATTCGTGGCGTGACGGAAATCCAGAGATCTACGTCATGAAATCGAACGGAAATGAGCCGGTCAGATTAACCTTTGATTCCGCCGCAGATTTCGAACCATCGTGGTCCCGTGACGGGACGAAAATCATGTTTGAGTCCGACCGGGATGACGGGAGAGGCGTTTATACCATAAACCCGGACGGCACCGGCTTAACCCGCCTATCCCAGAGCGGAGACTCTTCCCCCGCTTGGTCCCCCCGTCCGATTCCGGGCAAGTTGAAAATATTCTTGGTCCCTTCTTTGAGGGACCCTCAGAGTTTGTCTACGTCGGCCGAGGGACTGGGCAAGCTTTCCGTCCTACAAGTGCCACTGGTACCATTAGTTACTGGCGCAGCGCATAACGCATTGCTTCCGCATCTGGGGGGCAATTCTTCTTTGGTGTTCGCTGGAACCGGTTTTTCGGGAGATTGGTTCGAGAACGACACAACCCGCCTAGTTATCCAACTGAACGGTCCCCTGAGCGACGTCGAATATTTTCAGTGCGTCGGCCTGAGCGTCAATAAAATCTCTGAGTCTAGTTCCTGCGGCGATGGGTTCCACGTGAGTCAAATGGTACCGGGTGGATTCACCGTGGAACTTGAACTACCTTCCATTCAAGCCATCGACCCGTCGGACCGGCTGGAGCTAACCTTCGTACTTGGGACCACTGTACCGGATGGCAAAAAAGTGGTCCCGAACCTGATCTTCGGTGGTGATTCCGCCCTAAAGATTAGTTATCTTGAGATTGGCTCTGACCGGTGACACACCCTATCTGACAGGTCCGCCGATGGGTGACCTAGGGCCTTCACAAGCCAAAAATTCGCCGTAGCCGGGCTGTTGTTCCAGGTTACCCTGGTTCAGAAGCACTTGACCCCGCAACAGTGTCATCCAGGGAGTCCCTTTAACCTCCCATCCTTCGAACAGGGTGTAACCGGCGTTGCTCTGATGGTCCTTAGCGGTGATTACCCGGTCGGTTTGCGGGTCCATTATCAAGAGATCCGCGTCGGACCCCACCTGGATCACACCCTTCCTGGGATAAAGACCGAATATACGCGCGGGGTTCTCCGACATGACCCGGGCCAACCACCAGATAGGCAAACCCCGCTTAACTACTCCTTCGCTGTATGTGAGGGAAACTATGGTCTCCAATCCAGGGGAGCCAAAGGGCACCGAAGCGCCTTCGGGCGTCACGAATATGTTGTCCCACCCGACCTGTTTCAGTTCCTGGGGATGCGGCGAATGATCGCTGGAAACGATGGACGTGTGCCCTTGCTCCAACCCGCGCCACATTGCCTCCCGGTCCGGACCGTCCTCCGCTCGCAGGGGAGGTCCAATCTTCGCCAGGGGACCCACCTTCGCCATCTCCGCATCGGACAGCAGCAAGTATTGAGGGCAGGTCTCCGTCCAAACCCGTTGGCCTAGAGATTGGGCCTGCTTGATGCGCTCCATCCCCAGGTGCGTGCTCAGATGCACCACGTAAGTGGGGCAATGAGTGGCCGAGCTCATGTTGACCGCTCGGTTGATGGCCTCTTCTTCCGCCCAATCGGGACAGGCCCTGGGGAAATCGGTGGGATGGGAGTGTCCATCGGCAATCAGTTTGTTCTCCAGGTATTCGATGATGTTGCCACTCTCGCAATGGAGTTGCATCACACCGCCTCCGGAAGCCACGATATCCATGGCGTTGCAGATGTAGTCGTCGTCGCACATGCGCCAGGGGCGCTTCTTATATGTCATGAACATCTTGTAGGATTTGACCCCCATCTCCAAAGCCTGGGGCAATCCCTGAAGGATGTCCGGCCGGTTCTGCAACATGAAGTGGAAAGCGAAATCCACTAGAGCGTTGCTGGCGAATTCCTCTTTGCTCCGGTTGATAGCCTCGGGCAGGGTTTCGTCACCCTCCAGATTGTAGCTGCCGAAGGGAATCAGGGTGGTGAGGCCCGCCCTCGCTGCAGCTAGCGCCCCCAATTCGTAATTATCGTGGCCGTCCAGATGGACGTGGCTGTCGATAAGTCCAGGCAATACGAATTTGCCCGCCGCGTCGATATACTTATCCGCCAGGGGCAGCAGATGCTCCGGCCCGATGGCGGCGATCTTTTCACCGGATATCGCGATGGAGCTTTCGTAAACTTGCGAAGAAGTAACTATTTGTCCACCCCGAATTATCGTATCTACTCTTACATCCGCCATGTGAGGCCTCCCCTAGATAAATTCATGTCGTATGAGACTGTAATAACTAGCGCTGACAGCAACGATTATACTCAATCTAATCACTCTGCCGTCATCTCGGCGCTGATTTCCCACAGCCGTGCCGCCGTGTCTTCATTATAGGATGCGTCTGCGGACCTAACGGCCTGTGACTTCTCATAATAGCCGCCCGTGATTCCTTCCATCTCGTTCGAACTGGCAAGGTAGATACTGGTCAGGGCTCCTTCTGAAGGGCTGATACCCCTCAAACCAAAAAAGAAAGAAAAGATGGGTCCGATCTTGCCGTTGTTGCACAGGAATCTGGTTGCCACTACGCCTGGATGCAGCGCGTTTGCCGTCACGCCCGTACCTTCCAGCCGCCTGGCCAATTCGTAGCTGAAAAGCACGTTCCCTAACTTGGACTGGGCATAGGACCGGAAACCCCGATACCTCCCTTGGCCCTGCAGGTTTTCCAAGTTCATCCCGACCTGGCGGTGGGAACTGGATGACACATTTACGATTCTGGCCGGTGCGCTGGATATCATCAGGTCTATCAACAGATCTGTTAGAAGAAAATAGCTCAAGTGATTTAGTGCGAACGTTAACTCTATGCCGTCCTCGGTAAAGCGGCGGGCCAAGTTGATGGCCCCAACGTTGTTCACCAGCACGTCCAATCTTGCGTAACGGGTTTTGAATTCGTCAGCAAGCCGCCTAACCTCTCGCTGCGATGAAAGATCGGCGACTAGGTATGCGATCTCCGGGTTTCTGGTCCATTGCTTGATACGTTCGACCGACGCAGAGCACCGCTCGATATTCCGGCCGGCTAGTATCACCGTAGCGCCCAAGGAAGCCAGACCAGATGCGGTAGCCTCTCCGATGCCAGCGGTGGCCCCGGTAACCAAACATATCTTCCCGGCCATGGGTAGGTCGATGATAGCCATTCATTCACTCCGTCCGGTCAGCATTGATGTCAGCACCGATAATAACCTATCTGCCGCGGGTAGGTTACCCGGCTGGTGTATAGTTGGTGGTGAAAGGATGGGCCATGAAGAACCCTGTAATAATATCGTTGATGGCGTTAGCCGTAGCTTTGCTGACGCTGAGCAGCGACAATCCAGCATCCGCTCAAGTAGTAACCCTGTGCATCGGTAACGGCCAGGTTACCGGCCGCATCGTAACCGGCACACCATTTGGCGATTTCATCGACTGCAGCGTCTCCATCGGGGACTTGGTCATATTTGGGTTGGGCGGCGACGATTGGATCGTAGGTGGCCGTGGGGCCGACGTTATCGACGGAGGACCCGGTAACGATATCCTGATAGGCCGGGATTCCAAAGATTTCATACGGGGCGGGCCGGGTAAAGATTTCCTTGCCGGAGGCCGCGGTGACGATTTACTGCGAGGCGAGGATGGCGCCGATCAGTTATTTGGTGGCGATGATAACGACCTGCTGTTCGGGGGCGCTGGCGATGACATCATGTTCGGAGGCGCCGAAGTTGACCTTTGTAACGGGCAGGATGGGAGTGGCGACCTGGCCAGCTCTTCCTGTGAGATGCCCGCCAACGTTCCTTAGATGTCTTACGGTCACGCATCCGTCATTCCGAGGGATGCCGAAATCCAGAGAATTCCACCATTTGAACCGCTTCAATTGCCGCAGCGGTGCTTGGATTCTCGCCTGCGCGGCAGTGACGGATGGTATTGAAACACTCTCCCGACCATCCAGCAAAGACCGGGAGCCATGCTAGTTTTATTCCCAGGTGATACACTTCGTCTACTCCAGCCTACTGGATTCCCGGCTACGCGGGAATGACAGGTTGGCGTTGGCAATACTCCCCGTCATCCCGGCGTAGGAGTTTGTGAATTTATAGCGAAAAGGCTAATCTATAGTCTCAATACAGGCGTGCATTCAGTCTCATTAAGCCCTCTAATGGGATTTATTTACAAACTTGTAGGCCGGAATCCAGAGAACATATTGAAGCCAGCGAACTTGGACACCGGTCTACGCCGGTGTGACGAAAGCAAGTCCCTCACGCACTCAGATGGTGGCCTTCATTGGGACAACCCTAAGCCACGATTAAAATGTACCGACGGGAAGAGGTATAAAAGAGATATAGATGCTTAAGGTCAATCTCCGGCCGGCAGGTCTGGCTGTTGGGTCCCACAAGATACATTACGCTTGGGCCATAGTAGGAGTGGCATCCGCCATGTGGATGACCACCTCTGTGATTCGGTTCGCTGCCAGCGTGCTGGTGCCCTACCTACAGGAAAACTTCGGTTGGAGCATCTTTGACATATTCGCTGGCTTTGCGATTCAGTGGATCGCTTCGGCGTTGGCCAGCCCTTTAGTTGGGTGGTTGGGAGACCGTTATGGCGTCCGGCGGATAATGGTGTTGGGCGCCTTAATCTTCGTCGTCGGCATGCTTCTCACCGGCACGATGACTCATCTGTGGCAGTTCTATCTGTTCTATGGAATCATTCTGTCCCTCGCCATGGCCATCTTCCAGGTACCGATGGTAGCAGCGGTTACCCTTTGGTTCAGGAAGCACCTAGGCATAGCCATGGGTACCATGCAAGCGATTCAAGGCTTGGGGACCGCAGCGGCAATCTTCCTAGTGTCCTTGATGGTCGATTCTCTGGGGCTGATGTGGACCTTCTGGTTGCCGGGTATAGCCGGTGGGACGATACTGTTTCTACTGGTTCGCTTGTTTTACAACGAGCCCGGCGAGATCGGCATCAAGGCATGGGGGGCCTCGGAAGACGAACCATTGGAGCGGTTGCTTGAAGGGCCGATAGCCAAGGCCAGGACCAGTGGATTCCTGCGGCTGGCCCAACGTACTGGTACCTTTTGGAACCTCATCGGTATCCACTTCTGGGGATGCGCCGGACACAACATCATATTGATGGGTCTGGTCGCCATGGTGGTTCAGCGGGGCATCTCGACGGGAGCCGCGGCGGGGGTATTGATTGCTCTGACGGTGACGAGCACTATAACCCGGTTCGCCGTTCCCATAGTCGCTGATCGTATGGGCAGCAAAGCCGCCATGGCCGTCTGTTTTTCGTTACAGACGTTTCCGGTATTGATGCTGTTGGTTGCCAATGACCTGTGGGTTTTCTATCTGTTCGCCATCTTATTCGGTATCGGTATCGGCGGCGAGATGACCGCCTTCCCCATAATCAACCGCCAATACTACGGCAACGCGCCCATCGGCACCACCTACGGTTGGCAGGTGGGAGGGGGAGGCATGGGCATGGCTATAGGCTTGTTGGTAGGCGGTTTTATCTGGACCCAAACCGGATCATTTATCGGAGCCGTGTGGCTCTCATTCGGTTTGAGCTTGGTGGGAGTATTTTGCATCTGGGCGTTGCCGAATACGTCCCATCACTTGATACCGGATTGGGAGGAAACCCTGCCCCTAGAAGCCCGTTCATCAGCCAGCTCATGACCAGCCGCCATGGAACTCGGCCCAGCGTCGAGGGCATCCTGCGAGGCCAAGAACATGATTCGACCCGCATGGGAAAATAAGCTTGTTTAAGGCTGATTTAAGACCGGCTCACCTAGCCATCGGATCGCGACGGATCCATTACGGCTGGGTGATTGTAGTTATAGCCTCGACCATTGGGTCAATCACCTCTGCCGTTCGATTTGCCGCCACTGCCCTGGTCCCCCACCTTAGGGACTCTGCCTCGGGGCTTGGCTGGAGCTACGGCGCCATAACCCTTGGCTTCAGCCTCCAGTGGTTCGTCTTGGGGATCGTGAGCCCCTATGTAGGCTGGCTGGGGGACAGGTATGGCGCCCGCCGGCTGTTGTTGTTTGGAACATTCTTGTTCATCGCCGGCATGTTGCTCACGGGCATCATGACCAGCCTGTGGCAGTTCTACCTCTTCTTCGGCGTCATGCTGGGTGTCTCCACCACCGTTTTTTCCATACTCCTAGTAACGGGCGTCACCCTGTGGTTCAGGAGACGTCTGGGCGTGGCCATGGGGGCCATGGGGTCCGTTCAGGGAATCGGGACGATCGCATTCCTTTTCCTGATTGCCGTAGCTTTTGATGTGCTGGGCATGAAGTGGATCTTTTGGATCCCCGGCATCGCTGGCGGGGCGATCGTGCTCTTACTGATTAAGTTCTTTTACAACGAACCCGGCGACATAGGCTTGCGTCCTCTGGGCGCTCCTGAAGGCGCGCCTGTTCATAGGCCTCAGAATGACGATATGGCTCATATAAGGGCCAAAGTGTTCCTTAGGCAAGCTCAACGGACCAGTACGTTCTGGAACCTCATCGGCATCCACTTCTGGGGCTGCATGGGCCACAACATTATCAATGTGCTGTTGGTGGCCATAGCCGTTGACCGCGGGCTTTCCCTCGGAGTGGCTGCCGGTGTCCTTGCCACGCAACAGGTCGCCGGCGTCTTCGCTCGGGGCGCCGTTCCGGTCATTGCGGACCGCATCGGCAGCAAGAGTGTTTGGGTTGCCGGCATGTCTCTTCAAGCCTTTCCTTTGCTCCTCATCCTCTTCATCCAAGACGCCTGGGCTTTTTATCTCTTCGCCATCCTACTTGGTATCGGTCAAGGGGCTGAGGTTCCTACCTTCCCTATCGCCAACCGGCAGTACTTCGGAGATGTCCCTCAAGGAAGCCTATACGGGTGGCAGAACATCGGGAACGGCCTGGGGATGGGAATGGCGCCCGTGGTCGCTGGATTCCTGTGGGACTTAACCGGAACCTCTGCAGTTCCTCTAATCATGTCCCTCGGCTTTAGCATCATGGCATTGGTCTCGGCTCTGCTGTTGCCCAGCTCGTCACGTCAATTGATTCCCGATTGGGAGGATGCGCTGCCTTCGGAGGCCCGTTCGCGGGCCAGCCTGTGAGTAGCTCTCCTGTGAAGCCAGAGAACCGTGATACAATGTGCCGGTTTAATGGCGCGGCAGCCTGACGAAACCTAATAACCCAATATGAATGGAGGGAAAACAATGCCTCAAAGTTGGGTAGACATCAATGTCGGCGGAGACACCATGGAGGCGTATCTGGCCCAGCCGGAAGCGACCGACCCGGCCCCGGCAGTGGTAGTGATTCAGGAGATCTGGGGAGTTAACTCCCACATCCAATTCTTGACCGACCGATTTCCGGCCCAAGGCTACGTTGGGCTGGCCCCCGCCATGTTCCACCGGGAAGGCCGGATGACCATGGGACTGCACGAGGAGATGGACAACGCCGTCGCCAGGATGCAGCGTTGCACCGATGACGGCATCATTGCCGACGTACAAGCGGCGGTAGGTTACCTGAAAGCACAACCCTTCGTTCAATCCGACCGCATCGGCATCGTCGGTTTCTGCTACGGAGGCCGGGTTTCTTATCTAGCAGCCTGCAACATTTCGGACATCAAAGCCACCGTTGTCTATTACGGCGGAAGAATCATGGGCTCCTTGGGCGACGGACCGTCTCCCTTCGAACAGTCATCCAAGATCACCGCTCCCATGCTTGGCCTGTTCGGCGAAGAGGACCAGAACCCCTCACCTGACGACGTAGCGAAGATCGACGCCGAACTGACCAGACTTAACAAGAACCATGAGTTCCATGTCTACCCGGGTTGCGGACATGGCTTCAATTGCAACGCCCGGTCCAGCTACCGGCCCGAATCGGCCCGCGACGCCTGGGGCAAGGCCATGGCTTGGTTCGAAGCAAATCTGAAGGGATAAACCGTATCTAGACTGCGATTTCATCTCTATCTATAAGCTCGGGGGATCGATCCAGATAAAAGACTACTTCGAGTTTCCTAAATCATAGACATAACAATAGCGGGGGCGGCCTACGTTGGCGGGCTGTCCCCGTCTATATTCGTCCAGCGCTAGGCGATACCATAGAAAGAACCGAGGCCGATGCCCGGCCTTTAAATTAGAATGATGTTTCCGGGCAACACTTATATCCAGCCCGCAACTACTGGAGCAAGCACTTAGTATGGCAACCCAGGCACCCAGAGAACCAGCAAGCCCGGATCCGTCCAGACCCGCAACGAGCCAGCCTAGACAATCCAGCCTTACCACCCTGAAAAGTTACAAAGACTTCCGGCTAGTATGGGCCGGAAACTTTATCGCTCTGGGTGGGCAGTGGATCCAGATGTTCAGCATCGGTTGGTTGGTTCTGCTGCTAACCGATGGCAACGCTGTCCTCACCGGCACCGTCATCGCGATTAGGGCGTTACCCATATTATTCATCGGACCGTGGGCCGGGGTCCTTGCCGACCGCGTGGACCGGCGCAAGGTAGTGATGGCCACTCAGGCAGTCATGGCCGTGGCCGCTTGCTTGTTCGCTTTGTTGGTAGTCGCCAGCGACCTGGAAGCCGACCCGGTTACCGGACCGCTCCGGCCATGGCACCCGTTCCTCTATATGATAATCTCCGGCATCGCCCACTCCATCATCCAGCCGGTGCGCCAGGCAATGATTGCCAACACCGTCCCCCGTCATGCTCTTACCAGCGCTTTGGCGCTGAATGGCATGGTCTATCCGTCAACCAGAATCATTGCCCCGGCTATCGGCGGGCTCATCATCGCAACCCTGGGGTTCAACTGGAACTTCTTTCTTGAAGCCCTGGCGTATGTGGGCATAATCGTTATGTTGATTCCGGTCAAACTCCCCTACCGCACCAAGACATCCGGGCCACGGTCCAGTCCGCTCCGCAGCATGCAAGAAGGCTTGGCCTACGTCTGGCGTCAGAAGATAATCCTGCAACTTATCATCATGCTGCTGATTCCAAACATCGTGTTTCAACCTTTGATATTCCTGCTGCCGGTATTTACCACCGAGGTTCTGGGCAAAGAAGCCGCCACCGGAGGCATCTTGGCGGCGGCCATGGGTGTGGGCGGAGTTGTGGCAGCGGTCATCATCGCGGGAACAGGGTTCATAATCCGCAAGGGCTTGGTTACCTTTATCGGTCTCGCTGGCGGATCGCTTTTCGTTGTCCTGTTCTCTCTGGTCCCGTGGTGGATCGCTTCTTTCGCGTTTCTTACAGGATTGGGGTTCTGCCAGTACGCCTTCCGAGTGGCCAACAGCACCCTAATACAGACCACGGTGCCCGACGAACTACGAGGCCGGGTGATGAGCATATACATGCTGGACAACGGAATCATGCCGGTCGCGACCCTAGTCCTTGGTTTGCTGATTCACATTTGGTCTCCATCGGCTGCCTTTACCTTATTCGGGTCATTAGCGTTGGGCGCGACTTTGATAATGGCGCTTGGATTTAAGCAGGTCCGCCGGTTGGACTAACTACCCACCTGCATACGAGCCTTCCAGATCCCGCTCCTTGTTCGAATCGAATTGACAGAGCATGGGCGTCCTAATACACTCGCTGCTAACTATCGCCGCACGCCGGGATCGATTTGTGCCATTCGACCGGCGAGCGTGCCAATTGAATACTGAAGGATGAATAGAATGAGCTTGGAAAGACCCGAGTTTGTATCCGATCTGGTTATCTATCTATTGAATGAATTAGGAGTGGAGTACGCGCCATTGAATCCCGGCGCAACCATCCGCGGACTCCACGAGTCCGTGGTGAACTACGGCAATAACACGAATCCAGAGTTGATCACCTGCTGCCATGAGGAACTGGCCGTGGCCATGGCCGAAGGATTTTACCTAGCCACCGGAAGGCCCCAGGTCACGTTGGCCCACAATATCGTGGGCCTCCAACACGCCAGCAAGGCCATCTACGAGGCGTTCCTTAACAACATCCCAATGATTATCCTAGGCGGCACGGGGCCCTTGGACGCTAGCCACCGCCGTCCCTGGATCGACTGGATCCACACGGCTCAGGTTCAGGGTCAAATCGTCAGAGATTATGTGAAGTGGGACGACCAGCCTCTGGGGGCGCAAAGCGTGGCGGAATCCGTGCTCCGGGCCTACCAGATAGCCATGACCGAGCCGCGAGGACCGGTATATCTGTGCTTCGACGTTGAGCTACAAGAAGCCCGGTTGCCCGACGACTTCGTCTTGCCCGACATCAGCCGCTACCAAGTACCCGCATCGCCACAAGGCAACCCTGAAGCGGTAGAAGAGGCAGCCAAGGCCTTGATGGCGGCCGAAAATCCGGTCATTGTCGTCGAAGGTCTTGGACGAACACCCGGCGGCTCTGAGACTTTGCAGACCTTGGTGGACCTGGTAGGCGCTCCGGTGATTGAGATTGGTTCGGCCTACAACCTGCCAAACAGTCATCCGCTTAACGTGACCGGGGCGAACGCCGAAGTGCTGCGGGACACCGACCTAGTGCTCGCCGCCGGTGTGAGTAACCTGGAGGCCGTGCTGACAAGATCCGTCGCTTCGGCAAGCGCCACGGCTCCCGTGACACCTCGAGGCAGATCGGGTTATAACCGGGTATTCGAAAGCTCGATTCCAAGCGGGACCAAGATAATTCAGATCGGTCTGAATGACTATGGCATCAAGAGTTGGCCAAGCAACTACGGGCGGATCCTGGCCACCGACACGGCCATCTTGGGCGACGAGATTCAGGTTCTGAAACAAATCACCAAAGTGTGCCAAGATTCCATGGATGCCGGGTCACGGAAGCGGGCCACGGACCGAATTCCCAAGATAACCAAGATTCACTCGGATTTCTACGATGGGCTTCATAAAGAAGTGAAAGAGCGGTTGTGGGACCAGACTCCCACCTCTACCGCCAGGCTGGCCTCTGAGATATGGGAAGTTATTAAGGACGAAGACTGGGTGCTGGTTCACGGCTCCCTCAGCGGTTGGGAGCGGCGGTTGTGGGACGTGTCGGATGAGTCCCGATGGGTGGCAGGCGGCGGCGGAACCGGAACCGGCATGGGTGTCGCCATGGGCGCTGCTCTGGCATTCCGGGGAACCGACAAAGTCTGCGTGAGCATCCAGAACGACGGCGATCTCCTTTACACCGCCGGGTCGCTTTATACCCTGGCTCATCACGATATTCCCATGCTGGTAGTGATGTTCAACAACCGTTCTTACTACCAGGATGTTGGACACCAGACAGCCGTTGCCAGTAACCGGGAGAGGTCGGTGGAAACAGTTGGCATCGGCGTAAACATCGATGCCCCATTCACCGACTTCGCCACCTTGGCTCAAAGCTTCGGTCTGGCCGGCATAGGCCCAATCTTGAACGCCGAAGACATCGGACCAGCCCTTAAGCAGGGTTTGGAGATAGTCAAGAATGAAAAGCGGACTTGCGTGATAGACACGATTGTCCA
>Ga0066367_1000037_pt1 | contig 17497 bp, 17 predicted proteins | sample Knorr_S7_td_AAIW_FD_77335 | JGI IMG/M metagenome (GOLD analysis project Ga0066367, IMG submission 77335) | Marine microbial communities from Southern Atlantic Ocean transect - Knorr_S7_td_AAIW_ad_750m_LV_A | ecosystem: Environmental > Aquatic > Marine > Oceanic | place: Atlantic Ocean...
AATACCTTGGCTGTTAATACAATGAGCCGCTACATGGACCCCAAACTTATGAGCTTCGTCTGTTATTGCAGAGATTTCATCAACATTAAAGGATGGTCTGCCTGGTATTGAAGTTTTTGTACTTCCCCCAGTTGCTGTTATTTTTATAAGATCGGCACCTTCACTCAGGAGTTGTCTTACCGCGGCTCTTGCCTCTGTGGCGCCAGTGACAGAGGTCCCAAAATAGCTTAAATGGCCCCCGATTATCGTGATAGGCCTTCCGGATAAAAGGAGCCTGGGGGTTTTCACGAGGCCCATTTCGGCAGACTTACGAAGCATAAAGGTGGTCTTGTTCTTAGCTCCCAGATCTCGGACCGTTGTAACCCCTGATTGCAGATGTCGATTTGCGTTCTGTGACCCTTGTAAAGTCAGGACTTCATCTGGAAGGGCAGCCAGTTCATCTCCTGACCTGCCGTCTCCTATTCCTGTGAGGTGCACGTGGCAATCTATTAGCCCAGGGAGAATCGTTTGGTTCGGGTAATTTATAGTAGTTACATTCGCATGTTCAGGGATCGAAATACTGTCCCTATGGCCAATTGATTTAATCTCTTCATCTTTTACAAGAATGGCTCCATTTTCTATTGGGGAGTTGCCAGTTCCATCTATCAAAATGGCCCCTGTGAGAAGTGTGAAATCGGTACTTGAAGGATTCACTGGATATCTCCTGTCACCAGAAATTTGTTCGACATATCAGTGTTTGCCTCCGCTGGTATCGATCGTAACACCAGTGACGTAGTTTGCATCTTCAGAGGCTAAAAAAGCTATTACCTTTGCTTGGTCTTCAGGTTGAGATAGGCGGCCCAAGGGTATCTGGTCAATTATAATTTGGCGTTGCTCTTCTGATCTCTGTGCCCATCTAGGCTGGATTCTCTCGCTTAAAGTCATACCTGGGGCTATAGCATTGCAAGTTACACCGTAAGGTCCGGATTCCTTTGCTACTTTCTTAGTAAAGGCCATAATTCCTGCCTTTGCGGCTACATAGGCGCTGCTGGGTTCGCCAAGACTATGAGCTGCATCAGAAGATATGTTTACTATTTTTCCATTCCCTTGCCGTTTCATATGTTTGACAACTTCATGGGTACATAGAAAAGTTCCTCTAAGATTAAAGTCGAGGACTTTATTCCAATCATCAAATTCGAGGTTATCAACGGATGCTGAACTATTTTTAATGACTGTACTTCCACCCACTGCATTTACAAGAATGTCGATTTTTCCCAAGTCTGCTATTAGTGAGTCCACTAAATTTTTAACTGGTTCTTCTTCAAGAACATTGACTTCTTTAGTAGTAATAGTGCCACCTTCTGCTTTAATGCTTTTGGATAAATTCGATAAAGAGTCCGGATTCAGGTCGGCTGCTACTAAGTGAGCGCCTTCCCTTGCTAGTATTTCTGCAGTGGCTTTTCCTATACCGCTGGCAGAGGCCGTCACAAGGGCTACTTTATTTTGAAATCGCATGAGGGACCTTCCTTCAATGTAGTGTTGCGTGGACCAGATTAGTCGGATTATAGGGGATGGTACGAACTAATACGTAAATCTAGCATTAATGGCACGATACCAGCAGATGATCGCCCATCCTGTTATTGATGTGGAGGATAGGCACGAAAATGGTGGTGGGCGATGAGGGACTCGAACCCCCGACCCCTTGCGTGTAAAGCAAGTGCTCTAACCAGCTGAGCTAATCGCCCTGAAAAAGTGCGCTTGGTGGGACTCGAACCCACGGCCTCAGCCTCCGCAGGGCTGCGCTCTATCCAACTGAGCTACAAGCGCATGTATCCATCAATTAGGCAAGTAATCGCATCATCTCGTTGACGTTCAAGCGGATTAACGAGATTTAATTAGCCAGTCACACCTTAGACACCAGAGATAAATGGTAGTTGCCAAGAATCGCCTAGTCAATTTAGCGTGGACTCTTCCTATTCAAAGCTTCGAATATTACTGACTGTTTCTAAGTCCAATTTTTTCACGACTTCGCTGACTAACTTAATTGCTTTATTTACGTCATTCAGATGGATTATCGAATTATGACTATGCAAATATCGAGTGGGAACGGTGATGTTGATTGATGGAGCCCCACCTTTGGATCTCTGCATTTCCGCTCCATCTTGACCATATCCGCTAAGCACGTTGTATTGGAGTTTCATATCTAAATTAGCTGCTGTTTCTTCGACCAGGTCACGAAGATTGTGGTTTGGTAGCATCGATGAATCATGCAGAAATATGGCTGGACCTTTTCCTAAACTCTCCTGTGCCTCAAATTCTGAAATTCCGGGATAGTCACTGGCCACTCCAGATTCTAAATTAATGCCAATATCTGGTGCCACTATGTCACTGCTTGTCTGGGCTCCTCTTGGACCCACCTCTTCCTGTACCGTCGCTACGGCGTAGATATTGCAAGGTAGATCAATTCCATTTAGAGCTTCGAGAACTCCGCTCATTACGGCTAGTCCTGCTCTGTCATCCCAGGCCTTTCCCAAGAGAAAATCACTTTGGTTGAGTCTTTCAAATTTGCTTATCGGTGAGATAGGATCTCCTGGTCTGATGCCCAATCGGGTTATGGCATCTTCTTTGTTTAACGCCCCTACGTCTAAAAAAAGATTTTCTTTTTTAAAAACTCTATTTTTTTCCTCCACTGACATGACGTGTGGGGTTTTAATTCCCGATATTCCACTTACTTTTCCGGAGGAGGTTGAAATAACCCATCTCTGTCCCAATATTGCTTGATCTAACCATCCCCCTATGGTTTGAAATTTTATAAAACCGTCACTGGTGATGTATCGGACCATAAGCCCAACTTCATCCATATGTGCTGAGAGCATGACATTTGGTAGGTCATCATCTTTTTTAATATGCGCGATTAAAGATCCGAGCCCGTCCGTGGTAACTGTATCTGCATAAGGAGTCAAAATATCTTTCATGATATTTCTTACTTCATGTTCGTGGCCTGAAATACCTGGTGCTTCAGACAATGTTTTGAGTATTTCAACTATGTCGGACATATTGTGTTCTCCAGCTCTGAATAATTTGGATAAAACTCGGTATTTATATTATCTATTTATGTTTCGTTCGCTACCTTTTTGACTGTCGTCGTAACTCTAGTTAACATTTTCCGCGATATGGCTAAAAGTTCAATAATGTCAATGACGGAAAATCATTTTATATCTGTTGCAAGGGAGATCGTACCCCTAATAGAGCAGCACGCATCTTCCATTAACCGTGAGCGTCAGCTTACAGAAAAGGTTTCTGGCCCTATGGCTGATGCTGGCTTATTCAGGTTATTGATCCCGAAATCCAGGGGTGGATACGAAATTGATTATCTTGAATTTCTAAAAATTGTTTCGATGATCGCCCAGGCGGACGGCAGTGTTGCTTGGTGCCTGAATCAGAACAATGTTCTTTCCACTTTGTCTGCCTTCATGCCCCAGAGCCTAGCAGAAGAAATATGGGCTGGACGTAGGGCAGTCTTATCCAATGGTCCCCCCGTGAACCCAAATGCTGTACCAGTGGAAGACGGCTATGTTTTGAATGGTCGTTGGAACTTCAGTAGCGGTTCCCGCCATGCCACCTGGCGTGTCGCGTTAACCCCAGTTGAAGGCAGGAAAGGACCTAACGGTCAGTCAGAAGTGAGGAACATGATTGTTCCAGCAGATTGGGTAGAGATGGAAGACACCTGGCAGGTTAATGGTCTTAGAGGTACTGGCAGTTTTAGTTTTTTAGCTGATGATTTATTTGTTCCTGAAAGATTAACTTTTATAGATGGTGGACTTCCTGAGGTAGAAGGGCCACTTTACGTAATGCCTAAAAGCCTATTGTTTTGTTCCGGGTTTGCTACAACTGCGCTTGGTGTCGCTAGGTCGGGATTAGATTCCGTTATAGAGTTATCCCGTGCAAAAACACCTCAGGAACAGGAACTCCTTATGAAACAGCCTTTCACTCAGCGTGAAATAGGCCAGGCCGAGGCTATTTGGAGATCTGCCAATGCCTACCTTTCAGACAGTGCCGAATCGGCATGGCATTTTGCAGTGACAGAGGGAGAAATTCCTGTTGAAGATCGTATTAATCTACGATTATCAAGTACTCATGCGATTAGGGAGGCGGTTAAGGTCGCAGATATTGCATATTCATTGACTGGTTCGAGCGCCATATTTGAGCAGACTGCGATACAGAGAAAATCTCAGGACGTAAGAACTATATCGCAACAAATTCAAGGTAGATTTTCCCATTACGACACAGCCGGGCAACATTTTCTCGGTATGAACCCCCAGGGGCGACTTTTTTGACTCCGAGCAGACATTGGGAAGTATAGATTGAGTTCAATACCATCTAGGGGCTCTATACCTGTGGTAGCGCCGACTCCAACCCCATTTACTCCCAACGATAATCCAGACTACGATTTGCTTGCTGGGAACATAGAAAAATGGATGCAGACTGGTCTTAGTGGATTTGTAGTTGGGTCTTATGGGGGAGAAGAATTCCATCTTTCAAGTAAGGAAAAGATACGTTGTGTGGAGGTGGTTTCACAGGCTCATGAAGGGAAGCGTTTTGTTATAGCTGGTATTGATACCCCTTCACCTACTGCAGCTCTATTACAGGCCGAAGAATATGCCAGCGCAGGTGCTGACATGATTAGAGTACGGATTCCAGACATACCCGGAGATAAATCGGATAGAGGTGTCGTGGAATATTTTGATCAAGTTGTTTCTATGAGTCCTCTGCCAGTTATTGTTATCCATCAGCCAAAGGAGGCAATGTCAGTAAACGCAACTCCAGATGAAATATTGGCAGTTACCTCTATGGACAATGTTTACGCCTATATCATGTCGTTGAATTTTAGGTGGGAATGCAGGATCCCTTCGTTCATCCATGAGTCGACCCAGTTGTGGACCTGCAATGGGACACTGCTACTACCTGGTGCAATGATAGGAGCTGAAGGGGCATGTTTGTTCTTTGCAAACTGGGCCCCTGATATTTGCCGGGAAATTATTTCTTTGGTCAAAGAAGGTAGCTACTCAGAAGCTAGAGATATCCAATCGAAAGTATCACATGCTGACTTTATTGGAATGGATAAAGGGGTAGCTGCGTTGAAGTCAGGTCTTAATATGCTTGGGTATGAAACAACTGTGCCCAGAGCACCCACTCGTCCCCTGAATTCCGACGAGGAGTCGGAACTCAGGGAGGCATTTAAAACCGCAGGAATATTGTGAAGATATAAAGGGTTAATATCCTCTTATACCATCTCCACTTTTAAGCATTTCGTTGACTGCATCCCTTAAGGCTATTGTGGCATCAATTGTTACCATTACATCCTCATTGCGATGTTTGCCAGCGGCATGTATTTTTGCGGTCCCTTCGTCTGTGACTTTTATGCAGTCTGGATGGTCGGGCTCCCCCGGGTATCCCATGGACTGTGCTAAGTCATTAGGTCCTCCGGCAAAAACGTTGATACCATCAACCTGCAATATTTCATCGAGATTGTTATAGGCTTTTATGTCTTCAATTTGTGGCATTACCAAAAGATCATTATTTGTGTCGTCCATCATTTTCTTTAAGTCATCCACTAACCCGAATCTCATAACGCGTTTGCTGGTGTAACTTCTGTGACCTCGGGGCATAAAATAGCAGCAGTCTACGACAGCTTCTAGTTCCTCTTTGGTGTTTACAAACGGTACCGTAATAGCCTTTATACCTCGATCAATATAGTTCAATATATTGCTCGGTATTTGATCGGGAACACGCATTGTAGGGGTGACTCCCCAGCCGTCGCATAAGCGACAAAACCTATCGATTGTTTCCGGAGTAATCGGTGCGTGCTGACCGTCATAGTTTACGAAATCTAGCCCCATTACCCCTGCAAGCTCGATTATTTCGTCTGCATAATAGCTCATACCTATCCCGTAGGCCTTTTCACCTTTTTGCATTTTCTCAATTACTTTGTTTGCCATTTTTTAGCTCCTCTCATTGATTGGGCGGGATCATAACATCAGAACGCATAGATAGTGTAGCTGCGCTTTTTTAAATCTAGGCCTTTTTCCCGCCATGTCTATAGGGCCGAGATTTGTTGTATTCCATTTTTTTGGTCAATGCCTCTTCCAAGTCTAGTTCGTAGGCGCCACACATGTCCGCGATACGAATAATAGCGTCGGCAAGTTCCACAGTAAAACCTTCTGGTTTACCGTTTTCCTCGATCCAGTTTTTTGATAATCCTTCTTTCCCAAGGTCCCGATATACCTCGAGTGCTTCACTTATCTCGCTGTGCACTAAAGCCAGCAGTTCCCCTACACTTTTATTCGGGTCTTCCCACCAGCCATGATCTTTTGATATTTGATGAGAATCCCTTATAAGTTCTTTGATTGTGAGATTCATGTGTTTTCCTGGCAGAATTAGTTAATCAGATGAATTTACCAATTGACTCAATTATGTTGTGGTAACCGGCAGCGTCTGGCTCGTTAAATACCAGGCGTATCTCGTCCACCCCATCGTCGTAATATCTTTGCATTTGTTCTACACATTCATCAGCAGATCCTATTAATGAGGTGGCTGCTACCATCTCATTAGTCACAAGGGCAGCAGCTCCACTTCTATCTCGATCAAGGTATTTTTCCCTGATAGCGTCTGATTCATCGCCGAAACCTATTCTGTGCATGTATTCGTGATAGAAAGTTCCCATTCCTCCTATGTAAAAGGCGATGTGTGGTCGTTCTCTGTCGAAGGCTTCTTTCTTATCTTTCGTGACGTATATTGAAACTTGGGGTGATACCGTGATGTCTGAAAGGGACCTTCCCGTAATTTCTGCTCCTGACTTCAATTTATCGTAGGAAGGAGCCATCCTTCCGGGAGAGTAATATATGGGCAGCCATCCATCTGCGATTTCGCCAGTCATTTGCAAGCTTAACGGAGTAAGAGACGCTATGAAAATGGGCAGGGTCTCTCTGTAGGGAGTAAACCGTAATCTAAAACGTTTTGTAGAAAAAAATTTCCCTTCGAGATCTAGTCGGTCTCCTCTGAGGGCCATACGAACGAAGTTAATGTATTCCCGCATACGGGAAAGGGGTTTTTCAAATTTTTCGCCGTGGAAGTCCTCTATTACCAGTTTTCCACTCGAGCCGAGACCAAGAAAGAAACGACCTTTTGACATAATGTCCATATTTAGGGCTGTCATGGCAAGATTCGCAGGAGTTCTTGCATAAACTGGAACTATGCTAGTTCCTATGGATATCCTGTCTGTTACGGTCGCGAGTTGTGCCAGTGAAGTAAAGGCATCTTCTCCCCAGGCCTCACCCATTGATAGGCTACTAAATCCCAGTTGGTCAGCCCGGGTCGCGATTTCTTTCGTTACTTCCCAGTCACTGCCGGGAGGCCTAAGGCCCATTAGCCCGACCTTTCCACCTATTTTTGCCATCTCAGTTTTCCTTGTTGGCTGGTTTGCTTTAAAGCCTTGCAGGAAGCTCTAGTTCTGCACTAATACTACGAAACCAGTCTATGACTTCCGGATGATAGGGTATTCCGTTTTCTAGCCGTTCTTTTTCTTCTTCGTGTTCTGGGAGACCAGCATATGTGACCCGGTCATGACCAGGGGCCGGCTTAGATTCAGTTAGAGACTTCATGTATTGGTCTAGATCGTCTTTAAACCCATCTACATCGGTAAATGCATCAATCTTGTACGCTACGAAATGATGGGAAGCTCCTGCCCTTCTATGAGGTCCTGCTGCCCCCCCAGATAATACCCCTGAAAGTATTTCTATCATTACGGCCAAGCTATATCCTTTGTGGGATCCCACCTCTCTGGTTCCGCCGAGCGGAAGTATCATGTAGTCCTCTGGGATATCAGTCTCATCCATTAACGGTGTGCCGTCTGACTGAGCGATCCATCCTGGCATGGCCTTTACACCAAGGCGTTTTGCTAGAGTAATTTTATTTCCGGCCACGGAGCTCATTGAAGCGTCAAAAATAAATGGTGGTTCGTTTCGCGTTGGGGCAGCAATCGCAATGGGATTCAATCCCACTAATCTTTCCGCGCCATGAGTTGGGACTACAGTCACACCTCCTGTCGTCATAGCGATGCCAATCATGTCCTTTTCTAATGCCATGGCCGCGTGGTAGCCTGCAGCGCCAAAGTGTCTTCCGTTCGTCACCGAGACAGAGCCAATGCCATATTTGTCTGCTCTCTCAATCGCCTCATTCATAGCCTGAGGCCCTACCACAAGTCCGAGACCCTGGTCGCTATCAATCGTGCAGACTGCTGCCGCCTCACGAACTATTCTAGTTTTTGGATTAGGATTGATGGTACCTTCTTGAAAGCCAGCAACATATGCTCTCATCATGTTGCTAACACCATGTGACTCTACTCCTCGTATATCTGCATACATGAGAACGTCTGCAGACTGGTCCGCATCATTTTTAGGCATTCCTAACTTAGTAAAGATGTCGACTAGGGTGGCCCGCATATCCTCCTGATTCACTCTGACCGCTATATCTTCGGGGACATGAAATCTCTCCAGCATATTAAAAAAATTCCTTTTCCTTCATTTTTGTTTATTGCCTATCAGTGAGTTGCTTTCAGCAATGTGGTGATGCCCATGGAATCCTAGCACTATGTGATCGCCATTTGTTTTTAATTCTTTAAAGTTTCTCTAATCTAGAGTGAATTTTTGTCAGATCCAGGGAAATAGGTAGAAGGAGTGACTGACGTTACTGAACTAGCTCTCTTTTCAAGCCAGTAATCATAGGCAGGAGGGGTAACTTCGTATGGGTTTCTAGCTCCCAGCTTCAACGCTGCATCGAGAGCCCAGTTCGGATTGTGAAGAAATTCTCTTGCCAAAGCAATCAAGTCAGCCTGCTCATTTTGTAAGATGTTCTCCGCTTGTTCAGCATGAATTATCAGTCCCACCGCCATACTCATTATTTCTGCTTCGGTTCGGATTTTTTGGGCGTATGGTACCTGGTATCCATAACTCACTGGCCCCGCGCTTATGACAGGGCTTCCTCTCATTCCACCCGATGAGCAATCTATGACGTCCACACCTCTATCCTTTGCAAGTTTTGAGAGAATTACACTTTTATCAGGGTTCCAGCCTGCATCGTCTTCAACAGATAGCCTCATGAACAGAGGTTTACTATCTGGCCAGTTTCGTCGCACTTCCTCGATTACATCTGTTGCAAATCTCATTCTATTTTCTTCGGACCCACCGTAAATATCCTTCCTTTGATTTGCCTGTGGAGATAAAAACTGATGTATTAGATAACCGTGAGCCGCATGAATCTCTAGCACATCGAACCCTGCCGCATCTGCTCTAGCTGCCGCACAACCCCACATTGCTACCAATTCCCGCACTTCTTTGGTTGAGAGACTTCTTGGAATCGGTTCTGTATCACTTGAGCCTACAGAGCTCGGAGCTATTAACTCCCAATGGTCCCAATCTGTGACGCCTGCAAGTTTAGCTCCTTCTGGGGTCAAAGGATGCCCCCCTTCCCATGGGCGAAACCTTCTGGCTTTTCTTCCACTATGCCCCAGCTGGATACCTGGAACTGAATCTTGGCTTTTTATGAATTGTGCCAGCCTTTCGAAGTGAGGTATAAATTCATCATTCCAGAGACCCAAGTCTCCTGCTGTACCACAGCCTCTTCGGTCCACTTTGGTTGATTCTATAAATACAAGACCGGCTCCTCCCGCGGCGAATTTCCCTGCATTCATCAGATGCCAGTCGGTGGGAAATCCATTGACTGCGGCGTATTGATGCATTGGTGCGACAACAACCCTGTTTTTCAGCTTCACGTTTCGTATGGAAATCGGATTGAAGAGTTTTGGGTTTATTGGCATTGATCCACCTTCTATTAAATCGTAAGGGGGATAGTAGCATCGTTTTGTCGTTTGGTGACAGATTTGTGTTGGCCAGTGAATCGATAATGATGAGGAAATGGGATGTTCTTAATATTCTCTTTTTTTAATTTGGCAGTAGAATTGAACACAAATGTTTAGAATGGAATTGGTGGTCTCTGCTATAGCCAGACTTTTGGCAGGTGTTTTCTTTTCGGCCATATTGGTCGTTCTGGCCTGGTCATTCGTAAAAGTTTTCTTGCAACCAGCGGCTTCGGACACAACTATGTATTTCTTGAAACATGCACTTCTGATTGGAGGTGCTGCATCAGTAGGGATTATTCCGGCATGGTGGAATACAGATACACCGCTGATAACTAATTTTAAGATGGCACTTACAGTACTTATTGTTTCTATGCTTTCATCATGGGCTTTGAATGAAATTAGAGGTGTAGAGACTCATTACGCCCTTTTTGCTGGAGTCCACAGAGTGGAGGTTTTCTCAGTCAGATATATGCTTGAAGGAATGATGGCCGGCGCTGTTATAGGTGGGAATTTAATAGGGCTTGGATTCTCTATCTACCGAGGTCTTATTTATCGGGAATTCTAAGTTCTGTGTTGTTTGGAAATATAGTTGCGTCTGCTTTTATGCTGGTACCACAAAGTATGTAAATGTGACTTTGGGGTTTTATAAATTTTGATTTAACTATGTAAACATTCAAAAAATATGAGGCAGTTTACTATGCTCTTTATGGTGATAAGTAATCCCGAGCTTGTGCGTCCGTCCACTGTTGTTGAGAATAGGAAAAAATATTGGCCCTGGGCTCAGAGCCAATTGGACTCGGGAAGAGCGAAGTCTTTTTATGCCAGAACGGGTAGGGGGGCTGTCGCTATCTTTGACGTGGACTCAAATGAAACGCTTCACTCCCTGTTGAATGAGTGGTCAGAAATAGTCCCAGCTGAATTTCAAATATACCCTCTGATTTCCCCAGATTCAATTCGTCAATTTCTTGAACAATAATTTACATATTCTGCTATTTGTTAACCATTACATGAGGTAGTCGTATGGATAAGGAAAAACTTCGAGTGGCAATAATTGGTTGTGGTGAGGTCTGTTACAACCATGTGCGAGGCTATCTCAGATCCGGGAGGTACGAGTTGGTTGCACTGTGCGACGTCAGACCTGAAGGTATGGAGGCTTTCGATGAGTCTTTCAATGGGTATCCCCATTACGACCCGGCCCATTTTCTTGATGCAGAAACGATGCTTAAAGAGGCTGGTCCAGATGTTGTTTCCGTAGGTGTTTGGGACGGACTTCATAAACCGATGGTGGATCTTTGCGTAAATGCAGAAGTTAAGGCCATCATGTGTGAAAAACCAATGTCGGATAGCACTTTAGATGCGTGGGAAATGATCAAAGTCTGTGAAGAAAACGCTGTAAAACTTGCTGTGGGTCATCAAAGAAGATTCTTACCCTCTTACAATTTGGTTAGAGACGCGATATCAAATGGATATATTGGAGATGTTCATCTCTTAACATCCTTCGCTCGTGATGGTCTCCCAAACTACTCATCACACTTGTCAGATACTTTCCGTTATCTGTTGGGTGACCCAGAGTGTATGTGGGTGATGGGTAACGTGGAGAGATCCTCTGACCAGTGGGCACGGGCCGTTCCTATTGAAGATAAAGCGTTAGGAATCTTTGGATTTGATAGTGGAGCCCAGGCCTCCATCCTTTCTGGCCTGACTGACTATCACGGATTCGGAGGACGTATTTATGGTAGCGACGGAACTATCGAATTTACAGTTTCTGAAGCGAAAATTATGAATATTGATTCTGCTAACTGGGTGACACATAGACCTGATGGGAATTTTGAATTATATGGTGCTGAAGAATTTGAAATGATTGAAGCTGGTGCGGCGCAAATGGCGGAATTTGCACGGTGGATTACTGGAGAAATTTTAGACTTCAGAGGGGAAGCTATAAATGGGTATAAGGCTCTCGAAATGGTGCATGCTGTTTATGAATCCGCCCGTACCTATTCTCAAGTTCTTTTACCGATGAAACCTGGCCTCAACCCTCTTGTGAGAATGATCGATTCGGGCCAGCTACCTGTTGTTAAAAAGGGAAAATATGACATTAGAGCCAGAGCTTGGGACGATGTGCCTAGTACCCCCTCCAGAGATTGAATTCTGGGAGATGGTTATCAAAGGAGATCAAATTGGAAAATAAAATAAAACTACTTGTAACAGGTTTAAATGGAGTAGTAGGGCAGGCACTTTTCCCGGCGCTGGAATCCCGCTATGAAATCAGTGCACTGTCTCGAGGCGGAGTGGAGGGCATACCTCCTGAGAAAGTTTTTCGCGCGGATATCGCTGATATTGGTGCCATACGACCTGCATTCGCTGGTATAGATGTTGTGCTTAATCTTGCTGCAGATGGTGGTATAGGTAGTCCAGTTGGTCAGGACGCTCCGTGGGATTCAATGCTAAACAACAACATTATTGGTACCTACAATGTTCTGCAATGTGCTCTGGATGCGGGAGTTTCCCGTGTAATTCTTGCAAGCTCGGGTGCGACCGTCAACGGTTATGAATTGGAAGAACCCTACAAACAACTAGTAGCTGAAGAGCCTGAGTACATGCCGGATAAATGGGATCTTATCGATGAATTTGCTGAGCCCAAACCTATTAATCTCTATGGAGTTACTAAATTGTTTGGGGAGGATTTAGCACGTTTTTATGCTCTTACTACTAACATGTCTGTATTGAATCTGCGGGTTAGTGACTGTACTTCTGAAGATAGCCCGAGGCCAGGCAGATCTATGGCGAATTGGTCGAGCTACCGGGATTTGCAACAACTCACTATAAAATGCATTGAAGCCCCCTCAGAACTTAAATTTGATATCTTTTGGGCTACCTCTGACAATGCCAGAATATACAGGGACAACTCTCATGCAAAAGATATTCTTGGATATATTCCGGAGGACGGGGCTCAGTGATTAAGTAACTTTACTATAGTCAATGCTTGAAATTAGACCTAAATATAAAGGAACAAAAAATGGCATCTTACGTATTAGTGCACGGCTCATATCAAGGCGCTTGGATATGGAAACCCACAGCTCAGAAATTAAGAGAGGCGGGAGAAACAGTATATGTGCCCACTCTTGACGGATGTGGGGAACGCTCTTCGGCGATAAGACCGGGAATAACCATAACCTCACAGGCCCAGGAAATCTCAGACATGATGTTTTATGAGGATTTGGATGACGTTATTTTAGTGGCCACCAGTACGGGTGGACTGGTCGTTTGCGTTGCAGCATCAATGACTCGGGCCCGAGTATCGAAAGTGGTGTTCGTGGATGCACTGGCTCCTCAACCGGGAGAAAAAGTTACTGATATTGTGAGGCGGGATCCCAACAGCCCCAGAGTTACTACAGATTTGACGGAAGGACCTTCAAAGGAAGAATTAGAAGAACGACTATTCAGAGAGTTGGACCCAGAACTGAAATCCTGGGCGGTTGAGCGGGTAACTATGCATCCAATTGAGGCCAAGGATCAGCCAGGGGCCCTTGATGAGTTTTGGGCTCAGGATTGGTCGGCAACAGTGGTACGTTGCAAAATGAGCGCGAATCCTCCCCTTGACCATCAGAGGAGAACAGCAGAAAAATTAAATGCAACCTGGCATGAACTCGATGCTGGTCACTACCCAATGTTAAGCCATCCAGATGAGCTTTCAAATATATTGCTTGGTTTGAAATAGTTTAAAAGGATTTAACTTCAAGAGAGGCGTCTAATTTACTAAGCCAGGTGAAAGACGTATTGGGGGCTTTGGTTTTTGAATTAAGGCGAATATTAATGTTCCAGCTACATACATCCCAATGAATATCCATATCACTATCGTGTAGCTGTCGGTTCGATCAAATATATATCCAGCAAGTACAGGCATTATTATCATTCCCCAGCTGTAAACCAGGCTTAAGAATCCTCTTAGGGTGGCAAATCGTTTCCGCCCAAAATAATCGCCGACAAGAGCCCAATTCAAAGCACTTAGACCTTCAACTATTGCGAAAACACATATAAATATCCAGATTTCCTTTAGCCCCTGTGCGTTTTGCAACCAGAATAAGGATATTGCTCCCAAAGCCATTCCAGCCGAGAGTATTTTTGGTCTAGACCACCGATCCCCTAACCAACCTATCCCTATTCTCATTGGGATGCTCAAAAAAGCAAGAATGCCTAGCATCATTGCCGCTGATTGTTCAGAGTTACCTTTCCATACCATCATAGGTACAAAATGGACTATTATTGTCCCGAGAGTACCTGTACGAAGCATTGTTCCTATAGCTAATACCCAGTAAGACTTTGTTTTAAGAGCTTCTCGGACTGTAAAATCGACTATTTCTTCATTTACTTCATCTTTCTGATGATTTTCTTTTGAGGGGGGACTAAGGCTGTCGCCGTCAGGTTGAAGCCCCATGGCTTCAGGGGATGGTTTTAGAAGCTGCGCAAATGGGACTACTATTACTGCGAGAAGGACCCCACTAAGAATCAAAGTTGTTCGCCATCCTAAATGATGAATTCCGAATGCCAACAGGGGTGCGATTATTGACCCTCCAAGACTAAATGCAGCGATTGAGATTGCCATCGCCAATCCTTTGCGACGTATGAACCAATTGTTCACAACTGCCATCGTTGAACCTGAAAATGCTGCATTAAAAGCTAATGACACTATGCCTAGGTAAACAATGAGAAAAGTCGCGAAACTATTTACCCGACTGAGAAGGATATATCCCACTGCAACTATTAACGATCCCACCGTCAACATTCTTCTGGGGCCATATCGATCTATCAAATAGCCCGCTAGAGGCCCTTCAACAGCTCCCTCGGCACGTGAGAGTGAAAATATTAAGGAAGTAGATGCGCTACTTAAATTGAGAGCCTGTTTTATGGGAAGGAAAAAAACTGAAAACCCGTAGAAATACACGCCACCGCCTATCGCGTTTACCACGCAGGTAGCGGCTACTACCCACCAACCGTAAAATATTCCTCCACCTTTTTTTTCGTTAGTGCTTGGGGGCATGTTGGAGGGATTGGATCCTTTCATGTTTTTGATTCAAAGATAGGGTATCAAACTATAAATTCGATGACCTTGACACGATCCATTGAATCGCCATTTACTTTCTCAGATAGTAACATCCGTTTTATTTATTCGACGTGCGTCGTCATATTTTTCAGCTGATCAAAGTATGTCAAAAGACTAACGTCTCTAAATCAAGAGTCTTGTGACCCAATAATTGGCAAGGGGAGTTCATTTTTTTATGACGTCTAATATTCGTTCCTGGTTATGCGGACCTATGGTTGCTGTGGCCACACCATTTAAAGAGGATTTATCGCTTGATCTGGACGCTTTGACTGAAAACATACGGTTTATGGTCGATGCCGGAGTTGTTACTGGCAAAGGAACTCTTCTAGTTGGTGGAGCAGGAGGGGAGCATCCGGCAATGAACCTTGAAGAAAGAAAAACAGTGATGACTACGTCTGTTGAGGCCGCAAACGGTGAAGTTCCTGTTCTGTCGAGTGTTCAACATACAGATGTTCGGACAATAGTCGACTTAGCTCAACACGCGTCACAAATAGGGCTTAATGGTGTGCAACTCGGCCCCACCTATTACTATGAGCCATCAGAATCTGACGTGGTTCGTCTATTTCAGAAGGTGGACGAGGAATCTGATATTAACCTTATGATTTACCACACGTGGTGGGAAGGTCTTACTATGAGTCTTGCATTGATAGATGAACTCTCAAATATAGGGAGTGTTAATGCGATGAAATGGTCTGCTCCCGAAGGTACTTTGTATCGAGATGGACTCGATAGATTTGCAGGTACACTAGCTATCATAGATAACTCAGGTGAACATATTCTGAGCCATGTTTTGGGAGCAACGGGGTTTATAACACATCTCAGTGGATTCTGGCCTGAATACCCTGCCGAAGTATGGAACCTACTTAACGATAGAGACTATATCTCTGCGAAAAATAAGTTAAGTGAGTTCAAGTGGAAGTGGCGAAAATGGGTGGTGAAGGTCCTGTCATATACAGGTGGGGAAGGACCATTTATTAAAGCTGCGATGGAGCATGTAGGGCTTCGAGCTGGTCCTCCACGACCTCCCTCCATTAGACTGCCCAGCCATCTTCTGGAAGAGATGATTCACTTATTTGAAGAGGCAGGCGTGCCTACACGGAGGAGTTGATCGATACGATCATCAAAGAATGGAGGTTCTGTTATGAAATTTGGATTTTATCTACCTACCCACGGTTCTTTGGCAACCAGAGAACCACTACTAAAAATAGCTTCCCACGGAGAAGCACTCGGTTTTGATTCTATGGTTGCAGGTGATCACGTTATAGCTCCTATCGACCCAAAATCACAGTATCCATATTCGGTCACTTCTGAAGTCCCCTGGGATCAAGATGGGGAGCATCTGGAGATGATTTCAGAATTAGCGTTCTTGGCGGGAGCAACAGAAAACACGAGTTTGGTTACTAGTGTATTAATAGTGCCTCATCGGAATCCGGTTCTAACGGCTAAGATGCTGTCCACGATAGATGTTCTTTCTGGTGGGAGATTGATCGTAGGTGTGGGTGTAGGGTGGCTTGAGGAAGAATTTCAAGTTCTCGATACTCCGCCATTCAATCAGAGAGGAAAAGTTACCGACGAATTCATTCGTATGTTCAAAGTTCTGTGGACTGAGGAAAATCCGTCTTTTAGAGGGGATTATTACAGTTTCCCTCCCTTGCAGTTTGCACCGAAGCCGTTGCAAAAGGACGGTCCACCTATTTGGGTGGGGGGACAAAGCAGGGCAGCAATAAGGAGGGTGGTTAGGCTCGGCAATGCATGGCATCCAGTAGGTGCTAATCCGGCCTCGCCATTGGAACCCAAGGAATTGGCTATTGAAGTCGACTATATGCATTCAGTGTGCGAGAGGTATGAAAGAGATCCTTCTGAATTATCTATTGCCATAAAAGCTCCAATATACGATGTGGAAGTTGTGGGTGATGGTGGTCGGAGGAGATTTTCAGGGGATTCTGACCAGATCATTGAAGATATTATCGAGTATGAAAATACAGGTGTAAGCCACATTATATTGGATACTAGATCATCCAATCTGCAACAATTTATTGAGAAGATGGATTGGTTGTCAGAAGAAGTGATAGAAAATTTTAGATGACTAGAACTCTGTCTACACCCCACTTTTCATATTAGTGTCTGGGATTGACTAGCATGCACATATCTGGCCGAAGTCGGGAATATGCTCTACCTACTCAGCCCAAGTGCAGCTCTTAGGATATCTTCGTTAATTCCCAAAATTATCGCTGATTCTGCTAGGTTAGGAGGTGGAGGACCGAGGGCACTTCTCAGAGATTCTTCAGGAACACCAAGGATTGATGCGGCCCTGGAAAGATCAGGATTTTTGTTTGGGGGCTCGTTTCTTACATCCATATTGGATTGTCGGGGTACGTGGCTACCAGATGCTGGAATTCCAAAGTAACAGCCCACGGTATATGGATATTCTATTGTTGCATGATAGTGATAGCCCAAAACTCCATGGTTATGGCCATGACACATGTCTAGGTCTTTATTAG
>Ga0066367_1000040_pt1 | contig 17184 bp, 16 predicted proteins | sample Knorr_S7_td_AAIW_FD_77335 | JGI IMG/M metagenome (GOLD analysis project Ga0066367, IMG submission 77335) | Marine microbial communities from Southern Atlantic Ocean transect - Knorr_S7_td_AAIW_ad_750m_LV_A | ecosystem: Environmental > Aquatic > Marine > Oceanic | place: Atlantic Ocean...
GGGGTGTAAATTCCGGAACCTCAGACTGAAACACGGTCGCGGCGACCTTGGCGTAGGTCTTGGCATCCCTGGTGAACCAGCCGATGGTGTCGTAGCTGGGCGCCTGCATCAGGATCCCTTCCAGGGGGATGCGGCCGTGGGTGGGGCGCAGTCCGTAGAGTCCGGAGAAACTGGCCGGTATGCGCACGGAACCCCCGGTGTCGGAACCCAGAGCAAAATCCACCAGCCCTCCGGCAACCGCCGCCGCGGACCCGCTGGACGAGCCACCGGGCACTCTGTCCGGTGCCTTGGTGTTGATGGGAGTGCCGTAGTGGGCATTCTCACCCAGGATGCCCCGCGTCAGTTCGTCGGTATGGGTCTTGCCCACCATGGTCGCCCCGGCATCCACCAGTGTTTCCACGATCCAGGCGTTGCGTTCGGCTGGCGGATGGGTGGCCTTCCAGTCAGGATTGCCTCCTCCGGTCACATGGCCGGCCACATCAAAGATGTCCTTGGCGGCGAAAGTCAGGCCCGACAATGGGCCGCCCGGCTTGCCATCCAGATAGGCATCGGTGTCGTTACAGAAAGCGTCCAGGTTATCAGCGAGCGGCTGTTTGGCACTGGCCATTGTGGCGCCTCCGGGGCTATCGTCAGCCTTGTGGTTCACATCAGTTCGAGACGGACACCGTAGTATATCTTAAGAATCGGGCCGGGCCTTCAAATAGCCTGAGGAACAAAAACGCGATGGATTCCGTCATACCAGCAGAAGATAAAATACTGGACGGAGGGCGGCGATGAAAACGAGGATTGGCAAAATCATATTTCCGGTGATCATGGTGGCCCTGTTGGCGGCCAAGGGAAACCCGCCACCGGAGGAACCGGCAACGGTCGTGTGCCAGCGCCCATCGACGGCGCAATGGTGGCGGCCCCGGCAACGTCTGATGGTGAATACACCCTGAATATCACTTCTGGGCTGCCCAGTGGGTGCGCACAGTTCGACGAATTTCGGATGGAGCGCGACGGCAACGAGTTCATGGTTGATGTGACGAATCTGATGCCAAACCCCAACCAACTCATCGCCTGCACGGCCATCTACAGTTATCACGAAAGCGAGATTCCATTGGGCAGCAGGCTCACCGCAGGGGAAGCCTACTCGAGAACCATCAACCGAGACCTGGCGATCTCCTTCGTGGCCCAGGATGAGAAGGGCCTGGCCATGGTCGAGGAAGTGTCGCCAATCGCACAGGTCGGAATAAGCGAGGAAGAAGACGGATATCTCCTGAGCATTGGTTCAAGGCTACCCGTCGGTAGCAGTTGCTCCAGGTTTGACGGCTATCAGATAAACAGGCGTTTCAATGAACGAATCGAAGTCACCGTTACTCATCTCGAGGTCGCGGAAGAAAACGTGCCGTGCACCGACGACCTGCCGGCAATCTCAACCGAGATTCCCTTGGGCGACGGCTTTGAGTCCGGGCACACTTACACTGTCTTTGTGAACTGAGAGGGAACGGCTTTCACAGCGCGCTAGGCTCAGATCAGGGCTAGACCGAAGAACCGGCCGGGAACCCCCGGCTGGTTCTCTGCGTCTGGGATTCTGCGATATACTGGTTGGCGTGTGACTAATCTGGAAGAATCTTCCCAGAGAGTCAACCAAGGACAATCATGGAGGGTCAACATGCTGACCGCCGAAGCCAACGAGAGACTTACGAGAGTGGGTCCCGGGACACCGATGGGCGAGCTGATGCGCCGCTATTGGATTCCTGTGCGCCCGCTAGCCGAGCTGAAAGAAGAAGACGTGATGCCCATCCGGATCCTTGGAGAGGACCTAGTCTTGTTTATCACCAAGAAAGGCGATCTGGGTCTGATCGGTGAACGGTGCCCGCACCGCATGACCATGATGAAGTACGGCATCCCCGACGAGGACGGTCTCCGATGCTGCTATCACGGCTGGATGTTCGCACCCGACGGCCGGTGTATGGACACGCCCCTGGAATCGCCCACAAATAAGCTCAAGGACCAGGTCAAGATAGGGTCGTACCCGGTACAAGAGATGGGCGGTCTGGTCTGGGCGTACATGGGACCTCAGCCGACTCCGTTGCTGCCACCCTGGGACCTATTCGTAATGCCCAACGCGATCCGCCAGGTCGGCATAACCCATCTCGAGTGCAACTGGCTCCAATGCCACGAGAACACCGGCGACCCGGCCCACAGCGTCTTTCTCCACGGCTACAATTTCCAATATATCTTGGAGAAGAAGGGCCACCTGGACGAACGCACGAAAGACCGGCAGATGTCGACATTGCATTCCAGGATCGACATGGGCCGGGGCATCGAGTCCCTGTACGCCCATGAGACCCAATACGGCATGGAAAAAGGGATAAACTACTCCAAGGCCCTGGGCGCCGACAAAGACCGGCAATCTCGGCACTCGACAGTCATCTTCCCGTTCTTCACCCAGACCGGCGGGCCTGGACAGGTGCGTCAGGAGTTCCAGATACGGGTGCCCATCGACGACACCAACACCTACCACATCGCCTACGGCTGCTACACGGCCCCCAATGGAGTCGAAGCTGGCGAACAAGATTCCGTACCCTACTATGACATTCCCATCTTCGACGAAGACGGTCGGCCCATCTGGGACTTCGTTCTAGCCCAAGACTCCCACGCTTGGGTCTCTCAGGGAGACATAATGGACAGGACCGAGGAGCACTTGGGCCGTACCGATCTGCCCATCGTGTTCATGCGGCGTCAGTTCGAACAGCAGATGCTGATCGTGGAGGATGGCGGCGATCCCAAGAACGTATTCCGCGAGCCCGGTTCGATGCCTGACCTGATCCATGGCGGCATCTGGGATGAGAACAACGCTTCAGTAACCGGCGCCGGAGGCGCCATCCAAAACTTCCGCTCCGCCTACCACAAGGGCTACGGCGTCGACGACGCCGACCGTTACGGACCGGTTATGCCCATGATCATCGATATGATGCAACGAATCGACGATCACAACGCGGCCTTGGCATCTGACTAAACTTCAATTCGCATTGTGATGGCAACGTAGGGGCACGGCTTTGCTGTGCCCCTACGTTAATTTCTGGCCGGTGATAAACTGTTTCGAAATCCTGGGAGAATCGGATTCTCTCGTTATCAACACTAAAAAAAGGAGAGAATAGATGCGCGCAGCCGTTATTACCGAGCCCGGTGGTCCCGATGTCCTGAAGGTGATGGAGGTTGATGACCCGGTCCCCGGCCCCGAAGATGTTCTCGTAGACGTAAAAGCCAGCGCCTTGAACCGGGCCGATATGCTCCAGCGCGAGGGCGGCTACCCGGCCCCTCCCGGCAGCCCCGACGACATCCCCGGCTTGGAGTTTGCCGGAGTGGTCCTCGAAGCGGGTGATCGGGTGATCGGGATGGCCAAAGGAGACCGGGTTTTTGGGCTACTGGGCGGTGGCGGATATGCCAGCCGCACGGTCACCCATCACCGCATGGCCGTTCCAATCCCCGATGGCTGGGACTTCGTCCAGGCTGCTGCGACACCTGAGGTGTATTTCACGGCCTATGACGCCCTATTCAACCGGGGCAACCTGCAGATGGGCGAGAAGGTGCTGGTCCATGCGGCGGGAAGCGGAGTGGGGACTGCGGCCGTGCAGTTGGCCCACCACGCCGGAGCGTTCGTGTACGGCACCGCCGGGTCCGCCGAGAAGTTGGCCGGGGCGGCCAAGCTTGGCATGGACGTTGGCATCAACTACCACGACCAAGACTTCGCAGCCGTGGTCAAAGAACACACTGGCGGCGCGGGCGTGGACGTGCTGATAGACTTCATCGGCGGGCCCTACTGGGACCAGAACATCGTCTCGATGGCTGTTTTGGGTCGCTTGGTCGAAGTCGGACTTATGGGAGGTAATCGGGTCGAGGTGGATTTGGGCCGACTGATGGGCAAACGCCTGCAGGTGACAGGCACTGGTTTACGAGGCCGCTCCTTAGAGGAGAAGCTGACGGTGACGGCCCAGTTTAAACGCCACGTCCTGCCCCACCTGGCCTCAGGGAGAATGAAGCCGATCGTCGACCGGACTTTTCCTTTGAAAGAAGTCGCGGAGGCTCATCGCTATATGGAGACCAACGCTAATTTCGGCAAGATCGTCTTGACCATCGACTAGCCTGCGCCCCAGGGAGAATCGACATGCCAGAGATGGAAGCCCCGGACAGGATCACCACCCAAAGCCGAGGAGACTATCTAGAGATTATGAGCAAGGTGGTTTTTCAGTCGGGAATGTCCTACAAGATCGCCGAGTCCAAATGGCTTGGCACCCGGGAAGCGTTCCACGATTTAAACGCCGACAGAGTGGCGAGAATTACGCCTTCGGAGATCGACCAGTTGACCGAGGACATCAGGGTCATCTGGAACCGCAGCAAGCTGGAAGCAGTGGTGGCTAACGCCTAGAAATTGCTGGAGCTCGACACTGAATTTAGCGGGTTCCAGAAATACCTCCGCTCCCATGAAGACTCCGTTCCCCTGGTCAAGGACCTTCAAAAACAGTTCAAGTTTCTCGGAGAGATGGGCTGCTACTATTACCTCCACGTGGTTGGCGAGGAAGTACCGGACCACGAAGAGTGGCAAGCCAGCCTCAAGAAAAGATGATATTCGTGGCCGACAGGGGATAGATACGATGAAACTTGAAGGGAAGATTGCCTTGGTGACCGGTACCAGTCCAAACATTATGGGTGGGATCGCAGAGGGCCTGGCCGAAGAAGGGGCCGACCTCGTCTGCATCGACATCAACCCCGACTATGCCGAACAGTGCGCAAAGTCGGTGGCCGCCAGCGGACGGCGCGCCATCGCCATCGCCTGCGACGTGACCGATGAAACCCAGGTGACCGCAGCCGTGGACCAGGCCAAGGAAGCGTTCGGCGGCATCGACATCCTGATCAACGGCGCCACGTTGTTCAACACAAAAGGGGTCCTAAACATGCCGCTGGTTGAATGGCGGCGGCAGACCGACGTGATGTTGACGGGCGCGTTTTTGTTCACCAAGCACACCGCCAAACAGATGATCGAGTTGGGCCGCTGGGGCAACATGATCAACATCATCTCCACCGCGGGCCACCAAGGTGAGCCGGGCAACATCGGTTACGGAACCTCAAAAGGAGGACTGCTGAACTTCACCCGTTCGGTTGCCATGGAACTATCTGAATACGGGATCAGGGTCAACAGCCTTACTCCCACGGCTACAGACAGAACGGAGGGCCTGGAACGTGCCAAGCGCTGGGGCGTTGATTGGCCCCCACCCCGATTGGGAGAGCGCTCCGCGGGGTGGGTCCCCAACCCAAGCGCAACGGTCCCCTTGCGGAGATTGCCCAGCCCCAGCCATTACGCCAAGGCGGCGGCGTTCCTAGCCTCTGAAGAAGCTGAGATGATTACCGGAATGGACCTAAGAGTCGATGCCGGGGCTATCTCAAAATACTGGATCTGGGATCCTGGCACGGAAGTGGCCCAAAGCTGACCAAAGGCGCATCCCATCGGCTATAATTCCCTATTAAATGATCCTAAGGCTCGAACCGACCGGAACAATCAAAGAGGTGTGATATGCCATTAGACCCACAGATAGTAAAAGTGATGGAGAGCGTGGCTGCCCTGGGTTTGCCTCCGGCAAATACCGTCAGCCCTGACGAAGCCAGAGCCAACGCCAGGAACCGCCCGCGCGCTCCCGGCCCTGAAGTGGCCAAGGTGGAAAATCGAAATATCCCCAGCACAGATGGCGATGTCCCGGTACGCATCTATACTCCTGAGGGCAATGGCCCCTTCCCCATCCTGGCCTGGTACCACGGCGGCGGCTGGGTTGTAGGCGACCTGGACTCGGCCGACGCGACTGCCCGTGACCTGTGCGTGGGCGGCAAGTGTGTGGTCGTATCGGTGGACTACCGTCTGGCGCCTGATACCAAGTTTCCCGGCCCCGCCAACGACTGCTGGGCCGCGACCATCTGGGCGGTGGAGAACGCCGCCAGCATCAATGCAGACGGTTCCCGGCTGGCCGTGGGTGGAGACAGCGCCGGCGGTAACCTGGCCGCGGCGATGTGTTTGATGGCGGCGGACCGGGGCGGCCTCGATATCGCCTTGCAGGTCCTGATCTATCCCGTGACCGATGTCAGTTTCACGACCGTCTCATACCAGGACAACGCCGAGGGCTACGGCCTGACCAAGGTCGTCATGGAGTGGTATTGGAACCACTACCTGAGCGGTAGTGCGGATGCCTCCAACCCCTACGCCGCTCCGGCCCAGGCCAAGAGCCTGGCCGGGCAGCCGCCCGCCCTGGTGATCACGGCTGAATTTGACCCGCTTCGTGACGAAGGCGAGGCTTACGGCAAACGCCTCAGTGAGGTTGGAGTTGAAACCACGACTACCCGGTATGACGGTGTGATCCACGGCTTCTTCAACATGAACGCCGTGGTGGACAAGAGCCAGCAAGCTGTTGACGAAGCGTCCGCTGCCTTGCGCAAGGCCTTCGCCCGCTCCAGCGCGCCCAGCGCGGCCGACTAACCAGCCCGAACTTGGATTTATCCTGAAGAGGTATGACATGACCACATCCACCGCCGTCAGCGTCACCGTCTGGTATGACTACACTTGACCTTATTGCTACATCGGCCTGGGCAGGCTCGACATGTTGGCCAAAGAGATGTCCTTTCAGGTGGACCGCAGACCTTTCATACGGCAGCCGGGCCATCCTTCCGAAGGAATGCCACGCCGTCAATTCGACGGAGAGACCGAGACGGAGCTTAATCCGGAGATGCAAGAACGGGCCAAGGAGGTTGGTCTGGTCATGCGCCGCCCCCGCTGGTCCCCCAATGCCTTGAGAGCCCACCAAGTAACTGCCTACGCCAAGGAGCAGGGCAGAGATGGGGAGTTCCACCACCTGGCCGCTGCGGCGTACTGGGAGTCTGATTCCGATCTCAACGATCTGGATGTTCTGAAGGGAATCGCCGAATCTGCTGGCATGGACTGGACAGACCTGGGGTCCCGTATCGAGTCCGGCGAGTACCGGGAGGCCGTTCTTCGGGAAGATGAAGCGGCCAGAGAGAAGGGCGTGACCGGCACACCTACCTACATGATCGGCGGCGAACTCCACGGGGGCGACATCAGCATCGAAGAACTGCGGGAAGCCATCAAGTCCGCAGCAGCGTGACCCAGGTGGTTGAATCATATAACACCCGTGCGAAAGGGCTCGAAGGCTGGAACCGTGGCCACTGACAACTCGGTGTTGGTCATTGGGGCCGGTGTCTTCGGCCTGACCGCTGCCCGGGAGCTACAACAACGGGGGTACCGGGTCACTGTTGCCGACCCCGGCCCGGTCCCGCATCCTCTGGCGGCCTCCAACGACCTCAGCCGCATGGTGCGCATGGACTACGGCGGCGACGGGCTATACTCCTCCCTCGGCGCCGACGCCATCGACGGCTGGCATCGTTGGAATACCAATTGGGGCCGGGAACTCTACCACGAAGACGGCTTTCTGCTCATGTCCTCGGTCCCCATGGCCGTCGGGTCATTCGAGCAAGACTCCTACAGCCTCCTGACCGGTCGGGGCTTCCCTCTGGAGAAGCTGGCTCCCGGCGACCTGGCAAACAAGTATCCCCGTTGGAACTCGGGCCACTACATTGACGGCTATTTCAATCCAAGGGCCGGGTGGGCTGAGGCCGGTGAGATAATGGCCAGCTTGGTCCTGGACGCCCAGAATTCCGGTGTTTCCATCGTGACCGGCTTCACTGCCTCTGGGCTGCTACAAGAGGGCAACAAGGTTGTTGGGGCGGTCTCTTCTGATGGGACTGAACTGCGGGCTGAGTGGGTGGTGGTGGCGGCCGGTGTCTGGACGCCGATCTTGCTTCCGGAGTTATCAGACCGCATGTGGCCGGTGGGTCAGCCCATCTTCTACTTTAAGCCTCAGGACCCCGATGCCTATCGGGCGCCGTCCTTCCCACCTTGGGGTGCGGACATTCCACGCAGCGGCTGGTACGGCTTTCCCGCTAACTCTGAGGGCGTATTCAAGATGGCCAACCACGGGCGGGGCACACGGGTCCACGCCGACGCCGAAAGGGTTATCAGCCCCGAGCAAGAAGCCCACTGCCGGGAGTTTCTGGCCCAGTCGTTGCCGTCTTTAGCGTCGCTACCATTCCATGGGACGAAGATGTGTCTCTACTGCGACACCTGGGACGGGGACTTTTGGATCGCCCGTGACCCCGGGCGGCATGGGCTGGTCGTGGTTACCGGCGGGAGCGGACACGCCTTCAAGTTCGCCCCGGTCTTGGGTGGATTGGCGGCCGACGCGCTCGAGGGAGTCGAAAACGCCTACAGCGAGCGGTTCGCCTGGCGTGCCATGGGCGAAATCAAGAGCGAAGACATCCGCTACACTGGCGAGTAGGTCAGACGGATGCCGGAACTTTCTTGAGGCGGGGCAGCACTTCACTGGCGAAGAGCCTCATGCTCTTTTCAACCTCATCGTAGGGCATGCTGCCGAAGCTGAAGGCCGCCAAGTATGACTCGCTGCCGATGCGGCCACGGGTGGACAAGATCTTCTCGTAGCACTGCTCGGGAGTACCCCATACCTGCAGGTCTAAGAAGAAGTCCTTGACGTCTTGATTGCCGTACCCTTCGATCTTCTCGGTGAACTTGCCGTAGTACTCGTAGCCTTTGGTCGTTTTGAGGTGGTCGCTGCGGAACTCGTAGTGGTCCATGATCGAGTCCCAATAGTTGCCGACATACTCGGTGGCCATCTCCCTGGCTCGTTCTTCGTCCTCGTGGCAGAAGGTGAACCCCACGACGATGGGCGGAGGCGCGGGCGCGCCGTTGACCTCCTGGAAGATCTCCCGGTAGGCCTTAAGTTCGTTTTCCACCTCGCTCCACGGCTTCTGCGGGATTATCAGCATGCCCAAGCCCAATTGCGCCAACGCCAGTGACGACTCGGGCGAGACTGCGGCGGCGTAGGTCCGGCCTTTGAAACTCTTGTACGGCTTGGGCCTGATGTCGACTTTGGACTGCTTGATCAGTTCTCCGTCGGACTCGGCGATACCCTCTTCCAACGCCTGGACCAACATCTTGGCGCTCTCTGCGAACCTGGTCCGGGACTCGGCCATGTCCAGACCGAACCCCTCAAATTCTACCCGGCCCAGGCCCCGGCCTACACCGACGATTGCGCGGCCGCCGCTCAGGTGGTCGAGGACGGAGAATTGTTCGGCGATCCGCAGCGGGTTGTGCCAGGGAAGTACCACCACCATGCTGCCCAGCTGGATCCTTTCGGTCCGCCCCGCCATGTAGGAAAGGAACTGGAGGACATCCGGGCACATGGTGTAGTCGGTGAAGTGGTGTTCCACGCCCCAGATCGAGTCGTAACCCAAGGGTTCGCAGAGGTCGGCCAGACGCAGTTCGTTCTGGTAGACCTCAAGGTCCGTCCGGGTTTTACCGTGGTTCTGGAAGAATGTTGATGTACCGACGTGCATGATTCAACTCCGAGACCCGCTGCCAAGGCCTATCTGGGGCCGTGATCATCTGCGGTTCAGTCTACAATCCGGGAGCGCACCCCGTCCACCAAGGGTTGCTCAGCTCAACCCGTAGGTGCGGGTTTCTAACCCGCCCTGCGTGTCGTATATCCGGTTTGTACCGGGAAGAAGCTCCGTGGCACGACATACCGGACCTTGGTTTCTACCACCGCCGTGGCGAAGCGAAAGGGCAGGTTAAAAACCTGCCCCTACGTGCGACATGACTGGATTCGGTTGGTGATTACCGGGTGGCTGAAAACCCTGCGGCCTCGATGCCTGCCCGGGCGCAGTCTTCATCCTCTTGGGCTGTTCCGCCGCTGCCACCGACGGCGCCGATGATCTCGCCATTCCTGAAGACGGGCAACGCGCCTTGACCAGGAATGAAATGGCCGCCTTCCATGGCCATGAAGGCCCGGAAGATCGGGGCCTGAGAGTTATCGGTTAATGCGCCGCTGGCTACCTCAAAGCTGGCCGAGGCCACCGCTTTGCCACGAGATACCACGGGAGTCCGCCAAGGAGCTCCGTCCATCTTGCACATGGTGATCAGGTCTCCACGCGGGTCAACCACCGAGATACTCATCTTGACGCCCAGCTCCACCATCTTCGCCTTGGACCCGGCCAAAATTGTTTCAGCTTCCGCAAGTGTCAGATTAGGCATAATCTCCCCTCCATCGTTTCGTGCTTAGTCGTTGATACCGGGCAACATTGTAGGTGAGAACAACCCATGTGGAAAGAGTGCAAAACAGTGGGGAGGCACGTTCAATGCGCCTCCCCACTAAGATTACGGGTTTTGGTTGCCTGTACGGTTCGTTGACTACTGGAACGTCACGATGGGAGAGAGGGGCGTCAAGGCAGCCCCAGTGAATTCCCCTGGCGTGGTCGTCGTGAGGATGTCCACCAAGGTGTTGGCGTCGTAGGCGGAGATGCTCTCCAGGGATAGAGGCATGGTACCGCCAACATTGTCCCGAACTTTGAACTTTACCACCGCCACTGGCCCACTGCCGTCCAACCCGTTGATGTCGATGATGCCGGCCCACAGCCGTCCTGGCCCCGGAGAACTGTAGTCGATCAGCGCGTCCCCGGATAGCAGGCCCCGTTCCACCTGGGCCAATTCCAGTTTGGCCGGGTCATAGACCAGGACAAACTCCAAGCTTCCTACATTGTTTGCCCGCGTCGCCAGGACCGGCACCGAGATGAACTTGGCCGCCGGAGCTACGGTGGGCTGAGGGGTTGCGGTCGGTGTGACCACCTGCGTGGGAGAAGGACTCGCCGCTTGCGTGGGAGAAGGACTCGCGGCCGGGGTGGGCGTGGGTGAGGCGGCCAGAGGGGTGTTATCGGTCGTCCCCGCTTCTCCACCGCCTCCGAGCACACCCACTCCGAATAAGATTCCTACCAGGGCGGCGACAACGGCCGTCGACCCCAGCAGCCACTTCCAACTGGTGGCTATTCCGATGTATGCGACTTCCAATATCCAGCGCATGATCTGCTCCCCTAACTAGGCCGGGCCATGTTCAGAATGATTCGGGCATCATCGATGGTTATCTTGCCATCGTTGTTTACGTCCAGAGCCGGGTCTACCTTCTGCAGATTGGACGCCATCCGCAGTACCTGTAGAGCGTCCAGTGCGGTGATATGACTGTCTCCATCGGCGTCGCCCAGCATCCTTGGGCCCACCTTGAAGTCGGCGCCGACCAACTGCATCGTCAGCGGTCCGCTTGTATTGTGATTGACCAGGGCATCTGACAGGGTTATCGAACTAACGGCCCCCGCGGTCCCAACGACCTGGAACTCGATCACCGCTGCGGTCCCGCCAGGGGTTGTGCCCTCGGTTGAGGCGAATCCGAACCGTACCTCGCCCAAGGTGTCGGTATCGTATGTGAAGGATTCCTCGGTTAACCGGGAACCCCGCTCCACGTTGAGCACCCGGAGGGAGTCGGGATCGTAGTTCAAGGTGAAGCCCAAGCTGGTGATGCTTTCTCCTTGGTTGAATGTCACAGGTACCCGCACGATGCTTCCCAGAGGCGAGACACGGGACTCAAGCATCAAGGCTGTGCCGATAGGCCCAGTGATTCCGGGCAACGGAACTTCTACGGGGTCTGTGACCGGGTCGATCACCTTGGGCGTCTCGGGGCGGGTGTCGCCCTGACGGTTGATGGTGATGAGATAGGTCCCGGTGGGATTGATCACCCGGCCCGAAGCGGAAACTGCCAGGGTATACCAGCCCGATTCCGGAGCCTTCCATTCCAACGACTGCTCCAGTCCGAAGTTGGACGTTGAGAACTCGGCCGCCGCGTTCTCCAACGAGAACCTGACCCCTGCCACGGTGCCGGGTGTGACATCTACGGTGTAGGAGACATCTTTGTCTGCTAAGAACAGGAAGTAGTCGTAGTCGCTGGAAGGACTGATGGCGCCGGCGATAGCATTGCCAAAGCCGATGGTTGTACCTTCGGTGGGTGTGTCGCTGTGTCGGTCCTGCAACGTCGTATCCGGCGTGACCTTCAGCGAGTACGTTCCGGTGGGTTCGGCCGCTTTAGCCGAAGCCGAGACCTTGACGAAATAGGTGGCCGTGTCTGGGGCGGTCCAAGTTACGATGTTGGTCTCGCCGAAGTTGCGCGAGCCGGTGTCGGCGCTGCCACCCACGCTGTTGACCTCCAATGAGACTGCTGTGGCTGATCCGTAGGTCAGGTCCAACAGATACTCCACTCCCCGTTGGGTCGGGAAGGTGAAGAAGTCCAGGTCTGACTTGGGGCTGATGGCCCCCTGATAGACGGTGCCGAAGCTAAGTGGAGTGCCCGTGGAAGCAGTGTCTAGATGCCGGTCTTCCAGGCTGGTGTTCGCCGACACTGTAAGGGCATAGGACCCGATTCCCACCGTGGCCTGTGGCGAGTGAGACACCACAACGTAGAACAGTCCGGTGCTGGCTGCGGTCCAACCCAGGCCCGTGCCCAGCCCGTTGGTGCTGCTCAGTGTGTCTTCGGACGAGTTCTCGATGGATATGACTGCGCCGTTGGCGGTGATCAGTTCTAAAGCAACTGAGTAGTTGACGCCCCGTTCGGCCAGGAAGGAGAAATAGTCCCGGTCGGTCTTCGGGCTAACGGCGCCCGGATGGGCATTTCCGAAGCTGAGCACCGAGGCGATCCCAGGGAAGTCGCCGTGGTGGTCTTGCAGCGTGTTGTCGCTGCTGAGGTTTAGAGAGTAGGTGCCGATGACATTCGGTACCTGAGTCGATGCTGAGATCACGGCCAAGAAGGTCCCGTTGGCCGGAGACAGCCATTCAAGGTTCGTACCCACGCCTCCGTTGGAAGCCAGGCTCGTGCCGCTGGTGTTGGTGATGGTCAGCGCCACTCCGTCGACATTGCCCAATGTAACGTCCAAGTTGTATCTGGCGCCGCGCTGGGCTGGGAAGGAGAAATAGTCCAAGTCATCTGCGGGGCTGATGGACCCCTGGTGGGCGTTGCCGAAGCTGACCACCGTCGCACCGGTGACGGTTTGCGAGTGTTGGTCGAGGAGCGAGGTCTCAGCGTTCAGCTTGATGGCGTACGTTCCGCTGGAGTCGCGTACCCGGGTCGTGCCGTTTACCGCGACGTAGTAGGTGCTGTTCTTGGGAGAGATCCAACTCAAGGTACTGCCGATCCCGTCGTTGGTCTTTTCTAGCCCTGCCAGACCAGTGTGGATCGCGATCTCAACGCCTTCGGAGGTCCCGAGGTCGATCTCAACGGTGTATTTCACGCCGCGCTGGGCCTGGAACGAGAAGAAGTCGGCGTCGTCTCCGCCGTCGACGGTGTTGATGAGGCTGGGCTGGTTGCTCCAGGGACTGACCGCGCCCTGGTAGATGTTCCCGGCGGATATCTGGGTGGCGCCGGTGCTTTCGTCGGAATGCCGGTCGACGAAACGTGTGTCCTCGAATCCGGTGAGGGTGTAATCGCCTAGGTAGAACGAGCCGTCGAAATTATTGATGGTGCCGGCTACTTCAACGTAATAGGTGTCGGTGGTCCGGGCCACCCAGGTAACGGTCTTCTGGCCGCCGGTCACCGTGATTTCCTGTTCAGGGGAGTTGTTGTTTCCGCGCGAGATCGAGTTGATTATGGAGATGTTGGCATCCACCACTGTAATCTCATCGAGTACGAAGCTGTATTTGACCCCTCTCAAAGCCTGGAACGAGAAATAGTCCACATCGAAGAGGATGTCGGAGGGATCGATTATCCCGGAGACGGCCCCTGAACCAATATTCAGGTTGGTGGAAGTGAAACGATAGTCACCGTGGTCGTCATCGGCGTGAATAGTGCTCTGATTGGCGAAGAATGCCACCGCCGCCAACGCTATCATCAATAGCGTGACCGGCAATAGCGTTAATTGTTTCCGCATGCCCGAACTCCCTTCCTCCGCCGCTACATTTGCGGCGCGGGGGCCAGGGCCACGGTCCGAGTTGGACTCTTTAGACCCCGGTCAGCAGGCATCCGCGGTCGACCGGCCCGGCCGGGCGATGGGCGAACATCCTGCATTTAGCTTGGAAAATTATATTAATTCTATGATTAATTTTAAATTAATACAATTAAATAAGCCACAAGATAGCGGATAAATGGGGCGCGGCACGCGCGAGGCAGGGGAATTGCAGCCTGATGCTGGGGCTAAGGCGCGAAGATCCCGGCGTGGGGGTAGAAGGCGTACCAGCCGAATCAGTAGGAATCGCGGCTGGAGACCTGGTTCAGGGTCTCGCCAGAGCCATCTAGGCTCACTAGAGTATTTTCGCCAACCTGCCACGCCACGCTGTACTCATCCGTGAGTGTCACCGCCTGACTGGTGGCCGATTGGGACCGAGTGAAGACATGGCCGTCGCGCTCGTAGGCCCGGACTCCGGTCGCTTCGCCGGCGGCGAAGATGACAACTTCTCTGCCTACCAGAGTGTCGTTGATCACAGACAGGCCGTCGAACAGAGACACCGGATAGGCCCTGGCTTCGTCACCGAACGTTAGTCCAACCACCTGCTCGTTGGCTCCTAGGTCGGTGTTTCGTTCCGGTACCGGAATATGGTGTCCTTCTGGAACCGGTATCCAAAATATGCTGAATCGTTCTGCGACTCAGGGGTGTAAGCATCTTCGGGATAGATTCCAGTGCCCAAGTCCAGGACGGTGGTGTCGGGGTGTTCGGCCACCCAATCGGACCAGATCGTGAGAGTCATGGGCAGGATTTCCAATTCCATACCGCTGCCCACCAACGGCCAACCGCCGGCACGCCCCGGAATTGGTGCCAGAGGGTCTCTGTCTTACGATCGAACATCAGTTTATTTCTGCGGTAGAGGAAACCGGAGGTGCCAGGAGCAGTGGCGGTGGAAGTCCCGTTTTCACCGGACGAGCAGGCAGCCACCAATAGCAAGAAGACCGAGACCACCGGCCAGAAAACGCCGACGCGCCGTATTCGGTGCATCGAATTCAAAAACGGTCACCCAAAGAGGGTTGGATCGCGGGCAGTTGTTATCGATACCTATGAACAACCGCCCCGAGCGGATGGATACGCATGCTTTGATGCCATACCCGGCGTCGGCGGTGCGGCTAAAGCTACTCGGACTCGCGGAAGAGCTCACGTCCGATGAGCATGCGGCGTATCTCGCTAGTGCCGGCGCCGATCTCGTAAAGCTTGGCGTCCCGCAGTAGCCGGCCTGTGGGGAAATCGTTGATGTAGCCGTTGCCTCCCAGCGTCTGCACGGCTTGGAGCGCTGCCTGAGTTGCTTGTTCACCAGCGAACAAGAGACAGCCGGCGGCGTCTTTGCGGTTGCTCTCGCCCCGGTCGGCTGCCCGCGCCACGGCATACACATAGGACTGACAGGCTGAAAGCGATGTATACATATCGGCCAATTTGGCCTGGATCAGTTGAAATTCGCCGATGGGCTGTCCGAACTGCTCCCGTTGGTGGACGTAGGGTAGAACCACGTCCAGACACGACTGCATGATGCCCAATGGGCCGGCGGCCAGCACCAGGCGCTCGAAATCTAGTCCGCTCATCAGCACCCTGACGCCATGATCGACTTCGCCAAGGACGTTCTCCTCGGGCACCTCGCAGTCCTGAAACACCAGCTCTGAGGTGCTGGAGCCGCGCATTCCTATCTTGTCCAGCTTGGGCGATGCTTGGAACCCGGCGAAACTCTTTTCGACCAGAAATGCGGTGATGCCGTGGGAGCCCGCTTCGGGGTCGGTCTTGCCGTAGACCACTAGGGTGTCGGCTTCGGGGCCGTTGGTGATCCACATCTTGCTGCCGTTTAAGACGTAGCGGTCGCCCTGTTTCTCGGCGCCCAGGGTCATGCTAACCACATCGGACCCGGCATCGGGCTCGCTCATGGCCAGGGCCCCAACGTGCTGTCCGTCGATCAGCTTGGGCAGGTAGCGCCGTTTCTGGTCATCGGTGCCGTTCCGGAATATCTGGTTGACGCAGAGATTGGAGTGGGCGCCGTAGCTGAGGCCGACGCTTGGGGAGCCTCGGGAAATCTCTTCCATGGTGACGGCGTGGGCCAAGTAGCCAAGTCCGGCGCCGCCGTATTCTTCAGAGACAGTGATACCCAGGAGTCCAAGGTCGCCCAGTCTGGGCCACAGGTCTCTTGGGAACGCGTCGGTCTGGTCGATCTCCGCGGCCCGTGGTGCGATCTCCTGGGACGAGAACTGCCGCACGGTGTCCCTGATGAGGTCAATTGTCTCACCCAAGGAGTGATCCAACCCACCATAGGTGGGCCTCCTGGAAGTCATTGTGTTCCCCCCTTGTCTCTTTGGCTTTGAAGACGGTTCAATGTGTGCGCAGGTCAATTATACGGCGGGCCTTGAATTGGGTGCGCTCGAACTCCCCCGCAGGCTTCAGTTCCACTGCCACGCTGACCCCGATCGCCCGGCGCAGTGCCCCGGTGAACCGCTCCCGCACGGGCTCCAACGCCGACGGGTCGAACTCCCGGGAGGCGAATGCTTCGTTCAACACTTCGGCCTGTACCGTCAGACGGTCCATCTGCCCGGTCTCCCGCTCAAGAACCAGCCGGAACTCGCCGCCGAACTCGTCCATGCCGCGGAGCACATCCTCGATTCGTGACGGAAACACGTTCTGACCCCGGACGATGATCATGTCATCCACTCGGCCGTAGATGCCGGCGACCAGCGTGGGGTAGGTGCGTCCACAGGGGCAGTCCACCATGTCCCAGCGCGCGATGTCTCCGGACCAGTATCTGATCATGGGCTGGGAGGTGCGCTCGGTGTGGGAGTAGACCGGCACCCCTTCCTCGCCCAGAGGCAGGCCCAACTTGGACTGGGGATCGACCATCTCGGTGTAGACGATGTCCTGCCAGAGGTGCATCCCGCCGTCCAGGTGACGGCAACCAGAAGCGCTCATCCAGGGAGTCATCTCGGCCATGGTGCCTTGGTCGACGATGTAGCAGCCGAAGGTCTCCTCGATCAGTCGGCGGGTGGCAGGAACGCTGGCTCCCGGCTCTCCGGAGAAGAACATGAACCGGAACCCGAAGTCTTCTTTGGGGTCAAAGCCCATCTGACGGGCGGTCTCGGCCAGGTATAGGGCATAGGACGGGGTGCTGTATAGCACGGAGGGTTTGACCATGATGGCCCATTCCACGGCGCGCTCGGTCTGGCCCGGAGCGCCGCTACCGAAAGGAAAGCAGGTTGCGCCCAGGCGTTCAGCCCCGACCAAGGCGCCCCAGCTACC
>Ga0066367_1000041_pt1 | contig 17060 bp, 12 predicted proteins | sample Knorr_S7_td_AAIW_FD_77335 | JGI IMG/M metagenome (GOLD analysis project Ga0066367, IMG submission 77335) | Marine microbial communities from Southern Atlantic Ocean transect - Knorr_S7_td_AAIW_ad_750m_LV_A | ecosystem: Environmental > Aquatic > Marine > Oceanic | place: Atlantic Ocean...
AACCTGAGATTGCTGATGGGGAAGTTCAACACCGCCCTCATCGTTGATGCGCCGTACAGCGCTTCGGCGGGGACGTCCATGGGGCCCATGGAATCCCGCTCGACTCTGACATTCGAATTGCCCGTGGTCATGTTAGAACCGTCCTGTGAAAATTTCGCCTAATAATCTTATCGGCTGGGGCTGGACTTGGATACCCTACTTTCCCTCTTTTATCCAGTCGGACACCCTCTCGGCAATCATCAGGGTCGTCGCGTTGGTGTTGGCCCGGATAACGTCGGGCATAACAGAGGCGTCCACCACCCGCAGGTTCTGCATCCCATGAACGTGGGAATACTGATCAACCACCGCCATCGGATCCGACGCGTCGCCCATCTTGCAGGTACCGGACGTGTGGTGCTGGGTGTACGCGTTGCGCAGCATCCAGTTGTCCAGTGCATCGTCCGACGCCAAATCTTCATCGGTGGGATTCAACCTTTCCACCACCATACCGGAGAATGAAGGATGTTCGGCGATGCTCAGAGCCAACCGCAGGGCCTCACGCATCCTGGCCCGGTCGTCCGGGTCGGACAGGTAGTCGTAGTTCAGGTCGGGCTGAACGCGAGGGTCAGTGGACGTTAGCCTCAGTTGGCCCGCCGACGTGGCGTTCTGAAGAGCGACACTCAGACCGAAATGAAAATCATCGTTATCGATCTGGACGCTGGACGGGCGGTGCTCGCTGCTCATGAGTATGGGACTTAATTGGAAATCCGCCCGAGTAGGCGAACCAGGGTTGCTGAACCGCAGTCCCAGCTGGATGTTGGGTGCGTCTTCATCGGGAGGGTCCCCGATTCCTTTTAGCAAGACGAACGCCGCCGGGTGGTCGCGCAGGTTCTGCCCCACTCCCGGCATATCGTGGACTAAACCGATTCCCATCTCGGCTAGATGAGCCGCCGGACCGACGCCGGACAACATCAGCAGCTGGGGCGAAGCGACGGCGCCGCTGCTCACGATTATCTGGTCGCCGTAAACGGTGAAGACTTCCCCGCCACTCTCCGCCTCGATGCCCACCGCCGTCTTTCCCTCAAAGATGATGCGCTGGGCCGTAACGCCGCCTCGTATGGTGACGTTCAACCGGTGCCGCGCCAAGGTGAGATAGGTCAGGGCCGCGCTCATCCGCACACCGTCGATGTTGTTCAAGGGCCGGAAGGCGATCCCGTTAGAATCAGGATGATTCTGGTCCGGGTCTACCGGAAATCCCATCTCGACGCAGGTGTCGTAGAAAGCTTGGAATGACGGCAGAAGATCTTGCCGCTTGTAGCGCCGCACCGGGATGGGCCCATCCATCCCGTGGAAATCGTCCCCTTGAAAGTCCAGATCGTTTTCCAGCTTACGGAAATAGGGCAGCACCTTGGTGAATTCCCACTCGGTGTTGCCCCAAGCAGCCCAGTTGTCGTAGTCCTCCGGAACGCCCCTGAAGAGCACCTGCCCATTGATGGCGCTGGAGCCGCCGGTGGCTTTGCCTCTGGGTATGACTATCGGCTCCGGTTGCAGCGGCGTCGCAGTGGCCCGGTAATCCCAGCTATGGGGACCGTAAGCCGACCGCCAAACGTTGTTGCCTTGCTTCAGGTCGATGGGCAGATTCTCATATTCGGGATAGTCCGGTCCGGCCTCAAGAAGAAGGACCGACTTGCTGCTGTCCTCGGACAATCGAGTAGCCACCACGCAACCGGCGGAGCCTGCCCCAACCACTATATAGTCATATTTCATCGTTGATTCCTCCTTTTTTGGCGAGGGACCGCCCTCGAACTAACTGGTCAGGCTACCAGATCTGCTTGAGCATCTCATCCAGTTCAACCGAGTCCTTCACCGGACGAATGTTGTGGGATATACCGAAGTCGGTCATGGTGTCGACGGCGATTTGATTTATGCCATCTTCTGGCACGCCCACTTCCCGCAGCTTGGACGGCATATCCAATCCCCGGTATATTTCCGCCACGGCAATGGCTGCAGCGTCGGCTCCCTGCCGGTCGTCCATCCCTTCCTTCATAACTCCCATAGCCGATGCCAGCCGGGCTTGTCCCGAGAGATTGAAATCCCGGTTGAAGGTTATCCCAGGAGCCGTGAGGATGGCGTAGGCGTCGCCGTGGCTGCACTCCGGGTAGCCGCTGTCCAATGAGTGAGCCAATGAACTCACAACGCCTAGGGCGCTGCCGCTGGCTCCGCTATCCATTGCCCGGTTCATCAGAAAGGCAGCGGAGCAAAGGTCGATGCGAATCTGTCCTTTGCCCGGCTGGGACTTAACCAGTGGCATGTCACGCCGCAGCAGATTAAGAGCCTGGAGCAGGTCACCCGCGGCCAGCGGGTTGAGTTGATTCGGTGCCTGCAACGCTCCTACAACGCCGCTGAAACAGGATGCGGCGGCGCTGAGGCAAAGCCAGTCCGGAGCGGTCAGTAATGCATCGGTGTCCATGAACACTGCGGTTGGGCGGGTCTTGGGATCGAATAGCTCTACTCGGTGCCCGGTCTCCGGGTCCAACACCGCCGTTCCTGACCGGGTAACCGCTGTCGTTGGGGTGGTTAACACGACGATGTTGGGAATCTTGGGTTTCATCAAGCGTGGGCTAACCGGCGGCTGGCCGGGTGGGTACTGGGTAGCATGGTCCTGGGCCCGTCCCCCCTCCGCCAGCAAGATGATGATGGCGCGAGTCGTTACGATGGCGCTGCCCCCGCCCAATGCCAAGATAAGGTCGGCTTCCGCTTCCCTTGCTTGGGCCGTACCCAATTCAACCGAAGGCAGGGGAGAACTGGCCTGAGCGCCGTCAAATACTCCGGCAAATCTTTCGCCCAAAGATTGCTTCACCCGGTCCAGCAGATCGGTCTTATGTGCCACGGTCTGGCCGCAGACCACAAATACCCTCTTGGCCCGAAGGCGGTCCACCTCGTCGCTTAAGTGCGCGATGACATTGGGTCCGCCATGAACCCGGACTGCCGTGGTTACCGACCGGAAAGAGCTACTTGAAGCCAATACCCGCCTCCATTTACCCGATTGGATGTACCCAACCGGACGCTGTTCAAGAACTGCCCAGCAACATCCAGGGAGATGCGGGCATCGACCCATATGTTGCCACCCAGCTTTGGTTTTGGCAACAAACCCGAAGATTGAGCTATTCACCGGCCAATCTTCCGTCATTGCCAGCGATGGCCGAAACCCAGGGAAGCTCGTTTTCCAGATGCTACGTTCCTTCCAGCCAGTCAACTGGATTCCCGTGCAGACGGGAATGACGATAGGGTAGCGCCATGCTCCGTCTTTCCGGCGCAGGCCAGAATCCAGGGATCGTTCGCGAGATGAATGTCTCAGGACACCGGGCTTCATATTTCAGGTTGACACGCACGTTGCGTGGCTTAGACTGTACTCAACCTAGTTCTGTAGAGGTGTGCCATGCCTGAGATGAGCGGCGCTCAAGCCCTGGTCGGTTCCTTGGTCCGCAACGGCGTGGAGGTTGTCTTCGCCCTTCCCGGCGTCCAAATTATGGACGCCTTCGATGCCTTCTATCATGAACCCAGCATCCGCCTGATTCTGGCTCGTCACGAACAGGGCGTCGCATATATGGCCGACGGATACGCCCGCACCACCGGCAAGCCCGGTGTGGGGATGGTAGTCCCCGGACCCGGCGCTCTCAACACAACCGCCGCATTGGGCACCGCTTTCGCCACTTCGTCGCCGGTGCTGCTGGTGTCCGGCCAGATCGAGAGCTACAACCTGGGCATGAACCGGGGCGCGTTGCACGAGATTGGGGAATCCCTGGACGTGTTTCAACACCTGACCAAGTGGTGCGCCAGGGCTGACAAAGTTGAGGAAATCCCAGGTATGGTCCAAACTGCCATGGAGCAGATGGGCACGGGCAGGCCCAGGCCGGTGGAGATTGAGATTCCCTGGGACATGCTTCCGGGCAAGGGCAACACCGACCTGCCGGAGCCGGAAGTATTCGCCAAGACCTCGCCCGACCCCACGCAGATAAAACAGGCCGCCGAACTTCTGGCTAAGGCTCGCCGCCCCGTCATATGGGTCGGGGGCGGGGCACGGGAAGCCGATATGTCCACCGAATTAGTGGAGTTGGCCAGGTCGCTGAATGCTCCTGTCATCACCACCGCCGAGGGAAAGGGAGCTATTCCGGAAGACGACCCCCATTCGTTGGGCTGCTTCACTTACGCCCACGGCCCTGGCTATCTTGCCCTTCCCCAAGCCGACGTGATTCTGGTCGTGGGCAGCCGCCTCCATCTAGCACCCAAGGTCCCGTGGGCGATCCAACCCCACCAAAAGCTGATACAGATCGACGCCGACCCGGAAGAGGTGGGCCGCAACTACCCAACCACGGTTGGCATCAACTCCGACGGCCGTCTGGGAGTAGAAGCCCTGCTGGCTGAGTTGGGCCGCAAAACCACCAGCGAATGGACGGACAGCGAGATGTCGTCCATCCGCCAAGAGTCCAGCCAGCGCATCAGGGAGATGGCCCCGATGCAGGTCGAGATTATCGAGACCCTGCGCCGGGAGATGGACGACGACGCCATCATGGTGGCGGGAACCACGGACATCGGCTACTGGAGCCATCTGGCCTTCCCATCCCTCAAACCCCGCTCTTATCTAACGTCCAGCTATTTCGCCACCCTGGGTTACGCCTTCCCCACCGCCCTGGGAGCCAAGGTAGGGAACCCCAACCGCCAGGTCGTAGCGACCAGTGGGGACGGCGGCTTCGGGTATTGTTCCAGCGAACTGGCCACGGCGGTCCAAGAGGGCATCAACGTAGTGACCGTGGTCTTCAACAATGGGTTGCTGGGGGCGTCCCACATAGAGCAGCAGAACCGACTGGGAGGCCGGGTCATCGGCACCAGGCTGCACAACCCCGACTTCGCCCAACTGGCCGAGGTTTACGGCGCCATGGGCGTCAAGCTTGGCAGCCATCAGGAACTGGGCGATGCCCTGCGAACTGCTTTTAGGGCCGAACGCCCGGTGGTCATCGAAGTGCCCATCCCCAACCTAACGCCGCCCTTCCAGATACCTCCTCCCACCGTGGAAGGAATCAGCGCGTAAGCATTACTATGCTAGAATTGGTTATCTTTTCAGGCACGGATAATAGCTGACATGGCCACCGATACAGCCCGCATCAACCGCTACCGCTCCCAAAGCCTCAGGCTGTTGGACAACGCCCTTGGCGACATGCGGGGCGGACGGTGGGGTCAATCTGAAGACCTCCTTTGGGGTAGCCTGACCTTGGCGGTCAAGGCGGTGGCTCTGAGCCAGGGACAAAGCCTTAGCGATGACCAATCGATCCGGGAGTTTGCAGTCAACCTGGGGAAAGAGCGCCGGGACAAAAGAATCAGGGAGTCCTTTGAGCGCCTAGCGTCCTTCGGTGAGACTCTGCAAAGAATCCGAGAGTCCCGGGGCAGGTTGGACCGTCTATTCTCGATTCTCGATGATGTGACCTCGGCCGTGGAAGTGCTCTGGGACTTGGTGCCAGTTGAATACGAAGAATAGCCAGGTAAGACTGGACTTTCCGCCGGTCCAAGCGCCTGAGACATCGCCGGACGAAACCGGATTCCGGGGCACGGTGGCGATCCGGACCCAGGGCTGCAAGCTGAACCAAGCCGACAGCGACACGCTGGCTCGCCGGTTCATCGCTGCCGGTTACCGCCTGGTGCAATCTCCAGCCAAAGCCGATGTCTTCGTCCTCAACTCCTGCACCGTGACCGCCACCGCCGACTCCAAAGCCCGGCAAGCCCTGAGAGCCGCCTCCAGAGCGAACCCAGACGCCCTTATCGTGGCCACCGGGTGCTATGCCGAACGCTCCAAGGACGAGCTAGCTCAAGTCGAAGGCGTGTCCCTAGTGATGGGTAACACTGAGAAAGGTGAGTTGCCATCGATGGTGACGTCCTTGCTGGAGCAAAAGGGCAACAGACCGGATAATCTCCTACCGATCCTCGATCACAGTACTCAACTAGAAGGAGTCGGGACCACCAGGTTAGCCACCGACATCCGCCGCAACCGGGCCATGGTCAAGATTCAGGAAGGTTGCGACCAGGTGTGCGCCTATTGCATCGTCCCCAAGGTCCGGGGCCGGGAGCGCAGCATCCTCCCTGAGTTGCTGGTGGAGCAAATCAACCAGCGGGCAGCCGACGGTTGCTTGGAGGTGGTCCTGACCGGAACCCAGTTAGGGACCTACGGCTTCGACCTGCCGGGAATGACCCTTACCGGGCTACTGGAAAGAATCCTGGCGGAAACCACCGTCCCGCGCATCAGGGTATCGTCCCTCCAACCTCAGGAAATCACACCCCAGTTGCTGGAGCTTTGGCAGGATGCCCGCCTGTGCCGCCACTTCCACGTCCCATTGCAGAGCGGCAGCAACCGGATACTAGAGCAGATGCGCCGCCGTTACACAACCGGATTATTCGCGGAAAAGGTTGGCCTAGTCCGGCGGTCCGTGTCTGGATGCTGTGTCACCTCCGACCTGATTGCCGGTTTTCCGGGGGAAACGGAGACCGAGTTCCAAGAGAGCCTGTCGTTCGCTAGATCCATGGAGTTCAGCGACATGCACATCTTTCCCTACTCTCCCAGGCCCGGCACCAGCGCCGTTTACCTCTCCGGAGACGTCCCTCAGCCGGTGAAGAAAGAGCGCACCGCCCAACTATTGGCGATGGCGAAAGAGGGTTTTGCGTCGTTCCGCAATCAGCAGTTGGGCAAAACCGTGCCGGTGCTGTGGGAGTCCTCGGCGAGACATGAAGGCGGCACCAAGTGGCGAGGACTTACAGGCAACTACATCCGCGTCCACACCAGCAGCCGGGACGACTTGGGCAACACAATCACTCCGGCCCGCCTGGAAGATTTGTCGGGAGACGAGATCCGGGTAGAGATTATATAGCCCGGCGCCGCTCATCCGGCCAAAATAAAACACGGCTGCCTCTCAAGACTCTTTCCGAGCCCTGTAGGCAGCCGCAAAATCGTTCTAGATGCCCCACAAGGGCAAATCACGCTTACAGATCGACGGGACGCAGGTATCCGGTGTCTGCCTTGCGTTCCAGGTAACCGGCCTTCACGTCGTGTCCGTGGGAGAAGACCAGCAACCAACCCTGCTTCTCGGCCTGAGCAAGAAGGTCCCGTTTCCGCTCTAGCGTCGTCTCCGGAGAGTTGTCGAACGCCGAGATAACTCCCAGGTTCAGATGGTGCGGCGTAGGCACTATGTCCCCGAGGAAGACGATTCTCTCGCCTCCGTGGTTGACCATGACCATCTGGTGACCCTTGGCGTGGCCGTCTGTGACCACAACATTCAAGCCCGGCATGATTTCGGTGTCGCCGTCTAGAAGCTCCAGTTGGCCTCTCTCCTCAATGGGAAGGAAGTTGTCCGCCCGATTGGTGCCGTGGCACCGTTCGTTGGGATTACATGCCTCGTCCCAGCAGGCCTCTTGAACGTAGTATTTGGCCTTCGGGAAGGTCGGCACCACGTTGCCCGCCCGGTCCAATCGCGTGCATCCACCGCTGTGGTCGAAATGAAGATGGGTAAGGACTACTGCGTGAATATCCTTGGGACCCATGCCCACGCTCTTTAGGCCTTTGAGCAACCGGCTGGGTACCAAGCCCAGGCTTTCCTTGTCGTTGTCGGCGTCTTTTGTGCCAACTCCGGTATCTACCAGGATGTTCTGCCCGCTGATCTGAAGTAGCAAACAGTTGAGACCCAGTGTCATGCGGTTTTTTCGGTCCGTCACCACACTATTTTCCCAGGCCATCTTGGGCACCTGTCCAAACATGGACCCGCCATCCAGTTTTATGACTCCGTCACTAAGAACTTTTACAGCTGTCGACATCATCTTTACACCCAAACCCCTTCTGCGAAATTATTTTGAATTCGCTCCCCGCCGATGCCGTCCCTTTCCGGGATGAGGAAAAATTAATAATTACTTATATTTAAAAACCGGGGTTTACCCACTTCAGCTATCCAGGAACGCCGTTGGACGGGGCCCGCCATATTAGACGGGTTTTTAAACTTTTCTCAAATTGTATAGGTGCAATAATTCTAGCCTTCACCTCCTATCTGTGATGCGATCCACCCCAAAACACACCCCTTCCCCAAGCTATTATTAAGATAAACGCTGATCGTCGGTATTTGTCAAGGGCATTTTGGTCGCATATTCAAATGTTTACTTAAACTAATATAAGGATTCACATGATTTTGGCGATAGTATAAATTATGTTCGGCAAAATGACAAGTTTCTATTTTGGGAGCGCACCTAGGATCGGGAAAGACCGGAACGGAGGGTCTGGTGCTATACTATGGGCCTGCCAGATAAGTCAATATTCCCATCCCTATTATGTCGTTCCGGGCAGCCTCTAACCTGCGCCGGACGAGGAGTCAGAATATGATGGACGAACAACGGGCACTGACTGCCCATCTACTCCGGCGGGCGGGCTTCGGAGCCACTCCCCAGGAACTGGACGAATATCTCGAACTGGGTTATGACGCCACCGTTGAGAAATTGCTCCATCCGTCGCAAGATCTGCCAGTGGATGAGGATGTGGTAAGGCGCTACCACATCGATCAAAACAGCCTGATGCTCATCGAAAGCTCCCAAGCCTACTGGCTGTACCGCATGATTAACACCACTAGCCCTCTGCAAGAGAAGATTACCCTCTTTTGGCACGGACTGTTCGCCACTGCCTACGGCAAGTTGAATCACGCTAAGGGCGTAGTCAACCAGACCAATATTTTCCGCCGCAGCGGCCTGGGTTATTTCCGCACGCTGCTGCTGGAGCTGGCCAGAGACCCGGCGATGATTTTTTGGCTGGACAACAAGGACAACCACAAGGACGCTCCCAACGAAAACTTCGGACGCGAGTTGCTGGAACTGTTCTCCATGGGCATCGGCAACTATACCGAGGCAGATGTAAAGTCCTGCGCTCGGGCCTTCACCGGTTGGACGATCGCCAATGCCGACTACATGAGCATCCGGGCATCACGGGACTCCATCTGGCCCCACGGGCGGCTCGACTGGCAATTCCTTTACGACCCGGAAGACCACGACGACACCGACAAGACCTTCCTGGGCCACACCGGCCGGTTCAACGGGGAAGATGTCATCGATATAATCTGCGCCCAACCGGCCTGCGCCTGGTTCGTCGCCAGCAAGCTTTACAACTTCTTCGTCTCCGATACACCCGACGAAGGGGCTATCCAGACACTGGCCGACGAGTTCCAACGGTCCAACGGCAACATAGAATCGGTGATGCGCACCATGTTCCTTTCCGGCTTCTTTCAGTCGGAGAAGGTGCGCTTCGCCCGGGTCAAGAGCCCGGCGGAGATGGTGGCGGGGACGGCCCGGCTGGCCGGTAGCCACCGATCCACCGACTGGAGCATCGTTGGCCTGGCCATGGATGCCAATTTCATGGGCCAGGAGATACTGAACCCGCCCTCGGTGGAGGGCTGGCACACCGGCACCGAGTGGATCGACACCGGCAGCTTGGTCGAACGGATAAATTCGGCAGCCCAAGAGGTCGGAAACCCCGGCCATCCTGGGGTCAAAGAAATCATCCGCCGCATCCGGGAAGGGCAGGACGTACTATCTCCCCAGGAATTCGTTGATCGTTGCTTGGATCTGGCGGGCGGCGTCAAAGTTGGTGAGGCGACCAGCCAGCACCTGACCGGCTACGCAGCGGCCCAAGGAGACCTCCGCTTCGACCGCAACGAGTTGGTAGCCTGCTCCGAGGAAAGAGTCGCCAACATGTTGCAGCTGATTGTCGCTACCCGAGAGTACCAGCTTGCGTAAAGGAAGCCGTCAGCCCCGGGCCATGCCTGGGATACTGAATACTGACGCCTAATGGGTATCCTCATATGACAACAACTACGAGCTTCAATTACAGCCACACCATCGGATTTTTAGCCAATCAGGGCCGGGGTTTCAATAACCCTGTGGATGTGGCATTGGATTCTCAAGGCGTCCTCTACGTGCTGAACCGGGCCGGTCCGGAGGTGGCCATCCGCTTGCCCTACAAGCGGGTCGTCACGTGCACCGTTGACGAAGAGTACCTGGGGGAATTTGGCACCGGGGGCACCGGCGACGGGCAGTTCTGGTGGCCCAGCTCTGTAGCCTTCGATAGTGAAGATCGGCTTTACGTCGCCGACGAAGCTCTGCAACGGGTTTCCATATTTTCCAAGTCAGGTGAGCTGTTGGGACAATGGGGAGAGCACGGGTCCCGTGACGGTCAGATCGACCGCCCTTCCGCCATGGTCATCGATTCCGAGGACAACCTCTACCTCGCCGACTCATTGAACAACCGGGTCCAGAAGTTCACCAAGGACGGCCAGTTCCTGGGAAAATGGGGAGAAGAGGGGGACGGCCCCGGCCAGTTCAACATGCCTTGGGGCATCGCTTTGGACAGTGACGGAGACGTTTATGTGTCGGACTGGCGCAACGACCGGGTGCAGAAATTCGATCCTTCGGGCCGGTATCTCGACCAATGGGGTAGCTCCGGAGATGCAGAAGGACAATTCAACCGCCCATCTGGCATTGCTGTGGACCCCGATGGAAACATATACGTTTGTGACTGGGGAAATGAACGGGTTCAGGTGTTAAGCCCTTCGGGACAGGTACTCGACTCGTTCAGAGGTGACTCGGTGACCTCAACCTGGGCCACCGCCTACTTCGAAGCCAACCCCGACGAAGGAGCCGCCCGCCTCGCCGCAGACTTGGAGCCCCAGGTCTCCCCCCGGAGCGACATCCAGCGGGAAACTTCCGCCAACGTGGAAAAACTGCTATGGGGACCGACCTCCGTAAAGCTGGACGACCAGGGACGCATATATATAGTAGATAGCTTGCGGCACCGGTTGCAGATATATCAGCGGGGAAGTTAGGGAGTCTGGGGACACTCGCGCCCATTGCTAAACCAAGACAGGTTCCTAACTGGCTGATTTCACGTCTCGGGCGATAGTCTTGATGAAGCGCATCACCCCCATCCCTTCGGCCGCTCTCAGGGCAGGCTCCAACCTTCCCCCATCGAAGGGGAAGGGACTGATTCGCCCCTTCGGAACCAGTTCTCTCCCCCTTGGCAAGGGGGAGAGTTAGAGAGGGGGTCTCCCCCGCCTCTCGTTGAACCCTACCTACCCCTGCTTCCCTGCCTGTTCTATCCGTGCCCAACTATCACGCAGGGAGACGGTGCGGTTAAACACCAGCTTCTCATCGGTGGAATCCACACTGTCTACGCAGAAGTATCCCTGCCGCTCAAACTGGTACCGGTTGCCGGGAGTTGCTCCGGCCAAACTTGGCTCAAGCTTGCAGGAAGCTAGCACGGTTAGCGAGTCTGGGTTCAATCCGTTGCTGTCGTCGTCGCCGTCTAGTTCGTCGCTGCCAGGGTCGTCCGACGTGAACAGATGCTCGTAAAGACGCACTTCCGCTTCCACTGCATGAGCCTCAGATACCCAATGCAAGGTCGCCTGCACCCGGCGTCCGTCCGGCGATGAGCCGCCCAGGGATTCCGGGTCGTAGGTGCAGTGCAACTCCACCACCTCCCCGGTCTTTTCATCTTTAACCACATCGGTGCAGGTGATGTAGCAGGCATAGCGCAGCCGCACTTCACGCCCAGGCGAGAGCCGGTAGAAGCGTCGGGGCGGGTCCTCTCTAAAGTCATCTTGTTCGACGTAGATGACCTTGGAGAAGGGGACTTTGCGAGAACCCATGGATGGGTCCTCGGGGTTGTTGACCGCTTCGAACTATTGGGATTGGCCCTCGGGATAGTTGTCTATCACCACCCGTAGGGGATGCAACACCGCCATCACTCGTGGTGAGGCTTGGTTCAGATCTTCCCGCACGGTGTGGTCCAACATAGCCAGCTCGACCGTGGAATCCCGCTTGGCCACACCGATGCGGTCGCAGAAGTTTCGGATCGATCGGGGAGTGTAGCCGCGACGGCGCAGTCCGGAAATCGTGGGCATTCTAGGATCATTCCAACCCGACACCAGACCCTTCTCCACCAATTCCAGTAGCCGTCGCTTGCTCAACATCGTGTAGCTAAGGCTCAACCTGGCGAACTCGATCTGCTGAGGATGGTATACGTTCAGCGAGTCCAAAAACCAGTCGTACAAGGGCCTATGGTCTTCGAACTCCAGGGTACACACCGAATGGGTGATTCTCTCGATGGAGTCCGACTGGCCGTGGGCGAAATCATAGCTGGGGTAGATGCACCACTGACTCCCCGTCCGATGATGCTCGGCCCGGAGAATCCGGTACATGACCGGGTCGCGGAGGTTCACGTTGGGCGAGGCCATGTCGATCTTGGCCCGCAATGTTTTCGAGCCGTCTTCAAACTCCCCATCCCGCATCTGCTGGAACAGGTCCATGTTCTCTTCTATCGAACGCTCACGGTAAGGGCTGTCTTTGCCCGGCTCGATCAGAGTCCCACGGTACTCCCTCATCTCCTGAGCGGTAAGGTCGCACACGTAAGCCTTGCCGTCTTTTATCAACTGGACTGCGTACTCGAAAATCTGCTCGAAATAGTCCGAGGCGTAGAAAAGGTTGTCGCCCCAATCCCAACCCAACCAGCGCACGTCCTCCATGATGGAGTCCACGTACTCAACGTCCTCTCTGCTGGGGTTGGTGTCGTCGAAGCGCAGGTGGCAGACGCCGCCTTCATTCTCGGCGGCGATGCCGAAATTTAGGCAGATGGACTTGGCGTGGCCGATGTGGAGATATCCGTTGGGTTCTGGAGGAAAGCGGGTGACGACCCGGCCGTCGTACTTGCCGGATCGGTTGTCGTCTTCAACGGTGCTACGGATGAAATCGGAGGATGGGGCCGGGTCAGGAGTACTCAAACGCTTAAACCTCGATATCGATTAAACAGGGTTGGCGCCAGCCAGATGTTCCACCGCCCACTCCATCCGCCGCAATACCCGCTCCCGGCCCAGCACTTCCATCATCTCGAAAAGGGGAGGCGTGGCAGTACGGCCGGTGACCGCAGTCCGTATCGCGCCAAAAAACTGCCTGGGCGATACGCCTATCTCGGTTCCGGTGGCCCTCAGCGAATCCTCAAGCGATTCGTGGTTAAAAGACGAAGCGCCGTTCAAAGTCACCAAGGCAGACTTGAGTGCATCCAGAGTTTGTTGATGCTCCATCCCCTTTTGAATCAGGGTAGACAGGTCGTACTCCGGCTGGTCTTCAAAGAAGTAGGATGTCGAGTCGGCGGCGGTTTCCATCAGCTTGATCCGCTCTTGAATCAAAGGCGCGATGGTCTCCAAATAATCCCGGTCCACAGGCACCAACTCTTTGGGCAAGTCTCTTTCGAGGAAGGGGAGCATGTTCCCCGCCAGTTCTTTGGCAGACATCTCTCGGATGTACATGCCGCTCATCCATTCCAGCTTTTCCTGATCAAAGATAGCGGCGGACTTGGTCACCCGGTCCAGGGTGAAGTTTTCCATGATGGTATCCAGGGTCATTATTTCGGTCTTGTCGTCCAGAGACCATCCCAACAGCACCATGAAATTAATCAGCGAGTCGGGCAAGAAACCCTTATCCCGGTACTCGGACACCGCCGTGGCTCCGTGGCGCTTGGACAGTTTGGACCGGTCCGGACCTAGAATCATCGGGAGATGGGCGAACTGGGGAGGCTCGAAGCCCAAGGCATCGAACAGTTGAAGGTGCCTGGGAGTGCTGGGAAGCCACTCCTCAGCCCGCATTATGTGGCTGATTTCCATGAAATGGTCGTCGGCCACCACTGCCAGATGATAGGTGGGAAAGCCGTCAGACTTCAGGATGATGAAGTCTTCCTGCAAGTCGTTCTGCCACTCAACGTCGCCGCGAATTAGATCGTGGACCCGGGTGACTCCCTCAGTAGGCATCCCGAATCGGACCACCGGCGGACCCGTTTCAGCTTCGGCGTCGCTGCGTTGTTGTGCAGTCATTTCCCGGCACTGGCAAGCGTGACCGGTGGCGAAACCCTGCTTGCGGCGTTCCCGGCGCATCTGCTCCAGCTTCTCCCGGCTGCAATAGCAACGATAAGCCCGGCCATCCGCAACCAACTTTCCTGCCAATTCCTGATAGCTGCTCAGTCGCTCAGACTGGACGTAAGGGGCGTAGGGGCCGCCGACTCGCGGGCCTTCGTCCCAGTCGATGTTTAGCCATTCCAGGCTGTCCAACACAGCATCCACCGCACCGGGAACCAAACGCTCCTGGTCGGTGTCCTCCACGCGGACGATGAACTTGCCGCCATGGTGACGGGCAAAAAGCCAGTTGAACAAGGCGGTACGAACATTGCCGATATGGGGTTCGCCGGTGGGACTGGGTGCGTATCGAACTCGGACGTTTTCGGCCACGGTGGCCCTCCGTTTGTAATCAGCCTAATTGTAACACCGCTAGTCTCTTTTAAGCCTGCAAATAAACACAAAGAATAGCCCCCTTTCATAAAGGGGGTTGGGGGTTTTCAGCCACTCACCCCGCGGCAAAACTGGTTTCTTTAGCCACTGCGGCACTTTAGCATAACTTATGCAAAGCGAGAATATCTGGCAACTCCGAAGTATGGCGCGGGTGAAGCCGGGGAAATCCCCCAGCCCCCCTTTACGAAAGGGGGGCTTTGGATGACTTTAATTCTTCTAGTACCGCAGCCAAATCTTCCGGTAATTCAGACTGGAACTCCAATGGTTCGCCGGTCCGGGGGTGTTGAAAGCCCAGTTTGTAGGCGTGCAGGAAGTGGCGGTCTAGGCGGGGGCTGGTCCTGCCGTAGACCCCGTCGCCTAGGAGCGGGTGTCCCAGGTAGGCCAGGTGAACCCTGATCTGGTGGGTTCGGCCGGTCTCAAGGATAAGCTCCAACAGACTATGCCCGGGGGGAGTTTCAAGAACTTTGTACCGGGTGCGGGATTCCCGTCCTCCCGGCACGACAGCCATCCGCTTGCGATGGCGGGGGTCCCGGGCGATGGGTTGGTCGATCAACCCGGCATCCGGAGTCACGGTGCCGGTAGCAAGGGCCAGGTAGCCTTTGTTTACCTGACGGTTTTTTATCTGGTCTGAAAGTTCCTGGTGGGAGTGGTGGTTCTTGGCGACCATCATCAGACCGGAAGTGTCTTTGTCCAGACGGTGGACGATGCCGGGGCGGATGGCTCCGCCAACTCCTTGAATATCGGGGCATCGAGCCAGCAGGCCGTTCACCAGTGTTTGGTCGGGGTGGCCTGGACCTGGATGCACCGACAGACCGGCGGGTTTATCGATGACCACGATGTCGCTATCCTGGTATATCACCGTCAGCGGCATCCATTGGGGTAGCACACCGGTTTCCCGAGGCGGTGGAATGGTCAGAGAAACCAGGTCCCCGGAGCGAACTTTCTGTGCGGGTTTAGCGGATCGGCCATTGAGCAGCACCTGACCTTCCACTATCAACCGGTGCAGTTGGGCACGGGTTAGCTCAGTAGATTGAAGAGCCAAGAATTGGTCCAAGCGGACATGTCCGGCTTCTACTTTAAATTCCCATTTCTCTTCCTGACCAGACCCTCGAGTCGCTTCGGGAGGAGCGGTCATTCCAATCTCTCTTCTTGAGTGAGATCCGGAGAGAAGCCTTCCACAGATTCCCGGTCTTCCGGAAGAATCGGGGCGAGGGTTTCAGATTCATTCGAAATAGGCGTTCCCAAGTATGCTGACCCGTCCGGTACGTCTTCATACCGATGAGAATGATTATCTCCGACACCACGAACGACCTCGTAATCTCCGTCCGATCTGGCATTGGCTATCGCACCGAACTCTGGTGCTTCGATTAAAGGCTTATAACCGTCAACTATTTGTTCTATCCGCTCTTTGACCCCGCAGGTAGAGCAACGCCACCCACCCGTTACGGTGAGCATATCCCCATCGCACACCGGGCACCACGTTGACTGATACTGTTCCACTTGGGCCGGCAATCCAGGCATGCGCCGCCCGAAGCGCTCCCAGGGAATACCGTGCAGGACGAACAGAATCACCAGTCCGGTCACTATCGAAGAATCGGCCACATTAAATACCGGCCATGGGCCGATGTCCACAAAATCGGTGACGTGTCCCTGAAGCAGGCGGTCCAGCAGATTGCCTGCTGCGCCACCCATCTGAAGTCCCAAACTAAGGCGCAGCAGAGTCGTGGTGGGGCGAAGATTGCGGTAGAGGAGCGCCAGGATGGTGATGCCGAGAAAGGCCACAAGTATCAGAGCCGTGTTCTGGTCGGGGAAAAGGCCGAAGGCACTGCCCGTGTTTTGGGCGTGAGTTATCCGGAAGAACCCGTACCGGGGGAAGGACTCCCCGTAACTTAGTATCTCCCGGGTCAGGAACTTGGTGAACTGGTCCACCAGAAAAATCAGGGCAGCCAACTGGAGGAGGACCAAGTCCTTGTACATCGCCGGCGGCCCGGTAGATTCCGAGCCGGGAAGATCAGGGTTTGATGCCATGGAAAGTTACTTCAAGTGCTCGGAAAAGTGGCGGCAAACCTCTGGAACCATCTCGTCTTCGTGACCGCCCCAGAAGTGGTCCGCCCCGGCCACGACATGAATCGTCGGCCTTTGAGAAAAGGTGTCCAGCACGGAGTCCATCTGCCCCGACTGGGCCAGCTTGTCCTGGTCTCCGGTGATGATGAACGCCGGTTGCTTGCCCTTCTTCAGCGGCGAGTTCTCCAAGGCTTGCAGCGACGGCGATATCAAGGCGAACGCCTTGGCCTTCTTGTGCAAGGGGGCGTTGCCAAGGACAACACCGGAGCCGAAGGAGTACCCCGCCAGTCCGACCCGCTTGGAGTCAATGGACGGCCAAGCCTTCATCAGTTCAAGCGCCGCCAGCACTTCCTGGCTTTCCTGCTCGCCTTTGGTGTGCTCCCCTTCGCTGTTGCCGACGCCACGGAAGTTGAAGCGCAGAGTCGCAAAGCCCTGTTCAACCAGCCCATAGGACACGGCCAGGACAACATTATTATCCATGTTACCACCGTACAGGGGGTGTGGATGGCAGATAACGACCCCAGGCAGGCCGCTTTCTTCCCCTTCCGGCTGGGCCATCACTCCCTCAAAAGTCAAACCCTTGGTCTTGAACGATACTGCACTCTGACGCAC
>Ga0066367_1000048_pt1 | contig 16635 bp, 17 predicted proteins | sample Knorr_S7_td_AAIW_FD_77335 | JGI IMG/M metagenome (GOLD analysis project Ga0066367, IMG submission 77335) | Marine microbial communities from Southern Atlantic Ocean transect - Knorr_S7_td_AAIW_ad_750m_LV_A | ecosystem: Environmental > Aquatic > Marine > Oceanic | place: Atlantic Ocean...
ATTCTGTAAAAAATTTTGAGTTTTCAGCTCTATCAAATCTACATCCATCAATGCAAATCATAATTAAATTTTGTTTCATACAATTATCCGCTTGTTTTGCCCACTAATGATAATGTACAATATATTTTATAAAAGTAGGTATAAAATTTTGGTAATGGAGATATTAGAAAAAACAATTTCAGATTCAGAGATGTGTTGGAATAAGACATTAGAGAATTCACCTGAAAAATTTTCGGTTGTACTAAATAGTAAAAGTTTGGATGAATTACACAGTAACAGGTCTAAAATTTTGGATGAAGAACCAAATGATTTTCAAATTTTGAGTGGATATATTCAAAATTTGAAAGATAAAATTTTGATTAATGGCTGTGGATTTTTTGTAATTAATGGAAAAGAACTATCAAATTTTGGTTCAGATGAAAAAAGAAGCATTCATGTAATTATCTCAAAGATCATTGGTAAATTATTAGAGCAGAATAAAGATCAAGAATTAGTTGTAGTGATAAAAGATATAGGAAAAACTATGAAAACTGGTGGAAGATATCACCAAACAAAAGAAGGTGGTTCTTATCATACAGATGGTTCTCACATATTTAAAAATCCCCCAGATTATGTTGGATTGTTATGCATTAATCCTGCAAAGAAAGGAGGAGTAAGTAAATTCATGTCTGCATATACAATACACAACAGACTATTAGAAAATAAAACATTACAAAAGATTCTTTATGAAAGATTTCACCATGATAAGAAGAATGAAAATTTAGAGAAAAATGATCCAACGAGATTTGAGCCAATATTTCAGTTTGTAAATAATGAATTAAAATTCAAATATCAAAGAGAATTGATTTTTACAGGACATAAGAAGGCTAATCAGCCATTGATGCCAGAACAACTTCAAGCTATTGAATTTTTAGAAGAAATTTTAGATGATTCAGAACAAGTTGCGACATATGCATTGGATTCAGGTGATATGATGTTCAGCAATAATAGATGGTTAATCCATGATAGAACATCATATGAAGATTTTGAAGATGAAAAACTAAAACGATTACTATTAAGAACGTGGATTAGAGAACGTAATTAAATTAATTTTTTCTTAATTCCAAAAAAAAGAACAGATGATAAAGTAATTGAATCAATAATTTTACCATTCATAGCCATTTTCATTAATTTTTTATATTGAATAAATTTTGGTTTAAGTAATTCACCCTCATCCAAATTAGGTTCAGCAATTTTTACAAAATCTTTAGCGATAAAACAGAAAATTTTTTGTGTACTATAACCAATTGTAGTATGAAAACTAACTAAAGGAACTATTTTTTTCGCTTGATAACCAGTTTCTTCTAAAAGTTCACGATGCGCTGCTTCAATTGGAGTTTCATTTTTTTCGATATTCCCTGAGGGGATTTCAATATCAATTTCGTTAGGAAAACGATTTTGGGAAACAACTAATATTTTATTATTTTTAAAGGCGATTATTGCAGATGCGTTTGGTCTATGAAGCATATCGCGTGATATTTTTTTCCCATTAATTATTGATGTATGGCGATAGATTGGAAATTTTTCACTTTTTAGAATTTTTTGTTTCATTTTCATTTCATTTTTTATTTTTTTATATTTAGGTTAGTCTATTGAGTTACTCCCAAATAGACAAGATTGTGAATATAACTATTATCTGAACTAAAATACATTCTACAAATTAATCCAATAGCTTAAAAACTTACTAGATAAGAAATTTTAAAATGAATATATTATTTATCTCTCCTACATACTCTGGTGCTGGAGGAATTGGACCACATGCATTTCGTGTTGCAGAAAAATTACGTCAACATGGATTTAATGTTGAATTAATGCATGTTCCACATATCCCAATAAAAAATCTTAAAAATCTAAGCTTTTCTTTTCTCGGCACTATCAAAGCTATAAGCAATTCAAAAACTTATGATGCTGTACACGCTTGGAATGTTCCTTCTGCGTTTATCATGAAAAAAATTAAAGCAAAAAAGAAAATTCTTTCTGTTCATGGTGTTTATTCTAAACAAGTTGACATGTTACATTCTAAAATAACTAGTAGTATTATCAATTCAAAAGAAAGTCAAGTTTTAGATTGGGCTGATAAATTAACTACTGATTCAAAATTTGTTCAATCTGAATATGCAAAACTTGGAAAATCTTTTGAATACATCCCTGCACCTTTAGATTCACAAAAATTTCAAGATATCTACACCTCAACAGAAAAGAAAAACCAGATTGTCTTTGTTGGTCGTGATAGCTTTGAAAAAGGAATTGATATATTACGTAATATTGAATCTAAAATTAATGCATCAGTAAAATACTGTACTAATCTAGATTGGAAAGATGCAATGAAAATTGTACAAGAATCTCAAATTCTAGTTGTTCCTTCCCGAATTGAAAGTATTCCTCAAGTCATCAAAGAAGCATTCTTTCTACAGGTACCAGTAATTGCAACAAATGTAGGTGGTATTCCAGAATTAATATCTAATAATATCACTGGATTATTAGTACCTCCAGAAAATCCTGAAGCAATGACAGATGCAATTAATAAATTATTGAGTGATAATAACACAAAACAGAAACTTTCGAAAAATGCCTTTAAATTTATTAATAAAAACTTTAGTTGGGATGTTCTAATAGAGAAATACATCAAACTGTACGAGTCATAACTGTGATTTTATAAAACGGGAAAAATTAGAAAATATATGAAATTATTAATTCTAGAACATTTAGTTTGTCCATCATGTCGTTCTGAACTAAAATTAAAAATAAAATCAAAAACAAAAAATGAAATTAATGAAGGAATCTTAATTTGTACCAAATGTAATGATAAATTCAAAATTTCTAGAGGAATTCCAAGATTTGTAGTTGATGTAACCAAGGATTTTGTTCGCACTGAAATGGCCTTTTCTGAAAAATGGAAAACACATCATACTAATCATCATGCCAAAGACTGGATTGATTGGCAAAAAAAATGGTTTTTAGATAGATTTGATTGGGAATCCATAAAATTGTTTAATAAATTTCTGAAATCAAAAAAATTCATTCTTGATGCTGGAACTGGAATTGGAAACAGTGCAAAAATGTTATCAGTAAACAATCCCTCAACAGTTTTTGCATTAGATGCAAGTGATAGTATTGACTTTGCATACAAAAAATATGGTAAATCCTCAAATATCCATTTTATACAAGCTGACATCAGACAATTACCTTTCAAAAAATCATTCTTTGATTATATCTTCTCTGATCAAGTATTACATCATACAAAAAACACATCTACATCTTTCAAATATCTAACAAAATTCCTTCAAAAAGATGGACATATCTCGATATATGTTTACAACAAAAAAGCTCCTGTTCGTGAATATGTTGATGATTATATTCGACAAAGGACAATCAAAATGTCTGTAGCAGAATGTACTGAATTCTCAAAAGATATGGCATATTTAGGTAAAGCACTTTCAAAATTAAAAAAGAAAATTACTATTCCTAGAGATATCCCATTATTAGGAGTGAAATCTGGTTCGTATGATGTACAGAGATTCATCTATTGGCATTTCCTAAAATGTTTCTGGGACGAATCTGATAATTTTGAAAGAAGTGTTGGAGTAAATTTTGACTGGTATTATCCAAAATTTGCATATAGACATACTCCTACTGAAGTGAAAAAATGGTACCGTGATTTAAAAATCAAAATTACTACATTCAAAGAAATTGAAAGTGGAATCAGTGTGACTGGTCAAAAGAAGTGATTATTCTACTAAATCCTTAACATCGTCAATAAATTTTTTTGCAATAGTTTCCCAGGAAAAATTATCAATAACAAATTTTCGTCCGGAGTCACCCATATTTTTTGATTTGTTACAATCATTGAAAATGATTTGTAAATACTCAATTAATTTTTCTGCATCTCCTTTCTCTATCAAGAAACCGTTTTCTTTATGTTTCATCAATTCTGGAATACCACCTACATTTGTTGCAATTACTGGTTTTTTCATTAATTGTGCTTCAAGTAATGTTAATGGTGCCATATCAATTCCACTTAATAATGCATAAACATCAATTTCTGTAAGAAATTCTCTTATCTTCTGTGGATAATCTAAGGCGCCTAGCCATTTGAAGTTATCATATTTTTTTAACGTTGGTAAAACATTATCTTTGTATGGTCCATCACCAACCCAATAAAATGTAGTTTCTGGCATTCTTTCAAGAACTTTAGTTAGTGTAAGTAATTCTTGAGTTTTTTCTAAAATTACTGCTCCTTGAACTAATCCTACACATGGATGTTTTAACTTCATACCACTATTTTCAAACCAATTTTCCGCACTAATTCCTTGATACATTACTGCAGTTGATTTTTGTGGATAGTGGTTTTTTACAACATCTTCTAAATGTCTACAGATTGGAAGAATTCTATCTGATGCTTTAAAGCACTTTTTCCCAATTTCATCCCATTTGTTTATAGCAATTTTTTTTGGAGGTGAGCTGTAAAGAGTTTTTTTTGCCATCTCCATCTCTTTCCAATAATTTCCTCTCAAATGAACCACTAACGGAATATCTGTTTTTGATGCTTCTAAAGCAAAATGACGTTGCCTGTCTACTAAAATTAAATTTGGTTTGAATTCTTGGATTAATTTTTTAAATTTTGTATCTGTTGTAAACCATTCACTCATTTTTCTACTTGGAAATCCATCTGCATATTTTACATCTAGAACTAACTTTGTATCAATATTATTTTTCTTTAACATCTCTGAGAATTCTCTCAGATGAAACATCTTTGAACTAGAACCTCCGATCAATAATTTCATTTTTAATTAATTATCTTGTTAACATGCTCTGAGATTATTTTCACTTGCTCATTTGTTAATGATGGATAAGACGGCAAAGACATAATTTCTTTTGAAAACTTTTCACTGTTTGGTAGATTAAACCTATAATCTAGATAAATTGGTTGTTTATGAATTGGCTTTTCATAGTATATTGCAGAACCTATATCATTATCTGCTAATTCTTTACGTATTTCATCTCTTTTTTCATGTTTTATGACAATCTGATGATAAACTGATTTCCCATCTGGATTCTCAGGCAAAATACAATCATTAACCAAATTTTTACTATACTCTGTCACAATTTCTCTTCTTCTTGTGTTCTTCTCATCAAGATGTTTTAGTTGCACTCTCCCTATTGCAGCATTAACTGTGTTAAGCCTCATAGTAAAACCTAGTTTATCAAATTCATTTTTTGTTTTTCTTCCATTGTCTCTTATTGATCTTATTTTTAATGCTGTTTCCTCATTGTTTGTTGTAGTCATACCACCATCTCCTCCAACAGTCATATTTTTTGTAGGATAGAAAGAAAAGCATCCCACTTCAGAAATGCTACCTACTTTTTTGTTCTTATAAATTGCACCATGAGCTTGGCAAGCATCTTCAATAATTGGAATTTTTTGATTTTCAGCAAATGTCTTTACGGAATCAAAATCACATGGATTTCCATAAATGTGAACCGGAATTACTGCATCAACTTTCTCTTTGACATTGCAGATATCAATTCCTCCATCTCTCAAATTAATATCTGTCAAAATTGGTTGTGCGTTTATCGTTCGAATACAATTTGCTGAAGCAATAAACGAATTTGTTGGTGTGATAACTTTTGAACCATCCGAAATTCCTATGGCCATTAATGATATCTGTAATGCACTATTTCCTGAACTAACTGAAACCGCATGTTTGGTTCCTATATATTTTGCAAATTCTTCTTCAAATTTTGAAACACTTTCTCCTCCAACAAATGACTCATTTCTTAACGCATGAATAGCGGCTTCTTCCATTTCATCAGTAAATTCTTGAATAAAAAACGGAATCTTCAAACTATATTACCTCCTATACTATGTTTTTTTAAATTCTGCGAAAACTCATTTAAATGAAAAATTTTTGAGCTGGGTGTGCCAAATAACATTTTCAACTTAATATCAGACATATTTTCAGCTATAATATTTACTCGTATAATTCGTAACTAAATTTCGTTAATTTTATTTGTAGAGATTATCTCATCAATCCATTCCTCCAAAACAACAGTTGGCTTCCATCCAATTTTTTCTTTAATTAAATCAATATTGGCTGTTGTTTTTTGTACATCTCCTTTAAGTGCAGGTCCAAAAACTGGTTCCAAATTTAATCCCGAAGACTTGATGATTGTCTTTGCTAAATCTAATATTGTAATTGAAGTACCTGTTCCTACATTAAAGAATGCATGATTGACATCACTATTCATTGACATGATATTCGAATTTACTACATCACTAACATGAACAAAATCTCTAGCCTGTGTTCCATCTCCATTTATTTTTGGTGGTGATTTATCCCTAATTCGTTCTAAAAATAGTTTCAACACTCCTGCATATTCTTTTGATTGGCCTTTTCCAAAGACATTGAAATAGCGAAGACCAATTACCTTTACTCCCATTTTTGAGTATATTTTTGCTAACTCTTCTTTTTCCAATTTTGTTTTTGCATATGGATTAATAGGATTTTTCTCATCTGATTCTTCGATTGGTATTCTTTTTGGATTTCCATAAATACTGGATGAACTTGCGTAGACAACTTTAAAATTATTTTTTTTGGCTAATTCCAAAATATTTTCTGTTCCGTTTACATTCACATTATAATATTCATCTGGCTTAGAAAAAGAATCTTGTACTGAAGCAAGTGCAGCTTGATGAAACACGCCATCTATATTTCCTGTAATATCTTCTAGTAAATTCTTGTCTAAAATATCACCCTTAACAAAATCTATTTTATCTTTTATAGATTCTAAATTTTTTTCTTTTCCCGTGTTTAAATTATCTATAACAACAACTTGTTCTTCTTCTTCAACAAGTCTTTTTGTTATATAGCTTCCAATAAAACCGGCACCTCCCGTAACCAAATATTTCATAATTTTTTTATATATTCATCATTTATTATTTTAATTACTCTTTCAACACCATTTAATAATTCTAATTTCTTTAGGTTTGATTTGTATTTTTTTCTATTTTCTGATTTAAGCATATGTTGTATATTGACTGAGAGATTTTTAGAAAATGTATTTTTACTAAAAACCATATGCGTTCCAATATTATTATCCTTTACAAATGAATGAGATTTTTCACGTTCGTTAACAGATACCGATAAAACAGGTACGGCCATACATGCAACTTCAAAAACAGTTCTTCCATTAGAAATTATAGCAAAATCAGTATCTCTTAGATATTTTGCTAGGAAATCAGATTTTTCAACAAGTTTTATTTTAAATCCATTCTTTTTCAAACTTGCAGATTTCACTTTAATATCATTTTTATGTTGAAATCCATACCCAAGAATCACTGTAAATTCAATTTCTTTCAATGAATCAGTGTTAATACTTTCAAGAACTTTAGAAGTTATTTTTACGGGATCGGTTCCACCAAAGCTAATTAGAATTTTTTTTACATCTTTTCTAAATATATCATTTGACCAAATTCTAAATTCATCTCTTACACAAGCATAATTTCCTCCGTAGAATTCTTTTGTTAAGGGTTTTTTTTGACTAAATATAGGATTAAACACCAGGTCAGCATGTTTTCTTCCTATTCCTAAATCTTCAAAATTCACAATCATTAAGTTGAATTGTTTTAATTTACTCATGTATGATTGAGAAGTGTTAAGAATATCATTGAAAATTATATTAGGTTTAAAATTAGAAATTATTTTATTTAATTGAGAATCATTAGAAAAGAATTTTACATTGTATAGATGTTCTTTGAATTTATTTGAACCAATAGTTTTATTTTTGTTCATTACAATTAAAATTTCTTCATTTCGTAAATGATTGAGAATTGTCAACATGTTATAAACATGGCCCAAACCAATTTCAATAGTTGCATCAATTCTGATAAGAATTCTTTTTCTATCTAGAATTTGTTCAAATATTTTGAAATCATGATATCTAGAAAGAGAATAAAGTTCATTGTCAGAAAGATGTAGACCATGATATGGTCCTACAAATTTCCCTTTTTGTTTTAGAAAATTTTCTGTTTTAAATGATACAATTCTATTTAACAATGCAGAATTTTTATTTAGAGGTTTTAATTCTAAAAGAGAATTTGAATTTATCTTTGCTGTGTAATTTAATTTTGGGTTAACAATTTGGGTAATTCCAAATACTGTTTGAATGTCATCTTTCAAATATCTAAAAAATTTTTTTAATGTTTTTTGTTCTATTAGAGGGAATTTTGGATGTAAAACTAGGCATTTTTCATAAGTAATTCCTTTTTTTTTAAGATGTTTTAGTGCATGATAGCATATTTCTTTAACAGATGTAGAATTTTTTGTTAAATACTTGGGTCTATGTATAACTTGAGCCCCATTCATTAAAGAATATTCTGCTATCTCTTCAGAATCCGTACTAACAAAAACATCAGCCTGGTGAAATTGTAAAGAGGATTGAAGAACGTAATGTATCAAAGGTTTGTCTTTTACTAAACGGAGGTTTTGTCTTGATATAGAGTCACGACTTCCTTTTCTAGCCATTATTAAAATTAATAATTTATTTTTCATTGTATGAAATATCATCCCATTGAAATGGAGTGTCTTCTTCTATATCGCGAAGAGCCTTACATCCAATAATTTCATAGTAAAATTTTGGAGATATGCCTGTTCCAGGTCTTTTTACATCAAGTAAATCTTCTGTAATTTCTTTTCCTTTTGGAATAAAATTTTTTGAGACAATACTTCTTCTTGCATATTTTACTGCTTCAACTTCAGAATTAAATTGATTTCTTGTGCTTGAGCCTCTAGATATTTCTGATATTCTTAATTCATTAACCAATTTTTGAAATCCATTTGTATCTAATGATAGCCAATGATCAGGACTTGTTTTGAGATGTTGATCAAATGTAAAATGTTTTTCAATACATTTCGCACCATAAAATGTTGAACATACAGGTACAATTGTTCCAATAGTGTGATCAGAAAATCCAATCACATAATTTGGAAAGTTTTGAGTTAGTGTTGAAATCATTTCAAGATTAGCATCTTCAGGTTGTGTTGGATATGAAGTGATACAATGCATGATAATTATATCGTGATTGCCTTGATCTTCAATTGTATTTATTGCAAAAGAAATTTCATCCTCAGATGCCATTCCAGTAGAAATGAATATTGGTAATTTTTTTCCAGCTATATGTTTGATTAATGGCAAATCAGTAATATCTGCTGAAGCAATTTTGAATGCGGGGACATCTAGAGAATATAGAAGATCAGCACTATCATTATCAAATGGAGTAGAAAAACACATAATATTTTTATTTTTTGCATAATCAAAAATTTCTTTCCAATTATCATTTGTGAGATGATCTAATTTTTTAAAAACATCATATTGAGTTTCATTTTCTTTTCCATCATCCCAATACTTTGGAGCAGTTTTGGTAGTTAATTTAGATGCCTTATAGGTTTGAAATTTAATACTGTCTGCATTGGCTTCTTTTGCAGCATCAATCAATCTAAATGCTTTGTGAACATCGCTATCATGATTTGCACCTGCTTCTGCTATCGTAAAACAAGGATTATTGTCCCCAATTGTGAAATTTCCAATTTTAATTTTAGCCATTGTTTTTATGCCACTCCATTTTTTTTATATGCTCATTTGTCACTAATTCCAAGATAGATTTATTCTTATCAAGAAATTCTTTCATTTTTGATTCTGGAATATCAACATTTGTCAGCCTATCTTCACGATAGAATGTATTACTAAATTTATTTAAAAAATCCAAATAGTCAAAATCAAAAGAATTTTCTTCTATGAGGCTAAGATATTTGTCAAGAGAATCAGATTCAGGCTTGTACATCAAAGCAGATTGAATCAAATCGGGAAGTTCTTCAAGATTTTTAACTCTAAATACAGAGGGAAGAAGTGAATATATCATGTCTGAGAAGGTTATGGATGATTTTCCATAAAATGCTGCTTCAAAGCCTGTTGTACCGCCAATCAACACAACCAATGAAGATTTTTTTAATAATTCATCATAAGAGACGTTCGGATTTATGAGGAGTACATTTGGAATCTCCATAATTTCCTTATAATCACTAAGTGATCTCCAATCACGTGAAACTTGAGCTGGATTTTCTTTAACCACCAATGTATAATTAATTGGTAATGATTTGGCAATGTGTCTTATTATTTCGATTTGATTTGTATAAAATGGTGCATTAATGAGTAAATTACGTTCCATGTCAACAGCCAATGGATAATAAACAAATGGTTTGGAAGGAATATTTTCAGTTAAACTGTCAAGGAATTTCTTTCTTGATTTTCTTTTGTTTGGAGAAGTAAGAATATATCTAATATTTTTCCATTTTCCGCTTCCAAAAAAATAATCGTAATGATTATCATCTAAATCGTTTTTGGAAAAAATATATTCAATACCTGTATTTAAAAATCCAAGTTTTGTTTGTTTTTTTGTATCAAATTCTTTTTGATGTTTTGTCATGTTAAATTTTTTAATGAACTTTTGTAATTCTTCAAAACTTCTATTTTTTGTTGTTACATGATTAAGATTGATTACACCATCAATTTTTGAAGGATCTTGTGAAATTAGCATTTTATAGCCAATTTTAGGTTGTCCAAGCTGAATAACTTTAACACCTTTTTTTACACATAGATCAATAAGTAATTGGTGGTAATGACGGGAAGCCCATTTAGTGATTAGAAAATCAGGTTTTATTTCATCTATGATTTTTTCAAATAATGTACATCCTTGCTCCAAAATTGATAAAATTTGTTCGTCACTAAATTTTTCTAAATTAAAACGATAGAAATGCCTCTCATTAATTGCTAAATTCCATAAATTAACACCATAATTTTTTTCAAATTTGACCAAATTCTCCATGTTAGATTTGTGGTTTTTTAAAATATTATCAAAAATATACCATGTTTTTTTAAAATTTACTAAATTTTGTTTTTCAAAAAAAGTTTTTTGTTTGTTTGGAATATCTATAATTCCATACAAATCACAATCATACAATTTTTGTAGATAATGAGATATACAATAATGAGTATAATCAGGACCTAACCAAAATAATATTTTAGAGTTCATTAGCAATACGTTTTTTGATTTTTATATTTAGGTTAGTCTATTGAATTACTCCTCAAATAGACAAATATGATATAATTGATTACAAACGTTTTTGTCTTATTACAAAAATGAGAAATATGATTTTACAAAAATTACCATTTTATCTAAATCTACTCACAAAATGACTTCATAATAGTAAAATTATAAAATCGACATGACAGTAATCAAAAAATTAAAAGATATTGGAGCGATTGGAGGGGGAGATATTTTTGGAAGTATGATGTCGGCAGTTTTTTGGTTCTTTCTTGCATCACAAATTGAACCGGAACAATACGGTGAAATTTTTTGGTTTTTAGGAATTGCAGGAATATTTAGTACAATAGCATTATTTGGTACTGTAAATACTATTACAGTCTATACAGCAAAAAAAGTAAAAATTCAATCAACACTTTACGCTATATCATTATTAGCAAGCGTTATACTTTCTTTAATAGTCATAGTAATTTTTCCATCATTTTATACAATTGATGTAGGAATTATTTTGATTGCATATGTAATCAATACTCTTGCTATTGGAGATTTACTTGGAAGAAAACAATATACCACATATTCAAAATATATTCTTGTTCAAAAAGGTCTTACACTAGGATTAGGATTTTTATTTTATTTTCTATTTGGTTACGAAGCAATAATTTTTGCACTTGCAATTTCATATGTATTTTTCATAAAAAGAATATATCTAGTTTTTCAAGAGATGAAAATAAATCTCAAACTAGTTAAAGAAAAAATAGGATTCATTACTAATAATTATTTTGCATTTCTTTTATCAGGTGCAATAGGAGGCCAAGTAGATAAAATCATTGTTGCCCCACTTTTGGGTTTTGCGATTTTAGGTAATTACAGTCTTGCTCTACAAGTAATTAATATTATGATGATCATGCCAAGTATTTTTTATAAATATTTGCTTCCTGAAGAAGCAACAGGTACTAAGAATAAACAAGTGAAAATAATTATTATAATTTTTTCAATTTTCATGTCAATTCTTGGAATATTTATTGCACCGATTTTGATTGAAAGTTTTTTCCCGAAATTTGTGGAGGCTATAGACGCAATCAAAATAATGAGTTTGGTGGTTGTTCCAGGAAGTATTTCATTAATTCTTGAATCACAATTTTTAGGTAACGAGAAAAGTAAAATTGTCATGATTGGAACAGGTATTTCATTAGCCATTTTAACTTCAGGAATGATAATTTTAGGAAGTTGGATTGGTATAAGCGGGGTTGCATGGAGCTTAGTTCTTGCCACTACTGTAAAAACTATTTTCTATCTAATTAAAAATAATGAAAGACTATGATTGGATGTATTATACAAGCACGCATGGGTTCAACTAGACTGCCTGGAAAAATTCTAAAAAAAGTTGATAAAGATATTCCTAGTTTACAGTATACAATTAATCAATTGAAATTTTCAAAAAATATTGATAAAATTGTAATTGCTACAACAGATCTAGCTGAAGATGATGTAATTGAAACATTTGTAAAAAAACAAAATTTAGATTGTTTTCGAGGTAATGCGGAAAATGTTTTGGATCGATATTATCAATGTGCAAAAAAATTTAGGTTTGATGGCATAGTAAGAATAACTGCAGACTGTCCATTGATAGATCCGTTCATCACAGATCAAGTGATTCAAGTTTTTATTGATAGTGGATGTGATTATGTTCCAAATGTATTTCCAAGAACTTTTCCTGATGGATTAGAAACGGAAGTGATTAGATTTAGTTCGCTAGAAATTGCTTGGAAAAATGCAAAATTGCCATCTGAAAAAGAACACGTGACATCTTATTTTAAAAATAATAAAGAAAAATTTAGAATTAAAAATGTTGAAAATGATGTTAATTTATCAGATTTAAGATGGACATTAGATTATGAAGAAGATTTACAACTAATTCGAGAAATAATAAAAAAAATTAAGAAAAAACCAATTCAGATGAAAGATATATTAGAATTATTTGCTAGGGAGCCAAATTTACTACAAATTAACAAGAATCATGCACCAAATGAAGGATATCAAAAATCTTTGGAAAAAGATAAAAAATTCCTAGATAAAAAATAAATTAATAATAACTTTCTAATAATACAAAAAATTCAACCATCTGTGAATAAAATTCTTGTTGTGGGATTAGGTTCAATTGGATTACGTCATGTCAGAAATATTTCAAGATATTTTCCAGAAGATGAAATAATAATATTCTCAAAAAGAAAAAATATTCCAAAAGAAATTAAAAATAATAAAAATATTATAATTTCAAATTCTATAAACAAATGTTTAGAGAATAACCCGAATATAGGATTCATAACAAATGAGTCTGCGTTTCATGTGCCTACATCAACTAAATTAGCTAGAAAAGGAATGGATTTATTTGTTGAAAAACCTATATCAAATTCAACAAAAGGTATAGAAATACTTCAAAAATATATTAAAAAAAATAAACTGATAACCCAGATGGGTTGTAATTTTAGATTTTTCCCCCCAATCAAAAAAATTAAACAATTAGTTGACAGCAATGCAATTGGCAGAATTATATCAGTACAAGTAGAAAACAATTCATATCTTCCAGATTATCATCCTTTGGAAGATTATAGAAAAGGATATGCTGCAAGAGAAGATTTAGGAGGAGGTGCTGTGTTAACTCAAATTCATGAAATTGATTACTTGTATTGGTTATTTGGTGATGTAAAAAAAGTTTCTTCTTTTACTGGTAAATTTAGTGATCTAGATGTAACTGCAGATGATATGTCAACAAGCTTACTTGAATTTAAAAATGGGATAATCGGCCAAGTTCATATTAGTTATTTCCAGAGACCTTATTTTAGAAGTTGTAAAATTAAAGGTACAAAAGGAATTATTGAATGGGAATCAATTGAAAATAATGTAAATATATTCAATATGAGAACAAAAAAATGGAAAAAAGTGATCATAAATAATAATTACAAATTAGTTACAGGTGGAATTACAACTGGAATAACAGATGAAAGATTAAATCAGATGTATGTAGAAGAAATTAAACATTTTATGAATTGTGTAAAAAAAAGAAAAAAAACGATTAATGATTTAACTCAGGGAGAAAAAACATTACGAATTGCCTTAGCTATGAAAGAATCCTCAAAAAAAGGAAAAATAATTATAATAAAATAGAACGTGTTTTAAACAACATCAATATAGTTACAAAATGACATCAGCATTTCAAAGCTTATGCTACCATTATATTCGTCAAGAATCAGATGATCCATTACCAAGAATTTTTGGGACAAAAATTAATAATTTTATTGATCATGTCAAAATGATACAAAAAAAATATAATATTATTTCATTAGATGAAATAGATTCAATTTATAAAAATAAAAACCAGTTAACAAATGAAAAAAATGGGTTATTTTTTACATTTGATGATGGTTTGGCGGATCAATTTGAGGCTGCAAAGATTCTATGTGAAAATGGCATATCAGGCATTTTTTTTATCCCTACATGTACGTTGATTGATAAGTTGCCGGCAAATCCAATAATTTTACATTATGCAATTGCAATACATGGACTAGATAAATTTTTGACTGAATTAAAAACATATTTTGAAAAACACAATGTTAGTGAAAAATCATTTTTTACACAACAGACTAGTAAGACAAAAAAATTCCAAACAATCGATAAAATAAAGGACATCTTATATTATAAAATAAATCACAGCCTATCTAGGAAAATTTTACTTGATATTTATGAAAATTTAATCTTGAGTGAAAAAATTTCTAATTCCGATATGCATTTTTCAATTAATCAAGTAAAAAAATTATTAGATATGGGTCATAAAATTGGAACACATTCACATTCACATATTTCTATAGGCAGTTCTAAATTATCAAAACCTGAATTTCAAATCGAGATGATCAAACCAAAAGAATTATTAGAAAAAACTTTCCAAACAGAAGTAATTTCCATGAGCTATCCTTTTGGAGAAAGAAAAGATTGTTATGACTCGGGAAAACTATTGGCGAAAACTAAATCCTATAAATTTGCATTTACTATAGAACATAAACTAAATACAATTAACACATTACCACTGGAAATTGGTAGATATATGGTACACAGTTCAGATGATGCTTCAAAGTTGGATAAAATACTAGAGATGAAAGATAGAATATGAAATTAGCTATATTCACAAGTAATTCACTCAGACATAAATTTCTAGCCAATTCACTAGCACAGCATGTAGATGATGCACTAACTATTGTAGAATGTAGAGAAAATGACGAATTAAATTTTTCATATGGTGATAATGAATCTATAATTTCACATTTTAGAAAAAGATACGAAACTGAAAAAAAGTTTTTTGGAAACAACTATGAATTCATTTCGAAAAATATTCCCATTTTACATAAGGAGGTCAATTCCAATTTTATTTTTCAGAAAATAAAGAATTATGACCCAGATATTATGGTTGTATTTGGAGCATCAATAATTAAAGACCCATTATTATCATTAGGCAAGAGAAACAGATTTTTGAATTTACACTTAGGATTATCGCCATATTACAAAGGTAATGCAACAAATTTTTGGCCATTCATCAATAATGAATTAGAATTTTTGGGCTCAACAGTTTTGCATATTGACCCAGGAATAGATACAGGTGATATCATAACTCATGTGAAACCAAAAATAGAGGTGGGAGACAATGTTCACACAATTGGTTGTAAAATAATTCAACAAAGTGTAGAAAAAATCAAAGATATATTGGATGTTATCAAAAACGGTGGAGAAATTAATCGTGTGCCACAATGGAGTGTTGATGATGAGAAAATTTACAGATTGAAAGATTTTAATGAAAATGTATTAAATCAGTACTTGAAAAACCTTAATGATGGAATTGTTGACAAATTTCTCAAGAATGATAGGAAAAAAATAAAAGTTGTAGACACAATAAGAAATTCAGTTTAAATTATAACAAAATATTACCAAGCAGTCCATCCACCATCAACAATAAGATTCGAACCAGTCATGTAAGATGATGCATCAGATGCCAAATATAATAATGGTCCAACATATTCGTCTTTTTTTGCCATTCTACCAATCATGGTTTTCTCGGAATATTTTTTTCGAAAATTTGGGTCTTGATTGTTTTGTACTCCACCTGGTGAAAGTGTGTTTACTCTAATACCAGTTCCTTGCCAATATGCAGCCAAGTACCTAGTCAAGTTTAAAATTGCACTTTTAGTTGCCGCATAAAATGCCGCTGAATTTTGACCACTTTTTCCATAAATTCTTTGATCCGGTCCTACAAGTCCATATGTTGAAGCAATGTTTATGATATTACCAGATTTTTGTTTTAGCATTTGTTTACCAATATTTTGACAACAAATGAAAACGTCTGTTAAATTCACTTCAATTGCCTGATTCTACACATTTAATTTCAGATTTTCTAAACCATCAGTTCTAATTTTTGGAGTGCCTTGATAAGCTGCATTATTCACTAAAAC
>Ga0066367_1000049_pt1 | contig 16607 bp, 12 predicted proteins | sample Knorr_S7_td_AAIW_FD_77335 | JGI IMG/M metagenome (GOLD analysis project Ga0066367, IMG submission 77335) | Marine microbial communities from Southern Atlantic Ocean transect - Knorr_S7_td_AAIW_ad_750m_LV_A | ecosystem: Environmental > Aquatic > Marine > Oceanic | place: Atlantic Ocean...
AAGTGAAGCCTACCAACAGTTTTAGCTTACCTTCGTCCATGTCTAGATTGTGACATCGATAACAATGTTGACGTAGAACATGGCGCAGAATAACATGTGGTGGTCACCAACGTGGAATCGGAATCCGCCGCTGTGAGGCCGCTTGGCTAATCACAGGCGAAGCAGGTATCGCTTGGAGCGCCGGACGGTTTCGTAAGATGACTGGTAAGGGATTGCCGTAGTTGGAGCTTGACACGCTATGATCGCTATGGTAAAACCGATATCAGATTATAATCATTATAGGGAGGGCAAGGATGGCAGATAAAGAGATAGCGTTAATGGCACATCTGATGCGTCGTGCCGGCTTCGGAGCAACCTTCGAGGAATTGGAGGCTCGCGCCGCCAAGGGCTACGAGGCGACGGTAGACGAGTTGCTCGATCCGGAAGGTCAACCCGAGCTAGAGAAAGACTTGATGATGCGTTATCAGCCCCAGTGGGTCTCCCAGGCTGGCCTAGAAGGCCAGCAGGAAGAATGGACCTACCGGATGATTAACACTAAGCGGCCGCTGGAAGAAAAGATTGCCCTCTTCTGGCATCAGATTTTTGTCACCGGCCACGCTAAGTGCGAGTACCCCAAGCAGCAAACCATCGAATTTGACATGTTCCGCCGCGACGGTCTGGGCAAGTTCGACAACCTCCTACAGGGATTGGCCAAAGACCCGGCCATGATGTTCTATCTGGACAACTGCATGAGCCACAAAGACGCCATCAACGAGAACTGGGGCCGGGAACTGTTGGAGTTGTTCTCCATGGGCGTTGGCATGGACGGCGAAGTCAACTACACCGAGGACGACGTCAAGGAGTGCGCACGGGCCTTCACCGGATGGACCGTGACCAACTCCATCCCCCGGTATCCCTACGGCAAGTACGAAGCGAAGTTCATCTACGACTCCAACGACCACGACTTCGGCGAGAAGACTTTCTTGGGCGAGACCGGGAACTGGAACGGCGAGGACATCATCAACATCGTCGCCAAGCAAGCCGGCACCGCCAGGTTCATCTCGCGTCACCTCTACAATTTCTTCGTGTCCGATGAACCCCAGGTTCCCGCCTGGCAGAACACTCCTCCGGGCGACCCGGCGACCATCAAATCGTTGGAAGACGAGTACTTCCGCACCAACTACGACATCCGCTCCATGTTGCGGGTGCTGTTCAAATCCGATGCTTTCAAGAACTCTCGCTTCACCAAGGTGAAGAGCCCCACCGAGACGGTGGTCGGAACCATGCGGTTGGTGGGCGATTTCAGTATGCCCAAGCCCGGCATGAATGCAATGTCGCTTAACATCCGCTACATGGGCCAAGACCTCATGAACCCGCCCACAGTCGAAGGCTGGCACACGGGCCGGGAATGGATCGATAGCGGCACATTGGTGGAGCGAATCAACTTTACCGCCGACGCTGTCGGCAACACCAGCCACCCCGGGATCCAGTCCATCATCCAGAGGCTGGGGGCTCAAAGCCCGACCATCACTGCGGAGCAGTTGGTGGACGGATGTCTCGACATGTTGGGAGCTTATGTGCTCGCCGACGTGACCCGGAACGAGCTACTTGCCTTGGCCAAGGCCGACGGCGATCTCCGCACCGGCACACCGGAGTTCGAGACCCGAGTAGGTCAGATGCTCCAATCCATCGTAGCCACCACCGAGTACCTATTTGCATAGAAGCCTCCTCTCCCCTTGTGGGAGAGGATTGAGAGCCTGTCCTGAGCGCATCCGAAGGATGAGGGGTATCACCCCCATCCTAACCTTCCCCAATCAAGGGGGAAGGAAACAGTAGTACATAGGAGAAATAATGACGTCCACCAAGAAAGACCCGGTACTGGTGGTGCTGCAGTTGTCCGGGGGAAACGATGGTTTGAATACCATCATTCCTTACACCAACCCCCTTTATAACGACAACCGGCCCGCGGTCCGGGTACCTGACGACCAAGTTCTACAAATTAACGACGAGATTGGTTTCAACCCGGCGATGGCGCCGATGAAGCGCCTGTACGACGATGGGAAACTAGCCATCATTCAGGGCATAGGCTATCCAACCCCCAGCCGTTCCCACTTCCGCTCCATGGATATCTGGCACACCTGTGAGCCGGAAAAAGTGGGCGATGAAGGCTGGCTCGGCCGGATGATAGCAGAACTTGACCCGACCAAAGAGAACGTGCTTACCGGCGTGAACTTCGGGCGCGGTCTTCCCCGAGCCATGGTGGCCCCCGGCGTTCCGGTGGCCTCGGTTGGCAACTTAGAATCCTACGGCGTCCTCACCGGCATCGAGATTGAGGAACAGCGTACCAAGGCTCTAGACGTGTTCTCGCGGGTTTACTCGCCAATGATTGGTCAAGGCCCGGTGCTTGACTACTTCGCCCACACCGGCCTGGACGCCTTGAAGGGCGCCGACATTCTCAGCACCGCCCCGGAGTCATACTCCTCCACGGTGGAGTATGGCTCCGATTCGGTTGCTCAATACATGCGAAACATCGCCCAGGTGCATCTGGCGAATCTGGGAACGCGGATCATGTACACCACCGCCCCGTACAACAGTTTCGACACTCATGCCGGGGAGTTGGCGAACCACACCAAGCTGTGGTCCGAGACTTCCAATGCCGTGGCCGACTTCTACGACGACTTGAAGGAGCACAACGCCAGCGACAACGTGGTCCTACTGGTGTTCACCGAGTTCGGCCGCCGTGTCCACGACAACGGCTCCGGGACTGACCACGGCGCTGGCGGTTGCGCCTTCGTCATCGGCGATGCCGTCAAGGGCGGCCTGTACGGCGAGTACCCTTCCCTGGAAGAGAACAAGCTGGTCGAGGGCGACCTCGCTTTCAACAACGACTTCCGCGGGCTCTACTCCACCCTGTTGGAAAAGTGGATGGGTCTGGACGCCAAACCCATAGTCAACGGCTCTTTCGAGCAGATGGCCTATCTCTAGAGGATCTGAGTCTGTAGGAACCAAACTTACTGCGAGGCATATATGACTACTAGCACCCAGATTTCACATATACAGTTGCAATACAGCCACACCATTGGCCGGGGCGAGCAGTTCGGGCCTGGCTTTACCTACCCGATCCAGATGGCCAGGGGAGAAAGCGACACGATGTACGTGCTGTGCCGCTCCCCTGAATACCGGCCGGAAGGTACTCGGATCGTTGTCTGCACCGCTAACGAAGAATACATCAACGTCTTCGCCCGGGGCGTCAGCAACCAGGGACCCCACGAATACAACTTCGAAGACGGCTCACTGGTCTGGCCGACCAGCGTCGCCATAGACAGCCAAGGGGACGTGTACGTGGCCGACGAATGGCTGAACCGCATCTCCGTCTTTAACAAGGACGGCGACTACCTAAGCAAATGGGACATCAAAGAGGGCGCGGGCGATGGCGAGATTAACCGCCCGTCCGGCATGGCCTTCGACAAAGAAGACAATCTCTTCATGGTCGACAGCCTGAATAACCGGGTCCAGAAATTCACCAAAGACGGGAAATTCCTGTCCAAATGGGGGACTGAAGGTAGCGGCGATGGCGAGTTCAACATGCCCTGGGGCATCGACATCGACTCCCAAGGTAACGTGTTCATCGCCGACTGGCGCAACGACCGTATCCAGAAGTTCAGCGCTGACGGCAAATTCCTGATGAAGTTCGGTTCGTCGGGTTCCGGCGAAGGTCAGTTCAACCGGCCCACCGATGTCGCCGTGGACAAAGATGGCGTCATCTACGTCGCTGATTGGATGAACGACCGGATCCAGGTATTCGACACCGACGGCAGCTTCGTGACGCTGAAGACCGGCGATGCCACTGTCTCCAAATGGGGCAGGGACAAGTTGGACGCGAACTCGGAGATGTGGGGAGAACGGGACCGCGCCGAGGGTATGGAACGCGAAAGGCTGTTCTGGGCGCCGTCCGGCATCACGGTCGACGATGACAACAACGTGTTCATCTGCGAAAGCCCCCGCAACCGTATCCAGGTTTACCGGAAGCAATCGGCGACGTTTGCGGGGCCCCGCCTGTAGACGATCGTAGGTAAACAAGGTCACTAAGAGTTCTGGAAGGCCCACCGGCGGCTCAAACAATTGCTGGTGGGCCTTCTTGTGTCTGATGTAAACTGGTCTCGGTTAGGTGACTCTGGCGTCAATCGCATTTAAGGACCGATAGCTTATGGCCATCACGGTTGCCCGCATCCCCTATCTAGGATGCGAACCTTTCTATTACGACATGGAACGCCGGGGCATCGAGACGCGCAACATGGCGCCCAACCTGATTGCTTCGGCTCTGCTCAGCGGTGAGATAGATTCCGGGCCGGTTCCCTTGGCCGACTGCGCTCGCTTGGAAGAGGGGTTCCAACCACTTTCCGGCTTCTGCGTCGCGTTGGTCAGCCCGACAGGCGCCAGTGTTCTCCACACCAAAGTGCCCATCAATGAGTTGAAGGGCTTGAGCATCGTCATCCCTGAAGCGGCCTCCCCATTGAAAAGTATGTTGCGCATCTTGTTAACCCTCAAGCATCAGGTTGATGGCGTAACCTTCGCGGACTCCGAGGACGCCGGGGATTCCCATGACGCCCTGCTCTTAGTGGACAACCAAGCGCTACGCCGCCGCCGAGGCGTGAGGGGCTTTCCTCACAAATACGACCTGGGGGAAGAGTGGCGTGAATGGACCGGATTACCCTTCATCTATTACCGTTGGATGGTGCGTTCGGACATGGGACGACGGGACGCGGTTATATTAGAGGACTCCCTGTATGTCGGTCAGGAGGACTGGCTGGATAATCTATACCGTATGTCCGGTCCTCGTGACGACCTGTTGATGCTACCCAAAGATGTTCTGGAGCACATCCAAAGTCTTCGTTATTACATGGGAGTACCCGAACAGAAGGCTATAGATCTGTTCAACGAGCAGATGAAGAGCCTAGAGCCGGAAGGGAAACAGTAGGGACGTCAGGGTAGCTCAAGTAGCCGGTAGACCCTCGGTCTATTTCCAACTTCATCGGTAGCCCGGCAACTAACCATCCCTACGGCGTATTACAATCAAGAAGGAATCAAATATTGATCTGGTGAACTTAGTGGGGAGGAAGGGGTATGGTGTTTAAGGCAGAAACGGGTCTTCATGGGCCGGAAGATGCGGACCCAGGGTTGTGCAGGAGCAATAGATGAGATTACGGACGCCTACTGCTAGGAGAATACTTGAAGACCTGGACACATTAACTTACCTGATGGAGCGCGGGGATGGGCGTGTTAAGCCAGAGGATTCTAGTAGCGAATATTGGGAGGTTGGAGCAGAGTAATTGGCATCGGCAGCGTTCTTATCACGCCGGCCCGGGCGCCTGCTCACGAGACTAGAAAAGCGGGGCGACGACCCCGTTCCCCAGATCTTGAATGAGTGTTAGTTGATTCGACAACTCCACTAGATTGCTGGCTCGGCGAAGGTCAAGACTTCCCTGGGATTGTGGACCAAAATATCGTCTATCGATTCGTTTGGGAATCCCCGAGCCCGCATTCTCGGCACTATGTGATTCAAGATGTAGTAGTAGCCATGCCCACCGTATTTCTCTAGACGGTGTTTCGCGCAGATATCGTGAGCCACTACAACCTTCCGGCCATACCCTTCTGAAGAGATCCTGGCTATGTCGTCCATGCGTTTTGCGTCGCTTGGCATATCTATGTTCGGATTTAGAGCGTAGTAAGAGTTCTCAGTTCCGAAGAGATCCCATTCCATGTAGCAGCCCGACTGGGCGATTTCCGTCAATGTTTCACGTCTGAACACCGTGCGGTCCAGATGTCCCATGATGGTGCGGCTCAGGTCGGCTCCGGCTTCGGAGAGAACCTCGATTATCTCCAGAGGAGACATTTCGTCTCTACCAGGGTGTATCAATAATGGGGCGCCGGTCATCCTCTGCGCTTGCGCCGACGCTCTCAAAACTTTTCGCTCATTGTTTGCCAAAGGCCAGGAACAGCCAATCTCTCCAATGACCCCGGAACGGATGTCTGTGCCGTCAACCCCTTCCGTTACATCCAGCAGAATCTGGGCGGTTATGTCTTCCTCGGTCCATGTGTCCATGTCGGTCGGGTGGGAATCGGCGACGTAGTATGAGGCGCCCATGATGATGTTCACTCCGGTAGCCTGAGAGATACGAAAGAGTCCCAAATGGTCACGGGCGATGCCGATGCTGGTGGCGTCCACCAGGGAGATGCCGCCGTTCTGTTTGTACAGCATCACCTCATCTATCGCCGTCGGGACATCGAACAGTTGGGCGTTGTCTTGGTTTGAGGCGCCGTGATGTCTGATTCGACCAACCGTCTCCATCGAGACTGGTTTCTGGTAGAACTCGATAGCACTGGCGGTGTCCGGGTGGCCATGGGCGACGTTTAGGTCTACCAGCAAGTGTTCGTGAGTTAACGTCACTCCCAGCAGTTCCGGCTCGATAGGTCCCAACACAGTTTGGATCTTGCCGGTTAAGTTTCTGTTCACTATGTACGCCTCCGGTGGGCAGACAGAAATAGCAGTCCAACCGAGGTTTTCAAGGCTTTAAGACCGCTTAAGCCTGGGGTCTCTCCATGAACACTGTTATTCCCATGTCGATGTACTTATCCCGTTCGTCCGGGGTGCCGTTACGGAAGCTGATCTGAACGCTGGTGCCCTCCAATTGTTGGAGCACGTGGCGTAGGCAGTCATCAACGGTTTGGAACGGATGCTGAGGATGAGCTTCCATGTCGAAACTTAGATCGGCCGGTCCCCAGGTCAGGCAATCGATTCCAGGTTTGGCCAGCGCCCGAGCGTTCATTACGGCGGCGAGGGTCTCCATCTGAAGACATAGAACCCCGTGCTCGTTCCACCACTTGGCGTACTCCAGCCTGTTCTCCCGGCCATCGATCCCGTGCCGAGCGGTTCCACCCCAACTCCGGTGTCCCACTTGCGGGTAATAAAAGGCGTCCAAGGCTTCGTCCACCACCGCTTCGTCTTCCACCAAGGGGACTTCTATCGCCGCCGGTCCCAGGTCGAGAACGTTACCGATAAGATACGCATGGCGGGTGTTCTTGATCCGGAACTGAACCGGCATACCTAGTTCTTGGGCCGTGGCGCAGAAAGTAACCAGTTTTTCCTCGTTATAAGGACTATGTTGGCTATCTATGGTCAGGAAGCTGTAGGTGTCTTTGCTTAGGATAGACTCCAACCGTGACTTGTCGGAATCCAGTGGCGCCGAAACGCCCACCACAATCTCTCCGGCGTGGATACGCTGCTTCAAGGAATCATTATTCGGCAAACTAGGCCTCCTTGTGATCGGCTGGGATGCGTATTTCTTGGACAGGTCAAACTATATAACCGCATCAATGCAGGGTCAACAGCCACGCTTGGGCCGGGAATGCCGGTGAGTAGGCGATCCAACGAAGGCACAAAGGATTGACCCCATGGCCTAGGTAAGGTTAGAGTCCCAGTACATCCAAACTTGCCGCGTTGTCCGGTGATCATCTTGATCGCAAAAATCCGTTTGAGGTAGAGGTTGGGCATGGAATTTGAGATTGGGAAGATACTAACTGTCGTTGGCACCGGGGAAGAGGGTTATGCCGGCGACGGCGGTCCCGCTACTCAAGCGATGATTGGCGAATCATATGGTTGTTCCTTCGACACCGATGACAACCTATATATCTGCGACGGACGTAACCACACCATCCGGCGCATCGATAGAACATCATGGGTTATCACCACGGTGGCGGGGACCGGTGAAGCGGGGTACTCCGGTGACGGCGGCCCGGCAACACAGGCTACGATGGACAATATCTATTCGCTCACCGTAGATACCAACGGCGACATCTACATCGTCGACCGGTTCAACTGTGCCGTTCGTAAAGTAGACGCCGCTACGGGCATAATCACCACGGTTGCTGGCACCGGTGAAGCCGGATACGGCGGCGACGGTGGCCCCGGCCCTCTAGCCCAAATGAGGGAACCTAACGACTGCTGGCTGGACGGCAAAGGCGGGCTTCTCATCGCCGATATTCAAGATCAAAGGGTGCGGCGACTGGATCTAACTACTGGAATCATCACCACTTTTGCCGGAGACGGTGAGAAGCGGCGGGAAGGGGATGGCAAACCCGCGAATGAGGCGTCTGTCATGGGCCCTAGGGCGGTCTGCATGGACAGCAAGGGCAACACCTACATCGCCGAACGGGAGGGCAACGGCGTTCGTAAGGTGGACGCCAACGGTATTATGTCTACCTTCGCTGGCACCGGAGAACGGGGCTACAGCGGGGATGGCGGTTCGGCGTTGACCGCCTTGTGGGGCGCGCCCAAAGCCATCCGCTGCGACAATCAAGACAACGTTATCGTGGTCGACACCGAGAATAACGCCGTCCGCAAGATAGACGTTACCACCGGCATCGTAACCACCATAGCCGGGGGCCACCAAGGCGGCGACGGCGACGGTGGCGAAGCTACCAACGCCGGGTTGGAGCGCCCTCACGGTTGTGGGATCGACCGGCAGGGTAACCTGTACATAGCCGACGGCATCAACCACCGCGTACGAGTCGTAGGTATGCGATAATCCTTCCGGTCTTGGAGCGGTTACAGCCATCACATCATCGATACACCGAAAAGGGGAAGTTAAAAAATGACGACAGTCGGTTCTGGAAATTTCAAATATGAGCTGGTTCAAGATTGGCCAAAACTACCCGCGGGAGAAAAGCTGGGAACGGTTAGCTCAGCGGCCACTGATTCGCAAGACAGAGTCTACGTCTTCCAACGTAAGGACCCGCCGGTAATGGTTTTTGACCGTGACGGCAACTTCCTGAATTCCTGGGGAATGGGAGCAATCACCGACCCCCACGGCATCAACATCGTTGACGACATAGTCTATGTTACCGATCGATCGGACCATGTGGCACTTCGATTCACCCTGGACGGAAAGCCTCTTCAGGTGATTGGAGAAAGAGGCGTTTTCTCCGATACCGGATGCGAGAAACCTGGCGACCTGTGTCCCCGGGCCGCCGGTCCCTTCAACTACTGCACCGAGTTGTCTACCAGCCCATCCGGCGACCTCTATGTTTCCGATGGCTACCGGAACGCCCGGGTGCACCGGTTCAGCAAAGATGGCACTCTCATAAATTCGTGGGGACAACCCGGCAAGGAAGCGCCTGGGGAATTCCACTTGGTACACAGTCTTTTAGTGGACCCAGAGGGCAAGGTGTACGTTTGTGACAGGACCAATCGCCGGGTCCAGATTTTCTCTCCGGACGGAGAATTCATCACCATGTGGACCGGCATGGGTGGTCCCGACAACATAGTCCGCGATAGTGAAGGGATATTCTATATAGCAGAGCAGGCCGACGAGTCCGGCGACGACCACGTAAGCATCTGGGACGGTGACGGCAACGTGTTAGAGCGCTGGCCCATTCGCCACGCCCACGGCCTTGAAGTGGATGCCCACGGTGATATTTATCTGGGTCTGACGATAGACCAAAGCGTCGACAAGTACGTCCGCCAACGTTAGTCATATCCGAGTTACGCCTCTTAGAAGGAGCTTATATTGAACAGCCTTAACGGCTCGGAACCATCAGAATGTTGGGCCGATATTGGAGACCTGCGAGTCCGATATCTGGACTGGGGCGGTCAGGGTAAACCTGCGGTACTGCTGCACGGCCTGGCTTCCTCGGCCAACTGGTACGATCTAGTCTCTCCCCATCTTAGGAATCATTACCGCATCATCTCCCCGGACCAACGCGGCCACGGTCAGACCACTCAGGCGCCAGATGGGTACGATTGGGGGACCTTGACCCAGGACGTCGTGGGCTTGATGGATCTGTTGGACATCCCCAAAGCGGCGGTGTTCGGACATTCCTGGGGCGCCACCGTAGCGTTGAATGTCGCCGCGCGCGCTCAAGACCGAGTGACGGCGTTGGGACTCATCGACGGCGGCACCTCTCGCGGTTCGGGTGTCAAAGAGAACTGGGAAGACGTCAAAGCCAGGTCGCGGCCTCGGAATATATCCGGGACAAGGGAAGAGTTTCTGGACCGTTTGCGGAACCAGTTGTCCTTCTGCTGGAGCGACCAGGTTGAGCGAATCGTACAGACCATGGTGTACGAAGATGGCGACGGGGCGATGCAGGACATCTTGCGCCCGGAGAATCACATCCAAGTGATGCACGCCATGTGGGATGAACCGGCATCGGAGGCGTACCCCAATGTCCTTTGTCCAACGGTAATCATCCCAGCCGGACCGGCTCCCCAAAGCGCTGGCAGCGAGCGGGCCTTGGTAAAGCAAGAAAGAGTCGCCGACGCCGAACAATCGATCAAGAACAGCCGGGTTCGCTGGATACCTGAGACGGTGCACGACATCGGCTACCATAAACCTGAGGAGTTGGCCCAAGTTATTCTGGAATTCTTGGACGACAATCAGGCCTCATAGGTTTGGAAAGCTTCACGACAGGGTGATCCTTATAAAGTGTATTTCTAACGACAACGTAGGGCTACCTTCGCCAACAAGTAGCGGGGTAGAATACGTAGGATATCCGGCAATCTTCATTGGGAGTTGGGACTACGATGGCTGATAATCAGGAAGGGCTCTCCGGCCGGCTAGAGGGGCTATACCAGCGGATGAAAGAGTCCCAGGTGGATGCGTATCTGGTGCTCTCCTCCGACAACCATCTGAACGAATACACCCCGGAATATAGCCGTCGAAGGACGGCCATCACCGGATTCAGAGGTTCTGCCGGGGATGCGATAATCTGCCCTGAAGGCAACCATTTATTCGTGGATTCCCGGTACTACCTGCAGGCCGATGAAGAGGTGGATCTATCCGACTTTCGTATCCACAAGCTTGGCTTGAGTGGAGAGCATACCCTGAGCCAATGGCTCACCGAGATGGAGAAAGAGCGGGGCAGCATCCGCGTGGGCTTCGACCCGTTCGTTGTGTCGATGCAGGCCCATGCCGCATATTCGGGAGCGCTTCATTCGCCCGATTCTAAAATGGTCCCCATCGATGACAATCTGGTTGACGCCGTTTGGGAAAATCAACCGGCTCCTCCAGCGGATCCTATCTACTCCCTTCCGGAGAGTGTCACCGGCAGCGGCGTGGCTGAAAAGCTTTCAAACGTGCGCAAGGAGATGGCGGATGCGGGCGCAGACCTCTTGGTCCTGACCAAGTTGGACGAGATTGCCTGGGTAACCAACCTGCGGGGCACCGACATCGCGTTTAACCCAGTGTTCGAATCCTATATGGTGATGGACATGGAACAGGCAACCTGCTTCGTGCGTAATATGCCCCCTGCGGATGTCCAGAACGCACTAGGTTCACTGGTCGACTTTCGGCCCTATGAGGCATATGTAGAATCTATGCAACTAGCCGGCGGCCAAGCATCAGGCGTAGTGTGGCTCGACCCCAGCGGAACGACCATGGCTACTCGCTTGCTGATTAGCGAAGAGCAAAAAGTACATGAAAAACCCAATCCAATAGTGATGCTCAAGGCCATCAAGAACGATTCCGAGATTGCCGCCAGCCGGGATTCTCACCGCCACGCTGCCGCCGCCAAGATTCGCAGCTTCAAGGGCTTGGAAGACAGAATCAACTCCGGGCAGACGGTAAGTGAACTTGACTACAGTGATCTGCTCCATAAGGAGTACTCCAGCGAGGACGGGTTCTACGACCTAAGTTTCACAACCATCGCAGCGGCCGGCGCTAATGGGGCTATCGTCCACTATGCCGATGCCGACCCGGATACACTGCTGCGGGACGGAGAGATGTTCTTAGTGGACTCTGGCGTTCAGATGCTAGGCGGCACCACGGACGATACCCGCACGGTTATCGTAGGCACTCCGACCGAGCGGCAGAAGCAGGTCTATACGAAAGTCTTACGCGGCCACATCAACCTGGCCATGCAGAAATTTCCTGAAGGCACCGGTGGCATCGCTCTGGATGCACTGGCGAGGACCCACCTTTGGAACTCTGGATTGGACTACGGCCACGGCACCGGTCATGGAGTTGGCGCGTTCCTCAACGTCCATGAGGGGCCACAGCGCATCGCTCCCCGGGGTGTCGATGAACCAATGAGAGTGGGAATGATTGTCTCCAATGAACCGGGATACTACGAAGCGGGTTGGGGCGGAGTGCGCCTTGAGAACCTCTATGTAGTGACCACCGACGATGAATTGCCGGCTCATCCAGACGGCAAGCGTTGGCTGCGCCTGGACACCTTGACTCTTATCCCCTTCGACATCTCCCTGATCGACTGGGATCAGATGTCGATCGCCGAGACATCCTGGCTAGGTGACTACCACCAGGAAGTTTGGAACACCATCAGCCCGATGCTGGACGACGAAGACCGGCAGTGGCTGTGGGAGAAGTGTCGATTGCCGGGTGTCGCCATCTCGGCCTAGTCAACGAGTTACTTAGCCATCGTAGTTTGCTTAAACGTTGAAAGCGTCAAGAGATTGGGGCCGGGTCGATTGCCCGGCCCTCCAAGCCTCGGCGTTGAGTATAATCAGACTCCTACAGGATCTAGTGGAGGCTCCTTATGAAGTTTCTGGCTATGACTCTCATCCCCTACGGACCGGACCCGGTCACCGGGATCCAGCCCTCCATCACAGAACGATTGCGCTCGGTGGTGAACAACGCAGTCCTCGCTGAAGAGCTAGGATTCGATGGGTACTGCGTTGGGGAGCGCCACGAGCGGCCTTTCCTTTCTTCATCGCCGCCCGTCGTCTTGAGCCACATCGCCGCACAGACTTCGACCATCAGGTTGTTTACCGCAGTGACCACATTGAGCTTGCTCGATCCGGTGCGAGCGTTCGAAGACTACGCAACGCTGGACCACCTCAGTGGTGGGCGGCTGGATCTCATGATTGGAAAGGGGAACGGCACCGCCCAAGCCCAGCTATTCCATGTGACTAATGAGGACCAATGGGAGCGCAACCGGGAGGGATACGAGTTATTCCGGCGGTTGTGGCGGGAAGAAAAAGTGACCTGGTCCGGCCAGTTTCGCCCGTCTCTGAACGAAGCAGAAACTTGGCCTCGGCCATTGCAGCAACCGATCCGCATCTGGCACGGCAGTGCCACCAGCGAGGCTTCGGTGGAGTTAGCCGCCAAGTGGGGCGACCCGCTATTCTCGGCCAACGTCACCAATCCCATCGAACCTTACGCTGCACTGGTCCGTTACTACCGAGAGCGTTGGGAGGCCCATGGCCGTGACCCGGCCGACGCCTTGGTTGGAGCAGGCACGGCCGGATACTACGCCGCCAAGACCTCCCAGGAAGCCATTGCCACATATCGGCCCATCTTTGAGGCGAGACAAGCGGCGTGGCGTAGAGGGGGAATGCCCATAGTGTTCCACTCCCTGGAAGACGCGATCGAACGCAGTTCAGCGTTGATTGGCAGCCCCCAGCAAATCATAGAGAAAATACATCGTTATCACGAGCAGATGGGCCACGAGGTACTGAATATCAATTCCGATGGAGCCGGCCTAACCCCGGAGCAGCACCGGGAAACGCTAGAGTTGCTCCAAAGCGATATCGCGCCAACCCTGCGCCGCGACATCCCAAGCCGCCTTTTCCCAGCACTCGCTGGGTCAGTGACTGCCTCCGCCGCCCATCCAGCATCAGACCCGACTCCCTCAGTTGGGTAGTACCGGCTCAGTAAGCTGGTCCGGTAGGTCGATGGTGCAAGCGTTAGCGTTAATTGCCAGCAATCTGAAATAGCCCATGGTCGTCGTGAATTCGACAACTCCCTGTACGCCGAGTTGGTTCCGCGCGGCATCGAAAGTCTCCTGGCTCACCTTGTTGGTGCTCGTCAGTTCCAACCCGTAGTTGACCACCGCCGACTCGTCGGCCGGCATGGCCGGAAGGTGCGTCCTATCTCGGATCGCATCCACCAAGGCGTCGCTAAGCCCGGCGCGCCGGCCAGCGGCGGCATGGGCGTTCCAAACGAACTGGCAGTCCATCGACCGGGCGGCAATGATGGCAGCCAACCGTTTGATCTTCTCCGGCAAGTCGCTTTGCTCCCCCAAGTATTCCGACAACCGGTTAACCCGAACGGCCATCTCCGGGCTATGTATCAGCACCGAAGAAGGTCCACCGACCGGTGCACGGCCCCGGATACCCGCAACCTCGTCGTAGGCCGCCTGGTGCTCCGCAGACAATTCGTCCCTGGAAACTATTGGTATTCGCCTCGCCATAGCGCTTCTCCTTTTGGATGGCTTTCGGTAGTTGTCTTTGAATTCGTTAGGTCTGTTCCCAACCCGGCCTATAAACAGATCGATGGTGATGCGAAGCCACCCGCTCATACGGCCCCGACAAGCTTAACATCAGCGAAAAACTCCTGACATAGCAGGAGCTTCATACAAAACACATCGTTACCAGGTACTGGACTGACTCAGTGAGATTTATCACTCATTTTAACAATCTTAGGTTCGCCGGACGGGGAGAGGGAGGGTAGTTTGAAACACTGGGTGCGCTTTTGGTGGTGTTTCAACCTGGCGAGATGGCCATTTACGAGCGATAAATAGGGGCTGCGCCGCCGCCGAACGGTTATACTGACGCTGCTAATCAAAATTTTTTAGATGAGCAGGGACTGTCCCATGCTCAGGAAACAGGGAGAGAAAGAAACAGATGCATTGTGGAGTAATGGTTACTGGGTATAACCAAGGTGACTGGGACCGGTTGATGAAGGGCGAGTATGATCGGCCGCCAGACGTTTCGGATGCCCAGAACATGGATAACACCCTCTATATGGGGGAACTGGTCGAACCCCTGGGCTTCGATTCGATCTGGGCGACCGAACACTATGGTTCTGCCTACTCGATGCAGCCGAATCCATTGCAATACCTGGCTTATTGGGCGGGGCGCACCAGCCGCATTGATGTGGGTACCGCAGTGATTGTGGCGCCATGGTGGAACCCGGTACGGTTAGCCAGCGAGATATCCATGCTCGACATCTTATTGAAGGGCCGGCGCCTCCACCTTGGCATCGGGCGTGGCATTTCGCCACACGAATACGCTTCGCTCGGTTATCCGATGGAGGAGTCGCACAAATACTTCTATGATGTGATTAATGCCATCAGGGCCTCCGACGGCGCTGAGCGGTTCGAGTTTAAAGGCGAGGTCTACGATATTCCACCTACTTCGATCAGGCCCCAGGCCCGCCACAAGGGCGAACTCACCAAGAATATCAAGGTGGCGTTCACCACTGAGGCGTCGGCAAAACTGGCCGCCGAGCACGGTCTTGGCCAGATGTTTGTAGCGGGCGACGACGTTGACGAGATGATTGCCAAGGTTCAGAGGTTCAATAAGATCCGGAAGGACCTCGGCCTACCGCCGGACCAGCCCACCACTCTGCTGTGGATGTATTGCGCTGAGACTGCCGAGGAAGCCGAGGAAGGATGGGTCTATTTCCAGAACCAAGGCGTCGCGGCCCAGCACCACTACTTCGATTGGAATAATCCAGGGTACGAAGGCATACGTGGTTACGAGGAATACCTAGCGCGCCAGACCGCCGACATAAGCCCTGCGGAGGCCCGCCTCGCCGCCCGCCGCGCGACCCAGCCCATCGGCACCCCTGAAGAAATCATCGAGAAGATCAAGACCATGCAGCAGACCATCAGCATGGAGAAGGTCGTGATTCACATGATGTACGGTGGGATGCCCAGGGAGAAGGCCGAGAAGAGCCTCAGGCTCTTCGCCGAAAAAGTCCTCCCTGATTTGCAAGCCATGCCCACCCCAATCAACCCAAGATCCTTGGGTGAAGTCGTCGTCTAAGTACGAGCGAGTAAATACCGAATCGGACAACCAAGACGATGAAGGGCGTCGGGGGACTCTATCGATGCGGAGGATAAATACTACGGCCACTAAAGAAGCCGTAGCGATCAAGGGCGCGGTGGAGTTTCCCGAGGCTGAGGTTAACCGCCACTACCACTGCACAAACATCGGAATCACTTTTCCTAGGTGCGTAATCCGGGATTAAGCCTTTTAGCTCACCACGTCCCTTTTCAGCATGTACCTCTATTTGTAGGGCGTCGAGGAGAAGCGAGAAATCATCGCCATCAGCCTTTAGCACCCAGTCTTCAATACTTTGGCATGCCTGCCGTAGGTCGGTGATGTTCGGCAGTCTGTCAATCGGCGACACCCAATGCATCTGTCCCTCTACCTTAGCTTTTTCGCCCCTAATGGTGGTAGATTCCCGGAGGAAGTAGTCATCGTCGATCTCACCCATTTCGTATAGCTTGAGAAGGCGTCCCCGACGGTTCTCGAAGTCAGTCAACTGACTTTCCAGGGCTGCCACGTCGATGTGATTAACGCCCTGTTTACGCACTCGCTCCGCCTCGGCTAACACCAACTCTGGATCAGCCAGCACCCTCGCGACCTCGGTCCTGGTAGCCTGTTCCAGCCCGTCAACCCGCACGTACACCGTCGGACAACGGTCACGCTTGGGACCAGCGAAAGCCCGACGGCGCCGATAATAACGGTATCGGCCCTGGAGCGTTTGGCCGACCATTGCTTTCCTACACTTCAAGCATTTGATTCTCCCTGAAAGGAAGTAGTTATGTAATCTCCGGCCTCTTCGTCTTCGCTCCGGGTCGTCGAGAATTCGTTGCTCCGCTTC
>Ga0066367_1000054_pt1 | contig 16411 bp, 15 predicted proteins | sample Knorr_S7_td_AAIW_FD_77335 | JGI IMG/M metagenome (GOLD analysis project Ga0066367, IMG submission 77335) | Marine microbial communities from Southern Atlantic Ocean transect - Knorr_S7_td_AAIW_ad_750m_LV_A | ecosystem: Environmental > Aquatic > Marine > Oceanic | place: Atlantic Ocean...
ACTTTTACTGGTTTTTCAATTCAGGCGACGTTTGGTATAAGGCTATGTCACATAGTTTGGTAAGTGTTTTTGGAGGATACATTTTGGTTGGTGTCAAGTAGTTCTGTTTTAAATATTTGCACAATTAAGAAAACGTATAAAAGTTATTTTATTAAAGGATTTATTTATGTATGGCACGATATTTAATATGCAGGTAAAAACTGGTCATGAACAAGCGCTTTTAGACCTATTGGAGAATCAAGATCCACCTGACGGCATGGTGGCCTGGTTCTTAATGAAAGCAAACTCCAATGATGGTCAGATGATAGGGGTGGCTGTTTTCGAAAATAAAGAAGCCCACATAGCAAATGCGAATCGTCCTGAACAGCATGAATCTTTTGTCAGAATGATGGAGCACCTTGTTTCAGAGCCGCAGTGGAATGACGGTGAATATCTAGTAGGGGAGATAGTTTAACCAGGGAATATCTCAGTTGTTGATATATATGCTGGTTCACTTGTTTTAACTTTAGTTATGCATTTTCGGTAGGGAGCCTTCGGAAAGGAGAATTAGGTATGGCGAAAATCTTTTTCACATTAGAAGAAGCTCAGGGTTATATAAACTGGTTGGAAGAGGAATTTGGCGCGATTCAGTCGTTGCAAAATAAAATCAACGAGTTAGATGAAAAAATACAAAAGGTAGAAAGTGGAATAAGTTTAAATGGTGGAGGCCCCATAAGCGAACAGATATCGAATTATAGTAATGAGAGGGACGATATTTTTAGGCTGGTTGAGGAGAAAATTGACTCTATTCATCAAAGGGGAATATTAGTAAAAAACATTGAACATGCCTTAGTGGATTTTCCATCAATCCTCGAAAATAGGGAAATTTATTTATGCTGGCATGGGGGAGAGGATGAAATTCTTTACTGGCATGAAGTAGATGTAGGGTTCAGCGGTCGGCGCCCATTGTAAGATAAATTGTCGGGTGGAGGCCTGAAGGATTGCAGTACAAAAATGCGACAAAATCGTTACGGCAGATCATTAGCACCAGTAAATAGGGGAGGTCTTCTAACCCGCCGTGAATCCCCCGTCGATAGTTAACATATGCCCGACGACGAAAGAAGCCTTGTCAGAGCACAACCAGATAACGGCCTCCGCTATTTCCTCGGGTTGCCCGGGTCTGCCAAGAGGTTGAAAATCGTTTGCTTCGGCCTTCCACTCGGGATTACTAGTCCAAATTCGATCCATCAAAGGAGTTGCAATTAGTCCTGGGCATACCGCGTTAATTCGAATTCCCTGATTGGCATAGGCTATTGCGTTCGCCTTCGTTAGGCCCGCTACTGCATGTTTACTGGCAACGTATATGGGTTGTTGGGGTATTCCATTCAATCCTGCAATTGAGGAACTATTAACAATCGCTCCAGACCCTTGAAGCAGCATTTGATCGATTTCATACTTCATGCAAAGCCAAACACTCTTCAGGTTAGTATCTATGATCGATTGAAACGTGGACTCCTCGTAGCGAGTGGATGGATCCGTCAATTCCTTTTCCATACCGGCGTTGTTGAAGGCGTAGTCTAGGCGACCGTAAATGTTTATGGTTTGACCAATCAGGGCTTCTACTTCACCGGGTTTTGTGACATCTGCTTTTACGAAGGTAGATTCTCCACCAAAATCATGGATCATCTCGACCGTTTCCGCTCCCCCGGCTTCATCAATGTCTGAAACGATGGTCTTTGCCCCTTCCTCGCCGAATGCCAGGGCAGTGGCTCTTCCTATTCCCGATGAGGCTCCGGTTACTAGAGCCGTTTTGCCGTTGAAACTCTTAATCAAGGCCTTTCTCCTAGACGACTATGCTTGTTGAACCTAATGGGATTAATAATGCTTAATTGGAGCTCTCTATATTTGGCACTATAGCCTGCTTGTTGGCTCGAACTAACCTCGCAACTAGCATGGGTTATAACTGTATTTTAAGTAACGAAACATGGCTGGAACGGAACCTTACCCAGTGTTGCATTAAATAGGACTTTCTATCTAGGAAATATCAGTGATTCTTTCGGGTATGAGCCTAAAGATAGCCACATTTTCCGTGTCGTCAGGGTATTGGTTAGCAAAACTAGTACCTTCTTCAGAACCGTAATAGCGTATTGCCATCTCTAAGACAAAATCGTGAAGTGGAATATTTAGTTCCTCCATTTTTCCCTGGATCATTATCGACCTGTAGGGAGTCTCCCTTTTGTCAACGCAGAGAGATGCATATGGGAATCGAGTGAGGTTTTGCCATTTGGTAGTTTTTGTCCCGGTAAACATGATGGGATATTCCCCATTCCATTTGTACCAGATAGGTGTTGAATGTGGAATACCTGAAGAGTCGACGGTGCTGATAACCGCGATTTGAGTTTTATTCAGGAAGTTGCGCGTTTCCTTTGTGATTTCAGTCATTGCACACCATTTGGATTACTATTAACTAGATCTTTCGATTTGTTTTTCCAACTCATCGGGTTCACTGGGATTTAAAATGGGGCATAACGTCTTTGGCAAAAAGACGAAGTTGATCAAGGAAGGCGTCCCGAGGCATACCTTCCGGCCAGTGCAGGATTATATGCTCCAGACCAGGATATTTTCTCTCTATTTCCCTCAAATGTTTTACGAAATCTGAAGCAGGGCCACAGATCCAGGCTTTTTGATCGACGCCATCTTCGATCCTGGGAGTCCGGGCTGGCGCTCCTGGAGTACCCCAGACTCGACCTTCCTCATCCGCATAACGAACAAACCCGAAAGGTGAAAACCATTTGTATCTTTCGTCGTGAAATGGGCGCAAATTACTGACGGCCTTTTCCTGTGTCTCTGCTATATAGAAGCCAAGGCCAAGTGCGAGATTTTCACCTAGTAACCCTCCACGACCATTCTCAACACATGCATCTCGGAATTTATGAAATATGTCATCTACTAGTTGGTCGCCCGTGAGAGCAACTACTCCGTTAAAACCTTTGCGGGCAGTGAATTCTATACTGCCCCCGCTCACTATGGGTTGCCAGGTCTCAACAGGTATGTTTTGAGGTCTCGGTACCAAGGTAATCTCTTTTAGGTCGTAGCCTCTGTACGGGACCTCAGCAGGAATGCTGTAGTGGTTTCCTTTGTGGCTAAATGATTCCTGGTTGAATGCCTTGAATATGACCTCTATTTGTTCTTCAAAAAGTTCCCTATTGGCGTCATTGTCTATAACGGGGGATCCAAATGTCTCTACTTCTCTTGAGTGATATCCTCGGCCCACCCCAAAAATCATTCTCCCGCCGGTTAAGATATCCGCTGTAGCATAGTCTTCGGCCAACCGGAGTGGATGCCACATAGGTACTATGTTGAACCCGCAACCAAATTTCAATGTTTTTGTCTGGGCTGCCAAATGGGTACTTAATAAGATTATGTTAGGGATACATTCATATCCTTCTCGTTGGAAATGGTGCTCCGCCATCCAAAGCGCATAGAAGTTGAGTTCGTCCATGAGAACGGCAGCCTGCCTCGCCGTTTCAAAAGATTCGATTAATCTGTCATTTTGATACCTTCTGTTGTTTGCTGGGGAACCTGAAAGGCCAACATTCTCCAACTCTATGTTTCCGACATACAGGACCGAAAAGTTTTTGATCATGAAAATTACCTTGAGATGAAGGTTTCGTTTCGGGAACTCTATAACTGAACAGGTTTACAAGTAAAGGAATCAGGGGCGAATTTCCAGAGATGTTCGATCCGATATACTGGTGAGGTTGTAGCTTGTACTAATCACTCGTTAAATAGATGAACGAAAGGTTAGATTTGGTGAAAACTAGAACTATTACTGGGACTCCTTCTGAGATACTTGTTGAGCAACTCGTTGCCTCTGGAGTGAAGTATGTTTTTTATAACTCAGGATCACGAGAAGCGCTTTTTTTTGACGCTCTTCATTCCAACCCCAACATTCATGGAATCTTGGCTTTGCATGAAGGCAGTGTGACATCTATGGCCGGAGGCTACACTCAAGTTCATAATCAGCCTGCGGTAATGGTTGTCCATTTGGGGGCAGGTCTCGCCCAAGCCATGGGGCAATTCATTAATGTTGCTTTTGGAGGATTGCCAGTCGTAGTTATTACTTTTGCCGGTGATACGGGAAGTTGGGTAGACAGAATTAACTTGGATTTTGATCATTCGTTTTCCCCTACCTCTGTGGCGAGGCCCATGGTTAAAGCTAGCTGGACCGTGATCGATCCCGAAGGTTTGCCCTCTGCGGTGGAACGAGCTTTACAAGTAGCCCAGACTCCGCCATATGGTCCCGTTCATTTGGCTGTCTATGACAGCATGTTGAGTAAACGACAAGTCACCACGGACATCATTGATGGTGTGGTTTCTCCGTTAAGTGCCGGGAAAACATCTGATGTCGATCTTGAGAAGGTCTTGCACTATCTCGACCAATCTGAGAGACCATTGATTTATGCAGGGGACGGCATTTGGAGAAATGCGGGTGAAGTTTTAGCTGCCGAATTAGCAACTCACTTTGGCGCGGCAGTATGTGGCACTAATGTTGACTACCGGGGAATATCCATAAAGCATCCCCACCACCTTGGTGAATTTGAAGGATCTTGGGCGGAATATGACCCCGATTTAATTTTCTGCCTTGGAGTTAAACATCAAGGGACCGGTTACTCTTCTGATCACGCACCTTTTAGACGCCTCAGGAAAGTGGGTGGAAACATAATAGCTTTGGGTTCGTCTCAACCGTACATTACGAATTACCCCGGGCTCGATTTTGCCTTGCTAGGAGATGAAAAGGATGCCTTGCAACGACTATTAGAGAAAGCTAAGAGGGATTTCCCGAGGACTGCTTATACTTCTAAGCGAGAAAATGTACTAAAAGCGAGTGCAAAATGGAGGGATACACGTAGAAGTGCGATGATGCCGGACCCGGTTGATGGCCTTGTGAGACCAGGTTTACTGATTGATATTCTTGATAAAGAACTGGAGGCAATTGGTGGAGGGGTTGTTACCAATGAGCAGACCGCTGCGTCTCAAGAATCTATCCCTTCCGGAATGCCCCCGTATCTCAATACATATATACGTCAAGCTGGTGGCTCTGAGGGGTGGGGAGTAGGTGCCGCAATAGGAGCAAAACTAGCAGCAGGTGATGTACCTGTAGTGGGATTTGTAGGTGATGGATCGCTATATTATGCAGAGTCAGGTTTGTGGACAGCAGTGCACCACAGCATACCCGTTTTATTTGTCATCACCAATAACGTGGCCTATGGAATAGTTGCAGGCTTTTTTGACAAGGCGGGGGGCCAGATGAGTGATACCCGCAAGTTCGCTGGGGTCTCTCTGGAGGGGATTGAACCCGTAAAAATTGCCAGTGCTTTTGGGATGGACGGGGAGACCGTTAATGATGAGACAAAAGTGCTGGAGGCAATAAGACGGGGATTTTCGGTAGTTAACACGGAGGGCCGGCCCTACTTAATAGACTTTCGACTTCCCTCAGGTTTACCAGAAGGTGGAATTCCGGCCGACCAGTATCGTATGCGGTAATTATATGCTGACGTATGGTTACCCTTGGAAATCTGAATTTAAGTTCCCGATACAGTCTTTGAGGAGGATCTAGGTGCTTAAAATATTTAATCCACCTCTAGACTTTGTTCTTGTTGATAAATTGGAAATACTGTGGCAATCAGCATTTGGTGAGGATTTTGTAACGGATGTGCCTAGGTCCATCTTGATTGAGAAAGAAGTAATGCCACACAAGGTTGACGTGTACACCCAGCTAATTGAAGAGAACATTGTTTCAAGTGCAGTAACCATAGCAGGGGGATGTTCGCCATTATTGGGGGGATTGGGGGAGGTTTCCACGGAACCAGATTTCAGGGGCTTGGGTCTGGCCACGGATATTTGCCATAAAGCAGTAAATGATTTTTTTGATTCATCTGGAAAGGCACTTTATCTTGGAACAACAAATTCCGCTGCTGCAAGAATATATTCAAAGCTCGGTTGGAAATACATACCACACACTCAAGTTATGGTTAACTTAAGCAGAGGCGTTATTTATGAGGAATTCATAGATGAATATTTTTCTACCGTCGGTCCAATCACGTTTAAGCCTGGAGAAATGTCAGCACGCATTCCAATGATTCCCCTAGCCATTTCCTACACTGACTGGGCCCTGTTGGACGTAAATATTGGTTTACTTTCGACCTTGAAAGAGGAACAAGAATCGTGCTTGGGAATTTTTAGGAGATATGATCAAATAAGGATAGACAACCGCGGGGAATTTTTTACTCTCACTGGAGACCACGACAGGCTGCTGGGTATATCTACTGCTGTAACAAAAGATGGGAACCATTATTCAATAGATGGTTTTACCCACCCACTCCACAAAGGCTCCTTTATAGAGTTACTTAGAACAGCTCTACATTGGTGTGAAGCTGCGGGGGGGAACGACTGCAAGATGGAAATTGCTCAGGATGATCAAGAGAAAGCTGATCTAGTAGCCGAGTTAGGATTTAAACCGACTGGAGAAAAATCTGTGTTTAGAGGAAAGAACATTTCTCTTAGCACAGGTGTTTACACCATCAAGTAAGTGAATACTCATATGATGGATTGGTTAGTTCCCTGATCTATTTCAAGAATTCTTTTCGACTGGAAAGCCGACTATACTTCCCCACTCGGTCCAAGAACCGTCGTAGATCTTAACGTTTGGGATATTCAATATGTGGGTCATAGCGAACCACAACAGAGTGGCTCTGTGGCTTAATCTGCAGTAAGTGACAACGTCATTTGTGAATCCTGCCACTATTCCAAGAGGTCTAATTTTTTCAATGAGCTTCTCAGCGGAAATAAATGTGTCGTCTTCATTGAGGAGATCACGAAAAAAAAGGTGCTGTGCGCCTGGGATTCGTCCTTCTCGTTCTGCTCCATGATCAAATCCGCCGGGAGGACTCACCCTCTCTCCCTCGTATTCTTCCGGGGAACGCGCGTCTACAAGGACGCGTTTTGAATCCTTTAGATTCTTAAGTACCTCATCGCGACCGATCCTCGTGGATAAATTGGCCCCACTTGAAATTACCTCATATGGTTCAAACTGGGGGATTATCTTTGACAGGCACCGTCCTTCAGCAATCCAGGTTGTCCTTCCTCCATCTAGTAGATAAACGTTGTTAAATCCTGCCATGGTTAACACCCACAACCCATAAGTTCCGTATTGAATCGGATCTCCATAAAGGACTATTTTCGACCTTTCGGTCGTGCCTATTTCCCCTAGATACTTTGCTATCTCGACGGGCGAGGCAAACTCTCGGTCTGAGTTATGCCAGAGCTTGTCTTTCCAGAACCAGAATACCGCATTGGGGATGTGCCCTTCTGAATAGGTCTCACCTCTTTCATCTCTTCCAATTTCGACGATTCGTATATTTGGGTCCTCGAGATTTTCGGCGAGCCATGTAGTTGTCACTAACTTGTCAGAATTGATATCCATAGTTGAATTTAGGCGTCCGTTGTTATGAATTAGTAGGGGTTTAGTGGTTTGATATTAGAATGTTCTCATTTTCGCCAACCGAAATTGGCAGCAACTGCTAATAACATTCTCCAAATAGGTATTAGGGAATCAAGAATAGGTTTGAAGATATTTTGATCAGTTTGAAAAGCATATTTAACTTTCGTCAGCAGTTCAAAATATTAACTGCTGCCTTTATTTTACTTCTTTTCAACAGTGGTTTGCGCTTCATTTTCGGTTTAATGTTGATTCCCATTGCGGAAGAGCTTTCATGGGGTAGATCGGTTCTCAGTTTCGGGGTCACTACATTTATGGTCGTTGGTGCCCTTGCATTACCATTTTATGGGAGGCTATTCGACAAATATGGACATAGGTCTATTTTGTTTGTAGCGGTGATGATTTCTGTTGGCGGTCTCGCTTTGATTTCTGGTATAGCCAAACCTTGGGAATTTATTCTTTTTTATGGATTGTTATTCGCTGTGGGTCATGCGGGATTCTCCACTGCGACAGTCTCCATTATGACAACAAGGTGGTTTCCCACAAATACGGGAATGGCAAATAGTGTGGCTATTTCTGGTAACGGTGTTGGGCAACTATTGATGGTTGGATTATCGGCGTCTCTTATTCTTGAGTACGGGTGGAGGTTTTCTTATCAATTCCTAGCTATTGGAACGGGCTTGGTATTGCTTCCTTTGATTTTTTTCCTCGTGAGAACTAGGCAGGATCCATCGGAAAGTGATAAAGAAAATTGGCAGGAAATGGAAAGACCTCACTCCATCGGTGGACATTCAGAAAATTCCCTGGCCAGTGCAGTTTTGTCGAGTCAGTTTATTTGTCTTTTTTCACTTTACGCGATTTGTGGATTTCAAGATTTCTTTGTAGCGACTCACGTTACTTCGTTTGCTATTGATAACAAAATGAATACCCAGTTAGCGGGCAACATGTTGGCACTTATGGGAGTGGCAGCGCTAGGAGGGGTTGTTTCGTCAGGTTATTTATCCGATAGATATAACCCCAGGTTACCTACTATATTTTGTTTCGGTCTGCGCATTTTGCTTTTTGTCCCTTTGGTATTTACCTCAAACCCTCTGGTTATTTTTGTTTTGTTTCTTTTGTATGGATTCACTTTTTTAGTGACAGCACCACTGACGGTTGTGTTCACAAGGCGTATTTTTGGTTTATCAAACTTTGGTACATTGGTGGGAACAATTCATATGATCCACCATATAAGTGGTGGTTTAGGGGCTTTTGTTGGGGGCGTTGTTTTTGATTCTACAGGGACCTATGAGCCTTTAATAATTGCCATGGTAGGTTTGTCCGCGGCTGGACTAATCAGCGTGTTTTTGTTGAGAGATAATCGGGTTCTTTAGTTTGGTCTCTTCTGGGAAAGCCAACCTTACCTTGGAGATTCTGTTCTCGTTTATGTAATAAATTGTTTAGGTTTTGGCGGTAATTACTCTGATGTTTCACTCAAATTAGGGCTACTGTTGGTATATGTGGAATTTCAAAGTAAATAACTGGGTAGTTGCTGTCGCAATCTGTTCAGGCATGTTTATATCGGTCCTCGATAATTCCTCTATCAATATAGCTTTACCTGAGATTGCTCTTCAATTTCGTGCAGAGATACCCGAAGTGCAGTGGTTAACGATCGGATATGGGCTGGCCTCGGGGGCTTTAATATTACCTATGGGCCGTTTGTCAGACATAATCGGTAGAAAACGTATTTACCTGACGGGATTTCTGATTTCCGGGTTGACCGCAATAATAACCAGCATAGCTCCGACCCTGTTGCTGGCGATCATGTTTAGGACCCTCCAAGGTGTCGGAGGGGCTATGATCCAGGCGAACGCAATGGCTATCCTGATTGGTTCCTTTCCTGCCTCAAGACGCGGTTTCATAATAGGTATTTTCATGACAACTGTTGGCATTGCGAGCGTGTTTGGACCGGTATTTGGCGGATTTATAGTCCAATATTTTAGCTGGCGGTGGTTGCTGTTTATCTCGTTTCCACTTGGACTAACTGCGTGTGTAGTTGGTTTTCTGATCCTTCCTCAGTTGAAACCCGTAGCATCGGAATCGCGAGTGGGCTCAAAATTCGATTGGAAAGGTTCCTTCTATTTTGCAGTGGCCCTATCCTCCCTTATGCTGACAATAACTAACGGACACCGTTTAGGCTGGATTTCTCCGATGGTCATTGCGCTTCTTATAACGTTCCTTATTTTTGCTCTACTTTTCGCCGTTCGGCAGGCTAGGACTGACTCTCCTTTGATTGCCCTTGAACTGCTGGAAAGGAAATATTTCTCATTTGGAGCCTTAGCCAGTTTGTTCACGTTTTTGACGGGGACTTCTGTATTTTTTATCATGCCTTTCTATTTGCAGGGGGTTCTTGAATATCGGCCCGCCGGGGCTGGTTTGATGATGACACCAATGGCGGGATTCTTTGCTTTATCGGGACCAATAGCTGGCTATTTATCTGATCAGGTGGGTTGGAAAAAAGTAGAAATAGTCGGACTTACTGCCACGGTTATTTCCCTACTTGGACTCTCGGTAATTCATTTAGAGTCTTCTCCATTCTTGCTACTCTTTCTCCTAGGCTTGATAGGGTTTGGAATGGGCTTTTTTTATTCGCCGAATTCTGCATCTGTCTTAAGTGTAGTGGAGAGGGAAAGATATGGTGTGGGTACGGCTTTTCTACAACTAACAAGGAATTCTGCATCAATTATTGGAATTTCTATAACCACTGCTCTAATTACTATCGTGATGGGGTCAATGGGTTATGAACCAAGCCTCGATGCAATCTACAAATCAGGAGTTACTATTGGCCTAAAAAATGCATTTGTAGATGGGCTCGGTTTGGCTCTAAGGGTCCAGGCGGTTCTAGTTCTAGTGGCTGTGATACTTACGCTGGCAAAGGGTAAGGAGCAGAAATTGCAAGACATATATTAGTTTTGACTTTTGGGTAAATTACCGGGCCTATCGACGAATTCACTGGTGCGATTATTGCTATTCGGTATTCCCTGTTGACCAATTGTCGTCTAACTAACGATAATTTTAGGAAGGAATTTTGGAGGCGGAATTTAGGTTAAGAATATGACATATATTTTTCGTCGAGTTTCACTGGATTTCGTTTGGACTTGTATCACTTTATTGCTTGCCGCAACCGTGTTTACCATGATTGGTTGTGGCGGTTCCGGGTCAGCTAAAAATCTAGACTCGCCCAGTGATAAAATCATCGTAACTGCGACCACTTCTATAGTGGCTGACTGGGCCCAGAAAATAGGGGGGGAAAGGGTATTTGTTGACTCTATAATTCCCTATGGATCTGATGGCCACTCATACCAAGCAACGGCAGACGGCGTGAAAAAGATCGCTGAATCGGATTACATATTCGGTATTGGGCTAGGTTACGAAGATAAATGGTTAACCAAGCTGCTTGACAACTACCCGGAGGGGCGGGTTTTGTATCTTGGGAGTAGTGTCGACCCAATTCCTTTCCGGGACGAACATGACGAGGAAGATGAACATGGCCAATTTGATCCCCATATCTGGTTCGATCCTATCAGGGTGGCCGAGATTGCAACGGTCCTTGGCGAAGAACTGGAAAGAATCGACCCTGAGGGCTCTCAGTATTATCAGGATAGGGTGAGGGATTATATTGCAGAGCTTAATGACTTACATTCACATATAAGTAAAAAAATAGCGGAAATCCCCATAGAGTCGCGAGTCATTATTACGTCGCATGAGTCATTGGGTTATTTGGAGGCTAGGTATGGGATAGAGGTGTTAACCGCAGTCATTCCAGGACTAGATGCTGAAGTTGTCCCAACGCCGAAAGACTTAGTTTTCGCGATAAAACAGATAAACGATAAAGACATTAAGGTAATCTTTGTTGATGAGACTAGGAGCGCTAAAGCTTCAGAAAGAGTTTCTGAAGAGACGGGGATACGGGTAGTTACCGGGTTGAAGGTCGAATCACTAACTGTTGGGCAAACTTATTTAGACTTTATGGAAAAGAACATGAATGTTATTTTCTCCAACATCGGCCCGTAGGCCTGTAAGAAATCACCAGACTCTTCAGAATATAGCTTTATCTCCTAGAACTTTTCTTATTAATAAGCGTGCTTGCTGACTCTCACGTATTTTAGAGTCCATCTCATTAGGGTGATTCCAAATAGCCAATAGTGATGCGGTCAATGCACTTACCACAGTCTTGAAAGAAGAATTTTGAGATAGGTCGTTATATTCGCCAGGATCTGATTTTAGGTTGTACAGTTCCAGTTCGGGCTCAGCAGCATAGCTGTAGCAGAGCTTGTAGTCGCCTTGTCTGATCATTGCGGCTGGGCGGTCTGTACCATGAGCTAGGTGCTCACTGAAGGCGAAATCATGCTCGGCCCAATCATCGCCATTTAGAGGGTGTAAGAGGGTCTTGCCATCAAGTTTCATGAGGGAAACGATTTCATCAGGGACCCTAGCTAGGTCCATGATTGTCGCAGTTAAATCGACTAGGGAAACCGCGCCGGAATAGCGTTTGTTTTTAGGTAAAACTTTTGGCCAGCTTATCTGCAAAGGCACCCGAACAGACTGCTCATAAAAGTTCATTTTCCGCCAAAGCCCGTGCTCGCCCAACGACTCTCCATGATCTGAGGTGTAAATTATGACTGTGTTATCTAACAGATTTTGGTCTTCAAGAGTGTCGATAAGATGTCCGATCTTATCGTCCATGTAGGTGACTAATCCATAGTAAGCCGCTCTTGCTCGGCGGATCTCATCATCTGTATACCCGTCGAAGTTGAAGGCTCTTCTGTTTCTCCTGGCAGATTCAGGCAGATTACCCAAATGTCCGGGAGGGTTTTCCGGCAAATCGGCATGTTCCGGGTAGTACATCGAGAAATATTGGTCCGGCACAATAAAAGGGAAATGTGGAGCGACGAATCCAACGCACAAAGCCCAAGGGCCATATTTTCTTTCTGGAGATCTCAAGTAATTTAAAGCTTTTTTCTCTATAAGATCGTCTGCGTCTATCATCGGGGTTCTCCCTGGGCCAGCTTCTTTCACGCTGTCCCAGGGTTGACTAGTGGTTGGTACTCCATCGTCCCAGAGATATATGGGATGCATTCCCCCTGAAGATAGCCCAACAAGTTCCGAGCCTGGATTGTCATCGGTAGGATCTCCGTGAGGATCGAGAGAAAGTTGCTGGTTGAAACCGTGGAGTTTATCGGGGCCTATCAAATGCATTTTTCCTGAGAGGGCGCAATCGTACCCAACCGAACGTAATGCATAGGGCCACGTTAGAGAATCAGAAGGCAGTGGAGTGGCATTATCCCATCCTTCACAATTGGAAACATAATTTCCTGTCATGAAGGATAAGCGCGATGGAACGCAAAGGGGGGCATTACAGTACGCCGAGTCAAAAGTTGTCCCTGACGAGGCTAATCTATCCATGTTCGGCGTCTGCACGAACGGGTGTCCGTATGCGCTTGACCACATTGGACCGTGTTCATCCGACATCACGATTAAAAAATTAGGTTGCGTTTCACGATTCATTTCCCGTTCTCCTGCCGGTAAGTTATTGACCATGATTTATGGACTGATAAAACCTATCTCATGAGTTGAATAAGGGGTTTGAGGATCCATAGGCATCTATTATCGCTCCTGTAACAGCCGAGGAATCTGAGCTTATAAGGAAAGTACACAATTTAGCGATTTCAACAGGATCCATCATGTTTTTATCTCCATTTTCTTGTGGACCAAAAGCTTCCACATATCCCTCTGTTAAGACACCTCCAGGGCATACGCAGTTCACATCGATTCCTGATGATTTTACTTCTGCCGCAATTGACTCTGTAAAGCTAATCAGGGCTGCTTTTGTCACCCTGTAGGCACTTCGTCCGCCAGCTCCTTTACGACCACCAATTGAAGATATGTTAATTATTTTCCCGTAGCTTTGGGAAATCATATTCGGGAGCAAAAGTTTCGTTAATTTCACAGCCGCAATCAGATTGACGTCGATAACTCTTTCCCATTCCAACATTTCAAAATCAATCAGTGATAATCGCGGGTGGATGATTGCGGCGTTGTTGACAAGTATGTCGACAGATAAATTCTTAGCAAGGATGTAATTGTGTATTTTCTGTATTCCATCCTCTACGCCGAGATCGGCGCTCACCACATGTCCCTTGACCCCATTATCTTCAATTTCTTTTTTGACAGTTTGCAGCCGGGTCTCATTTCGGCCCGTTACCAGAATATCGAGTCCATTTTTAGCAAAATCTAAGGCTATAGCTCTTCCGATGCCTCTGGAGGAACCAGTTACCAATGCGAGTCTCGTATTTTTTGTCATATGAATATTCCTAAGTTCTAAGTTAAGTTTGCAAGATCTCTTTGAGTTTATAAGCAACATCACCTGTATATATACGACTTTCTAGACCAAAAGATAGTAGGCTCTTGAAAGACTCGATGTGTTACATTTCGGTAAATTTAAGCCAGCTAAATACGGGATATACCAATTACTTGGATTGCCAGCCCCCATGAAAGTGAGTTGTGACTATGACAATTTCTCCCTTCCAAATTGATATCGACAAGAACATCCTGGAGGACTTAAGGGGCCGCCTCTTGGCGACACGGTGGCCTGACCAATTTCCAGATTCAGACTGGATTTATGGGACAGACCTTGATTATCTAAAAGAATTGGTGAGTTATTGGATAAATGAATTTGATTGGTATGCTCAGCAAAAAATGCTTAATGAGTTTCACCATTTCACTACAGTTGTCGAAGAGCATGATGTACATTTCATTAAGGAGAAAGGTAAGGGGCCAAACCCGATTCCCCTCGTAATAACTCATGGATGGCCTAGTACTATCCTAGAGATGTACAAGATTATCCCAATGTTGGCAGACCCGGCCTCATATGGTGGTTCTGAAAATGATTCCTTTGATGTGATAGCCCCTTCACTACCAGGCTACGGTTTTTCCGGAAAACCCTTAAACGCAGGCATGGATGTCGAAAGAGTTGCGGCCCTGTGGACGACCTTGATGACAGATAACTTAGGTTATCCTAGGTTTGCATCACATGGTGGTGACATTGGCGCGGGGGTTACTTCGCAGTTGGGCAGGAACCATGCTGACAAATTGATTGGAATTCATTTAACTTCTGTGACTCGTCCCGACCCATATTTAGGTGAAGGCTCTCGTCCTCTAACAATGGCCGAGAAGGCACATATGGACCAACGGCAGGATTGGCAGGAGAATGAGGGCGGTTACAACCATATACAGGGGACCAAACCCCAAACACTTTCATTTGGTTTAAATGATTCCCCCGCTGGACTGGCTGCATGGATTGTTGAAAAATATCGCACATGGAGTGACTGTTCTGGCGATGTCGAAAAGCGTTTCAGCAAAGATGAACTCCTGACTAACATCACCATCTATTGGGTCACTCAGACCATAAATACTTCTGTGAGAATGTATTATGAGAATCGGCGAAGTAACTGGGTCGTTGGGGTTAACGATAAAGTACAGACTCCGACAGGTGTGGCAATCTTTCCATTTGACTTGGCAACTCCCCCGAGAGAATGGGCTGAAAGATCATATGATGTTAGGAGTTGGACAGAAATGCCCCAAGGCGGTCATTTTGCGGCAATGGAGGAACCAGAACTCCTAGTGAAAGACATTAGATCCTTTTTTCGATCATTGAGGTAGATAGTTATAAATTATTAATATTGGCTTCCAACAGTTGATAAAGATCATCTGTTAACGGTAATGCCTCCGTCTATAACTAGTTCAGACCCGGTAACATATCGGGATTCGTCGGAGGCGAGATAAAGGACCCCGAGGGATACATCTCTTGCATTCGCTATAATCCCTAGTGGAGTTTTGTCGATCATAGCTTGGCGGCCGCCCCCCGTACCAATAAGGCCGTTCACCATTTCTGTATCAATTACACCTGGATGGACAGAATTGCAGCGGATCTTCTCAGGCCCATATTCAACCGCTATGGATTTCGATAATATCCTCACGAGTCCCTTACTAGAGGAATAAGCTGTCGAACCAGATCCACTAAGGCCTGCAATGGAAGATATGTTCACGATGGAGCCTCCGCCGGCCTCTCTCATTGCCGGAACTACAGTTTTTGCACCGAGAAAGACTCCACGGGAATTCACATCCTGTATGGCGTCCCAGTCGGAAGTTTCTGTCTCTTCCAGGCCTTTCAAAAGCAATATTCCAGCGTTATTAACCAAGATGTCGAGTTTGGAATATTTGTTAACAGCCATTGACACTGCGTTTTTCCAATCGGGCTCCCTTGTCACATCGAGATGAACATAGGTAGCATTTCCTCCTGACTGGACAATTTCAACTGCGACCTGTTGGCCTTGATCATCTGTAATGTCTCCAAGCACAACAGATGCTCCTTCGGCAGCAAAAAGTCGTGCTTCATCCGCTCCCTGTCCTCTAGCGGCCCCAGATATTAATGCAACCTTTCCTTTCAACCTGCCCATTCCTATGCCTCCCACTCTTGGTGATTTGTACCAAGTAATATATTTGATAATGTCTTGACCATACCTTTGATTTCCATTGTTAACCCTGACGTTACATCATGGATTAAAGCTTTCTATATATTTCCTCAAGTTCCGTTTGAATGGTTTTCGACCTCCAGATCAGGCCATAGCTAACAAATGTGCCGACAGGTTTTCCCTGCAGTCAAAATATTTAGTGGGAAGGATTGTTGGGGATGCTTTGGCTAAGGCGGACTATAAGCCGAGTTCTGTGCTCCGTGATTACGGAGTGGCGACCATCTATCTAGCCTGTCCGTTGCCGGACAGGTCAAGCGGCCAACCCGGGTATGGCCCGGAGCCATATATACCCCTATTAGGCCTTGCTCCGAATGGGGTTTACCTGGACCAACGATGTCTCCATCCTTGCGGTGGGCTC
>Ga0066367_1000060_pt1 | contig 16232 bp, 9 predicted proteins | sample Knorr_S7_td_AAIW_FD_77335 | JGI IMG/M metagenome (GOLD analysis project Ga0066367, IMG submission 77335) | Marine microbial communities from Southern Atlantic Ocean transect - Knorr_S7_td_AAIW_ad_750m_LV_A | ecosystem: Environmental > Aquatic > Marine > Oceanic | place: Atlantic Ocean | collected...
CTGTTTTCCGCATCAACACTGTACGCGAAGAGTGTCCCTACTTCGTTGAATTCCGCTTCATCCACGCTTCCGATTAATTCCTCATATCCCTCTTCCAAGTTTCGAAGAATCAGGTCTGTTCCGTCATGATCTGAATCCTCATTCACCTGTCTCTTCTTGGCAAAGAAATGACTTGATCCCGAGGAAAATTCGAATGAGGTGACGTCACCCCATGTTAATTTTTCTCCTGACGCAAGATTGATGAGTTCAGCCTCACGCAAGACATCTTCACCGTCCTTGCGAAGCTTCTCTGCTTCTGAAAATGGTAGGTCAACAAAGTAAGCGGCCCATTGTCCGTTATCAGATAGCTGTACGCCTGTCGCCGGAGATAGAACGTGTTCTGACGTACTATCAAGGCTCTTGATATGGACAACATTATCAGAACGCTCTCGAGTATAGGTCCATGCTGCCCAACGCCCGTCTGCTGATATCCGGGATCCCGAGATCGTACGCCACAATTGATAGTCAGCGATTGTGAGTGGTTGTTTATCTCCATCGTCTTGGGCATAGAGCGGTGTTGCCAGCACTCCACTGGCCAATAGAGCCAGAACCAAAACACATGACCTTAAGTATGGTCGGATCGAAAAATTAGATAATCTGAGAAAGAGTGCCGGAGCAGGCATGGATGACCCCCGGAGCGGGAAACTGAGGACGGAACTTAAATTACGAGGATTGACGGAGGTGCGCTTGGGGGCAGAGCAGATTTTATCCACTCTGTGAAAAAGGTACTCCCCAATCAGTAAGACATGCCTTTGAGCCTAAATCAGTGAGTGGGGCTCGGGATTGTCATGATAGCACAGAATCTGGTCAGGTCTTAGGTAACATAAGCGACGCAGAACCCTTCCTATGCTCAGCCTACGTCTTCTGCGTTGGCCTCCACATAGGCTTTAGCAAATTCCTCTAGCTTTACGTCAATGGCTTCACGGAGGGCTTGCTGGGTGTCACCAGAATTAGCAACACCCACAGCCGTGGTGTACCAGGTTACGGCCTCTGCTAGGGTGACTTGTTCATCCCGGACCATCTTAGCCGCCTGGTTCACTCTCACTTCAATGGAGTACGCGATAGCCCCATCTACATCACTCTGATCCCCGACCACGCATTGGAGTGTGATCCTCAATTCAGGCAGTCCGGGATTTTCAAGCATCTCATCTTCAGTAAGCAAATCCACTTCGGACTCAAGTAGTTTGATCGCTGCATTTGCCTGAACCTCTGAAGATAGTACACCAACACTCTCGCACGTTGGGTTCCCCACAACGCTGACGTGCACGCCTCCAATCTCCTCGAGCGTATAGCGGTTCCACTCGGTGTCCTGGGCATCCAAAATGCCGGGGACGCTAATGAGCATTAATCCGACGATACTGCAAGCCAAGCGTTTCATGGGGATAATCCGTTCAGTGAGCTCGCGGTGATGTGGGCTTCTTTATCCGCCCGTGCCGCATGTCCTGCACTGGTGGTTGTTTTTCGAGCCCAGTTTCTCCAGTAGCACGACTGTCTTCGGATGTGGCTGTGCCCTCTGTTCTGGACTGTTCGCTAGGTCTGCTGTGGTTTGTCCACGGCGGCTAATCAATGTTACGTCTGCACCATTTCTGACGAGATACAGAATCGTCTCATTGTCTCCTCGGGCAGCTGCATGATGGATAGCCGAGAAACCATCCATGTCCCTAAGGTCGGGATCAATACCGTGCTCTTCAATCAGATATCGGATGGCAGGCAACCAACCATCAGGAACACCCCGATGCTGCTGCGCTACCCGGGAAGTTCCGAACCCCACACCTGCTGCTGCATGGAGAGGATGAATCCCTAGGCCACCATCCGGTACCGGGTCCAACCCTGATGGATCGACTGGCTCAGAGTCTTGGTCCGTCGTATCTGGCTCCATCATGGGACCTGTGTAGCGTCTTCTGCTCGGAAGCTTCTGTGTCCAAGTGTTCGGGTCGGCACCATACGCTACTAGGAGTTTCATCGCGTTGACGTCATGAGCGTATGAGGCCCGCCAAAACGGGGTCGCACCAGTGAAATCGACACCCATACGCCCAGCGTTATATGCGGCATACCAGATATGTGTACTAACCCTCTGGTTGGGCTCAGCTCCGGCCTTCATCAGCAACTCTGCGAGCTCCAGATAAGATGTCTCCTGCTGCCGGAACATTGAGGGCTGCGGATACCAGGTCCTCAAGGACCATTCGATGTTCAGAGTGGCGAAGAGCGGACCAGCACCATCATCACTTAATACGTTTGGATCAGCACCCTGCTCTAAGAGCATTCGGGCCAAATCATAGTTGCCATTGATCACGGCCACTAAGAGCGGACTCGATTGATCTCCCTCGGTGACGTGGTCGATCTCCGCTCCACCGTCAACAAGTTGACGAGCTACCTCGATATGTCCTTCTCGCGCAGCAAAATGGAGTGCTGTAAAGCCGCCCTGATTACCAATCTGTTCGTTTCCTGAAAGAGATCTGACCGGCGGAGGTGCAGGCGGATCCGGCTCTGCTTTTTCGTCCTCATCCGGCTCTACTTCTTCGTCCTCATCCGGCTCTGCTTTTTCGTCCTCATCCGGCTCTTTATTATCTGCGGAGTCGGGAGGAGTCGCAGCAGTATTTTGATTTTGGGTCTGCGGTCGAAACGATCCACCCCTCCCTGATCCAGCGTTGTTCAAATCCGGATCCTTTTCAGCGTCCCGTACGCGATTCCGTCGAGTGCGATCCGCATTTGTCTCTTCAGCGAACTCGACATAGTCCTTCACTCTCGTCACCATCTCAAGGTCTGAACCGAGCTCAACTAGGGCCTCTAAAGCTCTGGTCGCATTTTTCACTGCGGCGAACATCAAAGGTGTTCGCTGGAAAAATCCATCGACCATGTTGAGGTCGCCTCTATGCTCCGCGAGCACTCTTATAGCTTCAGGAGCATCAGACTGAGCAGCGAAATGCATCGCAGTTACGCCAGTCGATGTGAGCTTATTCGGATCAGCTCCAGCATCAAGCATCGCTCTCATGACTTCGGAATAACCACTGCGGCTTGCAAGGTGCAGTGGTGTATAGCCTCCGACCCTTGTCATCGGCTTCACTGTGGCACCCGCATAAAGCAGGAGCTTGGCCATCTCGACGTCATTATTAAGAGCCGCCCAGTGTAGCGCAGTAAGACCGTCTGACTGGGCCGCATTAACGTCTTCACCCTGCTGCAGCAGGGTCCGAACGATCTGGGTATCTCCCTGTTCGGCTGCATCAGCCACTGGTGAGTCGGCGGGCTTAGCAGCGAGAAGCACCAGTAGGCTTAATCCAAGAAGCGAGCTACTAAGCGACAGCCTTTTTCTTCCACCTATTGCCGACATATCCCGCTCCCCTAAGGTATCCACCTTGCGTTCCGGATTGAGCATGTCAGACCGAGAATGTCCCGGTACTGTTCCCAAATGTTTCCAAATCGTCGACTCCAAGGCGATGTAACAGATCCAAAAAGACATTTGCCATCGGTGTACCGAGTGTCGCCCTTACGTGCTTCTCACCTTCCAAAATCCCATTGCCACCACCCGCAAGGAACAAGGGGCACCGAATGTGATTATGCAGGTTACTATCGGCCATCGCTGAGCCGTACATCAGCAGCGTTTTATCTAGAAGGGTGGAGTCACCCTCAGTCACGCTCTGAAGCTTCTCAAGGAAGTACGGGATCATTGAAATGTGATACGAATTGATCTTATGAAAGTCTAGAACACGTTCCTCACGTCCACCGTGATGTGACGAGGAATGGAACGGTGATGTCGAGCCACTCTCTGGATAAACTCGAGGAGAAGCATCTCTACCAAGCTTCAGGGAGAAAATTCGGGTGGTGTCAGACATGAAGGCGAGCACTTGTAGATCGAACATCAATTTGACGTGCTCGTCAAAAGAATCCGGCACGCCTACAGGCGCCTCTGGGATCTCACGCTCTTCTCCACTCGCATTCTGAGCTTCAACGCGCTGAATTCTCTGCTCTAGCTCTCTGATATTTTGGGTATAGAGGTCAACCCTATGGCGGTCAGCTGCTCCGAGACTGCGGCGAAGCCCAGCCATCTCCTCCATCACCCAGTCCAAGATACTCCGATTAGCTTTCATACGTTGAGCACGCTGCTCCGGTGTGCCACCGGCTCCGAACATCTGCTCAAAGACCGACCGCGGATCACGGACCATCGGCATTGGGCTATTCGGTGAAGACCAACTAATGGTGTCGGTGTACGCGCATGCATACCCATATGCACACCCACCAGCCTGATCAACGTTTTCAATCGTTAACTGCATCGAAGGAATCGGTGTCTCATGCCCAAATTTCTGGGCATAAATTTGATCAAACGAAGTTCCAACATCGACGTCAGAACCTTCAGTCTGTTTCGGATGAGCTTGAGTCAGGAAGACCGCAGTGGTTCTGAAGTGATCACCACCGATTTCCTTAGGTGCAAACGCATCTGCCATCCTGCAATCAGTATCGCTCACGATTGTCAGATGCTTCCGGAACGGCTCTAACGAACTCAAGCTGCTCGGAGTAAGGTCGAAGTTCTTACCCTCTTCCGTAGGAGACCAGAGATTTTGGGTAGCACCCCAGTCGTTACATCCCGCGGCACCATGAACCTGCTCAATGCACACCAACCGAGTGCCATCAGCTGCCTTGCCTGCCTCTGTGGCTGCCCAAAGTTTATTCGCCGGCACCATTGCATCGAGTAACGGCAGCCCAATCGCCGTTCCCATACCGCGTAGCATCGTGCGCCTTGAGATGTGCTTCCCTGTGATGAACTCCATCGTCAAAACCTCGCTCGAGGAATTAAGAGTTACCTAATCTTGGTCTAGTCCTTGCTGGGCGCCTTCAGGGACAGCCGCAATAGCTGGCCTTGGCGCTTTCGCACTCTTGAACGCTGCACTTTTTACTACACCTAAAATGAAAGCTGAGAGCTTATAGCCGTCCTCGCCAGCCTCCTTAACGATCGCTCTAACTGTAGGCATATCGTAGTATTCAACACGCCGACCTAATGCATAGGCCATCAGATTTTCTGTGAATACCCTGTAGAAGACCTCAGGACGGCTCAAGAGAGCATTCCGTAGATCTTCAGGACTGGCCAATGGTGTACCATCGTATAGCTCACTCTCCGGGTCCACCATGTTACCACCATCTCGGATACGCCAAGCCCCCGTTACATCAAAGTTCTCAAGGGCTAACCCGATCGGATCGATGACGACATGGCACGAGCGACAAGCAGGATTCTCGCGATGCTGCTCCATACGCTCTCGAACAGTTAGAAAACGCCCGTCCTCCGCCTCACCAACTTCCTCAAACGCTGGAATGTCAGGTGGAGGTGGGGGGGGTGGAGAACCAAGCAAGACTTCCAGGACCCATTTCCCTCGGAGAACCGGTGAGGTGCGATCAGCGTGTGACGTCATCGTCAGTATACTACCGTGGCCCAGAAGTCCACGGCGTGTCTCGTCGGGATAAGACATCTTCTGGAACTCGGGCCCTATAATCCCAGGAACTCCATAGTGTCTGGCCAGCCGCTCATTAACGAATGTGTAATCTGCCGTGAGCAGCTCAAGGATGGGGCGGTCCTCTTCAACCAGATGTGAGAAGAAGAGTTCCGTCTCACGGTTCATAGCCTCAGAGAGTGTCTCATCAAAGTATGGGTAAGTCAGCGCATCCGGGTGAATATCTTCAAGATCTTGGAGGCGCAACCATTGAGAGGCAAAGCGTGTCGCAAGTGCTTCGGCTCTTGGATCATTCAACATCCTCAGGACCTGCTGCTCAAATTCTTTGGAGTTAGACAGCCTCTCTCTTTCCGCTACTGCTATCAGTTCTGCATCTGGAGGTGCGCCCCACATGAAGTACGAAAGACGAGAAGCCAAGTCGCCCTGGCCGATGTTGTAGATCTCACCGGGAGCTATTCCGTCCGGAACCTCTTCCATCCGGAATATGAAGTGCGGACTCGCCAAGATCGCCTGCAGCGCCATCCGGACCCCACCCTCGAAGCCACCGTCTTGAGCACCTTCATCATAGAAGTCCATCAAGGCGCTAACGTCAGCTTCTTTGATCGGTCTACGATAGGCATCACCGGCCAAATTACCGACAATCATCTCGGCACAAGGGCGGGCCTCAGCAGGAGCGGTCGGCCGGCACGTGAAAACCGCTCGACGTGTCGGGTTATCAGAAACCCCAGTCACTTCGAAGGGGCCAAGTATGGTGAGGCGCTGAAGATGTTGTTGAGTCGTCACGCCATAACCGATGCCAATCTGCCCATCCGCAAGTGTGTGATCGATCGGACGAATCAAATCGTCGACCTCACCTTCAAATTGCTTAATAAATGCGGCAGTAACTCGCTTTGGCCCTGCAGTCACATAGATGGAGTCTGTTCGGATATTCAAGCCACTGGGTTCAGATTCCATCATCCATCGGTCAATCGTAAGGAGTGCTATCCGCTCGCCTTCGATTGAAATCTCAACCTGTTCAGTTCCAAATGTGCGCCCAAAGACCTCACCTTCAACAGCATTGTAGGGCATGATATGGAATACATACTTCCCGTCTGCAGGGAAGTTATGAACACGTGAGAGTCCTCCACGCGTCCCAAAAGGAGCTCCTTCAATGCGGTCCTTCTGTGACTGTATACGAGGCAACCTATAAACAGTGTTTTGGATTTCTGCATCGGGGTCACCGAGCACAATCCGGCTGACATGTTCAGCGGCGCGTAGATAGCCCTCCATGAGGGTAGCAGAAGGCGTTTGAACGTCAGCGATATTGTCGAAGTTGGCACTCTTCGTATCGAGTGGCAGGAAAGTACTTACGTCAACTTCGATGCCAAATAATTCTCTAATCGTATTGTGGTACTCAGCACGATTAAGTCTCTGGAAGGTGCGGGTACCCGGGTTGGGGTTCCGCTCGGCTGCCTTGTCGAGTATCGACTCGAGATCACGCGCTACCTCCGCGAGCACTACAGGATCAGGCCGTCTTGCCCCTGAAGGGGGCATCATACCGGCCCTGAGTTTGCGGATCATCTTTTCAACGATCTCGCCATTCTGTGGCGCGTTGGCCACATCGAAGCCTTCTAACACCAAATCACCGCGGCGCATTCGGTCGCTGTGACAGCGCGTGCAGTACTCTGCGACCACATCGTTCGTCCCATCCTCAGCACCATCCCTGAAAGATGCCGCCGTTACAAAGGGAGAGGCAGCCTGGAACGACATCGGTGGTGCCGGGACCGTACAAGTCGTGAGGGTTCCGCAGATAACGGCAACCGTCATAACTGGAAGTATGGTTTTACGCATGCCCACGCTCGAAAGAGATTACAGTACTGGTAAGCTTTGATAATAGCGCAAGTACTGGGGATACGGCTAGGCTTTCACACGCAGAGATAGGATAGCTGGGTCTGTACGGAGCAAGCCCGTACAGACCTATAAAACATGATTCGAGCCCGCTCTGTTGTAATCAGATCGGGAACCTGTTTCCGGACACAAAGTGTCCTTCAAGGAGCCCAACTTGTCAGCTGATACGAATTATACCGAGGCAATAAACCCTAAATCCATGGCAATATTCAATCCGGAAAAAATGGGGAAAAGCACTATATTTAAGTCAGAACACATTCTAGTCGGACTAAATGCTTTTGAACCGGGCCAAGCACACCAACTCCACACCCACGAGGGAATGGATAAGGTCTATCACGTCCTTAAAGGGAAGGGCCTATTCATCCTAGAGGACCGGGAAATAGAGATGGAAGCAGGCCTGATGTTGGTCGCGCCGGATGGGGTGCCCCATGGAATCCAGAATCACAGCAACGACCGACTTATTGTGCTTGCCGTACTTGCCCCAGCACCGTGACGCATCTTCAGAGTGCATCCTAGGACCCCTGACCCTACTAGGCTCAGATTATCGAGAGCTGATTCGCTCCCTAATCAGGTCTGCTGTCCACGACGCCCGCGCCTCTGAGATTTTTCGAGCAAGCTCCAGCGATCGTTCTAGATCAGCAATGGACACGCCATTGATGACGGCCTGTCCAGCTTCAACACGTTCCGCCCAGCGCACCGAATTAATATCATCAAGCATCATGTTCAATGTGATCCCAGGGCTGTCATGTATTCCATCATTAGGCATCCCTTCCCTTGTAACACCTTCATCGCTCAACACGTTCGGAGCATTAGCTGGCCGTCTATAGTACTCACCAATGTGATGCACAGCTGCTTCCCCATCCCACGCTGCGGTAAGGCGCTCAGCCACAGCCTCCTGACCACTCTGGTTCCCGCCACTGTCTCCGATGAAGATGATGTTCTCGAAACCGTGCATCTTCAGGCTGTGAGCAACGTCGGTTAGCACCGCCTCAAATGTTTCCTGTCTAAGGCTGATCGTGCCTGGGCTTCTCATATGCCCGCTTTGGGGCTCGATGCTGCCCTCTGGAACAAACTCGATTACCGGAGCGCAAACAGCATTTCCGAGGTTGGCCGCGATCGCTGGGCAGTTCGTACGTAGCACGTAGTTATGCTTCCCGGTAACCAGCCACGGACCGTTTGGTTCCATACCCCCCGTTGAGACGATGGCAGTGGTCTTGCCAGAGGCTATAGCGTCTCGGACGTCCATCCATGTCATCTCCTCGATCCAGGCTGTTTTCGCCTCGGGCAGAGGATTGGGTGTATCCGAGCAGTTGTATTCATTTGCTCGGCAGTCACCCCCGCCCATCGTCCTCGGGTCCGGTTCGGGGCGCTGCTGGCCTCCAGGGCCAGCTCCACGACCACGACCACCCCGACCTGCTCCACCCTGCCGCTGCGGAGCAGGCAGGGTGCCACCATTCGCAATGGTTTCTCGGATAAGTCCAGCAGTACTCTCGGCACGGAATCCGACAATTTGCCTCGCGTACTCAAGCGATTTGACCCGGTCAGCGATGGAAACACCATTAATCGATGCAAATCCGGCCACCACACGTTCGTCGAATCGGACAGACCTGGGATCCGCATGGAACATATTGAGTGTGATTACTGGGTCGTCGTGCAGACCATCACCTTCTCCATCGACTAGGCCCTGCTCAGCCATATACTGGCCAACACTCCCGTAGTCGTAATAGCCCTGCACATGGCCTACAACCGCATCACCACCCCATGCGGCATTCAGTGCATCTGCAACCGCCCGTTGGCCGCCTTGATTACCACCACTGTCTCCGATAAAGATGATGTTCTTAAAGCCGTGCATCTTCAGGCTGTGAGCGACATCAGTGAGTAACGCCTCGAAGGTCTCCTGCTGGAGACTAAGAGTACCAGGGCTTTGCATATGCCCACTCGGCGGGTCGATCGAGCCTTCCGGCACAAGCTTCACAATCGGAGTGCACAACGCGTTCCCAAGTTCTCGGGCAATCGCATCACAGTTTGAACGAAGGACGTAGTTGTGCTTACCCGTCACTAGCCAAGGACCGTTAGGCTCGACACCCCCCGTTGGAATAATGGCGGTGGTCTTTCCTGCACTCAGGGCGTCTCGGACATCCATCCACGTCATTTCTTCTATCCAAACCGTGGTCGCCTCAGGGAGGGGATTTGGTGTGTCGGCACAGTTGTAGACGTTGTTAGCGCAATTGCCGCCACCCATGGAGTTGGTGTCGCGCTGCTGCTGCTGCGCGCATGCTGTCGTGGCTGTAAATAGCGCTGTCCCGATGACGAGGATGGTCCTCATAGTCTTCTCCTAGTATGCGAACATCTCATCCGAGACTGGTTGCCAGAAGCAAGCCGCGCCAGGGGCAACCGATACTGGACAAGATTCACTGACGGGGTTCACGGCAGGATCGGTGCGGTCTTGGCGTCTAATTAGCTGGGTGTCACCCAAGACTCATCGGGCCGTTGATTGACTACGATCCCTGAATTCCCATACTCTTTGGGAGTTTCGTCCCATAAGGAGCATAGTGCCATGGTGGTAGTTTCAAAGGAAATCGATCGTGGAACCAGGCTAGGAATAGTCCTCTTGGCTCTGACAACTTTTTTCGCGCTGAATGCTGGCCCTATTAACGCCCAACAAGGCGCGGTGAATACAACCGATTACGGCCATGTGACATTTACCAAGGATGTGGTTCCAATCCTGCAGCGTAGCTGTCAACGTTGCCACAGGGACCATGGCGTGGGACCGATGGCTCTGATCGAGTATGACGATGTACGTCGCAACGCCAGGCGCATTGCTTATAAAACCGGACTTAGGGATGTAGCCGGAGCGATGCCTCCATGGTACGTCGAAAAAGACATTGGCATCCAGCACTTCAAAGATGATCCATCACTTACGGACGAAGAGGTCGCGACACTGGCAGCATGGGAAGCAATCGGTATGCCGATGGGTGATCCGGAGGACGCACCACCACCGCTAGAGTTCGATGATGGAGTCAGCTGGACTGCGGGAGAACCAGATCTGATCGTCCGGCTTTCAGAGTACACGGTCCTAGGCGATCAGCCCGATTGGTGGGGCAACATCGAGGCCACCCCAACCGGGTTGACCGAGGACCGTTATGTGAAGTCCGTAGAGGTTCGCGAAGTGAACGATTACGATCCCAACGAGGTTCGGGAAACTGTCGGCGGAAGATTTGTCTTTCACCATATGATCTATAGCACCCGGGTCACCGAAGGAGGAAACCCGTTCGCCCCAGCAACGACCTGGCCAGTGCATGAGGTTGGTAGGAACCCCGACATCTTTGATGAGGATGGGGGTCGGCTTCTTCGCGCTGGAACGAGTATCGTCTCTAACTCCCTCCACCTGCACTCGAATGGCCGCGACACCAAAGCCCACCTCGAGATTGGATTCAGGTTCCATCCTGAGGGCTATGAGCCTAAGTACCGAGGCGCGGGCCTTGGACTTGGAAATGCGATAGACATCGATATCAAGTCCGGAGAGAAAGACCAAGAACTACATGCCTATACGGTCTTAAATCAGCACACCAAGATCGTGACCTTTGAGCCGCACCTGCACGCTCCAGGCGCGCGCATGTGCCTCGAAGCAATCTGGGGTTTCAATGTGGAGACCCTCTCCTGTGTAGGCTACGACCATAATTGGGTTCGGGGTTATGCCTTCGCTGATAATCACCAGCCACTACTACCCAAAGGCACGGTCCTCCACATCACGGGCTACATGGACAATACACCGGGAAACAGAAACCTCACAGATACCCGAAACTGGCAAGGCTCAGGTAACCGGTCGGTATCAAACATGTTCATCGACCTGGGGATGCGACTTGCCTTGAGTGACGAGCAATTCCAACAGGAGATGGCTGATCGACGAGAAGCACTGAACTTGAACGTGAATGATCACGCGATCGGCTGCCCACTCTGTATGGTCATCCCTGGGAGATAATTCGATGATGAGAAGTAGTTCCCCTCGTATTCAGAGCGTCCCTACATTCGTTCTAGCTTTGATAGTATCGGTGAGCTTTTTAGCTCAGCCACCGTCGAGTGCTAAGGCTCAAGAGACCTACTCGAAGGGCCAAAACATCTCTCCTGCGTACGAAGGTTGGGAACAGAACCCTGACGGCTCTTTTAGCTTCCTGTTCGGCTACATGAATCGGAATTGGCTGGAGGAACCAGACGTACCCGTCGGGGTCGATAACAGCTTCTCACCTGGTCCCGAAGACCGAGGCCAACCCACTCACTTCCTTCCGCGCCGTAACCGCTTCGCATTCAAAGTCCGCGTGCCAGCTGATTGGGGTGATAAGGAACTCGTATGGACCCTCACGACTGCTGGTAGGGTCGAGAAGGCCTACGCGTCACTCAGGCTCGATTACGTCGTCGACAACATGATCATAGCGTCTGAAACCGGTGCTCTAAACGCGGGGTTTAGCACTCCTGCATCCCGAGCAAACACTCCTCCTGTCGTAATGATAGAGGGAGATACCGTGCGAACTGCCACAGTTGGACAGCGAGTCACACTCATCGCAACAGTGGATGATGACGGACTTCCTAGCGTCAGTACCAGGACACAGCAGCCGGACACAAGCGATGCACCGCCGAAGTTGAGTGCACGGCAACTCCGCCCGCCGTCACGGATAACTGTCGCGAAAGTCAACGGGCTACACCTGTCTTGGTTTGTGTTCCGAGGTGAGGGTGAAGTGGTATTTGATCCTTTCCAGGTGAAGGTCTGGGAAGACTCACGGGCTGGAGCTAATTCGCCCTGGTCTCCGTTATGGCGCGCACCACCTGTCCCGGAAGATATGCGTTGGGAGGTTGGGGTCACCTTCGATCGCCCCGGGACATACGTACTTCGTGGTCGTGCTGACGACGGAGGTCTCTACGGAGATACACAAGTCAGGTTTATTGTAGCACCTATAAGCTAGACAAGGTGACCCGCGTAAGATCGGTCTACGTTATGGCACCCTAAGAAGTTTTCCTGAGCTTGTAGAAGGTTGCCCGAGGGGAAGAGTCCCCGGGCAACCTTTAAGCAGGAAGTCACCTACTGGCAATCAACTGCCGATAACGGTCGGTACGTTTGGATTCCGTTCACGCTCCGAGTTCGGTACGTCGAAGCATAGACGAGGCTGCCCATTGATGAGCGTGCCCCTCGGGTTATCAGAGAAGATCTCTGAGACTGCCTCAAAGTCCGGTAATTCGAGATCACCAGGAACAGTAGCTCCACCCAGCGGTCCCGCATTCTCCGCCCATCTGCGTTGGTCGCCAAGAGTCCGAGCTTCTAAGAAGAGCTCTATTGCGCGCTCTCGTTTGAGTCGGGTCCACGCCTCTACGTCTGAAGCAGCCGTCCACTCGCCAAGTGGATCTCCACCAGCTTGATGTGTAGTGGTTTGTGTAGTGTATCTCGCACGTAGATCATTGATGATGGTCATAGCGTCTTGCCAATCACCACCCACTAATGCCGCCTCAGCCTGGATTAGACGCATCTCGGCTCCACTGGCGAGACGAATCGGGTCCTCCGGGTCATCATACTTAGCTTGGTTACGCCACGGTGTTTGGCCAAAACCCAAAAGCGCCGCGTTCGACCATGGGAATTCACTGTCAGCGAACCATCCTACCCTAGGATCGCCTGTCTCTTCCCAATAACCGGTTCCAGGAATAGGCACCCCATTATTCGCGAGGTCTGGCTGTTCACCGTAATAGGTATTCCACATGGTGTAGGCCAGATACGGCTGTCGGCCATTCGCCCACATAATCGTGTTTCGTGTAGCTTGCTCTAGGTTGCTCATCTGTACGACGTAGGTGAAATCACTCTCTACCGAAGCGGCGTCAGAATACGCGTTGGACCAACTCGCTTCGCCATATGTCGCTAGGAATGCGCGAACTTGCGCACGCCCGGCATATGCTGCTGTCCTGAGCGAGTCACTGCTGGCTCTATTGATCGCCTCACTGAACTGCTCTTCAGCACGCTTCAAGTAGACCAAACCATCCTCGAGTGGACCACCATCGATAACGGCTTCACACCAATTTTCACCCAAGACCCGGTTGGCATACCCCGCCCAGAGGTTCGCCTGGGCCACCATGTCACCCTCAACAGCCTCGTCTTTGAACAGAAGGATCGCTGTCTCAGCTATGAACCGCGCCTGTTGCGCATCTCCGAAGTGGCCAGAATAGGAGCCAGGTTGAATATGGCCACCCTGAGCAGCTACCGAGTGACCATACGCCCCAGTCTGACCACCTGGCATGATCTCACGTGCAATAATCGCTCCCGTATAGCCGATCCAGCCTATCGCCTCATTTAGACGTCGTTGGGCACCATTTACGAGCCCTGCCCGGGACGCTGGCTGAATCAGGAACTCATCCTGGATCGGCCCAGGGTTTGTGACTTCACAGCCCGCTCCAAGAATGAGCAATACAAAAGCCGCTGCAAACCGCATCGTTCGGTTAGCCATTTCTAGTTGTTGCTTGTTCATATTGGCTCCCCGCTCAGAACGTGATTCGTAGAGATGCACGTAACACGATCGGCGCCGGTACGGTCTCTTCGAAGTTGTAGCCCTGTTGACCAGATGCGTACGGATCGGCCTGCGCCTCAGGATCCATGTACGGCATATCCCTCATCCATAAGTAGGAGTTGTTCAAGGCAAGCGTCAGCGTTGCGTTACTCACTTTCTCTGGGAACGCAAAATCCATCGGAATCGTGGCGCTCACGCTCCGAATCTTGAAGAAGTCGCCCTTCCATACGTAGCCCTCATACTCACTCGGATCGCATCGAGCTTTCCAGATAGCTGGAATGCCTGTCTTTAATTCGATCGAGTTCGCTGGGTCCACATAGTATGGGAAGCAAAGAGGAGAGCGTACGCTCCGGGTGATCGACCAAACCGCTTCCGTCATGTAGAAGCCGCCTTTGTAGTCACCTCTAGCCGAAAGCACGATACCCTTGGGAAGCCGCACGGTCATGCTCGGACTTATGAACGTCGTGGGGAGATTCGGCCCGTAGTTGATCCGCTCGTAAACAGGGTCAGCAATTTCATCCGGGTTAGTGACAACCTCATTACGCACGTTACGGAGCGTGCAGCCCTCATCACCGTTCGGTCCACAGTCCATACGGAGTTCGTTCGTCTCCGGAATCCCAAGGTCTAGAACCCTTGAATCATTCGTTGAATAGTTGAACCCAATGTCCAGACCCCAGCTAGCACCTTGAATGAGTGCAGCATCCAGATCCGCCTCAAATCCAACGTTCTGGATCTTGCCAATGTTGGTAAGGACGCTGTTCGTAAATCCTGTTGACGGAACCTGCGGAACGTTAAGCAGTGCATCGTTTGTGATCTGTTCGTAATACGTGAAGCTCGTTTCAATTCGGTTGTCCCACCACGAGGCATCAAATCCGTATTCGAGTTCTTCTGTAACTTCTGGACCAACAGCGTCGTTCCCTACGTTCTCCGGAACAAAAGCTGGATTTCCTGCCAAACCTACTGGACTCCACGTCCGCACAGCGTCGAACGCCCCAGGTGCTCGACCCGAACGCCCAAAAGCTGCTCGCAACTTCATCTCACCGATGTCAGGGTAGAAAGACTCGTCGGATAAGATCCAAGAAGCGCTGGCTTTTGGATAAACCTGCAGGCCGAACCCCTTACCAAAGGCACTGTTGCCGTCTACCCGCGTGCCGACCGTCAAAAAGTACTTGTCCGCGATGTCGAAAACATTTTGGAAGAAGAAGCCTGAATTCCAGATCTTCTGCCGTACCTCAAATCCCTGGGTAATGGAGGCAGAATTCACTGTCGGCGCAGCCGCTCCAGGGAAGTTCTCACCAAACGCTTCGACCGTGCGCTCGTCTGCGCCAGTGGCCTGCCCGCCCCACGAGAAGTTCGATCGAATAGGCACTTCCATTCCAAGCAAGTTGGCTGTGACGCCAAACGTGACCGTGCCAACGTAGTCAAATGAGAGCACCCGACTTTGGAACGTATTGTTCAGCAGCGCACCTAACGGGACCTGCTTCCAAGCAAACGGCCTGAGGTTACGATGCTCTTGTTGGCTCCAGTCGTAGCCAACTGTGAGCCGGTTCGTGAGGTTTTCCATCGGCGCGTAGGTAATTACTCCGCCGGTAGTCATGCGCTCAACACCCTGATCGAGCCTCTGATCCATGAGTTCATTGAGAACAGCCGGGTCACCTGTACCGAAGTAGTTACGTTCCGCCCGGAACGCGTTCAGCGTGATGCCCTGGGCATTATTCTGCCCGTTTGTCATGGTCAACAACTGGTTCACGTATGCCGTGTTCCACTGTATGGTCATGTTCTCAGCGGGAGCCATAGTAAAGTTGCCACGAACGGCATATTTCTCTTCGGTATCGTTTGTCAGATAGCCCTGCTGGTCAACAAAGGACCCTGAGATGAAGTACCGTAGGTCCTCGCCGCCGCCCCTGACTGAAAGATTGTACTGCTGTGCGTAAGACTGATTGGCATACTCTCCACAGGTATAGATCCCCGTGCACAGCCAGTGCTCCATGTTGTTGTACGGTACACCTGATCCTACAACGCCGAACTCCCGACTCCAGGACTTGCCGCCCTGGAGTTCTGCAGTCCAGACAGGGGCACCCTGGGTACCGCTCTTTGTAAAGACCTGGATGACACCTGCCGAGGCTTCGGTCCCGTAAAGCGTAGTAGCCGCTGATCCTTTAATAATCTCAATTCGCTCGATGTCATTGGGATTGATGTTGTCGAGCGGGCTGACCGCAACGTTTGCACTACGACCACCGCGCCTGTCGGGTGGATTGATATCAGGAAGGGGCTCACTTCGAATCCGAACGCCATCAATGTACACGAGGGGATGGTTACTCAGGGA
>Ga0066367_1000062_pt1 | contig 16167 bp, 11 predicted proteins | sample Knorr_S7_td_AAIW_FD_77335 | JGI IMG/M metagenome (GOLD analysis project Ga0066367, IMG submission 77335) | Marine microbial communities from Southern Atlantic Ocean transect - Knorr_S7_td_AAIW_ad_750m_LV_A | ecosystem: Environmental > Aquatic > Marine > Oceanic | place: Atlantic Ocean...
AGGGCTAGCCAAGGCCCTTAATATAGGCATCAAGTGGGCATTGGACAACGAATACGAATACGTATTCTTGTTTGATCAGGATAGCGGCCTGTGTGATCTGTTCGTAAGCCGCATGATTTCTGCTTACAAGGACGCATGTCAGAACAGTCAGAATCATATCGCGGCAGTGGGTCCGCGAATTATTAATCCTCGAACTATGCGCCAAACTCCATTTAAATTGTTTAACAGGCTAATGTTACGCTCTGACATGTTATTTACGAATAGTCATACTCACTATATTGCCGATTTTCTTATTACCTCTGGCACTCTGCTTGTCTTGAGGTATATTGATGAAATAGGTGATATGAAGGAAAAATATTTCATCGATAACATTGACTTGGAATGGTGCTTTCGAGCCAAATCAAAAGGGTTTGACCTCATAGGTACCGATGATGCTGTCCTTTACCATGCGATTGGTGAGCGCAGTTTTAATCCACTAGTTAGGGCAGGTATAATCGCGCAGCATAACCCCGCCCGTACTTACTATTCCAGTAGGAACCGTACCCACCTGTATAGCGTGACATACTGCCCACTAGGTTGGAAAATTCGAGATATGATCCGGTTTTTTATCAAGTCTGGATGGCTGCTTTTATCATCTCATGAACGCAAGCAGTATTGGCTTAACATACGCTCTGGGATTAAAGATGCTAAATATCTAAACTGACTGAAATGAGGACTGAACCAAAAATTGCGATATTGCTTTCTACGTATAATGGTAGCAAGTATCTTATAGAGCAACTGGATTCTATTCTTGACCAGTCTTATTTAAATTACGTGATCGTCGCCAGGGATGATGGTTCCTGCGATGACTCCCTTAAAATTCTTGATGAATATTCAAAAAAATTCATCGATAAATTTCATTTATTAGATCAAGATAATCTTAATCGAGGAGCGAGTGGCAGTTTTTCCTACCTAATTGAATATGTCCTTGAAAACCAGGAGCTACTGGGCCTAGCTTCAGCTTACATGATGTTTTGCGATCAGGACGATATATGGTGTGCGGACAAGATTGTTACGCAAGTAGAGGCAATGCTTGAAGCGGAGGAAGATCAAACTGGGAAGGAGTCGTTGCCATTGTTGATTCATAGTGATTTGTGGGTGGTGTCTGAAGAGAAATCACTCATTGCCGAATCACTAGTAAGCTATCAAGGACTAGAAATTGACCGCAACCGGTTTTCCAATCTAGTGATCAGCAACATAGTTACTGGCTGCACAGCGCTGATAAATGAAGCCCTGGCTCGCAAAGCAGTACCGGTTTCCAGGCAGGCGATCATGCATGATTGGTGGCTGGCCTTGGTGGCGACTGCCTTTGGAAAGCTGGTTTTTATAGAAAGACCTTTAGTTTACTATCGCCAACATGGTACCAACACCATAGGAGCCAAGGAGTCAGTAAAATCTACGCCAATGCAACGCTCATTTTGGCGGGAAACATTCGCATGCAAACCTAATCAGCATCTATCTGAAGTGGCGTGCCAAGCCGCCGATTTCCAAAAACGATTTGGCCGGTATCTAAACACACGGGATAATATTGGGCTACGAATTTCAACGTGTATGGGCGCGAGGGTCGGGATACTGCAACGAATGTTTTACAGGGTGGCGCGGCGATTCTAGCTCTGATGCGAGAACAAGCCACGTAAAGTGGCTTGAAATTTCTCGTCTGAACATTCGTGTGAAATAGATTGCAAACCCGCTGAACGAACGCGGCGCCACAATTTTTCATCTCGGTATAGGCGGACACACTGCTCGGCAAATTTCGGTGCTCCATCACCAACTAGCAATTGTTTCCCGTGTTTCCAGCCAAGTTGTTTGGCAAGCAAGCTGGTAGTAACGCTAGGTATACCACGCGATGCTGCTTCGTGTACCTTGTGTGGTATACCTGCAGCGAATCGAGTTGGAGCAATTAACAAGCGACGATCGTTGTAGGTGCTTGTAATAGAATCCAGCCTGCCTAGGAACTGTACGTTTCCACGCTCGATAGTTTTCAAGGAGGGAGCGGAACAGTCTCCCACAACATATAACTCGATATCGGGAATTTCCTGTTCTATGATAGGTAATACGTTTATGACGAACCATAGCAATGAATCAACATTTGGTGATCCTTCGTCTCGCAATGCGCCTACAAATAAAACCCCACTGCGTTCATCAAACCCCTTGTTGCCAGGTTCCGCCTGAAGGGCGTGGCCAAGAACTACTGTGTTGGTGTAACTGGCGTGTTTGTACAAGTCTGCTTCCATTTTCGAGACTGAGATGATCTTCTCGGCATTCCTGGCTTGGTCTAACTCTTTTGCTATCAGTTTCTGTTTTTCATCCTCTGTTATAGCCTGACCCAATAGTTCCATTTTCATGATATCCCGTGGCGCAAATATGGCCTCGGCATCGTAAAAAACTTTGCTGCCCTCTAGAAGAGCTGGATCCTGATCAACTATATTGTTGAAGATTTCCATGTTATGAAGCCGGCTCACCATAATATACTGATAAAAGTTTTTCCGTTTCTCCAGCAAGGGTATTAGCCCGGCGCGTCCTCGATCCAGCAGTACTTCGATAGTAGAATCCAAAGTGCTGTAAACAGCACCCCAATCATCCACAGGAAACTGCAGTGGATAGAAGCTCACGTTAAGATTCAGCTCGCATAGGCTATTGAGGATATGGGCACTTCGGGGATAACCAGACCCTAAGCTCGGATGAGGAACACAATCATCTATTACCAGGATGTTTGGATGCTTGTTATTAATTCTTGCCGTTATCGAATTCGTACCGTCGTTTGCTAACTTGTTGCTCAGATATTCTGGGTGCTTGTCACAAAGAATTTGTTGATGTTTTAGTTGCAGTTTCGATGCTCCTTCCATGCCACCGGAGCTGGCAAACTCATAGTGCGTAATATTCACCCTGGGATTGTAAATGATGCGCTTACCCCGCTTCTGTAGCCGAATGCAAAAGTCTGATTCTTCGTAGTAGGCGGGTGCAAACGCCTCGTCGAATGCGCCAAGCTTGTGGAATTCATCACATCGAAACAACAAGAAGGCACCGGAACAATAGTCCACGTCCCTCTGGAACATGAATTCTGGTTGCATAGGATCTTGTCCTCGCCCATAACCAAGACAAGCGCCATCATTCCAGATTATGCTGCCCGCTTCCTGCAAGCTACCATCGAGTAGTTTGATCTTGGCCCCAACTGCGCCGATGCTACTATCACTCTTAAGGGTGTTAATAGCAGTGGAGAGGGTTGCTTCTTCTATAACCGCATCGTTGTTGAGCAGTAGCAGGTATTCTGTTTTGACCTGCTCGGCGGCTTGGTTAACGGCTCTAACGAAACCGAAATTTTCCTGGTTACGGATGATATGTGCGTTTTCAATGTGTTCCAACAATTTTGGTGTCTCATCCGAAGAATTGTTATCAACAATAATGAGTCGGAAAGAAACGTCTGCAAACTCTAATAGAGAGCGGAGGCACAGCAGACTTAGCTGGGCTTGGTTATAGAAAACCAGAACAACGGTTAGGGCGGGGTGGTCTAGAGTCGGGAATTTCAACGTCTGATCAGAAGCAAAAAATTGTTTCAGGTCTGCTTTGGCTCTAGTGTCATATTCGGCTTTAGTGCCAGCCGATCCATTAGCGGGCGCACCAAATTTTCCGACAAGTATCTCCCCTGGAGGTTCAGTTTCATCGAATTCTTCGGGTGTTGTATCGTTACCAGGTGGTTCTGTAATTTCTTCAGAACTTTGCTTGGATGGAGTGAAAAGCGAGCGCAAGAGGCGAAGGGGACTAGTAACTTTCCAACTAAGAGAGTTCAAAATTAAATTCTGGGCTTGCACTAATTGAGTAATATGCAAAGTCAGATGTTCCGATTGATCTTTCAGTTGCGTAATGCGTAAGGTTAGATCTTTTTCCATAGTTTCTTTGGTATGGGTCAAAGTATCTAGTTCTGCACGGCTGGCCGCCAGTTCTGAATCTTTCTTCTGAATTTTTTCCCGTGAAATTTCCAATTTCTGTTGGTTGAGCTCTAGAATATCGTTTAGTTTGCCACTTTTTTTGTATTCTTCTTCGAGCCGATTATTTGTAGTGCTCAGCTGCCCAGTTAGCTTGCCACTTTTTTTGTATTCTTCTTCGAGCCGATTATTTGTAGTGCTCAGCTGCCCAGCAAGATCATTTATGGAGGCAGACTGATCAAGTTCCCCAATGAGCTGGTTAATATCCTCGCCAGTCCAGAGTGGCTTCCATTTTTCGAAAATAGCGGCGCGCGCTTTTCCCAGCTTGTTGTTTGCACTATATCGGTGGGAATGATCTCCTGGCTCGGTATCCGAATCACCGCCCTGCCGGTAGTAGGCTGATATCTTGTCGATGTGATGAAAGTTGGTGTCTCTACTCAGTTGTAGCCAGAAGTCCCAGTCCTCATAGATATTGAACGCTTCGTCAAATCTGCAGCCTTTTTCTACAAGTGAGCGAGCGAAAACCATAGCGTGAATCGGGATGTAGTTATCACGCATTAAGGTAATCGGATCATAGTCACTTTCAAACACATAAGGGATATCTTCTCCTTCCGCATCAGTTTTTTGAACACTACTATAAGCAGCCTTGCTATCGGAGTGGTTATTAAGGTAGTTCACCAGTGTTGTAATGTGATCTGTATCGATCCAGTCGTCGTCATCCAAGAACATCAGGTAATCACCGGTAGATGCTTCCAGTCCTATGTTGGCTGCCTCGGACCGTCCTAATGGTCTTTCAAGGCAAACTATTACTGTGTTTAAGGACTCAATTAGGTTTTTGAATATAGATAAATCGCTATTGGCTGCATTGACCAAGATGAGTTCAATATGGGGATAAGTTTGCGAGAGTACTGATTCAAGGGTATGGGTCAGCACGGGGCGCCCAACCGTGCGGCAGATTATAGAAACCAGTTTCTCCTGTCCCGATGCATTTTCAGTAACCATAAAAGGAAGGATTCTGGTTTATTTCCACTGCGTCAAGCAATTTAACGCTCATCTATTCTATGTTTGCTAGTAGCAATCTATCCAATGCCGCTCCGACAACATGCCCAATAAAATCCAGGAACAGGGTGTCGAGATTCACATTAAAGTAGTTTTCAGTCCGATTGCCAAAAGCAAGTAGAGCCAGTATTTCACTATTACTAATTACTGGGCACAAAGCAGTTGAAAGAATTTTCTGGTCAGAGTCGGGAAACAGATAAGCGAGATGTTCCTCAGTCACAGCGCCGCAATGGGTGCGTTTGAGTCTGAATACATCGTTAAAATCATTCTTTAGTTTTTCAAGTGATTCTACTTTTATTAGTTGTGAGACATTCAGATCGGGATGCTCTACTAGGATAATCTGACAGGCATCGATGTTGTCATGTTTAAAGAGCTGATTCCGGGTAACTTCTGCAATTTCGGTCACGTTCCCAGCGCGCATTAATGAAAGAACTAGGCTGCGAGTTGTCTCGAAAAGGTTATCGTTGTTACGGGCGTTTTTGAGTAGATCATTCAGTTTGTGACGGGCTTCGATGCCTCGATCACGCAGGATGGTGACTTGTTTTTCCAGTAAGGAGATGGCCTTACCACTCTCATGTGGCAGAGAAAGATCGGCAAGCAGGTCTTCCTGCCGAATAAAAAAATCAGAATTGTTGCGGAGATAAGCCACGATCTGCTCTTCAGTCAATCTCGATGCGCTCGTGCCATTTTCACTGCAAACTTGTTCTGCGGCTGAAGTTTCATTACTCATAACTCGATTGTCCCCTCATATACGGTGCTCACCGGGCCTGTCATTAGCACCGGAGAAGCTTCTCCTCGCCACTCGACGATCAGATGACCGCCCCGCAGGTTCACCTTGACCGTATCATCTAAGGCTCCCAATAGGCAACCGGCCACCATGGCAGCACAGGCACCCGTCCCGCAGGCTAGGGTTTCTCCAGCCCCGCGTTCGTATACTCGTAAATTGATCTCGCATCTGGAGATAATTTGCATGAATCCGACATTCACTCCCTGCAGGAAGTCGCAGTGATTTCCTAGCCCTTCCCCAATATCTTTTACGGCAGCCTTGTCAAGGTCTTCAGCTATAATAACTGCGTGGGGGTTCCCCATCGATAGTGCACAGAATTCTACCGTGGTCTCGTGTCCATCTATTGTTATTAAGCGCGTGTAAGTCTTGGATACTAAATTAGTTTGGAAGGGAATTTCTTCGGGCTTAAATATTGGTTGGCTCATATCTACGGTGACCTCTTCTTGGTCGTTCATGCGCAGAGCTAACACACGGTTAACAGTTTTCACCGTAAGTGGATTCTTGTTGCTGAGCCCTTTTTGTCGAATGAAACTAGCTAAGCAACGGGCGCCATTGCCACAGTGCTCCACTTCGTCTCCGTCAGCATTGAAAATCCGGTAATTGAAATCAATAGTAGGGCTGCTGGGTGGCTCAACTTGTAGGAGCTGATCAAAGCCTATACCGTAATGTCGATCGGCGAGTTGTCGAATTTGTTCAGAGGTCAACGATGCGCCATTGGATACCAAATCCAATACTATGAAATCGTTTCCCAATCCATGCATTTTTGTAAATGGAATTTGCATACTTTGATTCTCATTCACGCTATTTCGGTAAGCAGGACTCGCCGGCAAACAGTTCAGTAATCGTTTCTCGTGGGCGCACAAGGTAACTCTTGTCGTGGTCAACCATAATTTCGGCGGAACGGGGTCGTGTATTGTAGTTTGAGCTCATAGCAAAGCCGTAAGCGCCCGCTGATCTGACAGCCAAAAGATCGCCGGCCTTAATACATAATACTCGTTCTTTGCCTAGAAAATCGGAAGATTCACACACAGGTCCTACAACATCATAGGTAATTCCATCACCTTGGCGTCTGTTCACCGGAATGATCTCCTGCCACGCTCCGTATAGAGCTGGCCTCAGTAAATCATTCATGGCTCCGTCAATAATTGCAAAATTCTTGTGGTTGGTTTGCTTAAGATATTCTACTTTCGTTACAAAAATCCCTGCATTTGCCGAAATCGTTCGACCAGGTTCAATTAGTAATGTCATTTCCCGGTTAGCGAACCGACTTCTGATCATCGCAATCAGTTCAGAAGGATGTGGCGGTTCTTCTTCCCCATAGGTAACCCCTAGTCCACCGCCCACGTCAAAATGGGTCAGCAGTATGCCTTCATTGGCCAATCGGTCAGTCAAGGTCAGCAATCGATCGGTAGCGTCCAGAAAAGGTTCGACACTTGTCAACTGTGATCCTATATGGCAATCGATGCCAAGAATTTTTATTCCTTCTAGGATGGCGGCACGACGATATATGTCGATCGCCTGTTCATAAGAAATGCCGAACTTATTTTCTTTTTGGCCGGTAGAAATGTAAGGGTGCGTATCTGTATTCACATCTGGATTTACACGCACGGAGATAGGTGCTTTTTTGCCCAGTCTCTGGGCAATCCGGTCAATACGGTCCAATTCGGCTCCTGACTCGATATTGAAGCAATAAATACCCAGTTGCAGAGCTCGTTCGATTTCAGCTTCGGTCTTACCTAGACCTGAAAAGATTACTTTGCTGGTATCACCTCCGGCCGCGATCACCCTTTCTAGTTCTCCCCCGGATACTATATCGAAACCGGCACCGAGGCGGGCAAGAACGTTTATGACTGCTAGGTTGGAATTCGCCTTAACGGCAAAGCATATAAGATGAGGGCATCCCTCAAGTGCTTCCTGGTAAACACCGTAATGGCGTTCCAAGGTGGCTCGAGAGTAAATAAAACAGGGAGTACCGTATTTTTGGGCAATATCTGCAACAGGTATCGCTTCGGCAAGCAGTGAGTCGCCTTTGTAATTAAAATAATCCATTGGGTTTTTAACGATTTGATTATTTGGTATCCCTCTACAGAGGGCAGTTATATAGAGGCGAGTGTAAGCTCGACTTGCTCGGGGCGAGTTAAACCGCCTTTCTGGCCACAATGGGCAAGAAATAATGCAAATACGCCAATTAGCAATAAACTAGTAATTCGGTTCATTGTTGAGTAACGCGTTTAGTAGCCTCAGGGAGGCGGCGATTATAAACTGTCGGCGCCTATAAACACAGTCAATTTTGATCTTCTTCAAAAAACTGTATGTTATTCTAGTTCACTGATTTATATGAATATTATATTGTTTCTCTTGTTGTCTTGAAAATTCAACAGCACATGCATTATAGTTGCCGCTCAAAAATATACAGATATGGCTTCACCCCATCGACCCTCATAATTAGGAGGAGTTCGCGGGTAAAAATTTAGGACTAAAAAGAAAATGATTGAAATAGCTAATCTCACTAAAAAATTTGACCAATTTACCGCTATTAATGATCTTAATTTCAATGTGCAAGAAGGTGAAGTATTAGGTTTCCTGGGCCCAAATGGAGCAGGTAAATCGACGACAATGAAAGTCATTACCGGCTTTCTTTCCCCTACAGCCGGGACCGCAATTATTGACGGCTTTGATATATCTGCCAATCCCATGGAGGCTAAGGCATTGATAGGCTATCTACCCGAAGGGGCACCTTGCTATGGAGACATGACGACGCAGGGGTTCCTGAATTTCATAGCTCAGATACGGGGTTATCGGGGAGAACAAATAGTCACTCGAGTGCAACATGTCATCGAAGAAGTGGAACTACAATCGGTCTGTCAACAAACCATCGATACTTTGTCCAAGGGATTCAAAAGACGCGTCGGATTAGCCCAGGCGATTATGCATAATCCCAAGGTATTGATCTTGGATGAGCCAACTGATGGGCTCGATCCAAATCAAAAGCATCATGTTCGAGAGCTAATCAAGAACTTAGCGCAGGATAAGATAGTTATTATCTCTACCCATATTCTCGAAGAAGTCACAGCCGTTTGTACCCGAGCCATAATTATTGCTGAAGGCAGGATAGTGGCCGATGGAACGCCGACTGAACTGGAAGCGAAATCCAAATATCATCATGCGGTCAGTGTCAAGTTAACCGATGACCACGATTTGGCAGTTGACCTTGCGGGGATTCCGGAAATAGGAGAAGTCGAAAAGGATTCAGAGGATCAACTTAGTTACACAATATTGACAAAGAATGGCCAACCGATCTTTACCAAGGTGTCTGAAGTAGCACACTCCAAGCAATGGCCTGTGACCGAGTTTCACGTGAACCGCGGTGAGCTGGAAGATGTTTTTAGAATGGTTACACAGCATACGCAACGAGAGGTGGTGTGATGGGTAATCTTGGCATTATTTTTAGACGGGAGCTGTTAAGCTATTTTGCTACGCCATTGGCATACATCTTTATTGTGATCTTTCTTATTACTAATGGCATCTTCACCTTTGATTTGGGTGGCTTCTATATACGGGGGCAGGCAGATCTCTTGCCCTTTTTTAGTTTTCACCCTTGGCTCTACCTTTTCATGGTGCCTGCTATTGGCATGACGCTGTGGGCAGATGAACGCAAGACTGGCTCAATAGAATTACTATTAACACTTCCAATAAGATTATCTGATGCAGTTCTTGGAAAGTTTCTCGCGGCTTGGGTATTAACGGGCATTGCCTTATTACTAACTTTTCCTGTTTGGATCACGGTAAATTACCTGGGGGATCCAGATAACGGAGTGATTGTTGCCGCCTATATTGGCAGCTGGTTCATGGCGGGCGGATTTCTCGCCATTGGTTCCTGCATGTCCGCCTGTACCAAGAATTCTGTGATCGCCTTTATCTTAACGGTGGCCACCTGTTTCCTTTTTGTAATAATGGGTTCACCAATTTTGCTCGACGCCTTTCCAGCGTGGGTGCCTCAATTCTTGGTAGATGCCTTTTCGGCTATGGGGTTTCTCACCCACTTTGATTCGATTGCCAGGGGTGTTCTGGATATTAGGGATTTTTTATTTTTTACCGTTTTTATTGCGGCCTGGTTATTGGCCAGCGCTATTGTCATTGAAATCAAGAAAGCTAATTAGAAGAGGGGTGCAGCAATGAATACAAAATCTCTTTTCTCATCACTGGGTTTAGCAGGTATCGCAGTCGGACTGGTCTTATGTGTGGCTATTATCAGTTTGCTACCCAGTCACCTGCGAATAGATCTTACCGAGGATGATCTTTACTCACTGTCTGATGGTACCCGCAATATTGTCGCAAACTTAGAACGTCCAGTAGAATTGATGTTCTTCTACTCTGATAGTGCTACTGAAGACATTCCACAAATCAGAAGTTTCGCAACTCGCGTCCAGGAGTTACTGCGTGAAATTGAGATTGCAAGTAACGGTAACTTGCGGTTAAGCATGATTGATCCTGAGCCTTTTTCGGAAGATGAAGATGTGGCTACCCAATTTGGTATACAGTCGGTTCCCGTGTCACAGGGCGGAGAAGAAATCTACTTTGGGTTGGTTGTCACTCGCGACTCGGGCGAGGACGTGCCTTTTGGAATGCAGGTTTCGGAGACAATGCCGTTGATTCGGCCCGACCAGGAAGAGTTTCTTGAGTACGAGGTAATCAAGATGATTACCAAAGTAAATAATCCAGATCTTCCGGTGGTCGGATTGCTAACACAACTAGATATTGATGGCGGCTTTGACCCCGTGCGAGGGCAGGCGACAGCGCCATGGATAGTCATGGAATACATCCGTCAGCTCTACGAAGTTCGTCGCATAGACATAGACGGCAATCACATTGATGAAGAGATTGATATTCTCATGGTAGTGCATCCGCAGGATTTGCCAGAGCAGATGCTCTACGCGATCGATCAGCATATTATGCGCAGCGGAGCACTAATGCTATTTCTTGATCCCAATGCGGATTCCATGATTACCCAGTCTCCACAGGGAACTTTGATACCTGCAGGGATGAGCTCAGAGCTGCCGAAATTGTTAGAGGCTTGGGGCATCACGTTCGAAAACGATAAGGTATTGACTGATAACGAGTTAGCCTTGAGGGTAATCATGGGACAGGCTCAGCGACCCTCCCCGCATCTAGGTATGCTGGGGGTGCAACGTAACTACCTAGCTCAAGACGACATCATCACCAATCGGTTAGAGACCATCAATTTTTCCTCCGCCGGTGCTGTTTCTCAGGTTGAGGGTGCTATTACTAGTTTTGAACCACTGATTGAATCATCCACCGATGCCATGTTGATGGATGCTTCATTGTTAGAAAATGTGGCTGATCCGTCGGTGTTGTTCGATGAATTTGTTTCCTCCGAACAAAGCTATGTACTTGCAGCTAGGGTCAGCGGTGATCTTGGCAGTGCATTTCCTGACGGGCGCCCGGTAGTTCAGGAAGAAGGCGAAGAAACGGAAGATGGAACTATCGACCCTACGAATAATGCGGCTTCAGAAAACCCAGCTCTTGCGCAGGAAATAATTGACTCTGAAGAAAACGGAGACGGAATCGTAGAAGCAGACGCTGAAGAGGAAGAGCTACCTGAACATATAGCGGCTACTACTGGGGCTGCTAACATCGTGGTCTTTGCGGATACTGACTTTTTAAGTGATCGGATGTGGGTTCAAGTTGCACAGTTTCTAGGGCGTCGAATTCCCCAACCATTTGCAAATAATGCAGACCTGATTATTAATGCGCTGGATAATCTGAGCGGTAGTGCTGACCTCGTAAGTATTCGAAGCCGTGGACGTTATTCTCGGCCTTTTACGCGCGTACTTGATTTGCAACGCAAAGCCGATGATCGGTTGCGAACTGAGGAAGGGGAGTTGCTGAGCCGCTTAGCTGAAACGGAATCATCGCTCGCTGAGCTGAATCAGGCGGAGGATGGCGAGCTAGTTGGTCAAATCACACCAGAAATTCAGTCAGAAATAGATCGCTTCAATGTCGAATTGTTAGAAACGCGCCGTCGACTGCGAGATGTACAGTACCAGCTAACAGAGGACATTGAACGACTCGGTGCTAATCTCAAGGCAATCGACACTGCGCTGGTTCCAATATTGCTTACTATCGTCCTATTGATGATGCACTATATGAGAATTCAGCGCCGTAAAACTTTAAAGTGAGTTAAATCTATTGCTTAGCCTCTGAGCTCGGAGGATGACGAGGCAGACTCACTGTCAGGCGAGTTCCCTTCTCCATTTCACTGTGTATTAATAGTGAGCCACCATGCGCTTCGGCGATTAGGCGGCAAAGATATAATCCCAGCCCGAATCCTCCAGTATTTCGTTGCCTGGAGCTATCAGCTCGATAGAAGGGTTCGGTGATCTGCGACAGATGTTTTTCCGGAATGCCTTCACCGTGATCGATTACTTTGAGGATAACTCTATCCTTATCGAAGCTGACTTCCACGAGGATGGGCTCTGCCTGGCCGTGCCGTATCGCATTGTTTAAAAGATTGGTTATCAGCAAGCGTACTCTGAGTTTGTCGAGATGAAATATTTCGTCTTCTTCAGGTATGTCGATTTTGAGACCGCCTTCATAGGTTTCGAACTGCTTCGCAATTGACTTAACAAATCCGGCAAACTCAACTGGTTCGGCAACCAGGACGGAGTGTTCATTGTTCAGTTGCTCTGCTTCCAGCAGGTCAGAGATTAGTAAATCGATCTCATCGATATCCTCCCTTAGTTGTGTTTTTTCTTTGCTTGTCGGCATGAACTCGAGGCGTAATTTGGCTTTGGTGATTGGTGTTCTCAATTCATGGCTAATAGCCATTAGTAACTGGCGCTTGGCTTCTAGCATTGATTGAAGTGAATCCGCCATATGGTTGATGCTTTCTGTCAGCTCTCCCAGTTCATCTTGCCGATTGCTCTTTACCCGAAAATTTAGATCGCCTTTTTCAATTCTTTCTGCTCCTTCTTTTAATAAACGTACTGGGTCCAGCAACTTGTTAACCATGAGGTAATTTATAAACAGGACAAGCGCAGCCAATGTAAGACCAATATAGAGCACAAAATAGGTAAAGTTGTTGTCATTCATAGAACGCGGATAGAAATAGAAATCGTAACCGCCGCGTTTCACCATGATTATGTCTTCGTTGCTAATAGTTCGCCTTTCAGCTTCGGTGGTGAGCGTTTCTAAGTACTGAGAGGAATCTACGTTTAGTCTGTTTTCCGCGTCTGAACTCCAGCGCATGATCGGATTGCGAATATTAATCGTCCAATCAAGCTCATTTGCAAGCCTCATCGCGTTACCGAGATTCGGTGGAGCCCCAATGTCTTGAATGACTGATTCAACATTGCGCGTAAAATAATCAGGAATAGTTTCTATCGCACTATCGCGCTCATTACTAGTTAATTGCAGCGAAGCAAATATAATAATTAAAAATAGAACGAGCGTTATGCTAAATATAAGAAACAATCTAAAAAAAAGTGATTTATTTACCGGTTCTACAAAAGTGATCATTTCTATTGGGGGTATAGCTATAACTATTTGGTTATTATTGCAAAGGAAAAGTCACATTTGTTCGCCAACAAAAGTATAGCCACGGCCCCATATTGTTTTAATAAACCGAGGGGTCTTTGACGTATCCTTTAATTTATTTCGTAATCGACTGACTAATGTGTCTACGGCCCGAGAGAACAACTCTGCGTCTATGCCACGCAGGCGGTTCATTAGCTCATCTCGGGTAAACGTCTTATTGGGAAATTGCATGAACAAGATAAGCAGTTCATACTCCATAGTAGTAAGTTCGAGGGGCTTTCCATCCATTTTTACCTCTCTTCTTGAAACATCTACTTCCAATCCGTTGATTGGTTTTATCTCTCTAGTATTATGATCTTCACTACTACGTCTAAGTATGTTGTGAATACGAGCTACCAATTCTCTCGGCTCAAATGGTTTTGGCAGGTAATCATCTGCGCCAAGTTCTAACCCGACGATTCTGTCGGTAACTTCCGCATGCGCAGTCAGCATCAAAATTGGTAGTTGGCCGTAGATAGATGACTTGGCACGAATTTCTCGGCACACTTCGAAGCCATCTTTTTCTGGCAACATTACATCTAGGATGAGCAAATCCGGTTTTAACTTCTTGATCAACTTGAAACCTATGCTAGGGGTTATCGCGACGTAAACTTTCATGTCATAGCGTTCGAGGTACTGGGTTAACAGTTGTCCCAGCTTTTCGTCATCGTCGATAATCAAGATATTTTTCATACAGGGGGTCGCAGAATAGGTAAGGAAAGAACCTCTGTTTGGTGGATAATAGTACGAATTCAATCCATTGAAAGCAATTCCACGGAAAGTAATTAAAAAACAAGAGGTGATATGAAGTGCGACAGGAAAGATCTAAACACATGCAAGCTTAGCTACACAAGCGAATGAATAGATAGCCTTGATCATATTTCTCGAGATTGAGAAGGTCTCCATATTTCTGATGCCATCGACCTGTTTCCAGATCATTTCGCAGATTTTGTAGTCCTTGGTCGAGATACTGTCGATCCAGTTTCGCAAATGAAGAAATGCCTCTTCGGAATCCTTTCTGAAGATATGCCTCAGGATGGGCCCAATCTGCAGAGGAGAAATGGTCAATTAGATCTTTGGGTAAAGGGAAGGATATGCGCTTAAGAGTGGCTCCTAGGGATTCGGTTACGAATTGGGTCAGGTCTTCCATAGTTGGTGACCGTGCGTTGTCAATTTCGACTAACTTAGGAAAGTAGTCGAACAGCCAAAATCTTGTTTTGTGGTTAACATCAAAGGCAAAGATGATAAAGGGACCAATCCCTGTTACGCGCAATGCCTCACTAATACTCTGTCGCCAATCCTTCAGATGGTGGAGGGCTAAAGTCATTATAGCGCCGTCAAATTGGTCGTTAGCGAAAGGCAGTGACTCGGCGATTGAGGCGACCCAATTTAGACGGGTGTGAGGCTTAGCTTGTTGGCGCATTGCCTGTGACGGCTCCACCGCACTTACATTAAATCCATGTTTCGCCAGCGCCCAGCTATAATTCCCTGTTCCGGCTCCGATATCAATGACGGAACTCCCTTTCTCTAGGGCCAGTAATTTGATGAGCCATTGAGTGATCCGAGGATCCTCGGTCCGCGTAAGTGAGTATGTTTTTCCTATTGTGTCATAGTGGGGGTCCATTCATGCTCTAGTATAACATGGGGAAATTTCGGGGGATTGGAGGGCCACTTGAAATTTGGCAATTAAATCCCATTTACAGATTTATACGTTGCTGGAGAATTGATATCCATGAATTCCTTGCGTTATGTGCTAATTAGCCTGGTAATCACCGTGATCCCATTATTTGGCATTGCGAAACAGCCGGACTACAGACAATTCAAGACTGTCGATGAAGAAAACAATATAGAGGTCTTCAAAAGAGCTAGTCCATCGGTTGTACATATAACCAACTCACGTCTAGTTAGGACTTTTTATTCACTCAATCCGCAGGAGGTCCCACAGGGGAGCGGCACTGGTTTTATTTGGAGCGCGGAGGGGTTTATTGTTACTAATTATCATGTTATCCAGCAGGCGAATCGCGTCACGGTGACCCTGCAGGATGGCACTAGCTACAATGCTAGGGCAGTGGGTCTGGATCCAGACAAGGATTTGGCGGTATTGAAGATTGAAGCGCCAAGTGCGGAACTAACTCCGATTTCAATTGGTGATTCTTCATTGCTTGAGGTGGGTAGGAAGGTCATTGCGATAGGCAACCCTTTTGGTCTGGATACAACTATGACCGTTGGCGTGGTCAGTGCTCTGGGAAGGGAAATCGAGTCTATAAGCCAGCGTACCATTCGCGATGTAATTCAGACCGACGCGGCAATAAATCCAGGGAATTCCGGTGGACCGTTACTGAATTCACTCGGGCAATTGGTTGGAGTGAACACTGCGATTTACAGCCCTACTGGCGCCAGCTCAGGGATCGGATTCGCCATTCCAGTAAACACGGTCAAACGAATCGTGCCAGAACTTATTGCATACGGCCGTGTGCAGACTCCGATACTTGGTATCACTCGGATCCCTCAACCACAATACTATCGCGAGCTGTGGGGAGTCGATGGCGTGATTATCCTTGATGTTATTGCAGGGACGGGTCCGGAGCGCTTAGGTATGCGAGGACTTAGAAGAGTTCCTACCGGCAAGATCCAGCTTGGGGACGTTATAGTTGAGATAGATGGTCAACCGGTAGCTAATGAAGATGATTATGCCTCTATCATGGAACAACATCGTCCGGGGGATATCGTCACGGTGAGGACTTTGCGTGACAATCAGACAAG
>Ga0066367_1000063_pt1 | contig 16143 bp, 14 predicted proteins | sample Knorr_S7_td_AAIW_FD_77335 | JGI IMG/M metagenome (GOLD analysis project Ga0066367, IMG submission 77335) | Marine microbial communities from Southern Atlantic Ocean transect - Knorr_S7_td_AAIW_ad_750m_LV_A | ecosystem: Environmental > Aquatic > Marine > Oceanic | place: Atlantic Ocean...
GTCCAATCCCAAATCGCTTTTATATAACCATCGGACCGGTTGGCTGTATTTAAATATTTGTCATATTCTCTTTGATGTGCAAACTCATCCGTTTCATCAAAAGAAATATATAAGAATCGAGGTTTATTCAATTTTAAATATTCAAAAGCATATTCAAACGTAAACGCGTCCCAACGTACAGCACTACCATACCATGGAGAGGGAACATCTTCAATAAATGTGTTGAGCCACTGCTGTTTCGGAGTAAGCTTTTTTTCATAAAATGGGTACCCGCCAGAATTTATAGTAAAATCATTTCTTTCATTATTTATTATCCAATCAAATACATCCCATGATGCGAAAGCAGCCACTCGGCCTTTAAATCCATCCTTTTCATTCATGAATTCAAGAATATTAATGTTTGGATTCAATACTTTATCATTGCTGTTTACACTATCATCATTAAATCCCACCAGTAATTCGTTATATCCGGGGTAGGAAAAAAAGTAAGGATTAGTCAAACGCATGACGCTCCCCTCTTCTTTATTCCCATAGATTTGACCCTGTTCTCCAATCGTGTTCCAAAAAAAAGGGAAAACTAATTTTCGTCTTTCACGATAGTCCTCAGACCAAAATTTAGCAGAAGTTGCTTCAACATCTTTTACGAACAAGGTATCAAGTACAATTTTTTCATCGGCGCCATAAAACAAATCTTCCCAACGAACGCCATCCAGAGTAATTAATATCACATTTTCCGTTTTCAATCCTTTTGGATTTGAGTTGGATTCTTTTTCGCATCCTGCAAAAATTATTAATACCAAAAATAGTTTTTTCATTTTTCTTCCGGTTTAAGGTATACTAAGAAATAACTGGCGTAAGTTGAGGAGAATAATCCATAACCGCCCTCAATGTTTGAATTGGGTAGTGAATAAATATTTTGATTTAATGGGTCACCTTTAAGGTATTGATAATAATTATTATCTGTTGCTTGGAAAATAATCAGTTGAAGTCCGTAATAATTAAAAAATAACCAACTCATATTTACTGGAGCAGTTTCTACGGTCCAAACCCATGGGTTTTGTCGATAAGGATTATTATTCTTATCTCGGTAATACTCTCCTTTCCAAAGTTTGTATACAAGAGTTGTATCATATATTAAGTTCACGAATGAACTGTCTCTAATCCCATTACTATTATAATCCATATCCTCTGGTTCAATACCTAACTTATCTGCGTCAAGTGCCAGGTTTAAAATACGCACAGTACTATAGTCCTCAACATTAAAGTCAATCTCAAAAAATGGATATGAGGCAAAGCTAGCCGTAAAACATTCTCCTGACCTATAAGAAACAGTATCAATTCTTCCAGTTGGAGATATACCATTCTCTGAGAAGGATACATTATTAGTATTTATATACGGTATAGGTATTGACTCATCATTACACATATATACATCATCTTTTACTGATTCAATCACCATTTTTTCTGGTGTGGTTGTTTCTGCGGTCAGTGTTTTCCCATCAATTTCCACTGTTAAATTATATTTTGTTCCAGATCTATAGAAATAATCTTTTCGAGTTAAATATCGGCCCGGCCTTCCCGTTACTGGAAATGCGGTTTCTATTTGCTTTCCATCTGAAATTTTGACAATAGCATTAGAGATCCAAAGTTGTTCAGCATCAATATCTTCATCAATCGCAGAAGTTCTAGAAACAAAAAGTGTATCAAGCATTGGTAGATTAGCTTGAATATTTGCAAAAACTGTAATTTTTTCTATGTAAGGCGAATCAACATCTTGAATATCACATCCAATAAATATCAATAATGAAATAACTATTAACTTTTTATATGTTTTAAAATTCAAAAGTGATACCTATAGTTGGAATAATAGGAAAAATATTTAAGGCCTGTCTTTGAATGCGACCTTCATCAGCTTCATCGACGTTTGTTTCACCAACATCAGGTCGTTTATTTTTATTTTTATCATGTTTTAGCACATCCCAATCATCATCATCATCTATTCCATTATATATACTACCTAAATTATAAACGTAACGAAAAACGTTCTTTCTGTTATAAGTATTAATTATTTGTAAAAATACATCAAATTTTGCGTTTCTAAACTTAGAATGACGTACTAAACCAAGATCTAAACGATGATAAGCAGGGTAACGCCCGCCATTTCTTGTGCCTGGAATTGTTCGATATTGAAATTCAGGATTTCCAGGCAAGTTCTCCATAAAATATCCATTGATGGGTGTATATGCCTGACCTGATTGCAGGGTCCATTTCCAGCTCAACTCATATTTTTTATTTGCCTGATAACTTCCTAGGACATTGAATACATGACTACGATCCCAGTTAGTAAAGTATTCATTCCCATTCATTTTTTTTCTACTGACTGACCACGTATAAGCCAGCCAGCCAGTAAGTTTTCCTGCTGTTTTCTGTCCAAATATCTCTAAGCCGTAAGCATATCCATCTGCAGTCTTCAATAAATCTGACAAATTTTCAGATGGAAGTTGCCCATCAGTCGATGCACGTGTTTCTTCAAAAGTTAACAAATTTTTAATATCTTTATAATATCCTTCTACCTGAAGTTTATATTTTCTTCCTATATACTGCTCATATCCTAAAACATATTGTGTTGACATAGCTGGATCAACAGAATTATCTATTGCCACCCAATTATCAAGGAAAGGTGGATTATAATCATCTTGAAAAGTTTCAATAAACTGGTGATAATTCCCCACTGCCAAGTTGATGAATTGTGATGAATTCAAAATGTATTTCATCCCAAAACGAAAATCTGGGTAGAAAGATTGATCATGAGCTGTAAATGTATTTATCCGGAGACCAGGTTCAACAATTAATTTGCTATTTGGCTTCCATTTGACTTTGGTATATATGGAAGTTTCAGATGGTTCATTAGGAAGATTGAAAGTTGAGCTATCTCCAAAAGAACTTTCATAACTAATTTCGTAATTTTTTAATTGGCCACCAAAAAAAATATTTAAATCCTCACTTAAAAAGTAAGAAAGATCTGCAGATGCAGTAAGATCATCAATATAATTCTCGCTATTGAGCCCAAAGTCTCCACCCAAACTGAATCGGGTAAAGAATCTGCTCTTAGCCAGAAGAAAATTTCCAATCAATTTTTGGGTAAAAACTCTCCTGTAAGCAAAACTTCCAGTTTTGTTACCCCAGTAAGCATTTAATGAAAGGTCATTAAATGCAAAGTCATCTATTCCATTATAGAAACTAAAAGAAATACGATCTTTTTCATTTAAATCAGTAAAAATGTGTCCTTGAAGATCATAAAAATAGTAAGGAGGAATGGCAGCTGCGGTCTTTTCAGGTAATATCTTTGGTAAGAGTAAGTCAAAGTAGGTTCGCCTACCAGCAAAAAGCCAAGCTCCATTCAAAAAGGGCCCTTCTAATGTGGTTTGAGCTGATAATAAAGATATACTTGAAGTTCCTTCAAATTTATTTCGATTACCTTCCCTGCTTGTAATATCTAGAACTGCAGAAAGTCGACCGCCATATTCTGCGTTGTATCCTCCTTTAATTAGTTCTGCATCTTTAATAGCATCAACAATAAAATTGGAAAATACTCCTCCCATATGAGAAGGATTATAAACAGTTATCCCATCTAAGAGTATTAGGTTTTGATCCGTATTTCCCCCTCGAATTATCAGACCTGTACTAAATTCTGAGTTAGTAAGAACGCCAGGGAGTGACTGTATAGTTCGAAAGATATCTGGCTCTGCCAGAGCTGGTTGCGCTTTTAGCATGCGTGGCGAAAGATTTACGCGACTTGGTTCAATTTTATTTAATCTTTCGATTTCTTCAGCAGTAACATTAATTGAAAAGATTTCTATAGCTTCTACTTTCATTGAAACATCAAGATTAATTGAAGGTTTTTTAAAACTGATGATCTGTTCAAACCGTTTATAGCCAACATATGAGACGACCAGAGTCACTTCATTCAATTCAATTTCTGATAAAACATAATAACCATTTATATCTGTAGCCATCCCTTGACCCGTCTCTTGAATAAATACATTAGCGCCAATCAGCACCTCTCCAGATTCATTGTCTGTTATGAATCCATATATTTGATAGGTATTATTTTGAGCTGATAAAATACCAAGCCATAAAAAAAAAATAATTTTATTTTTTTGGAAACAAGTCATCTAAAATTTGCTCTGCATGAGTATTCACGTTCAATTTATTATAAATTTTTTCAATTTTTCCATTTTTGTCAATTATAAATGTCATTCTCTTTGGCCAAGCCATTCCAGCGGCACCATATTGTTTGGCAACTTCTTTTTTAGAATCTGACAAAAATACAAAAGGTAAATTATATTTAGTTTTAAATGCTTTTAATGCCTCAGGTGAATCATAACTAATTCCGAAGACTTTAATTTTAGCTCTTTTATATTCTCCATAAATGTCACGGAACCCGCAAGCTTCTTTTGTTCATCCAGGTGTATCAGCTTTCGGAAAATAGTAAATAACAACACGTTGACCACGATAATCGGATAATCTATGCAATTTACCTTCTTGGTCAGTAAGTAAAAAGTTGGGAGCTATATCACCTATTTTTAAAATATTTTGTCCATTATTTGCATACCCGAGTAATGCATTGGCAATTCCAAAAAACATGATAATTAGCAATATTCTTTTTATTCTTCTTTTCATTATTATACGGGCCAGACATAGGGTAAATCAGCCGATTCATTCCAATTGTATTGGGAGTAAAATGATTTATCTTTTCTCAAAAGATTAGACCTATGTGATGCATGTAATTCTGAGTGACCAAGCCACAAAGGCATCTTAATTTGAAGCGGAATTTTATATCGTTTCATTGAATTATTATATCCTCTTTCTTCCCATTCATTAATCATTGTATTCGTGTATAACATTAATGCGTGAGGAAATTGTTTCCACATAATTGTTGCCGGATGATTTAACCATCCTTTATATGCTTTACCCTTCAAAGTAGTCTCACCTTGAATTGCATTTGAAATCTGCAACCCTTCCACTCTCTGCTTTCCTAATCTTTTATAATCCAAGCAGGATGCTGATTTTTTAAAGTCTGGGTAGGGTAAGAATGTCTGCATATTAATTCTTTAAATAATCCAAAGATTCTGTATTAAAAGGCGTTGGTTCAATATTGAAAAAATTGAATGTTTCCGAAGAATCACAAACGTTTCCTTCCAGTAACATGGTTATCTGGTCTTTAGTTATAGGGAACCACGAAAATCTCCCCAATAACGAGGCAATAATCTTGATGGCAAAAGCAGGAGCAGGAATAGTCCATTTTTTCTTTTCGCATGCTTTTGCAATTGTTAAAATAATATCTTTCCAGTAATAAGCAATACCACCCAAATGATAAGTCTTCTTTATTGTTGTTTCCATTTCAATTGATTTGACAAAAAATGCAGCAACATTGTTTACATGAATTGGGGACATTGCGAACTTACCAGCATTTAACGGATTTAAACCGTTGAAGAAATTTGGAGCGGGGATGGGAAGGCTCAACATATCTTTTTTAAGTTGGGTACAAAATTCTGGACGGTCATTACTTCGGGGATTACCAAAAATTAATGAAGGACGAAAGATGGTCCAATCCAGATTTGTATATTTGAGATATTCTTCTGCTAAATGTTTTGTTTCCTGATAACCTGTTCCATCAATTTTTGCGCCATTTGCGCTCATTAAAATAAATCGATTTATTCCCAATATTTTCGCTGAATCAATACATCTTTTTGCACCATGAAAGTGCAGGTTTTCATATGTAATTCCTTTCTTAGGAAATTCACGAATAATGCCTATGCAATAAATGACAGCATCAGTGCCTTCTATTGTTTTATTGATGGCATCCATATCATTGATGTCTCCCTGGATTATTTTACATTCAGATGATTGAATGAGCTTTTTTTCAGAATTTTTTCGTAATAATATAATGGGTTTATGGCCTTTATTAATAAGCTCGTCAACAATATAAGATCCTACAAACCCTGTTGCGCCAAACAATGCTATTTTCATTATAGAACTAGTTCCTCTACTGTGTTGATTTCCTTGCCTTTTTCTACATTTGACAAAATATTATCAATTACAGTTTTACGGTGCGAAAATATCTTTTTGAGATCATTCCGAATGTAGATAGAATGTAATAACCCACCTATAATACCCATTGGAATAGCATATTGAACATTATCACTGATTTCTACACCGCCATCGATCTCTTTAAAGGTATGAATGTGGTGCCAAAAAGTATAAGGCCCTTTAATTTGTTCATCCACAAAGTCATAAGGTGGATTATATTTTGTAATGAGAGTACGCCAATGCACAGTAAATCCTATTAAACAGATGGTATAATCAATCAAAGTACCATTAGTCATAACTATAGGTGTTGGGGTCAAAATCTTAAAAGCCAATTTTGAAGGTGTAATTAATGCAAGGTTTTCTGGTTTTGAAAAAAAATTAAAGACCACTTCAATTGGTAGTTTAATAATTTGCTTTTCATTTAACTCGTATATTTTCATGATTAAATTTTTAGAATCTTATCTGAGATACATCAGCCATAGAATAAAGCATTTTGGCCTTATTATATTGTTTCTTAGATAGATATGTAAAGTTTGAACCACCAACATAAATTGTTACTTGATGATCCGAGACAATTTCAAACAAATGATTTAATTCCTGTTTTGCCAATTGTTTATTTTCAATATATGTTAATGACACAATTATTTTATCTGGTTGAAATTTTTCCAACAGTTTTTTTATTGATTTTGCCGGAGTATTGGACCCACAATTAATGACCGGAATTCCATTTACTTCTAAAATCTGTTTTGTCATGATTAGGGGTAAATCATGTTCATCACCACTAAGTGCAAGACTAAGTAAATAACTATTGTCTTTGTAATCTTTCCGTTCAAGGGCCTCCCCTAAAGTATTAACAGCATTTCTTATCGTGTTAGTTGCCAAATGTTCTTCCGCAACAGATATATCATTATTGGCCCACATATCGCCAATTAATACCATTACTGGCAATACAAGAGTATCATATATTTCATGTAAAAAATATTGTTTCATGTATAAACCAGTAAGTGTGGTTTTCAATCTATCTCCATCCGCATTTAGGGCTTGTTCCAGAAATACAGGTATTAGTTTTTTATATTCTCCGTGATCAATATTCTGTATAAGTTTTCGATCTTTAATACCCTCTAATTCTACAACATTAACTTTCTTAGCTTTTTTCTTATTCTTTGCCAGAAATTCATTTATGTGACTTAAAATAAATTTTCTGTGTCCACCTGGGGTTTGGTAACATGGTAATTTACCCGCATCGGTCCACCGTTTAACTGTAGATACATGGACACCCATAATCATTCCAACTTCTTTAGAATTAAGATATTTCATGTTTAAAATTAAATAATAATAAAGAAGAATAACATATAATAATGAGCGTTATGATCGATATTATTTGTAGTGGGTGTAAAATTATATATCAAATAATTGAAGAATGTTCAATGGATAACTTTAATTTTTTTGATAAGCCTTTAAAAATTAATTTGTGAATTGGATATAACAGATACCAATAAGCGATCCCGGCTAAACCTCTGGGCGCAAAAAATGCAGTTTGGTATAATGTTGTTTGATGATCATTATTATTTTTTGTTTCAAATTGCAACCAGGCTTTACCGGGCAGCTTCATTTCAGCAAATAACCTTAATGATTTATTTGACTTTAAATCTACAACCCGCCAAAAATCAAGAGCATCCCCAATACGTAAATCAGTTGGATTTCTGCGTCCTCTACGCAACCCGACACCACCAAATATTCGATCTACAAAACCACGAACCTGCCATAACCAATTGCAATAAAGCCATCCTCGACCCCCACCCAATGTGATGAAATTATCATACACCAACGACTCGCTAGCATTGATCACTGTGGCTCTTTTTTCAATGATAATACCTTCAAGAGATGCGAGCGCTACATTTTTTTTCCCATCTTGTAAACTGGAGGACAGTGCATCTCTCCAAGATGTGGGCGTGTGACCGGATTCCAGTCTTTTTAAAGTATTTTTTAGGGCCATCGTATAATTCATGGGTTTTATTTCAGGAAAAATTTCTTTCGCTGTATAATTTGTGACTACTACTTCATTTTTTAAACCGTCTATTAAAGGTTTTGCTATTGTCTTGGACACTGGTGTTACAAAATGAATCCAATACGATGAAAGCCTTGGCGTTAAAACCGGTACAGTAATGATAAAACGTTTAAGTCTACGAGCTTTAGCATAGCCAATCATCATATCCTTATAAGTGACAATATCTTCTCCTCCTATTTCAATTATCTGACCTATACTTTTATTTTTCTTTAAGGCTGCTACCAAATAATCTAAAACATTACTTATACTAATCGGCTGCACACGCGATGTTACCCAACGAGGTGTAACCATAACCGGTAACCTTTCTGTCAAATCCCTTATCATTTCAAATGAAATGCTACCTGAGCCAACAATAATTGCGGCCCTAAATTCAGTCACGGGGACACCTGATTTTGATAAAATAGAACCGGTCTCATGTCTTGATTTTAAATGGACTGATAATGATTTTTTTGGATTTCCTAAACCTCCAAGATAAATAATACGTTTTACATTATTTTCTTTTGCCGTGTATCCAAAGTTTTCTGCACCAATTTTATCAATATTTGAAAAATTCTTCTCTCCTAGCATACTATGGACCAAGTAATAAGCTGAATCAATCCCTGATAGCGCTTGAGAAAGTGAGTTTCTATCTAATACATCTCCAGTGGTTACTTCAACACGTTTTAACCAAGGCCTACCTATCAGACGATCTGGATCTCTAACAATAACCCGAACATGGTAACCTTCTTGTAATAATCTTTCAACAAGACGACCACCAACATAACCTGTTGCTCCAGTAACAAGGATCAAATCAATTACTCTATAGATATGATAATTTCATTCCTCCTAAATGGAGGTAATGCAAAAGGTGAATTATATTGGGCAACTATAGCCCCTCGCTTTGGAACGATATTTTTGAGTTGCAGTAGTTGTATTAACTTATGATGAAAATATTTTGATCTTCTTTCAGTTGCCCATCCTCCAAATTGTAAAACAGCAACTTTACCAAGTTTTCTTTCTTCAATAATTACATTACTTGAAACTGGTTTTGGTAATGAATTCAATGTATGTTTTTTAGGCATCACAAAAAGGACTTCATACTTGCCTTCATTATTAACTGGACTATCTGAAATCACTGGAGCAGTCATATTAATTTTCATATTTTGATCGTTTCCACCAAAAATGTAATCAGCAATTCTACGAAATCCAGTGTAGGTCGATTCACGATAACTATTCTCAATTTGGGTTCGTGCAATAATCATACTATCATATTCTCTTATTTCAAACGGGCCCTCTTTTATAATGACTTTATACTCTGGCATTTCAATTCCTGTGGCAAACGCAATTGTAAAGATTAATATTAATAATTTTCGAGTGTTTTTTGTTTTCATCGTGGATGTCCTGTTTCATTTGGTGAAAGGTATGAGTAACGCCGTCTTTGACTTGTAACTCTGGTAAGTTTCCAAATTTCCCCATTTCTTATCGGCACTTTTTTCCAAAAGGTTTACGCCGCTGACCCTAGTCAATAGCAGTGTGACAAATATGGGTGAAATGAGCGTCGTATATTGCCAACCATTAAGGGCGGGAAATGAAATGATCGCCATACCGATCCAAATCAGAATTTCACCAAAATAATTTGGGTGGCGAGAAATGGACCAGAGACCGGTCGTAATGAATTTTCCATGATTGGAATCATTTTCCCTGAACTTTCTTTTTTGCTCATCTGCAATCACTTCAAAGGAAATACCCATAATCCATATCAATGAACCAATAATGAAATATATGTCTCCTTCCAAATCCGTATTGTTCAAGATTAGGGTCAGGGCATTCGCAGTTGTTAAAAAGACCCAAAGCCCGGAAATACTGAAGAACATTAAAAATTTCGCAAAGGAAGTTTTTGCAACTTGAAAGCGTTTATCCTCTCCCACCTGCAAAATCCTGATCAGCAAAAACAAGCCCAGTCGTAATGCCCAGAAAATAACCATCGTTGCGACAATTTGAGTCCTTAAAGTCAGCGCATCAGGACCGCTTCCTACGGTATAAACTGCAAAACCTATCATTGCCAAATAAGCAACGGTCCCAGTGATGTCATAGAATTTTTCTGTTTTTAAAAGAAACGAAGGTAAAAATATCAACCAGTGGATCAAAAATCCGATAGCGACAATGAATATTAAAGCGGGATAACCGAACAAAGTTGGGCCACCTTGCGAACCAGCCCATGCAAAGCATGCTGCAATGGCAATTGAGATTATGGTACCTAAAATATCCCGCATAGCTAAGTCGCCTTATTTATTTTAACAATATTTAATTTTTGTGGGAAGAACGCGAATAAGTAACCTAAATCAATCTCAAACCATCGATTTGCAAAATTTATCTTTCTATGTGCTTTATGGTGATTGTTTTGATAAAGTTCCCCCATAAGAAAGGCAAACAACCACCAAGCAAGTTGGAAGCCAAGGATATTAAATACTTTTTTAAACATTGACATAAAGAGATATTAAGTAATAATCAACACATAATGCAACAATTATTTGAGCGTTTTAATCGTTTTATCGAATATAATTTATTTTATATAACCCAGTGGTGGTTCCCTCCCTCCCAATAAAGAATAATAATTGAATTTTGGCCGCCGCCGTTCAAGCAATTCTTTTTTGGCATTTTTGACCGCTTCTGGGTTATTGTAAAAATCAACTGCCGTACCGGCAATGGTTTTGGCGGCATTCATCATCCCTTTCATGCCAATGCCCATACCCGCCGACAGCCACGGCCTGCCGTGGGCACCATCCAACTCACATCACCCACACGGTGGTGCCTTTACCTTTGGTGAATTTATAGGACTGATCTTCACCGGCGGAGGAAATTTCTTTATCTGGTCTCCGGAGTCTTTTGTAAATCTGCTCTGCAAAAATTTTCTCCTTATTTGTGTACTTTACCCCACCAATAGCTAACAAGTTATTTTCGAAATTTACACACATTGCATTTTTCCCCAGAAGGAGTTCATTTTGAACATGCCGTGAACGATCTGATATGTAATAAAGGCCACAGCACCTGTAGCCAAAACGAATGAAATAATGAAAATTTTATTCATTTAATCCAACTTCAATTTTGAAAGCTTATTTAAATCTTCTCCGCCTTCAAAGGGAATAAACATGAATGAATATTCATATTTATCTGAGTTCAATAAATAATGATTGTGGGGTTTGGCGCCCCAACTGTTGTCACCGCCTACACCCATTTGTTTATAATCGATGAGCCAATCCACATGATCTTTGGGTTTAATATCTAACTTCCCATGCTTTTGACTTTTTGGCACGTGGTCCAAATCGGAATAGGGGTATTGATGAACACTGCCGTCAAAAGTGGGTAGTCCCTTTGCCATGAGGCCCACTTTTCCGTTGGATAAAGCCATCCAGCGTATATCTGTTTTATTCCCCGTTTCCTGAGGACGGACATACCGATACGATTGATCCCATACCGATCCCGAATAATGACCAATGGCCGCAGAAGTTTTACGGTCCCAGTAGGATTCCTGGGGTCCACGTCCAAACCATTCTACCTTTTTAAAACTACTGGGCATATCAAATTTCATGCCAAATCTTGGCATTTCAGAATGCAGTGAATCCTCAATTTCAATTTTTTGTTTCACTTTAATTGCACCATTCCCATATACATGATATGTGGATGTGAGTGTGGTGCTGCTGAGTGAATCCAAATTGATTATTATAATTTCTGCCGTATTATTTTTGAGGGATCCATATAGTATTTTGGTTTTCATTCTTGAACCGGCATATTTCCAAAGCGCTGTCCTTTCCGGCATGCCATTCCCCAAATCATTATCCGTAGGGGCTCGCCATAAATGGGCTTCGGCTGGTGATTTTATTAAATCAATTCCATCAACAGAATATTGGCTTAATTGACCCGATTCTCTTGAAAATATTGCTTTGAAGCCCTGACCATATATTTCAATCCCCTTATCATTTTTAAAAAGATTTATTGCAGATAGCTCCGATGGATTTGTAATAATCGGTTTTCTGTAAATGGGCAATTTAAATTGTTCCCAGGCAACCAAATGCCCTTTGGGAATTAATGGTTTTTTATATTTTGTTTTCACTTGAATGGTTAAAAAATACTCAACACCTGGTTTCGGCCGAATGCTGGACAGATTAAATATCAATGTTCTTGATTCTCCAGGATCAAGGTCTAATGTTCTCATTTTCCCCGAGGAAACATTCACATTATCTCCTTTGATTACCCACGTAAATGTTAATTCACTTAGATCTATAAAATCATACTTATTGGTTACTTTAACTCGGCCGCGCTTTAAATTATTTGCTTGAAACTTTATGGGTTGATATACCTTCTTCACTTCATCAATATGGGGATTCAGACTGCGATCGGCTGTTACCAACCCATTGGCGCAAAAATTGGAATCATTTTCTGCAAATGCTGTGCCAAAATCACCGCCGTAAGCCCAATATTCTTGTCTGGTTGAATCGGTTTGTAAAATAACCTGATCGGCCCAATCCCAGATAAAACCACCCTGAATTGATTTGTATTTTTCAAATGTTTCCCAATAGTCAGCCAGATTCCCCACACTATTTCCCATTGCATGGGCGTATTCACATAAAATTAATGGTCGCTCAGGATTGGTTTCTGCATAAGTTGAAATTTCTTCAATCGTATCATACATGGGGAAGAAAACATCTGTATGGCTTTCTGTCCTTGCCGGCTCATACACAACCGGACGACTGGAATCTTTTCCTTTTAAATAATTGTAGAGTTTTACAAAGTTTTGTCCATCGCCGGCTTCATTCCCCATGGACCACATAATAATGGATGGTTGATTTTTATCCCGTTCAAACATCCGTTCACCCCGATCTAAAAATGCGTTTGTCCATGTTGAATCATTGGTAATATGACCATAACTCTCATCATGAAACTGCATTCCATGGGCTTCAATATTTGCTTCATCAATAACATAAAGTCCATATTCATTACAAAGTTCGTACCATCGCTCCTGATTGGGATAATGGGATGTTCTCACTGCATTGATATTATTTTGTTTCATCAACTGAATATCTCGCACCATTGATTCTTTTGTAATGGCTCGCCCCCGAACCGGATCCCATTCATGACGGTTGACGCCTCTAATCATAATAGCTTTCCCGTTCACTAATAAATTGCCATTTTTAACTTCTACTTTTTTAAAGCCAACTTTTTGGGAAATTGCTTCGATTAATCGCCCAGTTGAATCAGAAATAGTTAACCCGAGCGTATATAGATTAGGCTCTTCCGCTGTCCATGACTTTACCTGATTTATCTCAGAATCAAAACGGATAGAATTGGATGAATCAATTGTGGTAACAAAGGTTGAATCATACAGCGCCCGTTTTCTCCTGCTTAAATCCGTTAATTTTGCTCGAATCGCATATGGTTGATTGGGCTCGCCTTTATTCTCTACATCAATATTTAATGATATGATCCCATTTTGAAATGTACTGTCTAATGATGTAATTGCGAAAAAATCTGAAATTCTCGTTTTGGACCGGGCATAGATAAAAACTTCACGTTCAATTCCGCTGACGCGCCATGTATCCTGTCCTTCTAAATAGGACCCATCCGAAAAGCGATAAACGGCTACCGAAACGTTATTTTCTCCAATTTGAACAAAATCAGTAATGTCAAACTCAGCCGGTGTTTTGGATCCTTGGCTATACCCAACGAAATCTCCATTTATCCAAACGTAAAAGGCAGATCGAACACCCCCAAAGTGTAAAAAGATATGACGGCCATCCCAACTATCTGGGATGGTAAATGATTTTCGATAGGACCCAACTGCATTGTAATCATGAGGAACAAATGGTGGATTCGGAGGAAATGGATATTCTTCATCCAAATAGATAGGAACGGACCATCCTTGTAATTCCCAATGCCCCGGCACTATTATTTCTGACCAATCTGAATCATCATAATTCGCCTTATAAAAATTCTCAGGCCGATCATTGGGTTTAGGAGAAAAATTGAATTTCCAATTCCCATTCAAAGATTGAAAATATTGAGATTGCGTTCGATCATTTTGTAACGCCAGCTTTTCTGATTCAAATGGAAAAAAGTGGGCCCTGGCCGGTTCACGGTTTAATCTCAAAATGGTTGGGTCTTCCCATTCTGCTGGTTGGTTTTTATTACATCCGGCCAAAAAGATGACAAGGAAAGTAAAAAATAGAGAACTATATTTATTCATCAGTCTTTAGATAATTCATTAATAATAGTCGCCAAGTTAACCACCAACGTATCAGCATTTTCACGCGTAAATATAATGGGCGGTTTTATTTTGAGGACATTATGGTCCGGTCCATCCGAACTTATTAAAATTCCCGAATCTTTCATTTGGTTCACTACAGTATTTGCTTCTTCTGTTGCCGGAGTAAGTGATTCCAAATCTCTCATTAACTCAACACCAATAAAAAGACCTCGGCCTCGTACATCGCCAATGATTTCATGCTTGGATTTCAGTACTTTTAATTGATCCAATAAATACGTCCCAACATCCAGTGCGTTATCCTGAAGATTTTCCTCCTCAATCACATCCAAAACGGTCTGCCCCACCGCACAAGAAACGGGATTCCCTCCAAATGAATTAAAATATTCCATACCATTATTGAAATTGTCTGCAATCTTTTTGGTCGTCACCACTGCTGATAGCGGATGGCCATTTCCCATGGATTTTCCCATGGTAACAATATCAGGGATTACATCTTCCGTTTGAAATCCCCAAAAATGATTCCCCATCCGACCAAATCCAATTTGAACTTCATCCGAAATGCAGAGACCACCGGCATTTCTAACCAATTCAAATGATTGTTTTAAAAATCCCTCCGGTAAAACTAATTGGCCGCCGCATCCCATAAGTGCTTCCGTAATAAAGGCTGATACCCTTTTATTTTTGTGATGGATTTTCTCAATTGCTTCAACAACCTCTTGAACATATCCTATTGTCGATTCTTCACCACGATATTTCCCTCGATAACTATCCGGCATGGATATTGTATTGATAAAATTGCGAGCGCCTTCGCCACCTGGACCCCCATGTTTATATGGGCTAATTTCAATGAGTGAAGACAGGTTTCCGTGATAAGCGCCGTCCAATACAATTGTTTCTTTACTCTGCGTAAAATGGCGGGCTATTCGCAAAGCCAAATCATTGGCTTCGCTTCCAGAGTTTGTGAAGAAACACACATCCAAACCTGGAGGAAGTTTATCCGTCAATGCCTTGGCATAATTAACAATAGGCTCATCCAAATAGCGCGTATTGGTGTTGAGTCTTTTATATTGACTGTGAGCAGCTTCCACTACTTTTGGATGACAATGACCCACATGTTGAATATTATTCACCGCATCCAGGTATTGTTTCCCATTCGCTTCATAAAGATATTGACCTCCACCACGAATAATATGGAGTGGCTCCGCATAAGATAGACTTAATGATGGGCTCAAATGTTTTTCCCGGAGGGAGCGGATCAAATTTTTATCAAGCATTTACACAGCCAATTAACTTATCTGACCACAACGCCAAATTTTCATTTTTCATTCTATTTAAAAATTCTCTAGCTGGAGATTCAGATACGGATAAATATGTGTTCTCTGGGAAAAGAGATTGTCGATAGGATGCCATGGTCATTGAAATACATAAACGAAGGCACATTAAATAAATGACGGATTTCAATTCATTCTCATTGAGGGGAAATGATTGATGAAAGCCTTTTAAAACCTGTGAAATAGCGTATAGAGGCTTATCTTTATCTAAGGCGACATAGGCCATACAAACCGCTGGCTCTAAGGCCACATATGAATAAATCATGTCACCGAAATCAATGATACCTGTCGTTTTTCCATTTTTATTCACCAGCACATTATAATCATTACCATCGTTATGAATGACCATTTTTCGCAATTGATCATCCAGAGGTAATACACTAATCTCATATTGATTCATAAACCATTCA
>Ga0066367_1000066_pt1 | contig 15986 bp, 14 predicted proteins | sample Knorr_S7_td_AAIW_FD_77335 | JGI IMG/M metagenome (GOLD analysis project Ga0066367, IMG submission 77335) | Marine microbial communities from Southern Atlantic Ocean transect - Knorr_S7_td_AAIW_ad_750m_LV_A | ecosystem: Environmental > Aquatic > Marine > Oceanic | place: Atlantic Ocean...
ACCGGTTGATCGAGACTATGGGAGAGACGAAAGGCCTCAACTCGGGTCACTTGACATTGGGAGCCAGCACCACATCCGGCGAGTATGTTCTACCGTTGGCGGTGGGACAGTTCCGGCAGGTATACCCCGGCATCCGGTTGGAGCTAGTCATCGCCAACACCACATCCATCATCCAGCGCATCCTATCGGGGGAGATGAACCTGGGCAAGGTGGGAGATCATCCCCAAGAACACTCTCGCGATCTGGAGATGATTGTGTACGTGGAGGACGAAATCGTCCTTGTAGCCTCTCCCTCACATCCTTTGGCGCAAGCCGGACGCATCAGCCTTAAAGACGTGGCGGAAGAAGGTATCATCGTCAGGGAGCAAGGTTCGGCCACCCGGCGCACCGCCGAGCGGGAGTTCGAGTCTCTGGAATTCTCACCATCCATCGCCTTAGAACTGGGCAGCAACCAAGCCGTAAAACAGGCGGCGTCGGGCGGCGGCGGAGTCATTTCCCGTTTGGGTGTCGAAGCTGAAGTCAAAGCCGGAATGCTGTCCGTCCTTGACGTTTCCGGATGGGACTGCCGCCGCCCTCTGACCGTGATCTACGCCAAGGACAGATACCTGGCGCCGGCCCAGATAGCTTTCCGGCAGTTTCTGTTGGACCGGCGAGAGGGTGCCTTCACCCCCGGTCCCTCTCGCTGAGGGAGAGGGATGCCCTGATGAGGCATGGAATGAGAAGAGTGGGTTGGTTTCAGCGGGCTAAAGTCTCAGCTAATTTGGGAGGCCCTTTCAATATCTCCGTGTCTCTGTGGCCGCCCACTTCGGAATCGGGGGATTGAGTATCGGAAAAGGTGTTGATAACATTAAGTGAGATTCGGTGAATAAGCGTTACTGGAGACAAGAATTATGTTGCCCAGACAATGCCAAGTCGCCCTGAAAGAGTGGGCGGTGACGATACAAGCACTTTCCTTGGGTCAGCAGATTTTGCTCGTACGCAAGGGAGGGATCCACGAAGAAGGTAAGGACTTCCGGGTGATTCATCCCGAGTTCCTCCTTTACTCCACCTTCGAGCACCAGCGTGAAGACCTTTTGCAACCGGAGAGCCAACCCGCCCTCCGAGAGTTGCTGGCCCAACCCCGAGACGAGGCGCAGATAAGCTTCACCCACTACGCCAAAGTGGCGGAACTCATCGAGATTTCAGACCAAGAGAAGGTGGACGACCTGTCGCCCCACTACATCTGGACCAAGGAGTACGCCCAGTCCCGGCTGCATTGGAAGCCGATGCTGCCCCTGGCGGTTATGCTACTTAGGGTGTACCGGATGGAGAACCCGGTTTCGGTGCCCTTCCTACCCGAGTACAAGGGCTGTACATCTTGGGTAGACATCTTGGCCGATGTGCCTCTGGGTCAACTCCAGCCGGTGCTGTCCGACGAGGAGTTCCAGCGCCAGATGGACGAGATTAAGGGTAGTCTGGGCATGGCCGTCGGCGCATCCTAGCAGCCACTATCCCTATAGTAAGGTTATCCCAACGGACTTGAGCTGAATCGACTAAGTATATAAGCATCCCTAATAGGACTGATGTATGAAATACCGGAAACTACCCCGAACCGACCTGGAACTTTCCGAAGTAGGCTTCGGCGTTTGGACCGTGGCAACCAACTGGTGGGGTGAGCGCACCGAAGCTGAACAGGCATCGCTGCTGGAGAACGCCATGGAAGCCGGCATCAACTTCTTCGACACTGCCGACACCTACGGCGAGGGCTACGGTGAAGAGGTTCTGGCCAAGTTCATGGGACACCGCCGCAACGACATGATTATCGCCACCAAGTTCGGCTACGACTTCTACGACAAGTCCGTGCCTCGCATCGGACACCAGGAGCGCCCGCAAAAGTTCGAGAAGGAATTCATAAAGTTCGCCTGCGAGCAGAGCCTGCAGCGTCTGAACACCGACCACATAGACCTTTACCAGCTGCACAACCCCAAGGCTGAAGCTTTAGACCGGGACGAAGTCTTCGAGACGTTGGAACAACTCCAGTTCGAAGGCAAGATACGCTACTTCGGAGCCGCACTGGGACCGGACATCGGATGGTATGAAGAGGGCGAGATGTCCATGCGCCAGCGCCATCTGGACAGTGTGCAAATCATCTACAGCATCCTGGAGCAGGATCCGGCTCTGGATTTCTTCCCCATCGCTGAAGAAGAGAACATCGGCTTACTTTCCCGGGTACCCCACGCCTCCAACATGCTAACCGGCGCCCACTTGGAGATACCGGCGTTCGACGAGAACGACCACCGGGCGCTTCGTAAGGCCGAGTGGATGAAGGAATCGATGCTGAAGGTGGCTCGGGTACAGTTTCTCGTTCAAGAAGGGGATCGGACCATGGGGCAAGCGGCCATCCAATTCGTGCTGGCCAAGCCCACCATAGTCTCGGTCCTACCCAACATCACCAGTTTGGACGACCTGAAAGAGTTCACCGAGGCGCTGAACGTTCCCGGACTGACGCAAACGGACCAGGATTACATCCTGGAGTTGTGGCACAACGGCTTTGACCTGAAGGAAGAGGAAAAAGCATTCCGGGAGATATAGGATTCAGCCAGCAAGATTAGCTTCCAACGTCCGGGGCACGGAATATCGCCGTGCCCCGGCCTACGTCAAGCTTGTGGCGTGCTCCGGTCCTAAGAACTCTTCAAATTGCTTGAGGAACCTATCCCGGTCAACCCGCCCCATCACCTCCACCGGACCCGGCGTGCCGATGACTTTGGTTTCACCCAGGCGGACCGGGTCGAAGGTTTCCACCACCACCTGAGAACTCTCGGTAGCCGCAACCTCCGGCGTCATCGCGAGCGCCATGGCCAATGGGTCGTGAAAGAAAAACCTCTGCCGCCCGGCGTCGCGCCGGAACCAATTAATCAGCATCTGGACGGCCAGCGCCCCCAGCCTATTCTGTGGCCGAAAATCTGCGGCTTCTTCCCGTTCAATAGCTACCTGCCGGGTGGCGGCCAAGTCAACCAGCGTCAAGGGGCTCCCCGAAGATAGGACCAACCTGGCGGCCTCCGGATCACTGAAGAAGTTGAATTCCGCATGGCCGGTCACGTTGCCAGGAACGTCGACCGCTCCACCCATAACCACCAATCCAGCTGCCTGCTCCAATGCTTCCGGATACCTCATCGTCAGGTTGGCAATATTGGTCAACGGGCCCAGAGCGGCCAGAATTATCTCCCCGGGATGTTTTCCTAGCTCCTCCGCCAGATAGTCCACGGCTCTTTGTTCTATCGGGACGATGGATGGGTTGGGCAGCCTCCGGGTCAATCCGCTGGCACCGTGGACGGGGAAAGCGTAGCCGTATTGGCCTCGGATCGGGAGGGCAGCGCCACGGGCCACCGGAATATCGGTGCGGTCCGCATACTCCAACAATGCCAGAGAATTTCGGGTGGCCCGGGCCAGCGGCACGTTACCCCCCACGGTAGTCAGGCCCAGCACTTGGAGCGAAGGGGACCTTAACGCCATCAAAATAGCGATGGCGTCATCCACTCCCGGATCGGTGTCGATGATTACCTTTTTAACCTGGCCGGTTGTCACGCCGTATCCTGATAAAGCAGGCTGGAGTTGGCGAAGGCGGACAAGGTTTCCATGGACGTATGCCAGAACCGGTACCCGGTGGCTTGATGCAACTTGCCGGTACTCAGCACCATCGGATATCTCACAAGGTCCAGGCCGCACGCCGTGGATTCCCTTTGGAGATGCAGGTTCCAGGATAGCTGGGCCAAGCCATAGGCCAGAAAAGCGGGCAGATTAATCAACCGGCTCTTGATCGTCTCGGCAAACTCTTTGTAGAAGACCACTCCGTCCCCCGCGACGTTGAAGATACCGGCCAACCTCCGCTGGATGACGATGGTCAGGATCCGGGCCAGGTCATCTTCATAAACGAACTGGAGGGGAGGGTTGTAGTCAATAACACCCAGCAACCAGGGCCGGAAGAAGGCTGTGGTGATGTAGTTTCCGGCGGAAGGTCCGAGGACCATGCAGGACCGGAGAATCGTAACCGCTATTTCCGGGTGGGTCTCTTGAAATTCCTGAAGCATCTGCTCCGACAGGAACTTGTCGTAGCCGTAGGGAAAGTCGGGTATCGGACGTAATGGCGCCGCATCGGTGAGGGGGACCGGGTTGTCGGCGTGGGCGCCGTAGACGGTGTGGGAACTGAGATAGACGATGTGGTTGACCCCGGCACGGGCGCTGGACTCCAAAACGGATTCCAGAGCGGCCAGATTGGTCTCCCGGATCGAATCAACCTCCTGGCGATTCCGACCCCGCCTGGCGATGAACGCCAAGTGGACCACAGTTGAGACGTTATGCCGGTTTAGTGCATCGTCGATGGGCTTGGTGACGCTCATGCGGTAGGCAGCCATGTTCCGGATAGGCACAGTGGGGGGAAGAGTATCGATGGCCACCAGTTTGCTGATGTCTTCCTCGTCCTCCAACTTTCGAAGGAGCCGGGCCCCAACGTAACCGGACGCCCCAGTGATAGCAACCGATTTGGGTGGTTGTTCCATCGATCAACCTAGGCTTGGTCACCGGTCAGAGGCTGGTCGATGAAGTCGAACCGCAACATGCCCAGGCCGGGAACCTTAAATCCCATGCCCACTTTATGCGGTTCCGGGCTTAACGATACGTTCTCCACCGTAATCACAGTGTCCTGATTCAACAAAAGACTGAAGGGATTGTCTTTGGACACCGTATCAAAGCTCCTCGGCTCACTGTCCACATAGAAATACGTGTCTTCCATAGGCATCTCCTTCCCATCCAGCGTCAGGGGTGACATCGCCTCGGCATATCCAGACCCCAAGGAATTGCGCAACCGGAAGGAGACGCTTTGGGAGGTGCTTTGCAAACTCCCTTTGACGTAAAGCTTCCTGAGTAAAAAACTGGGAACTGAGAGCATCGATAAATCCTCGGTGCTGGTGTGAATGCAGGCGCCGTTGGTTCGGCTCTATTCGGACGACTGAGATTTCAGACCCAATGCCATCCTGCGTTTCATCTGAAAAATTTCCTGTTCGGCAACTATTATATCCGGGGGCAAGAGATTTGCCCCACCGGTGCCGAAGAACTGGGCCTGGACGAAGATCTGGGCGGCTCGTTCGACAAGATCGCAAGCTTCCAGAGCCTCCCACACTCCAGGCCCAACCCCCAAAACCCCGTGGTTCCGCAGGAGCACCGCATTCCGGTCTCCCATGGTCTCACATGCCACCCGGGCCAATTCCTCCGAGCCTGGAAAGGCGTAGTCTCCGATGGGGACGCCACCGCCGATGTGATAGACCATCTCATCCAGGATAGGCGGTATCTCCCGCCCAGCTACCGCCGCCGCCGATGCCGAGATGGAGTGGGTATGGATCGCAGCCACTACATCTTCTCTCTCCCGGTAAATCTGCAGATGCATGGCCGTTTCCGACGAGGGGGCCAACCCCTCCCCCACCAGCTCACCATTCATGTCAACGACTACCAGGTCTTCTGGCTTGAGGCGGTAATAGGGCACCTGTGTGGGCGTAACCAATAGCAGCCCCTCACCAAGCCTCCCTTCCAAACGCAAACTGGCGTTCCCGCTCAATGCGCCGACCAGTCCGCGCCGATACATCTCGCCGATCGCTGCGTGGAGTTCCTCACGCTCAGATTGCCAACTGCTCAATTCGGGACTCCTCACTTCGCGGGATCTAGGCGCTATAGCAAAATCCGGCGGCAGGGTCCTTCGACAGGCTCAGGACGAACGGAAATTGGGACTCCCGCCGTTCGTGGTGAGCTTGTCGAACCATCCGCTTGACCGGTAGATTGAATTACCAGAGATATTGTAAAGCCTTTTAGGAACGGTCGGGGCGTCTTTCAGGAATCTAGCGCTACTTGAATCGGAGCAAAATATCATTCCCGAGGGGTGAGAGTGTGGAACATATCAAGCCACCGGTGGTAGTGGTCCAGGTATTCGGCTGACCGGAGGGGCTCCGGAAGAAATTCATCGAAGTTGGGTTCTTGCATTGTCACTCCCTCTTCCAGTGAGGCGGCCTCACCAGCCGAGACCCAGGTAGCGGCGGCGGCGCCCATGGCGCTGACTTGGGAGTCTCGGGACCGGAACACCGGAATCTCGAGTACATCCGCCAGAGCACCGGTAACCACATCGCTTTTTGACATGCTTCCGCCCAGGCATAAGGAACTGGCCCGCCTGCCGGTAACCTCAAATATGTTGTCCAGATTGGCTTTTATGCTGTAGGCCACGCTCTCCAAATAACTGCGGAATATCTGCCCGGGTTTGGGTTCTTGGAAGGTCAGCGGCGTTGGCATGAATATGCCGCCCATACGAAGTCCGGCGTTGGGAGCGCTCATGGGGCCGGGACCAAGAAAGGCGAGAACGCCGTCGCCACCTGGGGCAGCTTGCTCCGCCAAGTGGTCAGCCTTTCGGAAAGATAGCCTGCCGCCGGACACGGTCCGGGTTAACCAGTCGAAAGCATGGCCGCAATCGCCAAGATTAGCCTCCACGGTGTACATGGAATCGATGGAGTAACAGCTGCTCCAGGTGCGTTTGGCCTCAACGTCCAGCATCGGGTCCTGCATCACCGTGTGAACGCTGCCACTCCACCCCAATACCGCTCCGGACTGGCCGGGAGTGGTTAGCCCCAGCCCTAGCAGACCGCATTGAGTATCGGCCCCGGCCAAAGTCACCGGAAGACCAGCGGGTAACCCCCACTCCCCAGCCAACTCGGGCCTAAGACAACCCAAACGTTCTCCGGAAGCAAGCAGCGGGGGCAGCAATTCAACGGGAAACCCGAGCTTGTTAAGCATGGGAAGGGCGTGGCGACGGGTAGAAAGGTCGATTAAGCCCAGAGTGCAATCCAGCCCGGCCTCGGCGGCAACCTGCCCCGTTAGACGGGAACCCAGCCATCCACCGATAGACACCACCGAACTTGCCATTTCCATCAAGTCAGGACGGTGAGATTGGAACCATCTCAGGCGGGCCGGAGCCAACAAGAGAGCGGGGGAATGACCCGTGGTCGCGTATATCTCAGTACCGGCCTCCTCGTCGAGAGCGGCCCCTTCGAATACGGCGCGCAGGTCGATGTTTGGGCTACAGCAAAGCTCCCGGTCGTCGGGTCCCATGAGAACCGCACCCTGGCCTTGACTGGTTACGCCCACGGCGGCTATCTGGCCCGGCTCTACCGCGGCTTGCCGGAGGGTCTTGCCCACCGCATCGCCCACCGCATCCATGACTTCGGCAGGATGGAACTCTTTGGCCAAGTCTGAGCCGTCTTCCGGGCGGTGATATCGCAGTGAAGCACGGGACGTGGCCACCGTCCGCCCACGCCGATCTATCAAAACAGCGTGAGCCGAGGAGGTACCCAGATCCAGGCTCAGCACGTATCTAGTCAAATCTACCCCAAACCTCCGGATTCACCATGCGTTCCGGCTTCAGCCCGCCAACAAATCGTTCGATTTCATCCACAATCATGACGGAGTGGCGGGCTACGGTTTCACGGGTGGCTCCGCCGATATGCGGGGTTAGGACGACGTTGTCGAAGCCCAAAAGCGGGTTATTCGGAGGGAGTGGATGCGTTGGAAAGACATCGAAGGCGGCCCCAGCCACCCGGCCGGATGTTAGACCTTCCACCAGAGCCGCCTCGTCTACGGCATCGTAAGAACTGGTGTTGATTATCCGGCAACCCCGTTTGATTTCCGCCAAGAGAGACCGGCTCAACAAGTCTTTTGTGCCCGGAACGTCGGGGACGTGTACGGAGATATAGTCGGCATCACCGGTCAAGTCTGCCAATGTGGGACAGAGGGTCACGTTCCAGCAATCTTGGGTTGGGGGGGCGATGTACGGATCGTAGGCCAACACTCGCATGCCGAAAGCGCTGGCCAACCCGGCAACTCGGCGGCCTATATTTCCCAAGCCCAGAACGCCAAGAGTCTTGCCAGCTAATTCACCGGTCTGCATATGTGCATTGATATACGGCTCCACCGGCATCTGCCATCGTCCTTCTTTCACGCAGGTGTCCATGCTGTTTATCCGGCGGGCCAAAGTCAGCATGAGACCGATGGTTAGCTCAGCCACCGCTTGAACGTTGCGGCCCGGAGTATGGACGACGGCTACGCCATGGCCGGTGGCGGCTTCCAGGTCCACGTGGGAGAGGCTAGTTCGACAGATCGCTACCAATCGGAGATTTCCGGCCTGTTGAAACAGTTCTTCCGGCAGAAAATCGGCCTCAACCACCAGAATGGAGAAAACTTCGGTCTGGATGCGCCGCGCCAGTTCTTCCGGGTCGGCCAGTTGGCGGGTGTCGGCCCAGCTTTCGTAGGTCACCGGCATCAACTCTTTTAGCCGGGCCAGGGGCTCTTCCGTCATCGGGGCTAAAACCAGGGCTTTCATGAGAAGAGAATCATCTTGGACGAATTGGTCACCAGGGGCTCGAAGGCAGCATGCTGGTGAACCATGTCTGAGCCGTCACCCGGATCTTTTCGGCCTTACTGAGACTGATTCTCTGCTGGAAAACATCGAATTCAGCAGCCTCGATGCGCTGCAGAACCTTGCTGTAAAGTTGGCCCATCACGGCGGGACAGGCGCGGGAACGGGGGGATAGATAGGGAAGCAGCTTAAAGCCACTATCGAAGTAACCCCTTGCTCTTTGCGCCTGGAATCTCATCAGCTCTATGAAAGACTCGTTGACGACGCCGGCTTCCATCTCTTCCTCGGAGTAGCCGAACCGGACAATCTCGTCCTGGGGCAGATAAATCCGACCTAGCCCCAGGTCTTCTTGAACGTCCCGGGCGATGTTCGTGAGCTGCATCGCCAGGCCTAGGTCGACGGCATATTCTCTAGCAGCGTCGTCTTTGTATCCGAATATCTGCAAGCAGATAAGTCCCACAACAGAGGCGACTTGGTAGCAATAGCTTCGCAGCTCTTCGAAGTTTTGGTAGCGAACTTTGGTGAGGTCCGATTCTACGCCGTAAATCACCTGCTTGAAGTATTCCTCGGGAATGTCGTGTCTGTCCGCTACATCAGCCAGGGCTAGGAACATCGGATCTCTGGTGCGGCCGGTGTAGGCATCGTTCAAGTTGGCGTGGAGTTCTTCCAACAAATTGGTTTTCTGGTCCGGGGACTCGGCATTATCGACGGTATCGTCGCAATAGCGGCAGAAAGCGTAGGCCACGTAGATGGCGCGCCTGCGCTCCTGAGGCAAAGTCAAAAACGCATAGTAGAAGTTCTTGGCTTCCCGGCGAGTAATCTCACGGCTTTCCCGGTAGCCTAGCTCAACGTCTGTTGCAGCCATACATTCTCAGTTTCCGGCTCGTCTTCCAGAGGATATTCGCGAACCGGACGGCCGGAGTTTCTAGTCGCCAACGACCTGGACCATGACTTCCCGGTCTCTTGGGTGATCCAACTCGATGAAAAATACACTTTGGTAGCGGCCGAATTGCACAGAACCATCGATTATCGGCACGGTTTCGCTAGTGCCCAGGAGGAGGTGTTGCAAATGCGCATGGCCGTTGGGGGATTCGTCGGTATTCATGTTCACCGTGCGGATGGTGAAGTCGTTGTGTTGGTAGGCGCCGTCACGAGGTGAAAGTTGCTCCAAGAATCTTGTCATGTCTTCAAGCAACAGGGGTTCGTTCTCGTTGATCTTGACCGACGCAGTTGTATGTTTGGAAAAAATCACGGCAAAGCCGTTACTAACCTTAGATTTCGCCACACATTCACCAACCCATTCAGTGATGTCGATGAATTGTGGCGCACTCTCTGTCTTAATCTTGAGGCAGAAAGACTTAGCTTTCATGTTGGCTGGTTTCCCCCTGAGCGTATACCATCTGGGCCGCCGTTCCGGTAGGTTCGGTGATTCCGGTCGTACCGTCGGCATCCCAGTGGCGGTGGTTCGTTTGGGTCTTATATCTCCCCAAGGCCATCAGCGGCCAATAATTGCGATACATGTGATAGTTAATCATGAAACCACCGGGCATATCCAATCCCTGGTATCCCGGCTCACCGGGTTTAGGCATAGTCTTGGGCGGTTCTCCCGCTCCATAACCGGGGAAACCGGTGCCCGTGAAATAAGGTTCATCCCAGCATCCTCCCTCGTCCTGTGTCACCAAAAGGTATGTGACGCCCCGGAGAACCGGGTCGCTGGCCTCTCTCCCGGCAGCCAGCAGAGCAATCAGTGCCCACGAAGTCTGCGATGGAGTGCTGGGTCCAACGCCACGCAGTTCCGGGTCGACGTAGGAGCCGCAGCTTTCTCCCCAACCGCCGTCATCGTTCTGGTGGGCAACCAGCCATTCGACAGCCTGCGTAACATATGGCTGGGTCATGTCCTCATTGATGGCGGCCAAAGCAGGCAACACGGCGCCAACTCCATAGATATGATTGACGCCCCAACGACCGAACCAGGAGCCGTCTTCTTCTTGCCGGTCGAGTATGTACCGCCGGGCTTGGACCAGCGGAGGAAAGTCCCGTTGGTAACCAAGTTTACCCAACATTTCCAATATGTGCGCAGTAACGTCCACGCTGGTTGGGTCCAGCACCTCTCCGAAATCGGAGAAGGGGAGCATGCTAACGTAACTCCGGTTGTTGTCTTTGTCGAAAGCGCCCCAACCGCCATCCTTGCTTTGCAGAGCTAGTATCCAATTGACGCCCCGTTTGATGGCTTGTCGCCGCCTTGGGTCGTCCTCGGGGCCCAGTCGCGCCAGATTCAGAGCCATTATAACTTCCGAAGTGTCGTCGATGTCGGGGTACCGGTTATTGTCGAACTCGAAGGCCCAGCCTCCGGGCTCCACGTTTTTCGCTCGCACCTGCCAGTCGCCAGGCTCCAATATCTGCTGGTCCAAAAGCCATCGCGTGGACTGCTGAATCATTGGATCCGCTTCGCCCAGACCCGATTCGATCAAGCCCACTTGAGCGAGGCAAGTATCCCACACGGGAGAGATGCAACCCTGCACCGAGAAAGTGTCTTCGTCTTCTATGGCGTATCCGTCGATGCCCGCGAAGCCTTTCTCCATCACGGGATGGTCCGGAGGGAAGCCCATGTGGTGCAGGGCGATCAAGGAATAGACCCAAGGGGGCTGAATCCCGGCCCAAGAACCGTTGGGCTCTTGATGCCCTACAACCCAATCGACGATTTTTCGCTCGGCCCAACCGCGAAGGGGATGCACCGGTAGGAGTTGGTATAGACCTGCCAGTTGGTCCAAATGATACAGCAGTTTCGCCCATCCCCAACGTGACTGGGGTTTGGGCAAGGAGTAATTGGTTTCCTCACGCAGTTTTGGATAAAGCTCGTCCAAGTGAGCCCAATCGGGAATCGGGCAGTGAGGCTGGCGGCTCAAAATCACCAGCATGGGTACGATTGTTGGGCGAGCCCAGCCGGCGAAGTCGTAGACGCTGAACGGGAGAGACGGCGGTACGAGAATCAACTCGGGCGGCAGGTTGGGAAGGCCTTTCCAATCCCACTGACCGAAGAGAGCCAGCCAAATCTTGGTAAATATCCGGGCGTTAGGTATCCCACCCCTGGACAGGATAAATCCACGAGCTTTGGCCATATATTCCGCATCCCGCGAGTGGCCGCCCATTTTCAGGGCGAAATAGCACTCGATCGATGTACTCAGGTCTCCGGGTGCTTGATAATATTGGCCCCAGGAGCCGTCGTCGCCCTGTTTCTGGAGAATCTGGTTGCAAATCTTCCGCCACCGTTCGGCGTCTGGCCTGCCCAGAAAATGGGTCAACAGTAGATATTCCGCTTCCATGGTGGGGTTGGACTCCAGTTCTCCCCACCAATATCCGTCGGAATATTGGTTCTGACGGAAGAATTCCCGGCAGCGAGTAATGGCAATCTCCAGGTTCTCCACTGAAGGCGCATCGACTCTATTTCCTTGGTAAACCGTCACTTTGACCTTACTCCCGACCCAACATACCCGTAATCAGTGAACCACGTCACCGCTTTCTCCAATGCCACTTCAACAGAATTCTGGGGCAGCCCCAATTCGCGGATCGCCTTTTCACAATCCACGGACATCGGCGATCTCGCTATTTTTATGCCCTCGACCGGTATCCTCGGTTCCCGGCTTAGAATTCTACCTTCAACTGCCTCATCAAGATAGCCCGCCGCCAAGGCCATCCAATACGGGATGCGCCAGCGGGGCGCGCGGCGGCCGGTTATGGCCTGAAGCATGCGGAACATGTCTATCAGAGAAACGTTCTTATTCCCTAAAAGGTATCGTTGCCCCGGTATTCCGTGCTCTAACGCTAGAATATGGCCTTCCGCCACGTCTTCCACATCCACCAGATTCAGACCGGTGTCCAAGTAGGCGGGGATTCTTCCCCGCATAAAGTCCAAGATTATCCTGCCGGTGGGCGTAGGTTTAACATCCCAGGGTCCCACCGGCGCCGTTGGGTTGACCACCACCAAAGGTAGCCCCTCAGCGGCCATCTCAAAAGCCAACAACTCGGCCTGGTATTTGGAATTCTTGTAATGCCCTATCAAATGGCTCGGATCCAGCAAGGTTTCTTCAGTGCTGAGTTTTCCCGGCCAGAACCCCATGGTGGAAACGGTGCTGGTGAACACAATGCGAGAGGCTCCCGCCCGCTTCGCCGCCTGTAGGACCGTCTTTGTGCCATCCACGTTGGTCCTGTGGATGAGATCGGGAGTCCTAGACCAGAAGGCGTAGATCGCAGCGCAATGAAAAACCGCCTGACATCCCTCAACCGCCCGGCCCACCGATTCCCGGTCTAAGATATCTCCGGGAAATTGTTCGACGCCGATATCATCGATTGTTAATGTGTTCGCTCCCGGCCTAACCAGCGCTCTCACTTCATAACCGCGCTGGCAGAGCCTCCGGGCCAGGTTTCCCCCGATAAATCCCGTCGCCCCGGTGACCAGAACCTTCATCTATCTCACTGCTGAGCTTGAAACGGGCTGACCGCCTCGACTTATCGAGCCACTGCCAAAGCAGAGGCTTCACGTTCCCATTGCCGGATAAAAGACGTAGCGAATCGAGCAAGTGTTAGCCGGGCGATGCGAGCCTGAAATGCCAGGCCAACCAGAACCGGAACCTGCCACGGCACCGCCACGGCTCTGAGCACGTCTGCGGCGCGTCCTCGAGAGAGACCGGCCAAGTAACTTGGCAGGCTTTGTTCGGCGGTGTCCAGAACGGCTCTCGCCGATACGAAGGGCACTTGGGCTTCTTGGGCCGCCGCAGCCAGCCAGTAGTCTTCCATATCGACGATTCCAACTCGATGTTCTTCAGCCAGCGCCGTTTTGGCCGCCGGCGTGTAAACTATCCCATCGACCGTGAGGGAATCCACGTGATGAATCGGTAACCCAGCATTGGAGGCGGCAAGCATCCCGTTGTGCCGCATCGCCGCAGCCGGAGTCAGAAAATCTTCGCCCGGAGAGTCCAGATGATACCTACTGGATAGAATCAAATCGCCGGTTTTAAGCTCCTGATCTACCGCACCAGCAAAGCCCAACATCAGCAACTGTCTCGGCGGGCCTCCCGAACCGGCATTAAGTATCTCCCGTACGCCAGCTTGGCTTTGAGATTTTCCGATTCCCACTACTGCCATTCTCAAATCACTTCCGGAACGAACAGCGAAAATCTCCCGCCGTAAAACGGACAGTTCTCGCTCCATGCTGGCGATGATGGTTAGCAACGTGGCTCCACCAGCTATGCAGCGGTGATGCCGCCCTTGCGAGCGGCTCCTGACTTGATGAGAGTCGCCCAGTCCTTAGGCGTGGAGATGGCCTTGAAGATGGTGGCGGACTCGAAGCCGCAGTGCATCATGCAGTTTGCGCACCGGGGGTCGTTGCCGACACCGTATTTTTGCCACAGATCGGCCTCGTATAACTCATCGACGTCCTGAACGTGTTCGTCGGCCAAGGGGTAGCACGGTTTACGCCAACCGAGGACAGTATAGGTGGGGTTGGACCAGGCAGTGCACTGGTATTCCCTTTCCCCCTGCAAAAAATTCAGATACAACGGGTTGTTGTAGAACTTCATACCCTGGGTCTTAGTTGGGTCCAAAAGCTTCTTGAAGATGTTCCGGGACTCCTGCCTATTCAGAAACATGTCTTGAATGGGCGCGTCTTCAAAGTCGTAGCCCGGCGAAATCATCGACCCTTCCACGCCTATGTCTTTCACCAAACGGAACATCTCCCAGAGGTCTTCCACGTCGCTGTTTTTGAATATCGTGGTGTTGGTGCAGACCCGGTAGCCTTGGCTCAACGCCAACTCCATGACCTGCACCGCTTTTTTGAAAACACCTTTGCGGGCGACCGACTCGTCGTGCATCTCTTCCATACCGTCCATGTGGACAACCCAACACAGGTACTTGGAAGGGGGTATCTTGGTGAGCATCTTGTCCAACAGCAAGCCGTTGGTGCAACAATAGACGAAGTATTTATCTTCGATCAGCCGGTTGATTATCTCGTCGATCTTGGGATGAATAGTCGGTTCGCCACCGGCGATGGAAACGATGGGAGCGCCCGACTCCTTGACTGCGTTCAAAGCCACATCCACGGGCATCATCCGGTCAATCACCGGTTGATATTCCCGGATACGACCGCAACCAACACACGCCAAGTTACACATCTCCAAAGGTTCAAGCATGGTCACCAATGGGAATCTTTTCCGGCCGGTCAGCCGTTTCTTCAACAGGTACACTGCCAACCGCAAGGAAAGCTCGATCGGACGTTTCGCAGGCTTCATATTTGGCCTCAGTACTGGCGCCTTGCTAGAAAATCAACGAGACCTTCAGCCTCGGTCCTAGCCCAGGTGGGTAGGCTAACTAACGAGATGGCTTCCAACGCCTCCTCGGCGCTGGTTTCCGTCAGCGATTGGGACTCTTCCCGGGCGCCAACCTCTTCGAGGATGACCAGAACCCGGCTCACGTCATCGTCGTCGATCTCTTCCTGAGCATAGATGCGCAGCAAATCGTCCCGGTTCTGGCCAACCGCCTTCTCAAAAGCGTAAACGATGGGGAAGGATTTTTTCCGCCGCCGGATGTCGTTCCCGGCAGACTTGCCCGTAAGGGAAGAGTCTCCCCATATCCCCAGGTAGTCGTCTCTAATCTGGAATGCCCGGCCGACGCAGTTGCCAAAGCGTGAGAAGGCTTGGAACGCAGCGGGGTCGTCAGTAGCCAGCAGAGCACCGATCTCCATGCCGCTGCGGATCAATGCGCCGGTCTTAAAAGCAATCATCTGGAGGTAATCCGCCGAGGTTATGGTGGTGCTGGATTCGAACCCCAGGTCCAGGCACTGTCCTTGAATCATCTCCAGGTAACTATCGGTGAGGATACTCGATATTCTTAGTATCGTTTGTGGCAACACCCCATGCCTAGCGGTGTTTAAGAGGCAGACATCTCCAACGGATTGCATGGTGTCGCCCGCCACCAGAGCTTTGGGCACTCCCCAGATGGACCAAACCGTTGGTTGGTGACGGCGCTCGACGTCCTGGTCTTGGATATCGTCGTGAATCAACGAGAAGTTGTGTATCAGTTCCAGGGCCGCAGCCGCTGGCAGAGCTCTTTCCGGGTCTTCCTCAAGGGCTTCGCAGGCGAAGAGACACAAGGTTGGCCGCATGGCCTTGCCTTGGGAGATTGCGGACTGGGCAGTCACACCGTGCTGATCGGACCATCCAAGGTGGTATCTGATCAAGGTATAAGGATCGGTGCCTTCAGGAGACTGAACGGACCGGGAAAGCTCCTGCTCGACGCGGATTTTGTACCGGTCGAACATCGCAGGCAAGTCTGGACCAGAGTCCATTGGGACGATCGGTTGGCCGGTGTTATTGCCGCTCATGTCGCTCGTCCGTCTGAAGAGTAGCCCAATAAGATTAGCGCCGAAGCTATTTGGATACACAGTATGAGGCTGGCAGAAATCCTAGCAGGGGCTATTCAGGGGTGTCAAGGATAACGGCCAGCGATAAGCCAATGACGGAACAGACTACTAGATCTTGCGGCCTAGTTCGACCGGTTCCGAGCAGCG
>Ga0066367_1000075_pt1 | contig 15514 bp, 15 predicted proteins | sample Knorr_S7_td_AAIW_FD_77335 | JGI IMG/M metagenome (GOLD analysis project Ga0066367, IMG submission 77335) | Marine microbial communities from Southern Atlantic Ocean transect - Knorr_S7_td_AAIW_ad_750m_LV_A | ecosystem: Environmental > Aquatic > Marine > Oceanic | place: Atlantic Ocean...
AGGTAGTATCGGCGTTACTTTACCTTGAGTCGAGGTCAAGATTGAAAACTACGAAACTGGTGAAGAATGTAAACTCGGAGAGATCGGCAAGATTATAGTCAAAGGCGATGGTGTGATGCAGGGTTATCTAAATGATTTGGAAGAAACTCACTTGCGTATCAGTTCCGGCTGGTACGACACTGGAGACTTGGGCACTCTCGATGAGGATGGGTATCTCTGGCACAAGGGTCGTTTGAAACGGTTTGTGAAGATCGGGGGTGAGATGATCTCTCTGGTCATGGTAGAAGAAGCCCTGAACGCGGCGACATCTGAAGAGATTGAGTGCTGCGCTATTGAATTACCCGACGCCAAACGTGGTTCGCGCATTGTTGCCGCCACTACACAATCTGTAGACGCTAAAGATATAAACAAACGGCTGTCGGACGAACTACCGAATATAGCCCTCCCAAAGAAATACATTACTATCCCAGAATTCCCGCTCATGGGTAGTGGCAAAACCGATTTCCGCACATTGACTGATATGGTAAGGGACTTAGAGGAAAAGGTTTGAATTCCTGCTTACAAATAGTAAGCAATATTTAAGCTAAGTTAGCTAGCGTTGATTAAGTATAGAGATGGCAGGCAACCTGACGGTTCACATCCTTAAGAACAATTAACTCGGGGGTGACTTTGTGGCAGTGATCCATCGCTTTCGGACAGCGGCTGGAGAAACGACACCCTGGAGACACATTCACAGGTGAAGGTATTTCTCCCTGTATAGTCGTAGATGGACGATTCCTCTCCAGTTTAGGATCCGCCTCCGGGTTAGAGCCGATAAGCACCTCTGTATAGGGGTGTTTAGGGCTGAAGTATACTTCGTCGGCTTTACCTACTTCCATTAGCGATCCAAGATACATTACCGCCATGCGATCACTAACGTAACGTACCATGGATAGGTCGTGAGCGATAAACAAGAGAGTTAGCCCCATTCTTTCCTTTAACTCTCCGAGCAGGTTTATCACCTGTGCTTGAACCGACACGTCCAAGGCGGAAATGGGCTCATCGCAAACCACGAACTCCGGTTCCAATATGAGCGCGCGAGCAATGCCGATGCGCTGACGTTGTCCGCCAGAAAACTCGTGAGGATAGCGAGACATGTGATCTGCTTTTAACCCTACCTGCTCGAGCCATTCTGCTACTTTTTCCTTCAGCGAGCCCGCACTTAAATTTGTGTGCAGTTTCAACCCTTCACTAATTATCTCCCCTATCGTCATCCTTGGATTTAAGGAGGAGTAAGGATCCTGGAAGATCATTTGCATTTTAGTCGCAAGCCGCTGGAAATCAGCCGGATGATATTTTTGAGGCAGGATTTCACCCCTGAACGTAACGACACCTGACGATTTCGCATGCAATCCCACCAGCGTCTTACCAAATGTTGTCTTGCCAGAACCACTCTCTCCAACCAAGCCAACTATCTCTCTCTCGCCAACTGATAAACTGACATTTTCCACGGCATGAACTCGCTGATTACGACTAAGATCGAAATAGCGGGTTAGGTCAACAGCTTCAACTAGTTCAGTCATCAATCATGGTCCCTGAAATACAAATCTTCAGGCCGGCAGGTAGAGTCTTCATGATGCAGCCAGCAACAACTAGAATGACGCTCTCCCACAATAAAACTATCAGGATGCCCCTTTTCACAAATTTGCATGGCATATGGGCAGCGGGCACAGTAGCCACAACCTCTTGGGGCAGAAAACAGATCCGGCGGACTACCTTCAATCGGTTTCAACTCGTGTTGCTTACTCGGATCGTTGGTGGGCATCGCTTCCTTCAACCCCAAGGTATAGGGATGGGCGGACTTATAGAAAATGTCGTCTACTGTCCCATGCTCTACGATTTTGCCTGCATACATTACAGCGACCTCATCAGCCATGCGTGCCACTACTCCTAAATCATGTGTGATGAGAATAATTGCCATGCCAGTTTCCCGTTGCATATCATGCATCAGATCAAGAATTTGGGCCTGAATCGTGACATCAAGAGCTGTAGTAGGTTCATCCGCAATAAGGATCGAAGGCCGGCAAGAAATGGCCATAGCGATCATAGCCCGTTGTAACATCCCCCCTGAAAACTCGAAAGGATATTGCTTGGCACGCTTTTCTGCCTCGGGGATTTTGCTCAGTTCTAAAAGCCGGATGGCCTCATCGAATGCCCGTCGATAGCTGTACCCTTTATGCACCTGCAATGGTTCGGCGATCTGGTCACCGATAGTCATTGTAGGGTTAAGTGAAGTCATGGGATCCTGGAAGATCATACCTACCTCGGCCCCACGTATCTGCTTACCGTCGATCATATTGCGTCCTAGGACTTCCCTGCCGCGCAATCGAGCAGTCCCGGATGTAATGCGTCCTGGCGGCATGGGGATCAGTCCCATCATGCTTTGCACTGTAACTGATTTACCACAACCTGATTCACCCACAATGGCCAATGTTTTCCCCTGCTCAACTTTGAAGCCAACACCACGGACTGCTTTGACTACACCCCCATACGTGTCAAACTCAACCGTCAGATCTTTCACTTCCAAAAGAGCCGGTGATGTCTCGATAGCTATTGCGGCGTCACTCATTCTGTATTCCTCATCTTTGCATCCAGAGCATCTCTCAAGCCATCGCCAAGCAGGTTTAGTGCCAGTACAGTGATGCTAATAAACAATGAAGGGAAAATAAGTTCATGGGGCGTAGTTAACATCGTTTTGATGCCCTCATTGGACATCGAGCCCCAAGATGGAGTGGGAGGCGCCACACCCATCCCAATAAATGAAAGAAATGCTTCGATAAATATCGCATTGGGAATAGCAAATGTGATGGTAACCAATACCACTCCCAATGTGTTCGGAATCATATGTCGGAGAATTAAATAGTTAGTCTTAGCACCCAAGAGCTGGGAGGCACTAATATACCCTTGCTCCCTAATTTGAAGTATCTGACCGCGAACCAATCGTGCCGTAGCCGGCCACATCAATACCACCAAAGCAACCAACATAGGAAACACACCGCTTTCCCCAGGACCAACACCAAAAGCGATCTTGAACAAGATCATGAAAAGCAGGAATGGTAGCGCCACCACGAAGTCGGCAAACCGCATCATAAGTTGATCAGTTCTGCCTCCAATAAAGCCAGCCATACTCCCAAATACCACTCCGAACAAAATAAATAGAAAAGGCGCACCAACGCCAATAAACAGGGAAACTCTAGCTCCGGCCATCAAGCGCGCTAACATGTCGCGCCCAAGATAATCTGTGCCCAAGGGGTGCCAAGCCAGGTTTATCTGATCCCCCACTTTGACATCCGCGGACTCTTCCACCAATCCGCGCTCTAAGGCTTCACGCAGCGTAGTGACTCGCAGCACCTCTACTTCTATCATCTGGTAACCTTGGAGTAGTTCTCCTCGAACTCCAAGAGGCACAACAGAGTAATAGTAACGACCAGGCCTTAGGTCGAGCCGATCCTCAAAGAATAGAGTGTCATTATCAAAAAATTCCGCCAGTGGAATGCCGTAGGCAAGTTCAGGTCCAACCGGAAAAATATTACGGTAAACCCGATGCCCATTAGCACCTGGCAAGGCGTTCCATTGCAGACGAACGGCCTGAGTGGTTGCGGGTTCGCCTAGGCGCAAACCCTCGTCGATGACAAATCGATCACCGGCCCAAGGTTGATAATCGTCAACTATTAATGCTGCTCGACTGGTTCCCGGTGGCTTACTGACCTGATCGAGATCCTGGAGTGCTGGATCGAAGCACCATATTCCTGTGCAGATTGTAGGCCCGAATAAGGTGAAGAAGGCCAGAGCCATAACTATATAAAGAGATGCCAGAGCTCGTTTGTTTGCCTTTAGCCGAATCCACGCATCCTGCCAGTAAGACAGGGACGGTCTGGAAATCGCTTGAACTTCCCGATACCCACGAAGTGGGGTAAAATCGATGGAAGAAATATCAGTCATTTTTCCAATTTTACTCGTGGATCAATGAAGCCATAGAGTAGGTCTACGAGTATCACCATAAAGACAAGAAATGCCCCGTAGAATACGGTAGTGCCCATGATCACGGTGTAATCCAGTTGTTGCACCGCCTGTACAAAGTAGCGCCCCAGCCCGGGGATGGCAAACACCAGCTCGACGACAAAGCCGCCGGTAGTGATAGCGGCAATGGAAGGCCCCAAAACAGTGATAACGGGAAGGATGGCGTTACGAAGCTGATGTTTGGTGAATATTCGTGCCGGCGGTACACCCTTGGCCTTGGCCGTCCTGACGAAGTCGGAATTGACAACCTCCAACATAGACGATCGCATCAGCCGCGTGAGGTAGGCCATCGTTCCCAATCCCAATACCAAGGCTGGCACCAACATATGTAAGATAGTACCCCATCCTGCTACCGGCAAAATTGTCGCACCGACGGCACTATTGAGAGTTACCAAGGTCAACTGGCTAAGGGCAGCTATCACAAAGCTGGGTACCGAAATACCCAGTATCACCAATAACATTATGATGTAGTCAGGTAACCGATTACGATAGATCGCGGTTAAGGCACCGAATAAGATTCCACCGGCGGCTGCGAATACAACAGCCAGGACTCCTAGAATTGCGGATATTGGAAAATGTTCGCGGATGATGTCATTGACCTCGCGATTTTCCTGGGTAAAAGAAATGCCGAAATCACCTTGCACCAGATTGCCCAAATAAATCAAATATTGAGTGCCAATGGGTTGGTCGAGGCCGTACTTGGCTTCCAGATTTATACGAATAGCTTCACTAACGGCGCGATCATTTAAAAGCGGGTCGCCCGGCACATTGTGCATGGCGAAAAATGTGGCAGTGGCGATGAACCAGACGGTCACAATACCTTGGAGCAATCGCTTTAATACATAAATCCACATAGAGAATTAGATGGTTGCCACTGTGCTTGGATTATTTTGGTTCTAATCTTCAGTTGTGTCGATGAAGGCGTAGCTGTAATCGACATCAGGGCCAACAGAACGACGCTTGAATCCCTTTAACCGGGGATCTACAACGAAAGATATACCACGCTCATACATGGGAATTATCACTACATCTTCGTGGATGAGTTGCTGAATATCGCCGAAGGCATCCATACGCTTCTCAGGGTCAAGCTCTGACCGTCCAATACTGACTAGGCGGTCCATCTCCTCACTTCGATAATGACCGCGGTTATTTAGATTCCAAGAAGCGAACAGATCACCAAACGTGAGCGCATCAAAATAATCTGGTCCCCAACCAGCCATAACGATATCGAACTCGCCAGAAGTCATCTTGGCGAGACGCTGTTTAAAAATCTGAGCATCAATACGCAACTCTAGTCCGAGATTCTGTTTATAGAGCTCCTGGTAATACTCACCTGCGAGTAAAGAAAGGGGAGAATCCCCGCTTAACAATATAATTGGTGGAAACTCTTCCAGCCCTAGTTCTTGACGCGCCAGCTCTAGATGCTCACGGGCTCTTTCTACATCTATTTTATGTTCTGGTGCTGGATATTCTTTTCGAAACGCCTCCTTGATACCCTGTATCCATACCGGAAAAAGGCTCTGCGCAGGCAAATAGCTCGCCTCCTTCAATACCTTGTAGACCAGCTCCGAAGGATCCTGGGCCAATTGCAACGCTCTTCGGAAGTTCCAATTGCCAGTTATGCGGTTTTCTCGATGATTAAATTCAAGGAAGAATAACGAGCCATCCATGAAACGGTCGATCTGCCAGCGTTGTTCCATCGCCGTGGGTAACATAGGTGCAATCAAGCTGGTTTCGACAATCTGTCCGTCCTTGAAGAGATTCAGTTTTGCATTCACGTCATGGGTTATATATGCAGTTACAATTTCATCTAGAAATCCTTTCTGGTCATTCCAATAGTACGGATTCTTTTTCCATAACATAGAAGAACCATGTATCCATTCTGTTACTACATAGGGTCCGTTAGAAAGCAACATGTCCGCATCGGCGCCATAGCGACCATTCGTGCTCTCAAAAAAATCTTCACGTAGGGGGTAGTACGTATTGAATGCAACCAACTTATCAAAATAAGGGGTCGACCTTTCGAACTCGACTTCTAGCACACGATCAGACAATGCACGAACACCTATCATCTCTTTGGGCAAGTCGCCACGATTCACTAATTCAGCATTTTTTATCGGGTAAAGAATAAAGGAATATTCGGAGGCGGTTGCAGGATCCAGTACACGTCTCCAGGCAAACTCGAAGTCATATGCTGTAACTGGTTGCCCATCGCTCCACTTGGCGTCTTCCCGAATCCAGAAAGTTGCTCCGTCATCTCTTATCTCCCAACGTTCAGCGACGCCAGGAGTAAGTTGGTCATTGTCATCATAGGCAATGAGACCTTCCATTGCATGAGCGAGCACAATAAAACTCACAGCATCAGTGCTACGTGTGGAATCTAGTTGTGGCGGCTCTTCCGTTAATACGATAGTAATGCTGTTGCGTTCTATATTGATAGCACCGCCACTTACACTGCCCCCTGAACTCCCCGCGGCAACCGACAGCACATAGATAAGAACCGACAGTCCGAACAGGGCATAGAGAGCGTAAAGGCCGAGTTGTTTTCCTGCAGAGGTAGCAAAATTGCTGTCAGTATCCATGGTGGTGCCGGCTTCTGTACTGCTAGCGTCTTGCATAACGTCCTCCTTTAGTCGGGCTGAGAATACCCTAGCGCCAAAGGCGCGACAAGTAAGGAAACTGCCTATCTCACCCCGATAAGTAAGCTGCAAAACCCTGATAAAATGGAATTAAGCTAGTTCACAGACAGAATCAATCCCTCAGATCCAATAAGAACGTGACTAATAAGCTAAGCGAACATAGTCGTTGCAGCAATGTACAGCGAGGCAATCAGCATGAACACCGTGGGCAGGAAGGTAAGGATAAATCCTATAGCGCGAGACTCAGGATTGGCAACATAGCCGCGCAGATAGAGAAATCTGCCTAAGAGATACACAACGCCGGCGCCTGCGGCAATTACCGGATTTCCGACATAAGCATACAAAAAGATAGCAGGCAGAAAAACTACCAATTGCTCTAGCGTATTCTGGTGAACCCGCCAATATCGTTCAAAAATAGGATCACCACTGCAGGCAGGTGCAGGTACGTTATATTTTCCTCTTGCTCGCCCGACCAGCATTCCAAATACGATGTACTGTACCAACGCGAGAATTACTACAACAATTACAAAACCCATAATTTTCCCCTGTTAATTACCCAAATTTAGATTCGAATGGTTACTATCGTTCTTTCACCGCCGAAGATTCTATTATTTGTTAAAGGTATGTAGTAGTAGTTTTTTGCAATGCCACTTCGCGTATAATCTTGAGTTCGTCTGCCCAACACCCAATTAATCGGGTCACCTTAGTTAGTAAGCGGATAAAGCGATGGCCAATAAGAAAACCGACAGTTTTAATTTCGAACAAGCTCTGGAAAACCTCGAAGAGTTGGTAACAGCAATGGAAGAGGGAGAGCTCAGTCTGGAGGAATCATTGCAAGCATTTGAAAAGGGCATAAAACTCACACGCGAATGCCAATCTGCGCTTAAAAAAGCTGAGCAAAAAGTTCAGGTTCTCATTAATGAGGACGGTGATACAAAAGAATTTGAATTTAAAGAAGATAACGACTAGCCCCCACCAGTGATTTCGCCTACCTCTCATCTTCTGGAGGATTTTATGCTCCAGTGCCAACAAAAAGTGAATAAGTCGTTGAATATTCACCTTAATCAAGATATGCCTAGCCAAATACTGCGTGATGCCATGGCTTACGCCTGCATAGGCAACGGCAAGCGAATCCGTCCTGCCCTGGTTTACGGAAGTACTCTGGCTGTCGGCGGAGAACTCGATCTGGCAGATAATGCGGCCTGTGCTGTGGAGCTAATTCACAGTTATTCCCTAGTACACGATGACTTACCCGTTATGGATGACGACGACCTAAGGAGGGGTAAACCGAGCCTGCATAAAGCATTCGATGAAGCAACTGCGATTCTAGTTGGCGATGCTTTGCAGTCACAATCTTTTCAATTACTCGCTGAGCCCCTAGCAGCGCTTAATGAGGGAATCCAGCTGCGAATGATTCAGATTCTCGCAGAAGCAGCTGGCGCCAATGGCATGGTGGGTGGTCAAGCCCTGGACTTTCAGGTTACAGGCCAAACCCTAGATTTAGCCAAATTGGAAACCATGCACAAGTCGAAAACTGGAGCCATAATCAGGGCCTGTGTAAAACTCGGGGCGTTGTGCAAATCCTCGGTAAGTGCCGAACAACTATCAGCATTGGATAAATACGGCGAATGCATAGGCTTGGCCTTCCAGGTGCAAGACGACATCCTAGATGTAACAGCCAAAACAAAGACACTAGGCAAACCCCAAGGATCCGATGAGCAACTTAAGAAGCCCACTTACGTTTCCTTACTCGGTTTGAACGGAGCCCACATCAGGGCAAACGACCTTAAAGACCAAGCCCTAGAGTCTTTAACAAAATTTCCCGAAAACGCTAACCTGTTACGGAAATTAGCTACATATATCGTCGATAGGGAGCACTGAACACGCTTTACTGAATTTTAAGCAAAGGAAAACCTTGAAAACTGGCATCTGGAGAGTTGAAATAAGGAAATGCTAGAAGAAATACCTATCACACGACCTGATACACCCCTACTGGATCAGATAAACAACCCAACTGATCTCAGGTCTATGGAAATTAGCCAACTTGCGCAGCTGGCAGATGAATTGAGGCTTTTCCTCTTGTATTCGGTGGGTCAGACCGGCGGCCATTTTGGCGCAGGTCTAGGTGTAGTTGAACTTACCATTGCCTTGCATTACGTTTTCGACACTCCTAGAGATCGATTAGTATGGGATGTGGGACACCAGGCCTATCCCCATAAGATATTGACCGGTCGCCGAGATCAGATGCTTACAATTCGGCAATCAAATGGACTGACCCCCTTCCCGAGCAGGGAAGAAAGTGACTACGACACCTTTGGCGTGGGACATTCGAGCACCTCAATAAGTGCTGCTTTGGGTATGATGGTGGCAGATCGCTTGCTCAAAGAACAACACCACAATATTGCCGTCATCGGTGACGGAGCCATGACTGCCGGTATGGCATTCGAAGCCCTTAACCACGCCGGTCATCTCGATGAGAATATCCTGGTGATATTAAACGATAACAACATGTCCATCTCGAATAACGTTGGCGGTCTTTCCAGCTATTTCGCGCGCATGTGGGCGAGCAAACCTTATAATTTTATTCGCACTGGATCAAAACGAATGCTTTCCAAGATTCCTCCCGCTCTTAAGGCTGTTCACCGGGCGGAAGAATACATGAAGGGGATGGTTTCGCCTGGCACTCTTTTTGAAGAAATTGGCTTTAATTACATTGGTTTGGTCGACGGGCACAACACAGCAAGCTTAGTTGAAATTCTTAGCAATATAAAATCGCTACGAGGTCCGCAACTGCTGCATCTTGTAACTCAGAAGGGCAAAGGTTATTCCAAATCCGAGAACGATCCCTTCGGTATGCATGCCATGAGCAAGATCCACCCAAAGGTGAACAAAGAAAAACCAGAACCCAGCCCGGCCGTTTCTCTCGAACAAGCAGACGATAACGAGGTAGTGGATAAATTATCGGTTGATTCCCTAAACTATTCTCAAGTTTTCGGTAATTGGCTGTGCGATGTAGCACAACAGGATGACAAGATTGTTGGTATCACTCCTGCCATGGGTGAGGGATCGGGCATGAAAGATTTTGCCAGGCAATTTCCTAGCCGATTTCACGACGTCGCCATTGCTGAACAACATGCTGTAACCTTCGCGGCTGGAATGGCCTGCAATGGTATAAAACCAGTAGTGGCAATCTATTCGACTTTTCTGCAACGTGCCTACGACCAGCTCATTCACGATGTCGCGTTACAGAAGCTGAACGTGTTATTCGCCATCGATCGGGCAGGGCTCGTGGGTGAAGACGGACCGACCCACGCCGGCAGTTTCGACCTTAGTTACCTGCGTTGCATCCCCCACATGATAATTATGACACCTAGCAACGAAGCTGAGACCTACAGGCTATTGTCAACCGCCTACCATCATATAGGCCCAGCAGCCGTGCGTTATCCGCGTGGCAAAGGGCCCGGCGTTACTATAGAACGCAACCTTCGACCAGAGCCTATTGGCAAAGCTGTAACGCGACGGGAAGGTACTTCCGTAGTAATTCTTGCCTTCGGCAGCATGGTCGGACCAGCCCTAGAGGTGGGAGACAAAATTAATGCCACAGTGATCGACATGCGATTTGTCAAACCACTTGATGAAGAGTTAATTGGCGATATGGCAACGAGGCACCAACTTGTAGTCACTCTGGAAGAGAATGTAGTTTTAGGTGGCGCCGGTTCTGCAGTTAACGAATTCCTGTTGCGGTCGAACTATCAAATACCTATTCTGAACCTTGGTTTGCCCGATACTTTTATAGAACACGGTAAAGTTCCAGAGATGCTGGCGCGTGTTAGCCTTGAAAGCGACAGTGTTGCACGAGCAATCGAGAAAAAGCTAAAGGATTGCAAGATTCAATCGGAAGCAGTTTAACGCTTATCGCTCCGATTATTGGTTATCCAGTCACTTTGCAATTCCCGTTTGACGACCCAACATCCAATGGATAGACTGCGCGCATTCCTAACAGGAATCGCTCGAATTCGATAACAGATCTATCTAGTGAGGTCTGGCTAACTGGGAAACCGGCGAAAATCCGGTACTGCCCCCGCAACGGTGATCCGTCATTTTGGCTCATACAAAAACTGACGGTAAGTCCGATACCAGCTTGATCGACACTTCGAAACTTGATGAAGCGGAGGGCTGCATCAGTGGTTGAGTACCAGACAGGGCACTCTTCTAACTGATCTTCCCCTGATGAATATTAGTGGCCGCTTGCCATGTCAGCGCTCACACTTATTGGAAGATGAATCTTTCATTTCAAAAATATATGGCGACCTTAACAGTGCTTGTGGGCTGCAGAAATCCCATGCTCCTGATCGGGTTCCTTTCTCGGAATAAGATTAAACATCTGATTCCCTTATTGGGAGTAGCTAGTGACAAAGAATAAAGATCGTAACAGACGGCACAAACTCGCCATGCAGAGGAAAAAGGCCCATATCGATAGCCGCATTGCGGAGGCCAATATCGACAAGGGTTTATTAGTTGTGTTAACAGGAAATGGCAAAGGCAAGAGCTCCTCAGCATTCGGAATGTTGGCTCGCAGTGTCGGTCACGGAATGCTCTGTAGCGTCGTTCAGTTTATAAAGGGCCAGTGGGAATGCGGCGAACAGCTAATGTTTGAAGAAAATCCGTTAGTTGAGTTTCATGTAATGAATACCGGCTTCACCTGGGAAACTCAGGACCGAGAACTAGACATTGCAGCTGCGCAGTCTACATGGGCAAAAGCCACCGCTCTATTGAATGATCCCAGGGTTAATGTGCTTATCCTTGATGAACTGACTTATATGATTACGTACGGCTATCTTGATAAAGAGATGGTATTGGGCGCTCTTGCAAATCGCTCATCCGGTCAACACGTAATCGTAACCGGACGCAATGCCTCTAAGGAACTCCTCGAAATAGCCGACACCGTGAGCGAAATAAATGATACTAAGCATGCTTTCAATTCTGGTATAAGGGCTCAAAAGGGCATCGACTACTAATGAGGATTTTTCTTCAACTCCTCACTGCCATTGTTCTGTCAGCTTTGACCGTTCAAGCTTATTCGGTAGTGGAAGTTTACGATGATGAAGGAACACAAATCACCTTAGCGATTCCAGCTCAACGTATCGTCAGCTTAGCACCCTCGCTCACGGAACTCATTTATTCGGCAGGTGCCGGCGAAAACCTAGTCGGAGTAGTGGAGCATAGTGATTTTCCGGCCGCGGCAAAGGCGCTACCAATAGTCGGACGTTTCGACCTACTCGATATCGAGCGTATCCTAGAGCTAGATCCCGATCTAGTTGTAGCCTGGCAGACGGGTAATCCTCGCTCCTCAGTACACCAACTAAGGCAGCTTGGATTGACAGTGTATGTTGCAGAACCAAAGAGCCTAGCTGCTATTCCTTCCCATATTGAACGATTGGCTGTGCTGGCCGGTAAGGAACTGAATGATCTTAAAGTGATTTACGACTTTCGGCAAAAACTCGAAACTCTCGACAGCAAGTATCGGCACCAGAGCCCTGTGACCATCTTCTATCAAGTGTGGGACAGGCCTCTAATAACTGCTGGCGGAAACGAACTTATTAACGACATCATAAGGCTATGTGGAGGTCGCAACGTATTTGCAAATATCAGAAGAGTCGCGCCAAAAGTTAGTCGTGAAGCTGTCTTGAAAAGAAACCCCGAGGTAATTATTGCCAGTGGCATGGATATTGAACGGCCCGAATGGCTCGATGACTGGCTTCGCTGGCCCAGCCTTAAAGCTGTGGCAAACAAAAACCTATTCTTCGTACCCCCTGATCTCTTACAAAGGCACACTCCACGGGCACTGCTCGGGGCTGCACAGATATGCGACCAGCTAGACCAAGCGCGTAACTCCCACTAATCTACACGTCTTTACTGGTTTTCTCCTGCTAGATACTCTCCCGCGTTGTGAAATATGAGACTGGCGTTTACGCTGCCATCGATAACCTCAAGAAGAACTCGACTTAAGCAGGCAAAAGGAATATGCAACGGGAAGCTTCGATTTAACGGCATGCCCAGTACGGAAGGCAAGATAACTCTTAGCACACCTCCGTGGGTAACGATTAATAGGTGACTGCCATCGGGTTTAGTGGCAATTTTTTCCCATGCGGCCAGCACACGTTCCTTGAAGGAAAGATAATCTTCTCCGTTAGGAGGCGCTAATGCCGACAGGTCATTTTTAAAAGCCTTGAACTGTTCTGCTGCAACCTTACGCCACTCACTAACCAACATTCCGTCCCAGTCTCCATAATCAATTTCCTGCCACTGATTATCAATAGTCGTTAGACAGTTCATTCTTGCTGCGGTCTTTTCAGCGAAATGGCAGCACCGTTGTAGTGGAGATGAAATTATCTCAGTCCAGTTAGGAGTTTTTCGTGAAGGTCCATTTGATTCGCTGAGTGATACAGCTCTGCGCATTTGGTCCCAACCAGTTTCAGTGAGAACTGGATCGACTCTGCCACGAAGTATATCTCCACCTTCCGGCTCACCGTGACGCATGAAATCAATGACTATTTTTTTGCAGGTATCTGGCACAGAACTACTTCATGTGTCCCAGTTTATTTACTTTTACGGAAAGGTAACTTTCGTTATGGGGATTAGCCTCGGTATGGTGCGGAATGATCTCGGTTACTTTAATGCCCATGTCTTTGAGAGCTTCTACTTTTCGTGGATTGTTGGTCATCAGTCTTAATGCGTTGATCTCCAAATGATCGAGTATCGGTTTACAAACCTGATATTCGCGACTGTCTGGTTCAAACCCTAGCTGCACGTTGGCTTCTACCGTATCAGCTCCAGAGTCCTGTAGGGCATAGGCTTTTAGCTTGTTGAGCAATCCAATACCCCTTCCTTCCTGACGCAAATACAGGATCAGACCTCGGCCTTTTTCTGCAACATTTTGCATAGCGGCCTGTAGTTGGGGGCCACAATCACAACGCAGACTGAATAGACAGTCTCCCGTCAGGCATTCCGAGTGTATCCGGCACAGGAGCGGTTCCTCGCCAGCTACTTCCCCCATAGTAATGGCAACATGCTCTTTGCCAGTACCTTTTTCCTCGAAGCCGTGAATCGTAAATTGTCCCCAACGTGTGGGGAGCGTCGCCGATGCTACATACTTTACAGTCAAAAAAAGTTCCTCAATTAAGATCCAGGCCAATCAGTTTACGATCACAGAAATAGCCTGGATAGTCACGGCGGTCATTATACCTGCTAAAACATCATCTAGCATGATTCCTAGCCCGCCTTTAACATGTCTATCTACCCATTTAATTTTCCAGGGCTTAAGGAAATCGAAAGTACGAAATTTGATGCTTATAGAAAATGTTCATAAGCGTGATCATTGGTCTGGAGCAAAGTTCCCTTTTTATCACGACATTCAATCGAATTTCCGGCAACAATTTCACCAATACAAGTCACGCGAACCTCTGTTCCAGCAGCTAGACGCTCAAAGGCCTCAACATGAATATCTGGCACTGTAAGACAAAGTTCATAGTCATCACCACCAAACAAGGCTGCGCGCAATCGATTATCAGCTGTTGCACAACACGTCGCCGATTCGGAATAAGGAATGAGGTGGGTTTGCAGCTTGGCGCCTACTTTACTTGCCTCAGTAATATGCCCCAAATCCCCTAGGAGGCCATCGGAGATGTCGATACCACTGCTGACCAACTGGCAAGACTGGCTGGCTATAGCCACACGCGGTACCGGATAGTAATAAGCGGCTCTGAAATAAGCTTTACAGGTTTTTGTAAGGTTTTCTTCCATAAGCCCGAGAGATTTTTCCAAATGAGACTTCGCGCCAATGGCGGCAAGTGCTATCGCCCCATCTCCCAGATATCCTGTTACATAGATTCGATCACCGGCCTGGGCCCCGTCCCTGTATATAATAGATCCAGGTTCATTCAAACCATGAACCTGAATAACCACACTTAACGGTCCTTCCGTTACATCACCCCCCACCAGGGGACAATTAAACTGCTGGGCAAGGCTTAACAGCCCGTCGCTGAACCTTTGCAGCCAACTTGTGTTTTTCTCAGGCATGACCAGTCCCAGGGTGAAACAAAAAGGTTCTGCTCCCATGGCCGCCATGTCGCTGAGGTTCACTGCTAAAGCGCGATTAGCAATATCCTCCGGATTCGCTGAATTTGGAAAGTGGACGCCAGCTACAAGAGCATCCATGGATATGCATAACAGGCGCTGCTCAGGAATTTCGAGCACCGCTGCATCGTCACCAATTCCCAGCTCGACACCCTTTTTGGGGAAGCTTAGGTCTGATTCCTCGAAATAGCGTTGGATTATCTCAAACTCTGCCTGGCTCATTTGAAAAACCCAATTCCTACACTTTGAAATGGTCGCGCTAAAAACTATATGAACTACTTTAAGAGTTCAGCTGGCCTCAGTGTGGGGGCCAATTTGTCCAGAACACCGTTTATGTATTTGTGACTGTCTGTAGCTCCAAAAACCTTCGCTAGTTCCACACATTCGTTAATTACAACACGATAAGGCACATCAATTCGGTTTGTCAGCTCGAAGGCACCCAGATAAAGGAGCGATTTTTCTATCGGGTCAAGCGCAGCTAGGTCACGATCTAACAGTGGCGCCAAGAATTCATCTAGTTTTTGCGTGGAATTTGGAATTTCTAAGAAAACTTCCTCGAAGTAATCCCAGTCTACTTTACCCGGGGTTTCTTCTCGAAATTGCTTTGCAATCGCTTTCGGATCCAAATCTGCCATTAACCATTGATAAAGGGCCTGCAGCACCAGGCGACGGGCTTTACG
>Ga0066367_1000078_pt1 | contig 15441 bp, 11 predicted proteins | sample Knorr_S7_td_AAIW_FD_77335 | JGI IMG/M metagenome (GOLD analysis project Ga0066367, IMG submission 77335) | Marine microbial communities from Southern Atlantic Ocean transect - Knorr_S7_td_AAIW_ad_750m_LV_A | ecosystem: Environmental > Aquatic > Marine > Oceanic | place: Atlantic Ocean...
TATCTTGAACTCGGAGGGCGAAGTTCACCGCTTCCAGGTTGGCGTCAGACGTGCCGCCCCCAGCCGCCGCCACTGCGTCCTCCAAGCGGTCTCCGGGGTTCAGCACGTAGACTCCCGGCTTTTGGACCTCGCCGCTGACGTACACCCGGAGTTCAGGCTTCCCTGGAGATTCCTTGGATGAACCAACTCCGGGTGAGGCCGTCTTGCCGTCGGTTCCGCCGGGAGTGGGCAGGATAATCTGCACCGGCTGATCCCCGCCGCCCCGGACGAACAACGCGACGGCAGGAATCACGATGATTACTACCAAGACCGCCAAGACGGCGATAGCAAGTTTTCTGGCTTTTGGTTCAGGCATGTCGGTTCCCGAGCGTCATGTGTAAAGAGATGACCGTTGTCTTGTATTAGACGCACGTATCCGATTATAATTTAGCCCAGTTTTTGGTGAAAGGGGTCACAGTTGAGCACAGGTCAGTCTTCCACCAGCGGCGAGCTTCTAGCATTCTTCCGGGGTGAGTACATACCCCTCAGCGATGCGCGGGTCAGTGTGATGACTCATGCCCTGCACTACGGCACCGGCGTGTTTGAGGGTATCAGAGGCAACTGGAACGAAGAAAAAGGCCTTGTGCACATCTTTCGGCTGCGGGAGCACTACGAGCGCCTTCTCCAGGGATGCCGGCTGCTCATGCTGGACATTCCCTATTCGTTGGACGACCTTTGCCAGATAACTGTGGAGTTGGTCGAACGTAACGGTCACAACCAGGACATCTACATCCGGCCTTTAGCTTACAAGAGCGCCGAGATGGTGGCCAATCTAAAACTGCAAGACTTGGTCAGCGACTTCACGCTGATAACCGTCCCCTTTGGGAATTACCTGGGCTCCGACTTGCTGCGTTGCTGCACTTCCACGTGGCGCAGGGTTGACGACCCAATGATTCCGGCCCGGCTAAAAATATGCGGTATCTACGTGAACAGCATCTTGGCCAAAACCGAGGCTACCATGGCCGGTTTTGACGAAGCTATCATCCTTAACCATGACGGTCATGTCTGCGAAGGCTCCGGCGAGAACGTTTTCGTCGTGTCCAACGGGCGGTTGATTACCCCGCCTTTGGAGGACAACGTTCTGCCCGGTATAACACGTAATACCGTCGTTGATCTGGCTCAAAGGGACCTGGGACTGGAAGTTGTAGAACGATCCATCGACCGCAGCGAGCTATACCTGGCTGATGAGGTCTTCCTGACCGGCACGGCGGCTCACCTCACGCCGGTGATTGAACTGGACAACCGGGCCATCGGCGACGGAAAGGCCGGACCCATCGCCAGCCAGTTACAGAAGCTGTATTTCGACGTCGTGGTGGGAAGGAATCCCAAGTACCTCCACTGGTGCACCACCGCCCAGCCTCGCGTCGCCACTGCGTAAACGAACCACGACGGCGACCCGCCAGGTTGGAAGCGCTAGCCGGTCGATTGACTCATATCCCGGCTCCGCGTCCTGTCATAGATGTGCTGGACAGCGTTTCCGGGTTTTCCTTCGGTCATCCCCCTAGTCCCAGCAATTAAATGACGAGGCTAGCGATTTTCTTGGGGGAGATGGCCCGAATTGCCGCCCAACGGAATAGTCTTGTTAATATTCGGCTTGGTCTCCTATCTGATAGGGGGCTTGCCAACCGCGTATATCGCGGCTAGGAAGCTCAAGGGCCTGGATATTCGCCGATTGGGAGACCGTAACCCAGGGGCCGCCAACGTCTACCGGAGCATCGGTCCGGCCGCGGGGGTCGCAGTGGCAGCCATCGACATAGCCAAGGGCTCGGTGGCAGTATTGCTGGCTCGCCTACTCGTTGACTCCACACCAATGGAAATGATTGCCGGAGCCGCAGTGATTGCCGGGCACACTTGGCCGGTGTACTTCCGTCTGAAGGGAGGACGGGGCGCGGCGACGGCCGCAGGAGTGCTGCTAGCGATGATGCCGGTATTGGCGATACCTTTAGCTCTGCTGGCCTTGGTGGTACTGTTTTTGACCAAGAATGCTATGAAGTCTCTAGGCTTTTTCTTCATCTGCTTACCGCTACTAGCTTTTTGGCCCGCCCACTATTCCAACCCGCTAGTGATGTTTTCCTTGGGTGTACCTCTGATGGTTGGTTTCACCCACTATTTGAGCGTCAAGCGGCAACCCGGAACCAATGCGGGCGGTGAACCCGCCCTGCCCCAGGGCTAGTCGTCAAAGTGGCTGACTCCTTCGTGCCCGACTACCTGTTACTGGTGTTCTTCGCCTCCTGCGGCGTTTTCCAGGTCGCTGCGGCCTGCAATGGTCTTCAGGGCCTCCTGTTCTTCAAGGGACGCCGTACAGCGTTTATATTCGGCGCCGCCCTCTGGGTCGCAGCTTTCGCCTGGTTCTTCCTTTCCGAGCCCCGCAACCAGCCCGACACCGGTCTCGGACTGACCGGCAATCAACAGTTCGGATTCTTCTTTGTCGGCTCGGGCGCCGGACTCGCGTTCACCCTCTTGCTGTCTTCCTTGCGGAACTTGAACCTTGGCAAGGGTCCGTATCCCATAGGCTTGGATACTCTGCGCCAGAGCAATTATCTGCGGGCGCTCTACGGCACTCTACGACCTTGGGTAGCCTTCTGTCTGGACCGGTCGCCCACTAGACATAAACCTGCCTGGAGCGATTCCAGCCAACGACGGGAAGACCAAGAGTAACCATGGAAACACTATTGGAGTTCGACGGAAGAATCGTCGTGTGGCTAAATGGGGGCATCGGACGTTTTGCTGGCTTGGATTGGGCTGCCTACCTGGCCGTCAGCGATTACTTCGTGCCCCTGGCCATGTGCTTCTGGATGTTGGGACTGTGGTTCTTTGGCAAGGATTGTCAGGAAAGAGGACGAAACCAGAAGGCCGTCTTGGCGGCGGCCATCGCTCTCGGGTTCGCCAATCTGGCAGTGTTGCTGTTGGACCAGGCCATATTCCGAGGCCGCCCGTTCACCAGATTTGATCTGGCGACTCTGTTCTATGAGCCGACCGACTCATCATTCCCCGCAAATCCAGCGGCAGTGGCTTTTGCGGTAGCTACAGCTACCTGGCTAGGCAACCGGCGGGCCTCGATTCTTCTGGTTGGCTTGGCGGTTGTCTGGTGCCTAGCCCGCGTTTACAGCGGACTGTTCTATCCCAGCGATATCCTTGCCGGAGGTCTCATTGGGGCTGGTATCGCCTGGTTGGTCACCCTGGGAATGCGGCGCATCGAGCCGGTGCCCACTTGGGTGCTTAACGGCGCTCGGTTTCTGCATCTGGCTTGACGGCCTGGCCGCTGTTCCCGGTTCTACTCGCTACCTCCATGGGCGCTAACCTGCCCGTATAATAAGCCCGGCCCCGCTATTTTGAACTTTTAGGAGGAAATCCATGGGTTGGTCTTCACATCACCCCGTCGGACTCATCCACTACTCACCCCAACAATGCTATCGAGGTTATAACCTTCCCACCAACGCGAGGGGTAGCAACGACGCCTTCCTGATGGACATGGAGGGACGCATTTGCCATCGGTGGCATTCGGAAGAAGGGATCGGTTACGCCCACCTGCTGCCCTATGGCAACCTGCTTATTCGCACGGCTCCCCCGTCCGATGCCGGAGGAGCCGAGAACATCGGCGGGTCTTCAGCGGCAATCTTGGAACTGGACTGGGATAGCAACGTGGTTTGGGAGTACCGCAATCCCTTGGTGCATCACGACTACGAACGCCTGCCCAACGGCAACACCCTGGTCCTGCTGTTCGAAAACCTCTCTTCGGGCCTAACCTCCCGGATCAGGGGCGGGATCGCCGGAGACTCGGACCCTGAGAGCATGTTTGGCGACCAGATCCAAGAGATTGCTCCCGATGGCTCGGTGGTCTACGAATGGAAAGCCTGGGAGCACCTTGATCCGGAAGGAGACCCGATCTGTCCTTTGGAAAACCGGGTTGAGTGGACTCACGGCAATTCCCTGAAAACTACGCCCGAAGGCGACCTGATTGTCAGCTACCGCCTCATCAGCACGGTGGGAATCGTCGACAAAGCCAGTGGAGACTTCAAGTGGAAATGGGGTCCGGGGCATATATCCCACCCGCACCACCCAACCTATCTGGATAACGGCAATATCCTGCTCTTCGACAACGGCTTCCATCGTTCCCAGGGCACTTACTCCCGGGTTATTGAAGTGAACCCCGCGACCAGCGAGATCGTCTGGGAATTTCGAGGTCAGCCATCCATCTCGTTCTACAGTCAGGCTACCAGTAGCGCCGAAAGGCTGCCCAACGGCAACACCATGATTTGCGAGGGTACCCCCGGCCGCATGTTCGAGGTAACGGCTAATAAAGAGATTGTTTGGGAGTACATCAACCCCTTCTTCACCCAAGGGGCGCGCCAGGCCTCAGGTGCGCCGGGTGAGTCCATCAACTCCCTGTTCCGAGCTCACCGATACGGTCCGGACTTCCCGGCGTTCAAAGGCCGAGACCTAGACCCGGCCCGCTACGCCAACCTGAACCGCCTCTACGCACCTAAGAAGTAGACGCCGTTGTAGGTACGCGCCCTCGCATCGTCGCTCCGGCGCAGGCCGGAACCCAGAAATGTTTGCTGTCCTGGGCGGCACTGTGTTACTTGAAGCCACTGGATTCCCGCCTGCGCGGGGATGACGACGGCGGGGTACCGACTCGTTCCTCTCGTGTCCTATGACGGGCAGCGGCTAAGCTCTGTGATATACTTTTTCAATGTCCACCAGGCATACTCCCGAGCGGGAACAAGCCAACAATTACCCTCTGGCCAGTGTCGCCGCATCCGGCGTGATTCTGGCTGGCGGACTTAGCCGAAGATTGGGCCGGGACAAGGCTTTAGTGTCGATTAGCGATCAGCCTCTCATCCAAAGGGTCATCGAAAGGGTTGAGCAGCTTTCGCAAGAAATAGTGGTGGTGGTGGCCGATCAGAACCGCGCTGCCGACCTGCCGCTGGCCAAGGAACATCGGGTCGTTTTGGATCGTTATCCGGGCACCGGTTCTTTGGGCGGAATCTTTTCTGGCCTGGACGCCGCCAGCAACGGATGGACCCTCGTCGTCGCCTGCGACATGCCCTTCCTGAACCTCGCCCTCTTACGCCGAATGATGGCTCTAACGGAAGATGCCGACGCCGTGGTGCCTCTTATCGATGGCCGTCCCGAGCCGACGCACGCTCTATACTCGAAGGCGTGCCTGCCCTTCATAGAGCCGCGGTTGATATCCGGAGACCTGAAGATATCCGGCTTCTATGACCAGGTGCGAGTCAGATACCTTTCGGAAGAGGATGTTGCCGCTCTGGACCCGGAATTCCTGAGCTTTTTCAACGTCAACACTCCTGAGGACTTGGATCGCGCCCTGTCCCTCGCTGCCCAGGGCATCTAGCATTGGTCTGCCGGGATCTTGCCCGGTAGTGAATATATCGTGGCTCTTACCGAAAATATCGGGATCGCCGTAAAAGTAGAGCTATTCGGGGCGCCGCGTCTCGCTGCGGGTAGGCGTGAAGTTGAACTGATTCTACCTTCGGGATCAGGCCGTCAAGAATTTGCCGCTGCCCTAGCCGAAGCTTGCCCGGCCCTAATCGGCAAGGTGATTCGAGATGATTGCAGCGGCCTGCAAGAAGGATACGTGCTCAACCGCAACGGACTGGCCTTCTTGCAAGGTGACGCCCTAGATGTCGGAGATGGAGATTCGCTCCTGATTCTGTCCAATCAGGCCGGGGGGTAGGCTCCTTGTACGGCTATCACGGAAAGGCTCTGGTCGTTGACCTATCGTCCGGCGCCCACCGCTGGGACAACATTCCTGAGCAAGTGTTGCGGAGCTTCATCGGCGGCATCGGTCTGGGTACCTATCTACTGTACAAATACTGTCCGGCTGGGGCCGACCCCTTGGGCCCGGACAACCCTCTGATTTTCGCCGCCAGTCCCCTGGTGGGCAGCCGCCTTACCACCTCCAGCAAGTTTGCTGTCATGACCAAGTCTCCTCTCACCGGCTTCATCGGCGATTCCCTGTCGTCCAGCTTTCTGGCCACCGAGCTAAAGAAATCCTGTGGTGATGCTCTGATAATCGTCGGCCAGGCCGAAACCCCGACGATTCTGTTCATTGAGGACGGCGTCCCCCAGTTCTTGGACGCCGCCGGCTTGATGGGCCTGGGTACTTTCGACACCGAGCAGGCCGTGAAAGAAAGGCTGGGCAGGCAAACCCGCGTCGCCAGCATCGGCCCGGCGGGGGAGAATCTGGTCCGTTACGCCAGCATCGCCAACGACGGTGGACGCCAAGCAGGGCGTTGCGGTCCGGGCGCGGTTATGGGCTCGAAAAACCTCAAGGCGCTGGCCTTGCAAGGCAGTCAAACTGTCGACGTGGCCACGCCCGGCGCTACCCACCAGTACAGCCTCGATTTGAGCAAGCGCAGCCTGGGCGCCGCCACGGAGAAATACCGAGAATTAGGGACGATGGCCAACGTGTCGGTGTTCAACCGGTTGGGGACTCTGCCTACCAGGAATTTCCGGGAATCCACCTTTGAAGGCGCTGAAAAAGTTAGCGGCGAGCATCTGCATCAAGAGCACTTGGCCAAGAACGCGAGTTGCGCCAACTGCACCATCGGTTGCGAGAAGATTTTGGTAACCAGCGACAAAGGCAAGAAATCCAAAGGCCGCATGGAGTACGAGAGCCTCTTTGCCCTGGGGCCGTTGTGCGGAGTGGACGACCCGAACACCGTCATCCGCGCCGCCGCCATCTGCGACGACCTGGGTATGGACACCATCAGCGCCGGGGTAACCATCGCCTGGGCCATGGAGTGCTTCGACAAAGGTTTGCTGTCGACCAACGACACCGGCGGCATCGATCTTAGCTTCGGTAACGGTCAGGCAATCTTGGACACCCTAGAGTTGATCGGCCATCGCAAGGATCTGGGCGGCTTGCTGGCCGAAGGCACGAAGATGGCTGCCGAGCGGCTGGGTGGCGGCTCCAGCGATTGGGCCATGCAAGTTAAAGGGCTGGAGATGCCCGGATACGAACCCCGCAGCTTGAAAACCATGGCTCTGGGATTGGCTGTCACTCCCAGGGGGGCTTGTCACAACCGGTCTTCGGCCTACGAGGCAGACTTTTCCGAACAGGTAGACCGGTTAAGTGTGGACGAAAGCCGCGGTATCATCGCCGCTGAGAGCGAGGATTTTGAAGCAGTGCTGGACTCGCTTATCTGGTGCAAGTTCCTTCGCAAAGCCTTCAACGATTTTTACGAAGAATCGGCACAGGTTTACACCATGATTACAGGATGGGACATGTCCCTTGACGAACTGAAGCAGGCGGGAGAACGGATCCACAACCTGAAGAAATTGTTCAACATCCGGGAGGGCTGGAGCCGCCGGGACGATGCCCTGCCACCACGAACCCTACAGGAACCGCTACCCACTGGCGTCGTCGCCGGGGTTGGGCTAACGCAAGAAGAACTGGACTACATGATTGCCGGGTATTACCGGGCAAGGGGCTGGAACGATGACGGGTCGGTGCCGGACACGAAATTGGCTGAATTGGGCCTCTTGGACCTGCTCCCCGAATCGTCCGGCGTCGGTATTCCCACTTAAGTTTACGGAGCGATATGGATGCATTTGAACTAGAAGACGTTGTCGCCGGACATGCCAAGCTTGGGGAAGGGTACCACGAATTCTTCATGGCCTCAAGACTCAGCCTCGGGCTTTACGTCCTGAAGGCGGGAGAACCCGACCCGCAGCAACCCCACACCGAGGACGAAGTATATTATGTGATTCAAGGCCAAGGGATGATTCGGGTGGGCGACGAAGACCGTCCCGTCAAAACCGGATCCATGGTCTACGTGGATGAAGCGGTGGAGCACCGTTTTCACACCATCACCGAAGACCTGCAGATCCTGGTCATGTTCGCGCCGCCGCGAAGATCTCGGGCTACGTAGATACAACTCAACAAGATTGATTCTCATCGTTAATGGCCAGAGCTAAATGAATCGAAGCGATCTTCGCCCGATATTACGCGAGAAATTCCCTCCGGAGCGGACCTATCTGCTTCCGGCGCTGCACTATTTGCAAGAAGAGTTCGGCCACCTACCCGACTGGGCGATGCAAACCGTCGGCTGGCACCTACGAGTCCCGCCCAGCGAAGTCTATGGGGCAGCCACCAGCTACAGCGAACTCCGTATCGATGCACCCGGAAGCCACGTGGTCCGAGTCTGCAACGGCCTGAGTTGCTGGTGCAGCGGTGGCCGAGACTTGTTGGAAAGCCTATCAGATCAACTAGGGGTCCAACCGGGTGAGACGGACGCGGACAACCGGGTAACTTTGGAGGAAACAACTTGCGGCTTCCTATGCCCAATGGCCCCGGCGGTAGAAGTAGACGGCCTATGGCGGGGCCGCGTCTCCAACTCAGACATCCCTGACTTACTCAGAGACCTGACGTGACAACCTACGCCCAATTGCAGCAAGCTGCGCAAGCATCTATGGCCGCGACGACCAGAGTAATCGTCCAGGTCGGACATTGCAGCCAGTCCGTCGGCGCCACGCAAGTAGCCGAAGCTCTACGATCCGCCCTGTCGGGAAATACCGGTGTCTCACTAATCATCGCAGGCTGTGACGGAGCCTGCTTCGCCGCGCCCCAAGTCCTAGTAACCAACCCGTCCGGCGACACCCAACGGCACACCAACGTCTCCCTCGACGATATCCCAGCGCTGATCGAATTCCTCATCCCAGACAACACCGCCCAACAGCAACACCCCCCTCTCGTAAAGGGGGGCAGTGGGGATTTAGCCAGCTTCTTCATCCCCCAAACTCGCCTATTGCTTTCCCGTTGCGGTTCCATAGACCCATCAAGCATCAATGAATACATCGCAGCGAGTGGCTACAGCGGCCTGAGCACCGCCTTATCCCAGTCACCGGAAGACGTCATTCAAACGGTTCTGGACGCCGGGCTTCTGGGGCGCGGCGGCGCTTACTTCCCGGCGGCCCGCAAGTGGCAGGGAGCCCGGGCGGCCAATGATGACCCTCGTTATCTGGTGGTCAATGCCGAAGAGGGCGAGCCCGGCCTGTTCAAAGACCGCCACATCATGGAAGGCGATCCCCACCAGCTCCTGGAGGGTGCCCTCATCGCCGCCTACGCCACCGGAGCTTCTCAGACCTACATCTATATCAACGCCGAAGCTCACCTAAGCGCCCAACGAATCGAATCGGCGATCAGGCATGCCCAAGAAGTAGACTTGATCGGCGACGACATCCTGGGTTCCGGGTTCGATTGCCAGGTCACTGTAAGACGCGGCGCCGGAGGCTACGTCTGCGGCGAGGAGACTACCCTCCTGGACACCATCCAAGGCGACCGCCGCGAACCTCGCTTGCGCCCTCCCTTCCCGGTGCAATCAGGCCTCTTCCAACGCCCCACTGTCATAAACAACGTAGAAACCCTCTCCAACGTCCCCATGATTCTCAGCGAGACAACCGTTCGTCCTGAGCCCGTCGAAGGACCCGCCGAGGACTCGCCTGTCCACCCCACCCTCGTAAAGGCGGACCAGGGGGGATTTTCGTCCCTCGGCCTAGACTCCGCCAAGGGCACCAAGCTCATCTGCCTCAGCGGCTCCGTCCTGCGGCCCGGCTTGGCCGAAGTCCCCATGGGAACCACCCTGCGCCACGTGATTTACGACATCGGCGGGGGCCCTCCAGAGGGCGCTGAAATAGGCGTCGTAGCGGTTGGTGGACCTTCCAGCGGCATCTTGCCCCCAACCGAGCTGGATATGGAAATACGCCCCGGTATGCTCCATCCTTCAGGAGTGGTCATGGGAGGGGGTGGAATCATGGTAATGCCAGAGGGTATCTCAGCCATCGACGTTGTCCGCCAACTAGCTGCCTACAACGCCGCCGAGTCCTGCGGCAAATGCACCCCCTGCCGTGAAGGCACTCCCAGGATGGTGCAGATCCTGGACCGGATATCCTCAGGCAACGGCTCAAACACCGACCTGGAAGAGCTACGCAACTTGGCGGAAATCGTGGGCGCAGCATCCCTCTGCGGTCTAGGACAGATGTCCGGCAGCCCCATCAACAGCGCCCTGCACTTCTTTGCGGATGAACTGGAGAAACTGGTCAACTAATCTAGGCGTCAGAGAGATGTCCTCATGTCAATAACCCTAACCATCGACGACCAACCGGTAACCGTCCCTGACGGTGGCAGCGTCCTAGACGCCATCAACGCCTCGGACACCTACATCTCCCAGCTATGTAAAGACCCCGACATGAAGGCCATCGGCGCATGCCGCACCTGCCTTGTTCAGATCGACGGCATCAGAGGCTTCCCCGCCTCATGCTCTACCCCCGCTACCGAAGGCATGACCGTCCAAACCGATTCCGACGACGCCCGCCGTATCCGTTCCGGCGTCATCGAACTAACTTTAGGTATGCTCCCGGCGGCATCAGAGAACCCCCCTTTCGTAAAGGAGGGCAGGGGGGATTTCGCCCAACTCTCCACCGCCGCCCAACACCACAACATCCAATTGCCTCGCTGGGAAACCCGCCAGCGGGAAGCAACCGACGGAAGCAGCACGGTCTTCAACATCGCGATGGAGTCCTGCATCCTCTGTGGCCGCTGCGCGCAAGCCTGCCAGGAAGGCCACCAGTTCATCGGCGCCATAGATTTCTTGGGTGCTGGCCGCAACTCCCGCATCGGCACCTTCATGGACAAACCCTTATCCGAATCCATCTGCACCACTTGCGGCCAATGCCTATCCGTCTGCCCCACCGGGGCGATCCATCTCAAAGAGCAATCAATCCAGCCCGTCGGCACCCCTCTCCCTCAGCGAGAGGGGCCGGGGGTGAGAGAAGTCTCCACCACCTGCCCCTACTGCGGCGTGGGCTGCGGTATCAAGCTCCAGGTCGGCGGCAATGACCAGATCGTCGAAGTGCTCGACGACCCGGAGAACCTCTCCAGCGTCGGCATGCTGTGCGTCAAGGGTCGGTTCGGCTCCAGCTTCGTCCACCATCCCGACCGGTTGACCACTCCCTTGATCAAAGAGGATGGGGAATTTCGTCCCGCGACTTGGGACGAGGCGCTAGATCTGATCGCCGAACGCTTGACTCACTATCGGGGCAATTCCTTCGGCACCCTCTGCTCGGCCAAAGCCACCAATGAAGACGGCTACATCCAGCAGAAGTTCTCCCGCCTGCTGATGCAGAGCAACAACATTGATCACTGCACCCGCCTCTGTCACTCGCCGTCCGTTGAAGCCATGCTCACCTCCCTGGGCAGCGGCGCCACCAGCAACTCATACACCGACTACGAGGACGCCGGTTGCTTGTTGGTCATAGGCTGCGACCCAACGTCCAACCACCCAGTAGCCGCCTCCCGCATGCGCCGGGCCATCGTTGAGCGAGGGGCCAAGCTCATCGTCATCAACCCCCGCCGCATCGACATGTGCGACTACGCCGACCTGTGGCTCCGCACCAACCCCGGCACCGACGTCGCCCTGCTCAACGGCCTTGCCCAGGTGATTCTGCAAGAAGGTCTGCAAGACCAAGCCTTCGTAACCAACCGCACCGAAGGCTTCGAAGAATGGGTCAAAGTAGCGGAAACCTACACTCCCGAGCGGGTAGAAGAAATCACCGGCGTCCCCGCCGAAGACATCCGCCAAGCTGCCCGCCTCTACGCCAAGCCGCCCGCTCCAGTCCGTCCATCGTCCCCCCTTACGAAGGGGGGACTACAGGGCCGTCCCGGCTCCTGCCTCATCTGGGGCATGGGCATCACCCAGCACACCAACGGCACCGCCAACGCCCACGGCCTGCTCAACCTGGCGTTGCTGGCCGGGCAACTGGGTAGACCCGGCTCTGGCATCTCACCACTGCGCGGGCAGAACAACGTCCAAGGCTGCGGCGACGCTGGCTGTCTGCCCAACGCCATGCCCGGATATCAGGTTATCGGTCAAGAAACCGTGGCCAAGTTCCGGGACGCCTGGGGCGGCAACGGCTTCCCTGACCAGCACGGACTGGTCATCACCGACATGGTGGAGTCCATGAAAGAGCCCACCGGCATCAAGGCCATGTACATCACCGGTGAGAATCCGCTGCTCAGCGAACCAGACCTGAACCATGCTCAGGAGATGTTCGAGAACCTGGAATTCCTGGTGGTGCAGGACATCTTCATGCACGAGACCGCCCAGATCGCTGACGTGGTGCTACCCGCCACTAGCTTCGCCGAGAAGGATGGCACCTTTACCAACAGCGAACGCCGGGTCCAGCGAGTAAGGAAAGCCATCGAACCTCGGGGCCAGAGTCGCCCCGACTGGGAAATCATCAGCGACTTGGCGAAGCGGATGTGCCAAAAATTAGAACTGGACTTTGAAGACCAGTTCGACTATAGCCACCCGTCCCAGATCTTCGACGAGATGGCCCGCCTGACGCCCATAATGTCCGGAATAAACTACGATAGGCTGGACCGAGAGGGTGGCATCCAGTGGCCCTGCCCGACAACCGGCCATACCGGCACTCCCTATCTATACGCCGACAGCTTTCCCCGGGGACCCCGAGCCCTCTTCGTCCCCTTCGACCAGGGGCCGGTGGCCGCCGAAACCCCCAACCGCCGCTTCCCGTTGACGCTTAACACCGGCAGGGTCCTGTACCACTGGCACGGCGGCACCATCACCCGCCGGGTATCGGGGCTGATGGAACGCTCCCCCGAGCTTCGGATAGCGATAAACCCGGAGGACGGGGAAACCTACGGCATCGAAGACGGACAGATGATCCGGGTCTCCTCCCGCCGCGGCCAACTAACCGGCCGGGCCCTACTCACCGACCGGGAGCAACCCGGCGGCATCTTCATCCCCTTCGTCAAGCTTTCAGAATCCGCTGCCAACTTCCTAACCAACGCCGTCTACGACCCCACGTCTAAGATACCTGAGTACAAAGTCTGCGCGGTTAGGGTTGAAGCCGTGGGAGAGGAAGGGTGAGGACCAGACTTCACTTGCCACCCTCTCTGCATCAAGGTATAACTACTGCTGTAACCGTCCCGTAAGGAGCGTATCCATGACCTCCAACTCCTCCGAGTCCACACGCGGCAGTCAGGGCGAATTTTCTCATCGTCCCATGGTTTGGGGCACGCAGGGAATGGTGGGGGCCGGCACCCAGCTTGCCGCCCAAGCAGGGATGCGCATCCTGTGGCAGGGCGGTAACGCCGTCGACGCCGCCGTGGCCGGGGCGTTGGCCGCTGGAGTTCTTGAGCCCACCGCCCACTATTCTTTGGGTGGCGAGGTGGCCATGCTTTTCTACGAAGCGTCCACCAAGAAAGTGCGCTCGGTAGTTGGGCAAGGTTGGGCGGCCCAAGCAGCCACGCCGGAATACTACCAACAGCAATGGGGCGAGATTCCGCCGGGGGTATTGAGCAGCACGGTGCCCGGCGTTATATCGGCCCTCCTGGCCATGCAAGCCAACTACGGGACCATGAGCTTTAGCCAGGTCGTTGAGAGCGCCCTGTCCTTTGCCAGCAACGGCTTTCCCGCCTACCAACTCCTGTGCCGGGCCATTGCCACGACCGAACGCACTGCCAATATACAGAAATACCCGGAGTCGGCTGCGGTCTACCTGCCCGGTGGAAAGCCTCCGGTTCTGGGTAGTATGTTTGTGCAAAAAGACCTGGGCCGGACTCTGTCATTGATGGCCCAAGCGGAGCAGCAGGCTCTGGCCCAAGGCTCCAACCGGGAAACGGCCATCGACGCCGCCCGTGACGTCTTCTACAAGGGTGATGTGGCGCGCCGGATGGTTGCGGCGTTGTCAGATCTGGGCGCCCTGTACACCTACGATGACTTTGCCGAGTTCGAATCTCCATCGGAAGAGCCAATCTCGGCCACCTATCGCGAGTACGAGATATTCACCAATCGCACCTGGACCCAGGGAATCAGCCTTCTGCAGGCTTTGAAGATTCTGGAAGGATACGACCTGGCTTCGATGGGTCATAACAGTCCCCAGGCGATACATCTGCAAGTAGAGGCATTAAAACTGGCCTTCGCTGACCGCGAACGCTACGCCGGCGACCCTGCCTTCGTCGATGTTCCAGTAGACGGTCTACTATCCAGCGAGTACGCTGCGTTACGCCGCAGCCTTATCGATCCCGCCAAGGCACAGGCGACTTACCCACCGGGCGATCCCAGAGGAATGCATGCCGTGGCGTCGGGCCACCAAGCCAAAGAGAGCGCAGCCATGGCCGGAGCGGCTGGCGGCGACCAGGACGGCACCACCTATATATCCACGGTGGACAGTCAGGGCAACCTTGTCTCGGTCACGCCCAGCAGCTTCGCCGGACTGGCCCAAGGAATGATTCTAGGCGATACCGGCATCTTGCTGAACACCCGGGGTTGCTACTTCTGGCTGGACCCGGAAAACCCCAACTGCATCGCGCCCCACAAGCGGCCTCGGACCACTCCCTGCACCTTCATCGTGCTCAAGAATGGCCAGCCGTTCATGAGCCTGGGAACTCCCGGCGGTGACAGCCAGGCCCAGTGCGACTTGCAGGTTTTGTCTAACATCGTAGACTACGGCCTGAACGTACAGGAAGCAGTGGAAGCGCCCCGGTTCTGCGGCTACAGCTTCCCCCAGTCGCCATGGCCCCACGATGAGTACCCCAATCGTCTGGTCTTGGAGGGACGAATATCCTCCAGCGTCGCCGACTCCCTCCGGGACAACGGCCACGACGTCGAAATCACCGGTCCTTGGGGCATCACCAACGGCTTCACGCCCATCCTGATGGACCAGGAAACCGGTGTCTACCACGGCGGCGCCGACCCCCGCAAAGAATCAGTGATGCTAGGCTGGTAATTCGTAACCCCTGATAGCTAGACAACGAGGAGCATTCCGTGACTACACCCACTCCCGAAGAGGCCCGCATACAAATCGTCAACATGGTCCGCGACTTCGTTCGCCGGGATGTCGAGCCCGTCGCCGATGAACTGGACCGGGAAGATAGAGTTCCCCACGACCTGATCGACAAGATGAAGGACCTTGGCTTGTTCGGTATAACCGTGCCCGAAGAGTACGGCGGCCTGGGGCTGGACTACACGACCTTCGCCAACATCTTCGAAGAACTCTCGAAGGGGTTCATGAGCATCAGTGGGGCCATCGGCACCCACCACATACTGACCTACGTGCTCAGCCACTACGGGACTGAGGAGCAGAAACTCAAATTCCTCCCTGACCTGGCCAGCGGCAAGAAACGGGGCGGCCTAGCCCTGACCGAGCCCGGCGGCGGCACCGATGTGGCCAACCTGCAGACCACCGCCGACAAAGATGGCGAAGAATACGTCATCAACGGCACCAAGATGTTCATAACCAACGGCCGCTACGGCGATTCTTTCTTGTTGCTGGCCCGCACCGACCGGACGGCGGAACCCAACCATAGCGGCATCAGTGCCTTCGTGATTGAAAAGGGTGACAAAGGATTCA
>Ga0066367_1000079_pt1 | contig 15372 bp, 15 predicted proteins | sample Knorr_S7_td_AAIW_FD_77335 | JGI IMG/M metagenome (GOLD analysis project Ga0066367, IMG submission 77335) | Marine microbial communities from Southern Atlantic Ocean transect - Knorr_S7_td_AAIW_ad_750m_LV_A | ecosystem: Environmental > Aquatic > Marine > Oceanic | place: Atlantic Ocean...
CTTCGTAAAATCCGCAACGGGCGGGTAGCTTCCAGTGATCACCGGAAGTTGGAGGCGACGTGCTGTACTCCACTGTCTGAGTGGTGTCCACGTGAGTGTTAAGGCCCCTGGCGCCGGTGGGCATCAGTTCCTGCTGAACGCCCACCCCGTCCACGTACTCGCCGCTGCTGCTACCCGTGGGAGAGGGGCGTTGAAAGCTACCGCTTGCCCAATCACCCACGGCGAAGCCGCCAATGACCAGCACCGCGATGATAGCCGACGCTGCTACGTAGAATTTGTTGGCTTTCTTTCTTTGAGGTCTGGCGATGGGATCATACGATGCCGCCCTTTGGCCCCGGCTTACCGGGCCTCCACGACGACGGCGATTTTTAGATTCGGGCACTGGATTGACCTCCGTTGATGTGGTCTATAGCGAGTCGGCTACAGCGACTCGCCGGTGAGAAGGCGGTACGCTTCAAGGTACCGCTCCGCAGTCTTGGCTACGATGTCGTCGGGCAATTCCGGAGCCGGTGGATTCCGGTCCCAGCCCTGATCCGTCAGATAATCACGGACGAACTGCTTGTCGAAACTGGGTTGGGCCTGGCCCGGCGCATAACCGTCCATGTCCCAAAACCTGCTGGAGTCCGGAGTGAATAGCTCGTCGATGAGAATCAATTCCCCATCCAAGAAACCAAACTCCATCTTGGTGTCGGCCAAGATGACCCCTCTTTCGTGAGCGAAGTCGTGGCCGAACTGGAAGACAGCTTTGGTAACGTCCTCCAGGCGCCGGGCCAGATCGGCACCCACCATGGCGATAACTTCCTCATCGGACATGTTCTCGTCATGGCCCTCTTCAGCCTTGGTGGTAGGCGTGAACAACAGTTCGGTGAAGGGATCGCCCTCCACCATTCCGGAAGGCATCGGCTTGCCTGACACCGTGCCGTGGCGTTGGTACTCAGACCAAGCGGAGCCGGTGATATACGCCCGGACAACACACTCGATATCGATGCGCTCGGCTTCTTTCGCAATCATGGATTGCCGGGCGACTTCCGGAGGAAGATTCGCCATCAGGCTACCGGTGCTACTTAGATCAGGGGCATCCGGATCGTCGGCCAAGGCTACCAGATGGTTCGATATGATGTGCTTGGTCAGATCGAACCAGAATGCGGATATCTTATTCAGCACCCTGCCTTTGTCGGGAATCCCCGTAGGCAGAACCACATCGTAGGCGGAGATGCGGTCCGTGGTGACCATCAGCAATAGCTCATCGTTGATGCGGTAGGTATCCCGCACCTTTCCCCGATGGAGACGATTGGGTAGCTTGGTCTCTAGTAACATTCGACGTACCCCATTGGCCCAAGAGACATTCTCTCTCCTCCCAAGCCGCTAATTTTGGATTCGTTCTGGATCTTCATTCAATCAGCAGTTGTCCGTTACAATCCCGAACCTTCTACTTCTATTCTAGACAGAAATCTTGGCGCGCAACAGACCCAGCCGCTGGAAAGTTTCATCTACGTACCGGGTGTAATAGCCATAGTCGAACAATTCGTTCAACTCACTCTCAGAAAGGTACGTTGCGGCTTCTTTGTCGGATTTGATGAGTTCGCGGAAGTCTCTCCCTTCGTCCCACCCAGTCATGGCGTTTCTCTGCACGATGGCGTAAGCGTCTTCCCGGGCCAGACCTTTGTCCACCAGTTCCAGCAGTACCCGCTGGCTGAAGATGAGACCACGGGAGCTTTCGATGTTTTCCCACATCCGCTGAGGATAAACCCGCAGGTCCCCCATAACCCGGGTGAAGATGCTGAGGATGTAGTCCAGAGCCAAGCAGGCGTCGGGCAATATGATGCGTTCCGCAGACGAATGGCTGATGTCCCGTTCTCCCCAAAGGGCCACGTTTTCCAGGGCGGTAACACTGTGCCCCCGAATCAACCGAGCCAGGCCGCAGATCCGTTCGGAAAGCTCCGGGTTGCGCTTGTGGGGCATGGACGACGAGCCTTTCTGTCCTTCGTCGAACGGCTCCTCAAGTTCGTGAATCTCCGTACGCTGTAGAGACCGAACCTCGGTGGCAATTTTCTCCAGGGTTGCGGCTATGAGGGCCAGGGTGGAGATGAAGTGGGCGTACCGGTCCCGTTGGATTATCTGGTTGGATACCGCCGCTACCTCCAGTCCCAACTCCTGGCAAACCCGGTCTTCAACCGAGGGCGGGACCGTGGCATGGGTGCCGACGGCTCCGGAAATCTTGCCAACCCGAACGTCGTCCAAGGCCAGGACCAAGCGGGCGCGCTGACGCCGCATCTCTTCCCACCACAACGCCGACTTCAACCCAAAGGTAATCGGTTCGGCATGCACGCCATGGGTCCGGCCCATCATGATTGTGTCTTTGTGCTTGACCGCCTGGGTCTCTAAGGCGGCGATGGCATCGTCCATATCCTGGAGCAATATGGCCCCGGCTTCCCCTAGTTGAAGACCCAACGCAGTGTCCAACTTGTCCGACGAGGTCAATCCCAGGTGGAGCCACCGGCCTTCGGGACCCAGTCCTTCAGTTACGGATGACAAGAAAGCGTTGGTTTCGTGGCGTACCACGGCCAGAATCTCCATCATCCGGGCATGGTTGTACTTGGCGCCCCGCAGAAGTTCCATGTCTTCCTGAGGGATGACTCCCTCCTGGGTCCAAGCCTCACATACCGCCAGCTCGACCTTTAGCCAAAGCTCTGATTTATTTTCGTCCGACCAGACTTTCTTCATCGCGGGCCGGGAATACCGGTCGATCACTATCGAGCCTCCTCAACATCTCTCGGTTCCGCCAACAGGCATCCTGAACCTCAGCCTGTTGATATTTAACTTGCGTTCGGCCCTTTTCCATTCCTGGACAAGCCGGCTGTCATTTCTTCAACTGCTTTTAATACGTCGCCGAAATCAGTGAATGGACGGAAGGGAATCTCTTGGCGTTCACATTCGTCCGCTAAGACCCGGTGGGCAAATACCAAGTCGGCTCGGGTCGCGGCTTCAAAGTCCGACATACCGTCGCCGACATAGACGATGTAGTGTCCCTGTTCCCGATAGCTGTCCACAACCACGCCCTTGGAATTTCCCAAGCTCTCTTTTCCCGGCACGGCATACCGGTACTCGTAGTTGATTCCTTTGGCGTCGAACCGGGTGTTTACTGCGTGGATCGGAACAGGACCGCAGCCTTCCTTTTCCAGCAGGGCTTCGATATAGAAATCCAGCCCTTGGCTAACCACGGCCAGGGGGACCTGGCTCTCCCGGCAATAATGCCACATTTCTTTGAAGTAGGGCCTCAGGCTGGCGTTTTGCTTTACATAATCCTGCATCGTTGCCCGGTCGGCCTGGATATTACGGAAGGTAATCTCCTGATACTCGTTGAGCGTCAGTTCCTTGTCCCGAAACCGTTGGCGCACGTCATGCCAGGTTGGGTCGCCGAACTTTGTCAGGAGCATCTCCGCCACGTTTTGGACGGCAGCTGTATCGTCGAAATCGGTGAGAACGGCCGGACGGGAACTGCTAATCACGAAGCCCCCGCCGATATTTCTCGTAAGCTTCCCTGATGGCTTCATACTTCAGCCCCAGAATCTCCGCTGCGAAAAAAGCGGCGTTGCGAGCACCCCAGGTCCCCACGGCCATGCAGGCAACTGGTATACCCGGCGGCATCTGGGCGGTAGCTAACAGGGCGTCCATGCCTTTAAGTTCGCTGGAAGCCAGGGGTATGCCGATAACCGGGATGGTTGTCCACGACGCCAGAACCCCGCCCAAGGCGGCGGATCCACCGGCAGCGGATATCAAGACTTCTATCCCCCGGTCGCGTGCAGTGGTGGCGTATTCCTGGACCCGTTCGGGTGTGCGGTGGGCCGACATAACCCGTACTTCGTAGTCAACCCCCAACTGCTCCAGAGTATTCACCGTCTCCTGGACAACCGATTCATCACTTGCGCTTCCCATGACAACACCAACTAGCGGCAAAACAGACTCCTTTCGGATTTAATAGACGCCACGTTACAACTCCAACTCTTCCCGGAACGCCTGCAATAGCGCCGGTTCCATGGCCTCGCGTTCGGCTCGGATCTCGATGCCATTGATCTGGACGTAGACGCCCTCATCGGCCACACCTAGATCGATGGCCAATTCCCGCTCGCCTCTTTCTTCCCAGGTGAGAATCAGAGCAATCACATCTGCGTCTTCTTCCTCTTCCGCCATGGGGCCGTCTTCGTCTTCCTCGTCGGCTTCCCAGGAGACGATTTTCTCAACGGTACCCTGGCCGTCCAGCAAAGTGCGGTTCATATCAGACAATAACTCGGAAACTCTCAAGGAGTCGGCCAGCCTGGATAGCTCTTCCCGCTCTTTTTCAATCTCGGCATCTTCATCCGAGGCCTGACTCAGCCGTTCGGCCCTGATGTTCGCCAATTCTTCTTTCAACTCTGCCAAGGAGTCCCGCCAAGCCATATTCACTCTCCATCAGCCACCGGTAGATTTTTGGGTCACCGAGTAAGTGAACTCATCCACAGCTCGGAAATCGGACAGGCCGGTCCGGCCGCGCACTACGTTCATCACTTCCAGAAGGTCCATGTAACCTAACCCCAGGTTACCTCTGTTCAGGTCTTTCGGATATATCCCCAACCGGCGCAGGGCCCGTTCCCCATGTGGAGTCCAAAAGGCGAACAAACCGGGATCCCGTGCACACAAGATGTAGGAGACGAACTCCTTCCCTGATCCTGCCAGGTTGTATGCCCCTTCGTTCGATGCGGATTCGTCGAACCTTTTCTCAAGCCCCAAGGTATCGAACAGAAGAAAATCCAGGGAATCTCGAATCTCTTCTATAGGAATGGCTTTGAATTCATTCGATTTCCTGCCGCCCGAAGCCCGGTAGATTGCCTGTGCTCGCTCTGCCGTTAGGGACGGAATGTTCTGTTCGTCCAGCCATCCGGCGAATTCCTGGGATTGCCGCCAACGCCGGTTCCGATAAGCATTCAGCCGCCCATCGGAAAGGGCTTGCTGATATGTTTGTAAGGAGCCTAGCCAGTCGGCGCCGCCGGGTCTGGTAACCACAGGCTTGTCCTTCCCTCCAAGTCAGCGATGTCGCTGCGGTATGATGCGCCTTGGAAACCGATGTTCCGGACCCTATGATACGCCGCATCCCGAGCCTCTGCCAAGGATTCACCGCTGCCGACGACGGTGAGTACCCGCCCTCCGCTGGTCACGACCCTGCCGGACTCTAGCCGGGTGGCCGCATGGAATATGGTGGTGTTCTTTACTTCGTCATCCAAGCCGGTAATCTCGAATCCGGTTTCGTATTTGTCCGGGTAGCCATCAGAAACCATTACCACGCCGGCATAGTTGCGCTTGCTCCATTCCACCGGAGTGTCGGCCAACTGACCTTCGATGCAAGCGGTCATGATGTCTAGCGGGTCACTGACCAATAAGGGCATTATCACTTGTGTTTCCGGGTCTCCGAACCGACAGTTGAATTCCAGCACTTTGGGACCCTGTTTGGTTAACATAATGCCTGCGTACAAGACCCCACGATATGGCGTTCCCCGCCGGGCCATGGATTGTATCACCGGCTCCATTATGGTGCGGGTTATCTCCCCCGCCAGTTCGTCGTTCCAGAAATCCGGCGGGGCAAAGCTTCCCATCCCGCCGGTGTTGGGGCCCACGTCGCCGTCACTCCGCCGCTTATAGTCACAGGCGGCAACCGGAGCCGAGAGATGCTCTCCATCGCTGAAAGCGAAGACGCTGACTTCTGGTCCCTCCAAGAACTCCTCTATCACCACGGTTTCGCCGGCACCGCCGAAGACTTTTTGGCTCATGCAAGCCCGCACCGCCGCTGCCGCGTCTTCCGCAGTGTGGCACATGAAAACGCCCTTCCCGGCAGCCAAGCCGTCGGCTTTTATCACTGAAGGAGCGGAGTGCTTGGATAGGAAGTCCAGGGCTAAAATTTCATCTTGGAAAGAGTGAAACTCGGGGCAGGGTACTCCGGACTCACGCATGATATCCAGGGCGAAGCTTTTGCTGGCTTCGATCTGGGCTGCCGCTTTGGTTGGGCCGAAAGCGGGGATGCCTTGCGAGTCCAAGAGGTCTACCAATCCGGCGGCTAACGGCTGCTCTGGTCCTACCACTACCAGATCGATCCCCAATCCCTTGGCGTATTTGGGAATCGACTCAACGTCCTCCGGAGAGACATTCAGGTTGGTGGCGATCTGGGCGGTGCCGCCGTTGCCGGAGGCGGCCCATATCGCAGTAACTGCGGGGCTTTGCCGCAACCGCCACGCCAAGGCGTGCTCCCGAGCGCCGGAGCCGACGATAAGGACCTTCATCCTGCTATTCCCACTCGATGGTGCCGGGAGGTTTGCTGGTGATGTCGTACACCACCCTGTTCACGCCCGGTACCTCATTCACCATACGGTTGGACATGCGGGCAAGCACTTCATAAGGAAGGCGCACCCAATCAGCGGTCATAGCGTCTTCGCTGCTGACGGCGCGTATGGCGCAGACATAGCCGTAGGTGCGGTAGTCTCCCATCACCCCTACGGTGCGGTTGTCGGTAAGGACGGCAAAGCTCTGCCATATCTGTCCATACAATCCGGCAGCCTTAATCTCATCGATGACGATCCAGTCGCAGGCCCGGAGCATGTCACATCGTTCCTCAGTGACCTCACCGATTATCCTGATGGCCAATCCCGGTCCGGGAAATGGCTGACGATAGACCATCTCGTCGGGCAGGCCTAGCGCCAACCCCACCTCACGCACTTCGTCTTTGAAGAGGTAACGCAGGGGTTCCACCAACTTGAGCTTCATGTTTTCCGGAAGACCGCCCACGTTGTGATGGGTTTTGATACGGGCCGAAGCTCGGTTCTCGGGCGTCTCACTTTCAATGACGTCGGGATACAGGGTTCCCTGGGCCAGGAAGTCCGTCTTGCCTAGATCTGCAGCTGCCTCTTCGAACACGCGGATGAATTCTTCGCCGATAACCTTGCGCTTCTGCTCCGGGTCGATGACACCAGCAAGCTTCCCAAGAAACCTTTCGCTGGCATCGGCGTAGACCAGATTCAATCCAATGCCGCGTTTGAAGGTGTCCTGAACCCTTTCGGCCTCCTCCAGCCTAAGGAGTCCGTTATTGACGAAGATGCAAGTCAACTGTTCTCCGATGGCTTTGTGGAGCAGCATGGCGGTAACCGCGGAATCAACGCCACCGGAAAGAGCGCAAATCACCTCGCCATCTCCCACCTGCTCTTGTATGCGTTTGATGGAGTCGTTGACGAAGTTACCGGGCGTCCAAGACTCCCGGCATTTGCAGGCTTGCACCAGGAAGTTTTCTAAGATCGACTTGCCCAAAGGGGTGTGATTGACTTCCGGATGGAACTGGAGACCGAAGATTTTCTTCCCATCGCCCAGTGCGGCGATCGGGGAATTCTCTGTATAGGCCAGACTGGTGAACCCGGGAGGCAGGGACGCTATCCGGTCGCCATGGCTCATCCACACCTGGAAGGTGGGCGGCAACTCCTGGAATAAGGAAGGGTCCCCTCCGTTCTGATGGAGAACAGCCGAGCCGTATTCCTGCGCCTGACCCGGAACAACCTCGCCGCCCAACTGGTGAACCAAGGCCTGCATTCCGTAACAGATGCCCAGAACCGGCAGTTCACGTTCAAATACCCAGTGGGGGATGCGGGGAGCGCCAGGGTCATACACGCTGGCAGGACCACCGGAGAGGATGACGCCTTTGGGGTTGATGTGGCTAACCGTCTCCCAAGTGCTGGAAGAGGTAACAATCTCTGAATATACCTTGAGTTCTCTGATCCGGCGGGCGATCAGGTGGCTGTACTGAGAACCGAAGTCGATAACGATGATGCCCTCGTTGACCGACTGGGGGTCGCTCTCCGCTTCGGAAGGCCGTCCCTCGGCAATCTCCAAATAAGCGGAGACTTCTAGGTCGTCGCTGGTAGCCACCCTCCGGCCTCTCGGCAACTTCCCTTCTGTCGTAGCAGCACCTCCTCTATCCACACAACTTCTAAACTCAAGGTCACCCTTAGGGCGACCGCCTGGTGATGATATTATAACTATGAAATCCCGGCTAGTATAGGCGTGCGGATTGTCATAACGTAATGATGAAATTATAGGGCATAAGCACCGGCTTTTACTAGGACCAAGGGATACCCATAACAGATTCTGGAAAGTGCAGGTCCGGGGGGATATTTGGGCGTCGATGACTTATTAAACGAGCTTGATAAGGCGTTCGCCGCCCTAGACAACGGCGGAGTCGTCGTATTCCCCACGGATACCCTTTACGGCCTTGGAGCCGATGTATTTTCCCTTCCCGCCCTCCAGCGTATATTCGCCATCAAGGGACGGCCGGCGGAGCTGGCATTGCCGGTATTAGTCGCGGGTTTGGACCAGGTCGAGTCGGTTGCGCTACCGATGAGCAACCAAGCTCAGGAACTGGCGGAACGGTTCTGGCCCGGCCCGTTGACCCTAGTGATGCGCCGGTCGCCGGAACTGCCGGATCTGGTAACGGGAGGCGCGGATACGGTGGCAGTGCGGATGCCCGCCCACCGGATACCCTTGGCGTTGGCCCGCCGCCTGGGACGCCCAATCACCGGGACCAGCGCCAACCTTAGCGGCCAACCAGATCTGCTGGACCTAGATTCCATCGAGAATCAACTGGGCAACTTGGTAGATTACATAATCCGCTCCGGGCCGCCCCCAGAGGGCACCGGCTCGACAGTGGTAGACATCACGAGGAACGAGCCCCGCCTACTTCGAGAGGGCGCGATTTCTCTGGAAGAGATTATGGAGACCGCAGGGTAGGTTCTGGTAGACTTTAAGCCGAGTCCGATTCGCTAAAGTGAGAGGCGTATTCCCAGTGCCTATTTCCCAATTCAAATCACACCTGAATGCCCTGGAAGCGGAGATGAAGGATGTCTTCGCTTCCCGAGAGGGTTTCCTGTACGACTTGCTCCGCTACCACATGGGATGGACCAGTCAGCAAGGCGAGGCGCTGGACTCGCCTCCCCGTCTTCATTTTCAGTCGATGCTCACACTGGTCTGTTGCCAAGCTATTTCCGGTGACTTCTCGACCGCCCTGCCAGCTGCGGCGGGCATAGAATTCATTCATAACTACACTCTGGTCCACGGCGACGTGCAGTCCAATCGGGCGGTGGCAGAGGACCGGCCCAGCATCTGGTGGGTCTGGGGTCCCGCCCAGGCCATCAACGTCGGCGACGGGTTGCACGCCCTGGGGCGCAACACTATAATGCGCCTGGCCCAGCGGGGGATTCCCTCGGAGCGGGTTCTTCCCGCAGTCACATCCCTGGACAAGGCCTGCCTGGCGCTGTGCGAAGGCCAGTACATGGACTTGGAGTTCCAGGACCAGTTGATGGTCACCAGCGCCGATTACCACAACATGATTGGCCGCAAGACCGGGGCTTTGGCCGGGTGCGCAACCGAATTGGGCGCTATCGCTGCCGGGGCAGAAAACGAGGTTTGCGCCGCCTTTCAAAAGATGGGCCACGGCCTGGGCATGGCCTGGCAGATAAGCCTGGATATCGCGGACTTGTGGGGGAGTAGGGCCGACGGGATGACCTCCAGCAACATGCTTAACAAGAAGAAAAGCCTGCCCCTTATTTACGCTTTGGAAACCTCCTCATTGGCCGATAAGCGAGCGTTGGGTAACATTTATATGAAGCGGGTCCTACAACCCGAGGACATCGCCCAAGTGATTGGGATTCTCGACCAAGCCGGGGCCCGTCCCTTCGCCGAATCCAGAGCCCGTGAGCTTGCCGATGAAGCATTAAGCGATTCCGGGCTTTCTGGTTCCGGGCTTACTAACGAAGGACTGCAACCCTTGAGAGACCTGACAGATTGGGCTTTAGAAGGCCAGGGCCATGACTAAACGCAGCCTCACCGGTCTGGACATGGCTGGCAAGCGGGTGTTGGTCCGGGTCGACTTCAACATTCCCATCGAGCAGGGTATCGAGGCCATCGCCTCCTACGACCAGCGCCTGAGGGCCACTCTGCCCACCATCCACTATCTGTTGGAACGGGACTGCAAGGTTATTCTTTGCTCCCACCTGGGACGGCCCGGCGGCAAAGTAACCGAGGATCTACGCCTAGCGCCGATCGGTGACCGGCTAGGCTTTCTGCTGGGCAAGCCGGTCAAGAGCGTAAAAGATTGCATCGGACCGGAGGTAGCATCCGCCGTCGCGGATATGGCTCCCGGTGATGTTGTTCTGCTGGATAACCTACGCTTTTACCCCGGCGAAGAGAAAAACGACCCGGGATTCAGCCGGGACCTAGCCGCGAACGCCGATTGTTTCGTCATGGACGCCTTCGCCGTGGCCCACCGGCCCCACGCCTCCACAGTAGGCGTGCCGGAACTGCTTCCTTCGGCCATGGGCATTCTGGTGCAGAGAGAAGTCGAATCCATGGGTAAGGCCCTGGAATCTCCGGAACGCCCCTTGGCGGCCCTACTGGGCGGAGCCAAGGTCAGCGACAAGATACTGGTGCTGGAGAACTTGCTGGACAAGCTGGACCACATATTCATCGGCGGAGGGATGTGTGTCACCTTCCTGAAGGCCCAGGGCATTAACACCGGGGCCTCCAACGTGGAAACCGACCGGTTGGACTTCGCCCGGGAACTGATGGAACGGGCCAAACAGCGGAATATCCAGGTCCATCTTCCCGATGATTTAGTCATTGCCGACCGGTTCGGTCCTGACGGAGAAGTTAAAACCGTCGCGTCGGGACAGGTTCCCGACGATTGGTTCATAATGGACGTGGGCGGCGATACGGCGACCCGGTTCGCCAAAGACTTGGCCGCATGCCGGACCATCATCTGGAACGGGCCCATGGGTGTGTTCGAGATGCCCCGCTTCAGCCAGGGCACCCGCGTGGTCGCCCATGGAATCGCCGAAACCCAGGGAATAACCACTGTTGTAGGCGGCGGGTCCACAGCCGAAGCTGTGGAGGAAATGGGCTTGATGGACCAAATGACCCACGTTTCCACCGGCGGCGGAGCATCCCTGGAATTTCTGGAGGGCAAAGAGTTGCCGGGGATCGCGGCATTGCCCGACGCCTGAAAATCGGTACACTTTTGACAATATGGATGATTCGGCAAGCTCAGGAAGAACTGGAAACAGGACTCATGGCGTTCGTAGCGAGCCTGTCGAAGGACTCAATGCAATGACATCTAAGCAACTTCACATAAGCTGGGTGAGGGCTAGCGCATGATTGACCAAGAAGAACTCCGAGACTGTTACACTTCGACATCTTCCAAGATTGTCCTCTTGGTGGTGGACGGATTGGGAGGCTTGGCCCATCCCGATACCCGCCTTTCCGAGTTGGAAACGGCCAATATCCCCAACCTGGACGCCATGGCCCAAGAGAGCGCCTGCGGACTAACGACCCCGGTACTGCCGGGTGTCGCGCCCGGTAGCGGCCCTGGCCACCTGGCATTGTTCGGTTACGACCCACTGAAACACCTGATTGGCCGGGGCGCCTTGGAAGCTCTGGGGATCGAAGTGGCCCTCCAACCCGGCGACGTGGCCGCTCGCGGCAACTTCTGCTTGGTGGACGGTGACGGCTTGCTGGTGGACCGCCGGGCCGGGCGGATACCAACCGAGTTCAGCGCCCCCCTCTGCGAGCGCTTGGACAAGATTGAGATTGACGGCGTACAGATAGATGTCTTCCCGGTGCAAGACTACCGGTTCGTGCTCAGATTGCGCGGCGGAGGCCTTTCCGAACTCATATCGGAGACCGACCCTCAAGTGACCGGCGCAGCGGCCTTGCCGGTGAAACCCCTAACTCCCGAGGCGAAGCGAACGGCGGAGTTAGTCAATGAGTTCGTGTCTCAAGCCAGCAAACTCCTAGCAGAGGAGGAACGGGCCAACATGGTGCTGCTGAGGGGTTTCGCCCAGATGCCCAATCTGCCTCCCATGAACGATGCCTATCAATTAAACACGGCGGGAATCGCAGCCTATCCCATGTACCGAGGGCTGGCCGAAGTGGCGGGGATGAAGGTGATTCCCACTGGCCGAACCTTCGGCGACGAAGTGGAAACCTTGCGTCAAAACTTCGATAACCACGACTTTTTCTTCATCCATTACAAGCCGGCCGATGCTGCCGGAGAGGATGGAGATTTCGACGCCAAGGTGAAGTGTCTGGAGGATCTGGACCCGTTCATCCCCCAGATCAGAGAACTGAACCCGGACGTTTTCCTGGTGGCCGGGGACCATGCCACTCCGGCGATTATGGCCGCCCATAGCTGGCACCCGGTCCCCTTCATGCTCCACTCCAAGCTGACCAGAGGAGAGGGAGTGCCCAGATTCAATGAAAGAACCTGCGCCCAAGGGTCAGTGGGCAGTATCCTAGCCACCCAGGTTATGCTCTTGGCCATGTCCCACGCCGGGAAACTACAGAAGTACGGCCCATAGTTAACATAACTGCCATTATTCTCAGGTACGGTATCTTCAAGTACTTACGGAGGCGGGCGCCATGCCGGTCCCTACGATAGCTGGAAACTGGAAGATGAACACCACGGTTCACGATGCCGTTAGACTGGCCACGAAAGTGCGGGACAACTTGCGCACCTCGTCCGGAGTAGACATCATCCTTTGCCCTCCGTACATCGCGTTGCAACAGGTGCGAGACGCCGTTATTGGCTCTCCCATCAAGGTTGGGGCACAGAACATGCACTTCGAAGACTCGGGGGCTTTTACCGGGGAGATCGGCCCGTTGATGTTACAGGGGCTTTGCGACTACGTGATTCTAGGGCATTCCGAACGGCGTCAACTGTTCGGAGAGACCGACGAAGCTATCAACCGGAAGGTCAAAGCGGCATTCAGCCACTCGCTGCGGCCCATCTTGTGCGTCGGTGAAACCTTGGAGCAGCGAGAGGCAGGTAGGGCCGGAGCCGTGGTGGCCCAGCAGCTTCGGGAAGACCTTTCCGAGCTACATGACATAACCGGTTTATTGGTCGCCTACGAGCCAGTTTGGGCCATCGGAACCGGCCAATCTGCCACACCCGAGATTGCCGCCGAGATTATGGGCGGCACGGTGCAAGCGTCCCTAACCGCTCTATTCGGTGCGGCGGCCGACGATGTGCCAGTGCTGTATGGCGGCAGCGTCAACGCGGAAAATGTTGGAAGCTATCTGCGGCTCGGCGCCATCCACGGCGCTTTGGTCGGTGGCGCCAGCCTGCAAGCAGACCAATTCCTGCGAATCATTCAAGAGACCGCCACGGCCAAACTCTAGGAAGCCGTCCCGGACCGGGTAGGCTAAAGGGCTGATTCCAAGCACATTGCGCGCCCAACTTCCACCTCTCATCTGCATCGTTGGCCCCACTGCTGTGGGCAAGACCAAGTTGGCTGTAGCTCTGTCGCGCCGATTCAACGGCGAGATTATCAACGCCGACAGCCGCCAGGTGTACCGGTACATGGATATCGGGACCGCCAAGCCAACCCTCGAAGAGCGCGCTCAAGCCCCGCATCATCTACTGGACATCCTCAACCCCGACGAGGATTTTGGACTGGGCTCGTTCTTGTCCCAGGCCAACACCAGTATCCAACGCATCGACAGTCGTGAGCACCTTCCCATGGCCGTAGGGGGAACCGGGCAATACATCTGGGCGCTGGTGGAGGGGTCGAAGGTACCTCCAGTCGCCCCTAACTCTGAGTTTCGACGGGCCAAGGAACAGGAGGCGGAAGAGAACGGCCCACTATCTCTTCATCAAGAATTACAGAGCTTGGACCCCGATCGAGCAGCCCAGTTGAATCCCCGCAACGTGCGCCGGGTCATCCGGGCACTGGAGATTCACCATGCGACGCAGGAACTCCCATCCAGCTTTGCTCTCTTCAGTGAGCCAACGACCAATTCTTTGGTCATCGGACTCAACTTGGAGCGCCCAGAACTGTACAAACACATCGATGAACGGGTTGACAGAATGATAGAGTCTGGGCTGGAGGAAGAGGCGCGGTCTCTATCTTCTATGGGGTACCTTCTGGGTCAAAAGTCTCTGGCCAGCCCCGGATATCTGGAGATGGGCCTTTACCTATCAGGAGAGATCGACCTGGACGAAGCGGTGCAGCGGACCAAGTTCCAAACCCACCGCATGGCTCGGCGTCAGCACACCTGGTTCAAAGCTCAGGACCCTCGCATCCATTGGCTCTCGGCAGCCTCGGCGAACCTGGAATCCCAGGCGGCCGCCTTGGTTGAAGGTTTCTTGGCCGGCGGCTAGGCTGTGGTAAAATAGGCCCGCGTCCCAATACGAATCCAGACTGGGGAATAAGACCGGAATATAGCAATGAAATTCACCAAGATGCACGGGGCTGGCAACGACTATCTCTACATAGACGCCCGCGACCACGACGATTTCAGCACGGACTGGTCGCAACTGTCTCGATCGATGAGCGACCGCCACTTCGGCGTGGGCTCCGACGGCATCATCCTGATCGAAGATTCCGGCATCGCCGATCTAAAGATGCGGATGTTCAACGCCGACGGCTCCGAAAGCGAGATGTGTGGCAACGGTATCCGCTGCTTCGCCAAGTACGCCATCGATCGGGGACTCGCTACGCCTGGCGCCGACGGTATTGAGGTAGAAACACTGGCAGGTATACGAACAGTAGTCCCGATCTACGACGGCGACCGCATCACCGGCGCCAGGGTTGCCATGGGCGAGCCATTGCTGGAGCCAGGCGACGTTCCGGTTATTTTGGACCCGGCATCAGGATACCCAAAGGGACCGGTTACGGGCTATCCATTGGCCGTGGACAGCCTGGAGCTGAGCCTGAGCTTTGTCTCCATGGGTAACCCCCATGCCATCACCTTCATCGATCAGCCGGTGGGGGGATTTCCTCTGCATACCATCGGCCCCATGGTTGAGCATCACTCGATATTTCCCAATCGGGTCAATTTCGAAACCGTAAACATCACCGGTCCAGGCGCGATGACGGCCAGGGTCTGGGAACGCGGATCCGGGGAAACCATGGCTTGCGGCACCGGCGCTTGCGCCATCGCAGTGGCCGCCCGGCTACTGGGCATCGCGGACGGGCGAGTTGACATAACTCTCCCCGGAGGCACCCTGTCCATCGATTGGGATGGAGAGGGAGAAGTGTACCTGGAAGGCCCCGCCGAAGAAATCTTCAGCGGAAAATGGCCAGTCTAACTTTGAATAAAACTTGTAACTCTAAGGTGTCGAATAGATGAAGTTTTCAGACCGACTAGGCAAACTTGCCCCCTATCCCTTCGTGGAAATCTCAAGAATCATCGCCGAAAAGCGGGCTGCCGGAGCGGACGTGGTCACCTCTGGCATCGGTGACCCAGATATTCCCACGCCCCAGCCCATCATAGACAAACTGCTTGAGGCGTCTCAAGACACACCCAACC
>Ga0066367_1000082_pt1 | contig 15227 bp, 18 predicted proteins | sample Knorr_S7_td_AAIW_FD_77335 | JGI IMG/M metagenome (GOLD analysis project Ga0066367, IMG submission 77335) | Marine microbial communities from Southern Atlantic Ocean transect - Knorr_S7_td_AAIW_ad_750m_LV_A | ecosystem: Environmental > Aquatic > Marine > Oceanic | place: Atlantic Ocean...
ATGCCGCCGGGCGGGGCGATGGCGCCGCCGCTGAGTCCGGTGCCGGTTCCGCGGCCCACCACAGGGACCCCGGCCTTGCGGGATAGTGCGATGACCCGGCTGACCTCTTGGGTGCTGTTGGGGAAAACGACGGCCTCTGGCATTCCCCGGTCCACCGAACCATCGTATTCAAAGACCAGCAAATCATCGGAGTGGTACACCACGTTCTCTGCTCCGACGATGCCCTGGAGGTCTTTCAAAAACCGCTTGAAATCCATGCCTGGAACCCGCTCATAGATGTTGCCGATTCTCCGCTTAGACACAGGGATGATAGAACAATTCCGGGGTCATTGCCAGGCTGGCGCTAGCTTGTTTGTCGGCCCTCTGGTTTCTAGGTATACTGGGTCGGGATTCGTGCTGGGGCTGGTTTGGCCTCGGCTCTCATCGATAACAGTATCCGGTTTTTGATAGTCAGGAGGGACCTAGTGGAGTTCAATATCGCCGTATTGGGTGGCGACGGAATCGGCCCGGAGGTAACTGACCAAGGCGTCCGTGCTTTGGAAGCCGTGGGCCGGGCATTCGGCCATAGTTTCAATCTTAGCTACGGCGACATCGGCGGGATCTCCATCGACAAGCACGGGACCCCTCTAACCGACGAGACCAGGGGCCTCTTGGATTCCAACGATGCGGTGCTTTTCGGCGCCGTAGGCGGCCCCAAATGGGACTCTCCTGACGCCAAGGTCAGGCCAGAGATGGGTCTCTTGGACATGCGGGCCCATATGGGCGTTTTCGCCAACATCAGGCCGGTAAAGGTCTACCCATGGCTGGCGGAATCCAGCGTTCTAAAGCCCCATATCATCGAAGGCGTGGACCTGGTGGTCGTGCGTGAGTTGACCGGCGGTCTTTATTACGCTTTGCCCAGAGGGCGGCGCGAGACGCCCAACGGCATCGTCGGCGAGGACACCATGCGCTACACCGAAGGCGAGATCGAGCGGGTAGTTCGGGTAGGCTTCGAACTAGCCATGGGACGGCGCAAAAAGCTGACCTCGGTGGACAAAGCCAATGTCCTGGAGTGTTCTAGGTTGTGGCGGGCGGTGGCCACCCGGATGGGCGAGGAATACCCCGACGTTGAACTGGAACACGTGCTGGTGGACAACTGCGCCATGCAGTTGATCCAACGGCCGGCAAGTTTTGATGTCATCGTGTCCGAGAATACCTTTGGCGATATATTGAGTGACGAGGCTTCGGTACTGGCGGCGTCCCTGGGACTGCTGCCGTCAGCCAGCCTGGCAGGAGTGCCAGTGGTTGGGCAACGCTCCGGCGGCCTGTACGAGCCGATACATGGAACGGCGCCGGACATCGCCGGTAAAGGGATTGCCAACCCCACGGGCTCAATCTTGAGCGTGGCGTTGATGGTCCGATACTCCCTGGGACTGACCGAAGAGGGCGCGGCCATCGAGCGGGCGGTGGACAAGGTGTTGGAGCAGAACGCCCGCACAGCGGATATAGCAACTGAGGGCACTGAGCCTGTTTCGACCATTGAGATGGGCGATCGGATAATTGCCGCGATCGAGAGTGGTGGGTAGGCTCGGGTTTAGTAATTTGACTTAGGAAAAGCCTCTATCCTCATCCTAACCTTCTCCCTTTGTGGGAGAAGGGACACATGACTAAAGCGAAGGATTCTTGAATGGGCGGAGAACTTACGATTGCCATAGCGGTCTTTTTGGCCAGCGCCGTGTTGGTCATGTTCTGCGGCGCTAAGCTGGCAGTCTACGGCGACGCTTTGGCAACGTTGACCGGCTGGGGCCGTCTGTTCGTTGGTAGCCTGCTGGTAGCATTGGCCACGTCATTGCCCGAGTTGTCCACCAACATCTCTGCTGTCCAGTTGGACCCGCCCAACCCCGAGCTGGCTGTGGGCAACGTCTTCGGCGCTAACATGCTCAACATGTTCACCATGTCGGCCGTGGCGTTGGCCTTCGGCGGTAAGCGCTTCCTGGTGCAGGTGGCGCCCGAGCAAGGCTATCTGATCGTGGTGGCTGTGGTCCTGACCGGGGCGGCGATCTTGTTCGGCGCTATTCAGTGGGGAGCGAATGTCGGCGAAGTTGGGATTTCGTCGGTCATCCTGATAATCTTGTTTGTTGCGGGAATGTGGTGGGTCTATAAGAACCGCCCCGCCACCGACGACGAAGCGGAAGAAGACCCCGGTATGACTCTTGGCAAAGCCTGGGTCATGTTTGGGCTAGTTTCTCTAGGGGTAGTGATTGCCGGTTTCTTCCTAGCCTGGAGCACCGACGAGATCGCTGACATCACCGGCATCGCCTCAAGCACACTGGGCATACTGTTGGTGTCATTGGTGACAACCATGCCCGAGGCGTCGTCGACCATCGCGGCCGCCCGCATCGGAGCCATGGACCTAGGGGTCGCGGGGCTCTACGGTAGCTGTGCTTTCAACGTCACAATCATGTTTTACGCCGACCCGTTCTTCCGCGAGGGCGTGCTTAACAACAATACAGAAACGGCGCATTTCGTTGCCGGTGGCGTGGCGGTGGGTCTCATGGTTGCCGGGCTGGTGCTGGTGTTGGCTCGAAACCGGGTCAAGTCGGTAGTGGCGAATGTGGCGCTGGCCCTGATGGCCACTACCTACATAGCCGGAGCTGTGGCCGTGGCAACCGTGGGTGGGACCGAAGATGACGAGACCTCAGATTCAAAACCGTCGATCACGACAACCCGAACGCCCGGCGAATGAGCCCGGTTAGGATTGTCCGCGTCTCCCCGCCGCTGAGAAAAGCCGCCGCGAATTCCAGGGTTTCATGGCCAAGTTCGTGCATCACGCGGATGGGCGACGCCTCGCCGACCCCGGTACATTCGCTGAATCCATAGCTGCCGAAGAAACCGGGGTCGCCCTCCATATGGCGCAAGTCTAGGCTGCGCAGCAGCGCCTCGCCCGCTCTCGTGGGTTGGTAGAGGGCTACAACCGCATCGACACGTTCTTCCACCCAAGACGCGGTGTCCTGCTGGCGAGTGACCAAAGGAATGGGCGGCGTTTGAGTGGGCGGCGTCTGGGTGGGCGTGACGATCAAGGCCGGGGGCTGGGTCGAACGACCACGTTGAAAGTGGGTGAGGGTGGTGGGGGCGTCGCGGGGGCGTCGCTGTCCCATCGCCGCAGGCGGCGATCACCAGGAAGAGAACGGCGGCTGGCAACCAGCGGATCAGAGGGCTTCGAGGGGCTCTTCGGTGACTGTTCCGTCGGTGATCTCAAAGATGCGCACGACCGGATTGTCCATATCCATCAGGGACACCAGCACGTAACGGACATCGGGCCAGAGTCCGGCGGTGCCTCCGGCGATGCGGACATCGGTGTCGGAAGGGTAGGCTTCGCTGCCGGTGTGGGAGTGGTAAATCGCCAAGAGCTCCCAGTTGTTGTCTCCGGCCTCGGAATCGACATTGGCCAACTCCAAGGGGTCCATGACGAACCGGAAGGGACTCGCTTCAACGTTGGTCATTCGGTAGACCTTCATGACCTGGCCGTCGGGCCCCGCCAAAATGCCGCAGCATTCGTTGGGTAGGTCGGACTTGGCATGGGCCACCATCTCATCGATGAATTCCTGTCTGATCTGGACCAATGGGTCAACTCCCGGAACTAAGTGGAAACTATCATGGCGCGGTCTCCGTCAAGACAGATATGAGGCCGCGAACTTGTGTGAATATACCAGAGGAATCTTGGAGTGAATAGCGGCATCATAGTTTGCATACACAGATACGGGAAAACGGCCCAGCTAGATTCGCACAGCCCATCACCCGGAAGGAACCATCGGATGTTTTATCTCAAAGGCTGCTCAAAATACCACGGCGACCTAACCCTGGGAAAAGACGCATACGGCGCTTTCTTGAAGTGCTTGCAATGCGGGAAATTAACCGAAGGCAACGTGGCGGGCGGCCACCGGTCTGTGTTGCACGGAGCGACGTTCGACGAAGTAGCCATTCAGGCTCTGAGCCAGGAGAAGGCTAAGACAGCGGTTGCGGTCTAGTTACCGGCCCGTTGGGCGTAGGCGTAAACCGCCGCTTCTTGTTCCGGGGTCTGGACCGAACCAGGACGTAGGTCACGAAGCATGGTTATCGCTTCGGCGGGGTCATGGCCCCGGTGGATCAAGTAGCAGGCCAGCACGGTTCCGGTGCGGCCGATCCCCGCGTAGCAACTGACCACCACCGGCCGGTTGGATTCGGTCTGCCCGTCGATGAACTCAATCATCCGCTGGATCTGGTCCGGTTCGGGCGGTGTGAAGTCGGGTACCGGCTCAAACATGTCCACCAGGTCGACCATCTTTCCGGTTGTGGCCGCGATTGTTCGCTCCTCCATCCGTATCACGGCGCGCACGCCCTGGTGATAGAGGAAGGATAGATCGTCGAAGCTAGTAGGTCCCTGGGAGCCGGCCAGTTCGTCATTCAACACCCAACCAAAATTCATGACCTGCATCTTTTGTCCTCGACTCCCTCTTTAGTCTTTAACCACGGCGTCTATACGCCGGCGGACTTCCTGCTCAGTCAACGTGTCTATGGAGACAACTTTGTCTCTGGAGCCGTGGCCCCGGACTATCTCCAGCCGCGACTTGCTAACTCCCAAAGCCTTAGCCATCAGCGCAATCACCCCGGCGTTGGCCTTGTCCTCAGCGGGTGGGGCCGTGACCCGCAGGCGTAGCGTGCCATCCTCAAAGCCGTCTACCTGGTTGCGGGAGGCTTTCGGCTGCACCCGCACCTTCAACGTGCAACTGTCTTGTGGTTTGTTGGCCATGGTCTAGGCGCTTTTCAGTGGTGGCTCACCGGCAGTCTGGTATATTAGGGCTGAAGGCAAGCGTGCTGTAGGAGGCGTCCGATGGAGTATACCAACATCAAACTGGAGAAAGAAAACCGGGTGGCGACCATCCGGCTGAACCGTCCCGACGCTTTAAATGCCTTGAATCCGGAGTTGATAACAGAACTGGCCGCGGCGGTGGCCGAAGTGGGCGCTGATGTGTCCATCAAGGCACTCGTCATACGGGGCGAAGGACGGGCTTTCTGCGCCGGCGCCGACCTCACCTATTTCCAGTCCACGTTCGCCGATCCGGCGCTGCTGCCACCATACTTGGCCCAGATCATCGACCTGCTCAGCGGGATTGAGAGCTTGCCCTTCCCGGCCATCGCGGTAGTGCACGGTTTTGCCTTGGCCGGTGGCTTGGAGCTGATGATGGCTTGCGATATGGCCTTAGTGGCTGACGACGCCCGGATCGGAGACCAGCACGTGAACTTCGGCCTGATGCCCGGCGGCGGTTCGACCCAACGGCTGCCCCGCCGTGTGGGCCTGCAGCGGGCGATGGAACTACTGACCACCGGCAAGTGGCTCTCCGGGACCGAAGCTGTCGAATGGGGACTGGCCCTTCGGTCTGCTCCAGTGGAGGGTCTGGACGATGAACTGGAATCGATCCTGGGGCCGCTACGGACCAAGAGCCGCGAAGGCCTGGCACTTATCAAGGCGACCACGCTCCGGGGCATGGGAATGTCCATGGAAGACGGTGTGGAACTGGAGAGTCGGACATTCGCGCAATACATGACGACCTCGCCCCACCCGGCTGAAGGCATCAAGGCGTTCATCGAGAAGCGGACGCCTGAGTTCTAGCCCGCTGTAAGGGGCAAGAATGAGCCTGGCTGGTTCGACACCCACCAGGGCCGATGCTATGATTTAGCGTCTCTATGGTGGCGTTCCACCTTTATGGGCAACGTACTTCACCAACGGAAAAACTCCACCGGCGCAACAAATCTGCCGGCGGTGATTGGATACCCGGCTTGAAGATCAAAGACATCCTGACGAAAACACGCCCCATCTCCTTTGAATTCTTTCCTCCCCGCAACGCCGAGGGCATACCGGCAGTGCTGGAGACCATGGACGAACTTAAACCGTATTGCCCGGACTTCGTGTCTGTGACCTACGGGGCCGGCGGTTCGACGCGGGCCTTTACCGAAGAGATTACGCTCCAGATCAAACGGGAAACCGGAGTGGAAGTGATGGCCCATCTGACCTGTGTGGGTCAAAACAAAGAGGAGATTCACGAGGTGTTGCAGCGCCTGGAATCCGAGGGTGTTGAAAACATCATCGCCCTGCGCGGCGACCCACCCCGGGGCTCCACGGAATTCGCCCCGGTGGAGGGTGGGTTCCAGCACGCCACCGACCTGCTCAAGCATGTACAGTCCAACTTTAGATTCGGCGTGGCGGCAGCCTGTTACCCCGAAGGCCACACCGAGTCGGTGGACTTGGATACCGACCTGGACTACATCAAGATGAAGGTGGACAACGGGGCAGATTTTCTGGTGACCCAGTTGTTTTATGACAACCGGCATTATTTCGACTTCTTAGAACGGGCCCACGCCGGCGGTATCGACGTTCCCATCATTCCCGGGGTCCTACCGGTCTTGAACTCGGCCCAGGTCCGCCGGTTCACCGCCCTCAGTGGGTCGGAGATCCCCCCAGACCTGGACAAGTTGTTGGATAAATACGCCGATAGCGACAACAGCGCCCGCGATATGGGGGTGGAGTACGCCACCGCCCAGGTGCGCGAACTTTGGGATGCCGGCGTGCCCGGAGTTCATTTCTACGTGTTGAACCGCAGTTATTCCGTGTCCCGGATCCTGGATAACCTGACCATCTCCGGACACCAACGGCAAGACTGACCTAGCCACTCGAACTTCCGGGCGGACGATGCTTACAACAGGCGTCGACATCATCGAGATTCCCCGCATCAAACAGACGTTGGACCGCTATGGCCAGCGTTTCTTGAATCGCATCTTCACACCCGATGAGATCGCCTATTGCCATGGCCGTGCGCCAAACCTGGCGGGCCGGTTCGCCGCCAAAGAAGCGACCATGAAGGCGCTTGGCACCGGCGTCCGCGGAGTAAGCTGGAAGGATATCGAGGTCGTCCGCGCGGATAGTGGCGCTCCCAGCGTGAAACTCCACGGACGGGCCGAGAAACGGGCTGAGCGCTTGCATGTGAGCGAGATATCCCTAAGTATCTCCCACTCCCGGGAATACGCCGTAGCCTTCGTGGTGGCGCAACGTGACGAAACACCATGAAGATCGTAACCGCCGCCCAGATGACAGCTATCGAGCAGGCTTCGGAACGAGCCGGAATCAGCACGGATGTCCTGATGGAGAACGCCGGTCTGGCAGTGGCCCAAGGGGCACGGGACCTGGTTGGCGCGGCGGGTGTGCGGGTCATTGTACTGGTGGGACCCGGTAACAACGGCGCCGATGGTCTGGTGGCTGCCAGGCATCTGCGGCGTTGGGGCGCCGAAGTCATCTGCTTCGTGGTAGGCGGACGCCCGGTAACCGACCCCAAGATGGATCTGGCACTGGAGTACGGAGTCCGGGTCATCGACGTAGCGTCACCCAGCGGACTGGAGAACCTGTTGTCCCAGTCGGCCTTGGTGATAGACGCCGTGTTGGGCACAGGGAGGGCACGCCCGCTGGAAGGCCCCGTCAAGCAGACGATGCGGTGTTTGGCCAATACCCGGGCAGCGTCTTCTCGTCCCAAACTACTGGCGCTGGACCTGCCTACTGGGCAGAACTCCGACACCGGCGAGGTCGATCCATTGGGTGTGCCCTGCGACGTTACGTTTGCTCTTGGCTACCCAAAGGTTGGACTCCTCAACTTCCCCGGTGCCGCACACGCTGGTGACCTGGGCGTGTTGGATATCGGGGTCCCGCCCGGCCTGAAAGAAGAATCAGAGATCGAACTGGAGTTGTTGGAAAAGAGTTGGGTGGCCGAACACCTGCCTAAGCGCCTTCTGGACTCGCACAAGGGGACATTTGGGCATGTTCTTGTGGTGGCCGGATCGCGGAACTACGTCGGCGCGGCCTACCTGGTGTCCCAGGCTTCGGTTCGGGCTGGGGCTGGACTGACCACGCTGGCCACTCCGGAGTGCGTCTACCCCATCGCGGCCGCCAAGTCCACCGAGCCCATCCATCTGCCCCTGCCGGACGACGAAGAGGGACGGGTCGCTGCGGAGGCCGCTCAAGAGCTCCACGACGCGTCCAGGCAGTACACCCATATCGTGGTGGGCTGCGGGTTGGGCTTGTCGGATGGCACGGTCAAATTTGTGGAAGAGCTATTGTTCAGACAGGAGAGTTCCGGTCTGACAGAATTGCCGGTTTTGGTTGACGCCGACGGACTGAACAACTTGGCCAGAATCAATGATTGGCCCGAACGGCCCCACGGGCCCATTACTCTCACCCCCCATCCCGGAGAGATGGCCACGCTGACCGGCCTCTCAACCCCTGAGGTCCAGGCGGACCGGGTGGCCGTTGCGCGGGAATATGCCGCCAGATGGAACGTGACCCTTGTGTTGAAGGGCGCCAACACCGTAATCGCTCGGCCGGACGGCACGGTCAGAGTTGCGTCATTTGCCAATCCGGGGATGGCCTCTGGCGGGACTGGTGACGTTCTTAGCGGAATCATCGGAGGGCTGATGGCCCAAGGTTTGGCGCCAGACATCGCTGCGTCATGCGGGGTTTACCTGCACGGAGAGGCCGGATTTGAGATAGTATCCCGACAGGGCAACACCGGCCTTGCGGCTTCGGACCTTCTGCCGGAGATACCGGCGGCGATCCGGCGGCTCCGGGAGATCTGGCACCGGTCACTGTAAGCGGGCGAGGGTCTGTTCAGTTTACCTATGCTATACTTCAAAAACGTGCCTGGGCCGGGCTTCCCAAAGCCCAACTCAGAGCCTGAAACGGGCGCAGGAACTCAGGTTAGGAACCGAAGATAAATGTCTTTCGAATTCTTTCTCGAGAACGTTTCAGACCCGACGAGCCGCATCTCCGCCGTCGACTTCTACGAGATCTCAGACCTCTCTCCGGAGGAGTTGGGGCAATTCGCCGCAGCTTGGTACCCCCTTGCCATCGAACGACAGCGCGCTATCGCTACGAACATGGTCGAATTGGCCGAAGACAACCCCGAATTGGACTTCACTGCGATCTACAAGCTGTGCCTCAAAGGCGATGACGAGCCCCTTTTGCAGATCGTGATGGACGGCCTCTGGGAGCATGATGACCGATCAGTGATTCCCGGCTTGGTGGAAGTTCTTAGGTCGGACAAGGGATCGGAGGTCAGGTCGGCCGCCGCCAGCACCCTCGGCAGGTTTCCGATGTTGGCCCAGGAAGGCAAGTTGCTGGCCCGGGACGGCGAGCTGATACACGACAATCTCATGCAGGTCCTTGAGGACGAAGAAGAACCCCTGGACGTCCGGCGGCGTTGCATGGAGGCCCTGGCGCCCTTCAACACCCTGGAGATCAACCAGCACATCACTTTCGCGTACGAAAGCCTGGACCCCGATTATCGGGCCAGTTCCATATTCGCCATGGGACGGACCGGCGAGGCGGGTTGGCTGCCCATCCTGCTACAGGAGCTCCAAAACGAAGAACCTACCATCCGCTATGAGACGGCCCACGCCTGCGGTGAATTGGGCGAGGAGGAAGCGGTCCCCCATCTGATACTGCTGCTGGAAGATGACGATTCAGAAGTCCAACTGGCCGGGGTTGGCGCTCTCGGCAAGATCGGCGGCCCATTAGCCAAGAAGGTGCTGACAGCACTGGTCAAAGACGGCGACGCCAATCTTGAAGAAGCCGCCCGCATCGAACTTGAGGACCTGGAATTCGACGATGATCCCCAAGGCTACCTCGGCGAGCTATAGGCTTTTATAGACCTCCGTGAGTCCAGCAACCAAACTCTCCCCCGCCCAAGACCGGTTCCTCCGCTCGGCCCGCACTGGCCATCTGGCCACCGCCGACGCCAATGGCCAACCCCACGTGATCCCTGTATGCTTCGTCTTTGACGGCGAGGCCATCTACTCGGTGCTGGACGGCAAGCCCAAATCCGTTTCCCTGAGACGACTGCGCCGGGTGCGGAACATCTTGGCCAACCCGCAGGTCTCGCTGGTCGTGGACCACTACGAAGAAGACTGGTCGCGGCTCCAATATCTGATGGTGTCGGGAGGAGCCGAACTTTTAGAGTCGGGAGAGGAATGGGCCCGGGCCATTGCCATGCTCCGGGAGAAATACCCTCAGTATCAGGCCATGGACCTGGACCAAAGCCCGGTGATCAAGATTGCCCCGCTTAGATTTGTTCCTTGGAGTTCTGGGCCTGGGGCCTGATTCCTCGGCGACTTCGGCCAACTGCTCGTCCTGAGCTTGTCGAAGGGCCGCATAGGTCATGGTTCTGCTGCGAAAATCTCTTGTCTCGCAATGGTGGTTCGACAAGCTCAGCTTGAGCGAATACGGTGAAGCTTGGTTTTAATTTTCAACGTATTCTGGGCGTTAAATGACGCCCTCACCCGTTGCGACAGGAGAGGGGATATCGTCTCCCTCCAGTTGACACCATTAGGCGTGCATTCTACACTGGCCCGAAATCCCAGCCCTACGTGGATCATAGCTGAATCACGTATAGTTCAGGAGTAAAACATGGACGGAGTCACAGCCATCGCCAATATCCTGCGGATGGAGGGCGTCGAGTTCATCGGTTGCGTCCCATACCAGCCCCTGTTGGAAGCGGCGGCCATCGCCGGGATCCGGCCCATCGTGTTCCGCCAGGAAGGCACCGGAATCCATATGGTCGATGGCTACTCGAGAGTGACCAACGGCAAGCGTATAGGCGTTTTCATGATGCAGAACGGCCCTGGAGCGGAGAACGGCTTCGGCGGCGTGGCCCAAGCATATTCCGAGTCCGTCCCCATTCTGCTGCTGCCCGCCGGGATGCCCCGGGAGAAGCGGGGCGTCCATCCCAACTTCTATCCCACCCGCAGTTACGAGACCATCACCAAGTGGTCCGAAGAAATGAACATCGTCGAGCGCATCCCCGACCTGATGCGCCGGGCCTTCACCAAGCTGCGCACCGGGCGGCCCGGTCCGGTACTGCTAGAGATACCGGCGGATGTGGCCACCGCGGAACTGCCCGAAGAGCTATTCAACTACGAGCCTCCCAGGGTTGTGTTGCAGCAGGCCGACCCCGCCGACGTGAGCCGAGCCGCTAAGGCGCTGCTGGCGGCAGACCGGCCAATCCTGCGTGCCGGCCAGGGCGTGCTCTACGCCGAGGCCACGCCGGAACTGATCGAGATCGCCGAGTTCCTGCAGGCGCCGGTAATGACCACCCTACCCGGCAAGAGCGCCTTCCCGGAGACCCATCCCCTGGCCCTGGGTTCTGGCGGGCCAAGCACCACCGGCATGGTGGACAAATATCTGAAGGGGTCTGACCTGATCTTCGGCGTCGGCTGCAGCTTCACCAAGACCAACTTCGCCCAGGCCATACCCCAGGGCAAGACCATCATCCACATGACCAACGACGAAGACGCCATCGGCCGGGAGTACAAGACTGAATATGCCATGCTGGGCGATGCCAAGTTGGTGCTGCGTCAGCTGCTGGACGAACTCAAGAGCCAAGCAGGCAGCGCCAGGGCCAAGAACCAGGTCTTACAGGACGACGTCAAGTCGGTGAAAGAGGCCTGGCTGGCCCAGTGGATGCCCAAATTGACCTCCGACGAAGTTCCCATGAATCCCTACCGTGTGGTCTGGGACCTGATGCACACGGTCGACCTAGACAACACAATCATCACCCACGAGTCAGGCAGCGCCAGGGAATACCTGAGTCCCTTCTGGGAGGCCCGCGCGCCCCGCAGCTTCATCGGCTGGGGCAAGTCGACCCAACTGGGCTACAGCCTGGGACTGGCCATGGGCGCCAAGCTAGCTGAACCCGGCAAGCTCTGCATCAACGTCATGGGCGACTTGGCCTTCAGCACGGTGGGACTCGACGTGGAGACGGCGGTTAGGTGCAACATACCCACGCTGACCATCGTTATCAACAACGCCTATATGTCCATCTATGACAACAGCCGGTTCCCGGTGGCCATAGAGAAGTACAACATAAAGGGCTTGTCGGGCGAATTCTCCGAGGTGGCCCAGGCCATGGGCGCCTACACCGAGAAGATCACCGCTCCCACCGCTATCATCCCCGCCATCAAACGGGGCATCGCCGAGACTGAGGCCGGCAAGGCGGTGGTATTAGAGTTCATCACCAAAGACGAGGGCGAGTACTCCAAGTTCTAGCGCCCATAGTGTGATTTTGTAGGCGTTCAGGGATAATGGGACACTTTTAAGGGCAGAAAAACATGGAAGTGGTGGTGGGTTTGGACTCCTGGTGGAAGGTGTAGATTTACCGCACCTAGAAAAGAGCCAGAAGTTTCCCAGAGCAACGCCGGTCAAGCCCAAGCTGCAGAGACCCCAACCCAAGAGGCCAGGACTTTCATCCGGCAGGTACGGACCAGAACCCGCAGGAAGTACGCCCCGGAAGACAAGATTCGAATCGTTCTGGAAGGGTTCCGTCGGGAGGTGAGCGTTAGTGATCTTTGCCGGCGGGAGGGGATCAACCAGGTGTCTTCTATGCCTGGACCAAGGAATTTATGGAAGCTCTCGTGAGCGCCTCACCACTGGTGGAGCAATTCGGGTTGGGTCCAGGCGGCGAACACCCGTTCCCTCGGTGCGTTGATGGTCTTAGTGACCTTTAGACTGATGCCGGTCTGCGGCGCTGATTGGGTCATGGTTTCATTCCCTCCGAATCGTTTTCTGCTGAGTCTTGTTCTTGTAGAGTGCTGTCTTCAGGAGAGACATTTTCTAGAAAATTGGCCAGCGACTCCAGTTTGTCCTCCCAGAACTTCTGGTACTGGGCGATCCATTCCACGGCTTCTTTCATGGGTTGGGCTTCCAGTCGGCACCGCCGGACTCGGCCGTCTTTCTCTTGGGTCAGCAATCCGGCCCGCTCTAGTACCCGGAGTTGCTTGGAGATTGCGGGCAGGGAAACATCAAACGGCGCGGCCAGTTCCGTGACCGAAGAATCGCCGAACGAAAGCCGCTCCAAGATGGCGCGCCGGGTCGGGTCGGCCAAGGCCGCGAAGGTGAAATTCAGTGTTTCTGTTAAATTATTAACCATATGGTTAAATAATAACAGGGTAAAGAAGTTTGTCAATTGGGAAGGCGAAAATCCCCCCAATCCCACTTTGGTAAAGTGGGATTGGGGGGATTTTGGTAGCTATTCAGGAAACCAGACTAATTAGGCCGATCCAACTCAAGGGGTAAAAAGGTACCTGCCTTCTTCCACTCACCCCCGCCGGCGTTGGTCGCGGTAGTTGGGGGCCGTTATGGGCTGCCAGTCGACCACCATGCCGTCCACCAAACGGGAGGCGATGCGGGACTTAGTGTCTTCGAGCTCGTCCAGGGTGGAGGCGGTGGTGATGACGGTGGGCAGGCGGGCTTCATGGCGATGGACGACGATCTGGTAGAGCTTCTCCTCGGCCCAGACGGTACTGCTCTCAGCGCCGAGGTCGTCCAACACCAGAAGCGGCACAGAATTTATCTGCTCGAACAATTCGTCGTAGCCAACTGGGCTGTCAGGGCTGAACGTGGCCCGGAGGTGGTCCAACAATGTCGGGACGAAGGCGAAGAACACCTGGCTGCCTTTGTCGAGCCGCCATCCGGCGATGGCCACCGCCAGATGGGTCTTGCCGCAGCCCCGGGGCCCGCTCAAGAGCAGCCAGCCCTCCGGCTCGGACGCGAAGGTCCGGGCGGTGTGCATCACCCGATCCAAGGACTCTTGGTCCTGGGGCGAAGCGCCGGGGCCGCCCAGTGTGTCGAAATTCTCGAAGGTCATCCTCTGCAGCGTCTCGGCGCGAATTTCGCCGATGCCCAGCACCAGCCGGCTGTTGAAGTTGCCCAATTGAATCACCGTGGCCGTTCCGTCGGAGCCTTCTAGCCTCGTGCGCAGCGAGTCGTCCAGGCGTTGCAGCGGGCCCCGGACAGTGACCACCGTGGGCAGCGCGTTGTTGTAGCGGTGGTTGATCACTTGGAACAGCTTCTCCTGGGCCCAGGGCGTGGCGTTGGTCGTGCTGAGATCATCTAGGACCAACACGGGGACGTTTCGCACCTGGTCAAACAATTCATCGTACGACACGGGATTATCCGGCGAGTAGGCCGCCCGGAGATGGTCGAGCAGGTCCGCGGCGACGATGAAGAAGGCGGTCTGGTCTCTTTCGATGCAGCGGTTCGCGATGGCCACGGCCAGGTGGGTCTTGCCGCTGCCGCTGGGGCCGGTGATCACCAGCCAACCCTGGGGGTCCTCGGCGAACCGGGCGGCGGCCTTGACACCTTCGGAGAACATCTGGTGGCCGGCGGCGGGCATCGGGCCTTCCAGGTTGGTGGTGGCGAAGGTTATACGAGAGAGGGCGCCAAGGTTGCTATACCGGCGCAACGCGGCGGCGCGGTTGCCAGAGTCCTCTGTCTCCTGGCAGGTGCAGGGTATGGCCTGTCCGAAATCGGGGTGACCGATGTGCACGCGGCGCGTAACCCAGCCGATGCCTTTACACCTCGGGCAATCTTCACCCGCCGGTTCCCTATCGGGGAGCCTTACCCCATCGCCGTTGGTAGTCTTCGAGATATTTCTTGCGGTGATCCGTCTCAGTATGTCGCCCAGGCTTTCCATCTTTTCCCCTCTCTACGTCCCCCCTGTTCTCTCTGCCCTCGGCGGTCCAGCGCCTTAGGATCCCGGCCACGTAGCGCCAACTGCGTTTGTTTTCGGCAACTGCTATACCGAAGGCCTCCCGGAGCCAGGTGTCCGGATAGCGTCCTTCAGCCTCTTTCAACTCTTCAGCCAACAGCGGCGATAATGCCCCGATGTTGTCTTCGTAGAGCGCGAATATGTTGGGCGGTTCCAGTGCCGGAACTTCCGCTTCAGGACCGGCAGAGATCTCTGCCGGAACTTCCCCGTGTTCCAACCTGGAGACGGCCCGTTGGTCTGAGTCGGTGTTCAGCAGGAACACCGTATCCTTCCCACCCAGCTGGTGAGTCAGAAAGGTTTTTCGTTTCACGGCCAGTCGCAGGCCGTGGCGGATGGCCTCTTCTGCCGAATCGTCGCCTTCGAACTTCAGGCCCTTGATCAGCGTTCGGTCGGCAAGGAATTCTTCCAGGCTAACGGCCCTGAGCGCGCCACGCTTGCGGTGGAACAGCCAGAGACCGCGCAGGGTTACCTTGAGTTCGGCCAGGTCCTGGATCTGCTCCAAGATGTGTCCGAACACTGGGTTGGGCACCGGGGTGTAGAGCGTTTTCCCAGTGAAACCGGAGAAGGCCCCGGAAGGTGCCATCTTTAGAACTCGTCGACCTGGTGATACGAATCGAACCGGAC
>Ga0066367_1000087_pt1 | contig 14904 bp, 12 predicted proteins | sample Knorr_S7_td_AAIW_FD_77335 | JGI IMG/M metagenome (GOLD analysis project Ga0066367, IMG submission 77335) | Marine microbial communities from Southern Atlantic Ocean transect - Knorr_S7_td_AAIW_ad_750m_LV_A | ecosystem: Environmental > Aquatic > Marine > Oceanic | place: Atlantic Ocean...
ATAGTCGCTCAAATTCTCGCCCGGTAGCAGATGTCAGTTGCTCCATCTGCCCTGCGTTGAGCATCCCGGGCATGAGTGCCATATCACCAGTCATCATCATCCTATGAGCATTCGTGGCTGGAATTTCCTCTTCCCGTTCGGCTAACCAGCGCTCCATCAGTCGGATTTCATCTCTCTGTGAGATCTGCATCCGGAGCGCCAAACCGCGGAATCCGTCTGTGGTCGCGCGCGCGGGCACCATAGCTGTCATGTCGAGAGCCTGCCCATGGTGGGGTATCATCCCTCGCATAAACCGCACGTCCGCTTCCGAGTACTCCAACCCCCCGATCGCGTCCAACTCTGCTGTGTCGAAGGCCTGGGCCATCTCTCCTGGTGCACCAGGTTGTATTATTCGTGTTCCGGTTATTCCTGCTGGTGCTGAAGGTGTGCCCATACAGGATGAGGTCACAGCCAGCGTCGAAAGGACGTAAAAGGACAGCAAAATTTTACTATTCACTTCCTGTCCATCTTTCTCGCAGTGGCTCTCGTTCGACGCGCTGACCTCTCATATATACATCCGAAATTCGGCGTGTGTTCGTGATGTCATCAATTGGGTTTGCATCGAGAATGACAAAGTCTGCGAGTTTTCCAGCGGCGACAGAGCCTGCGTCGAGCTCCATTAGCTCAGCGGATGCGCTTGTCGCCGCAACGATCACTTCGGCTGGGGTCATCCCGGATCGTACCATGTCCTCCATTTCCTGGTGTGACGTCCAGGGTGAACTCCCATCCGTACCGAACGCGATCTTAATGCCAGCGCTGTTCAGGCGATCAAGGTTTCTTGCTTGGATTCCAAAAGACTCTTGAGCAGCAGGTCGATCCTGCTGGGCTGCCTGCATCTCCCTGAGTCTTTCAGCAGGGATTGTTCCGCTGAGCCAGCTCAGGTCCAATGCAACGCCCGGGTTCGGGAGGTTTGGGACCAATACTACCTCAGGACGGTCTGTCCACAGCTGGACGAGTTCGTCGTCCACATCCTGATCTCGAATCCCGTGCGCGAACGCATCGATCCCTGCACGGAGTAGTCCCTTAGCATCCTCGAGGGTGAAGACGTGAGCGGTGACCCGAAGACCATGCTTATGCGCTTCATCGATCACCGGGCCGTATAGTTCCGGCGTGAGTTTTTCGTATTGGCCCCCACGGTCGTCGACCCAAATTTTCACGAAGTCGACCTCTTCGGTTGCTAGTTCTTGTACCGCTGCACGGGCTTCTGCTTCGGATGTGATCCAGAAGGGCACCTCTGAGCGTCCTTCCTCTGGTGCGGTAATCCCACGCCCTGCGCTACGGGATCGTGCCCCATTTGGTATGTCTTCGCTCCGCATCTCAAAGCCCACATTACCATCGTCGAGGCCGAGGCTCATTACTGCGCCCGTCCCATAGTACGCCCAGTGTTGCAGCTCTTCTGTCCGATCCACTCGAGGTGATGCGAGGTGCGCATGTGCGTTCACGATTGCTGGCATTACAGTCTTACCTGCTAGGTCGACATGGCTGGAGCCTTCAGGTGCCTCGATCGATCCAGCAGCACCAACAGCAGTAAAACGGCCGTCCTCGACCAGAAACGCTGAATTTTCGAGGACCCCACCCCCATCGCCGATTATCAGTTGTGCACCTTCGTATAGCACTGCGTCAGAAGTGGATTCACCGGTTGCACATGCTGAAACAGCCAAGGCAACGCTGAGTAAACCAGCAAGCATCTTTGCGGATTTCATGATACCTCCCCTGTCAAACCTTATGGATCGGCCGCACGGACCGTGATACCAAGCGGGCAGTGAGTCTACAGTGCATGCTTCAGTCGGGCGAGCACCGTAAGCTGTCAGGCCATGCATCCGGAAGAGTCATTCAGAAGGAGAAATCGCTATCCGAAAGCCTATAAAGGCGCGGCGGGCACCGGGATCGGCTCCCCCCCGGTTTGCTCCCCGGACAAAGCGCTCCGGATCTGTAAAAGATCCACCTCTCATGACCCAAAGAGACTCGTTTTCTAGGTCCTGCGAGTCGTTGGTGGGATCATAGGGGTAGGGCTGATAGGGGCTTCTGGTCCATTCCCACACATTTCCTGCCATGTCAGAGAGCCCGAACGGACATTCCGGACACTGGTGGCTCCCGACAGCTGTGGTGCCTCTTGCTTGGTAGGTTGCTCGGTCAGGCCTGGGTTCACTACCCCATGGATAGATTCGTCCGTCAGTACCTCGAGCGGCTTTCTCCCACTCGGCTTCCGTTGGTAGAGTGACCTGCCCACCACCCTCGAGCAGGGTGCTCAGAGCCTCTGGTGTCTCGGCCGAAGTTCTTAGGATCTTATCTAGCCAGCGACTGTACGCGAGTGCGTCCGGCCAAGAAACAAAAGAAGCAGGGTGCTCAGGTGCTCCACTGAGTGCTTGACTATCAATAGGATAACCTGTTGCCTGAACGAACGAGCGGATTTGTGCAACGGTCACCTCGAAGCGTCCGATGTAATACGTCGGAAGTTCCAGAACCACCTGCGCTTTCGTGCTAGACCAGCGCTCAATATCGAATGCCAGTGGATCGATGGCAGCATCACTACCCATTAGAAATGGTCCAGCCGTGATCTCGACAAATCCTAGGAGCGGATCATCCGGGAGTTGCCAAGCATCTGCCAGGAATCTGGAAACCTCTCCTGGGTTACTGATGACTGTATGATCAGGAATCAAACCGGGCCGGGGCAGAGACCCTGCAAAGCTCAAGGCAATCCATACAGCGCTGACGAGTCCAAGAGCTGTGAGCGGGACAGCAGTTTTACGGACCACTTAAGATGCACTCATGGTTTTGTCGCAAGCAAAATCCCAGTCATGTTGGACGCAGGCACGTTCGTATAGCTCTGGCTCTGTCATTTCCATCAAGTTCTGACCGCCTTCCCTGAGGAGCAGTCTCAGATCAAGCGCTCGTGGGTTCATCCGGCTAAAGCTGCCTGGATCGAGAAGGTTAACGCATGCTGGCTGGAATCGGAGTTCACATGCGCGAGAGAAGTAGCCGAGGGCAAGATCGGCATCCGAATTCACGATTTCTCCTTGCCTATAATGCCCACCGAGTTCGTTGCAAGCCCAGGCTGAGTTGTCCCCACAATAGCTGGCCTCCAGTTGGATCAGACGATTGCATGCAGTCGGTCGATCTTCAGCGCATGCTTGCTCCCAGAATGGAAGGCTATCACCGGGGTGCATTCCGTCGGTCTTACCCATCGCGGTCATTGACCCGAAGAAAATGATCCATACTGCCATGTGAACGGGGTTGAGTCCGAGAGGAGCCCAATCAAGTCTCAAGAGTTTTATGACTCGGCTTCTTCTGATCACAGGAATCAACGCATCGATTCCTCTAACGCTTAGATTGAGGAGCGGAACAGCTAGAAGTTTATCGTAGAAAGTTGGTGCTCCGTAGGCTCCCAGGAGTGAGTAAAGGCCGAAAACGCCCAACCCGTAGAACCCTCCGAAAACAAGCTTGCCAGCACGTGAGCGCGGTGAAGTTGATGGGTCCGTTACCAAGAGGTGAAGTCCGAGAAAAACTGCGGCAGGAATTTCTGAGTCAAGAAAGTATGGAACCCCAGTCAGTGAAGTGTAGAGAGCACTCAGACCGAAGAGCACCATTGCGGCTGCCCCTGAAACGAGTGTGATCGAGAAGAAGTACATGACGATGAGGCCAAGCAAGAACAGGTAAAGATAGATCACAGGCGCCAACGTCAGTGTCGAAGCAATCTCCTGTCCCCAGGTCAGGCCGGTCGTTCCCGTAGCGATCAGCACTAAGGAGAAAAGCCCGAGGGAAAATGCTGAAGGGTTGAAGATGTGGACCGTCCGACCTTCGCGTTTCCAGCGTACGAATTCCTTTCCTAGGAATCCAATACCGACCATGAGAAACTGTAGGTAGAACCAATCATCTCTGAACCAGAGGAAGAGATTGATACTGAAAATGATCGGAAATGGGCCGAAGCCGAGTGTGTATGTTTCTCGCCGTGACCAAGCGAGTAGCATATCAAAGACGTACGCAAATATGAGCTGAGCAGCTAGGAGTGTTCCGAACTCATAGACTGGTCGCCAATGCCAGCCCCAGTAGGCGAAGACAGCGAGTTGAACTAAGGCTTGAACATAGTGCTGCGGGCGCAGCATAGTTTGGAACGTCCGACTGGCATGCTCATGTCTCAGTTTCAGGTAGAGCATAATAAGCCAGGCCAGGAGCACGATCGCTGCACCCCAGATTGATATCGCTAACGCAAGATTGCTCTGAATGCGCGGAAGGAATGAGAGCGCAACGAGTGTGAGCGTGAGTACTGCGGGGGCTGTGAGTACTCGCAGACCTGGGGTAGAGTCTAGTGTCCGCCCGCCTGGTTGATTAGGGAGTTGGACTCGATGCCCTTGGTCCTTTTGCCACTCTTTCCGACGTCGCGCAGCTGACATGGAACCTCATTCTACGAGTTAATGTTACCGTTTTGGTTGGTACTGAGAACAAGTCGAGTCCGGTCGCGAAGCTAGGAAGGGTTGAACCCGCGAGAAAGAAGATAAAATGCAAATAGGGTTGACAGTCACCTTGGTGAGGTATAAGTAGCGGATTCGATTATCGGTTATTTTGCCGGAGATAAGTAGTTGATTTCCTCTTTAGTATTAGTCGTATTGCTCACCCTTAGCGGCCTGAGCCTTATTCTAGGGCTCAGGCGAGAGCGTGCGGTGCGCTTCGGACACGACTGACAAGTCGAAGAAATAAACCGAATGCCGCCGGGCTCTCTCAACTGGGAGGGTCCGGTTTTTTCATTATAGAAGAATTGGGAAGAATGGCTGCTATCACAGGTGCTGATCTTGCTTGCAGAGCGCTCTCTCGAGAGGGGGCGCAGGTGCTCTTTGGGCACCCTGGTGGCGCGATTCTTCCGTTCTATGACGCTTTATACAACTATTCTGCCCTTCGCCACGTACTTTGCAGGCATGAACAGGGCGCCGCTCATGCGGCTGATGGCTATGCACGCGCAACGGGACGGACAGGTGTTTGTGTGGCAACGAGTGGCCCGGGTGCTACGAACCTAGTAACTGGGCTGGCGGCCGCATTCATGGATGGCGTGCCAGTTGTCGCGGTAACTGGTCAAGTTGCTCGTCCTGGAATAGGAACCTTCGCCTTTCAGGAGACTGATATTTTAGGGGTGACAATCCCTGTTACAAAGCATGGATTCTTGGTGCAGGAAGCCTCCGACATCCCCGAAGTGCTTTCGGAGGCTTTCCGATTAGCTGTGTCTGGTCGTCCTGGCCCGGTGCTGGTCGACATCCCAAAGGATGTCCAGGCAGCACTCGTCGATGAGAAGACATCTTCCTTGTCGCGTAGCAGAAGGCCTGTGCCTATGGAACCCCTGCAGAGTACTAAGGAAATTGAGACAGCGATTCAGCAGGTTGCCAAACTCCTAAGCGAGGCAGAGAGGCCGGTATTGCTTGTTGGCCGCGGAGTAATTTCGTCAGGTACAGCTGGTAAGCTTAGTTACTTGGCTGAGCGCAACGATCTTCCGGTCATCACTTCGTTATTAGGGCTGGATGCGTTCCCGGCTTCGGATCCGCGCGCACTTGGTATGCCCGGCATGCATGGTACCGAAAGAGCCAACTATAGCCTGCAGGATGCAGATCTGGTTCTAGGTCTCGGCGTCCGATTCGATGACCGAGTAATTGGTCGACCAGACGGATTTGCCCCAAACGCTAGGATCGTTCATTTCGATATCGATGCAACTGCGATCGAACGAACGATGCGCGCGGATATTGCAGTTGTAGCTGACCTTGCTGTGTCCCTCAAGATGCTGTTGCCTCTCGTTCCGAAAGCAGACCGTACGGCCTGGTGGGAGAGGATTCGAGAATGGAACCGTGAAGCAGATCCGACACAGGAGCCGCCGAGGGCCGGATACCGTCGAATGGGCCCACTCGGCGCTCGAGAGGCCATCCGCTCTGTTGCACGTAAGATCAGCGAAAGCAACGCGATAGCCGTAAGTGATGTCGGCCAGCATCAAATGTGGCTTGCACAGGAGTTAGGAGACGTGGCCCCGCGTTCCCACCTGACTTCAGGTGGTCTGGGGGCTATGGGATATGCCCTTCCAGCAGGACTTGGCGCGGCAATTGGACAACCCGATCGTCCGGTCTGGGTCGTAGCAGGAGATGGAGGCTTCCAGATGAGTCTCCAGGAACTCGCGACAGTCGTCCAGGAAGGCATTCCATTGCGCATCGTGGTGATTGATAATGGTTATCTCGGTATGGTGCGACAGTGGCAGGAGCGCTTCTACGGGAAGCGGTACTCAGGGACACAGATTTCGGGACCAGATCTTGTTGCTTTGGGGAAAGCCTACGGTATTCCATCATGGCGCATCGACAGGAGTGAGCAACTGGATTCCACGCTTAGCCTCGCAACCATCGAAGACGGTCCGGTGCTAATCTGGATGCAGGTCCGCCAGGAAGAGAATGTTTATCCGATGGTCCCATCTGGGGCCACTCTCGACGAGATGGTTACTGAACCCGAGCATGTTTCTGGATGAGCCAATTCGTTCTTGTGGCAAGCCTGCAAGATGTGACTGGAGCCCTTGAACGCTTGCTCGGACTCTTGCGTCGTCGTGCCTTACCGATAGAGAACCTCTCCTTGTATCAAGCCGAAAATAATATCCTCGAAGTCGTGCTGCGATTCGGGGATCTTGATACACCAGAAGATAGAGTGGCTGCCGAGGTTTCAAGCCTATATGACGTTCTTTCTGTGAGGCGCCCTGATCAAGCATCCTGTGATGCAACTCGGGAATTGGCTGTTGTTAAAACGCACGGTGACCTCGAGCCGGTGCTCCCAGAGACAGTTAGTGATGTGCTGCAGCGCCATAGCTCAGACTCTATGGAACTCTCTGGCACTCCGCATGCGATTGACCGGGCACTCGCATACCTGCAAGAACAAGGTCTTATTACTGGAGTGAGCCGCAGTGGTGAGATGTTTCCACCCGGCCCTCATGAAATTGATACATAACTTCACTGTAGGGAGCGAACTCTGATGGACCAAGTCAGCTCGAGCACGGCTGCTCTAGAAGGAAGAACGGTGGCTGTAATCGGATACGGTAGTCAGGGGCACGCACACGCACTCAACCTCAGGGATAGTGGTGTAGAGGTTGTGGTCGGCCTGCGCGATGGGAGTGCATCAGCCGATAAGGCGCGGGCTGAGAGTCTTGAAGTCATGCCTGTACACGAAGCAGCAAAACGTGGTGACGTAATCGCGTTCCTGATCCATGACACGGCCCAGCCCGCGGTCTATACCGCAGATATAGAACCTGCTTTGGAGCCAGGCAACGCCCTTCTTTTCGCACATGGCTTTAATATTCATTACGGAGAAATCGCGCCACCCGCAGATGTGGACGTCATTCTCGTTGCGCCCAAGTCACCGGGGCAGATGCTCCGTCGTGAATTTGAGGCGGGTCGTGGAGTGCCAGCCTTATACGGTATCCACCAGGATGCGACAGGGGGTGCCAGAGAGCTTACGCTCGCTTACGCCGCGGGGCTGGGTTCCTCACGTGCCGGATTGCTCGAGACTACCTGTGGCGCAGAGACTGAAACAGACCTCTTCGGTGAACAAGCTGTTTTATGTGGTGGCTTCAGCGAACTGGTGAAAGCCGGATTCGAGACACTTGTTGAAGCAGGCTATGACCCGCGACTTGCATACTTCGAATGCTTGCATGAGCTAAAACTAATCGTTGACCTAGCTTATGCGGGTGGGCTCGCAGGGATGCGTGCTGAGGTGAGCGATACTGCAGAATATGGTGATTATGTGAGTGGCAAGCGGGTTGTGGGCCCAGCTGCAAAAATCGCTATGCGAGAAATTCTAGAGGATATCCAGTCCGGGGCTTTCGCACGCAGATGGATCGACGAGTCAAAAAGTGGTGGACAGGAGTTTCAGCGAATTCGGGCATGCGAGCGGGTCCATCAGATTGAGGAAGTGGGAGCTGAACTTCGCTCACATATGGCGTGGCTCCAGCCAGACTCTGAGGCTTGAAGCTTCCCACGCTCAGGAGCCGCGAACTCCTGAGGGGGCGGGATAGGGCACCCGCGCGTGCAATGCTTCGCGCTGTGGGTTTGAGTGACGAAGACTTTGAGAAACCGCTGATTGGGATTGCGAATACTTGGACTGATTCGACGCCGTGTAACGTTCACCTAAGGGATTTGGCTTCAGCTGTTCGCGGGGGTGTTATCGATGCAGGTGGCACTCCACTTGAGTTCAACACAATCGCAGTATCGGACGGTATCACCATGGGCACTTCCGGTATGCGCACCTCGCTGGTTAGTCGTGAAATTATCGCAGACTCAATCGAATTGATGGGCCTTGGATACCACTTCGACGGGGTCATCGCACTTTCGGGTTGTGATAAAACAATCCCAGGAACAGTAATGGCGTTGGCCCGACTCGACCGTCCAAGTTTGATGCTCTATGGAGGATCAATACAACCCGGCACACATGCGGGCCAAGACATTACGATCCAGGATGTTTTTGAAGCTGTAGGCGCATGCGCTGCCGGGCGTATTGATGAAGAGGAGCTTTTGGAGATTGAAAAGGCCGCTTGCCCGGGAGCTGGGGCGTGCGGTGGCCAGTTCACTGCGAATACGATGGCTACGGTATTTGAGGCGGTCGGGATTTCACCGATGGGAAGTGGCACAGTGCCCGCCACGGACTTGGCGAAGGCTGAAGTAGCACGTAGTTGCGGTCGCCTAGTCGTTGATCTCGTCGAACGGAATGTTACTGCACGACAAATCCTCACTCGCGAGGCACTCGAGAATGGAGTAGCTGTTGCCGTTGCTACCGGCGGATCTACTAATGCTGTTCTCCACCTCTTGGCAGTGGCCCATGAGGCAGGTGTGCGACTCACACTAGACGATTTCGACCGGATCAGCGCAGCTACTCCGCTCTTGGCAGATATGAAGCCCTGGGGACGTTTCGTGGCTCCTGATCTTCACCGTGCAGGAGGGGTAGCGCTGGTCGCTCGCCGGCTCCTAGAAGGTGGTTATCTGAAGGGGGATATGCTCACCGTTACTGGCCAGACACTCTCGGGAGAAGTCTCGGATGCGGAGGAAACTGCGGGGCAGGAAGTTGTTCGATCAGCAGCAGATCCAATCAAGGATCGTGGTGGGCTAATGGTACTCAGGGGCAACTTGGCCCCCGACGGGTGTGTTTTGAAGGTCGCAGGTCATGAGCGGATGTTTCATCAAGGGCCCGCCCGTGTCTTTGAAAGTGAAGAAGACGCGATGAAGGCGGTACAAGGCGGAACAATCGTTCCGGGTGATGTAGTCGTGATCCGAGGAGAGGGCCCGCGTGGCGGGCCCGGAATGAGGGAGATGCTTGCCGTCACGGCTGCGCTAGCGGGTTCAGGCTTGGGCTCCAAGGTCGCACTCCTCACAGACGGGCGGTTTTCGGGAGCTACACACGGCTTGATGGCTGGACATGTTGCACCAGAGGCAGTCGAGGGTGGCCCGATTGCAGCGCTACAAGATGGAAATATCGTGACTTTCGACCTAGAGGAACGCACTGTTTCGGTCGACATGAGCCCTGATGAGATTAAGTCGAGAGTTATGGCATGGTCACCACCTTCGAGTCTGATACCTGATGGGGCCCTATCGAAGTACGCTCGATTGGTCTCGTCTGCAGCGAACGGCGCGGTGACTATCTAATCTCCATATAAAGCTTAAATTGAAAGTGATGAAGACAATGCTGTTTTTCCTTGCTCGATTTACAAACACCCCGAGCCACAAGTGCCGGGGTGCAGGATCCACACGCTTATGATGTAGTGGAATGCACCAGCTTCGCCCAGAAAGGCGGCCCGGCTTAAAAGCCGGGCCGCCTTTCTTTTTAGCCCTTACTTAACAATCGAATTCCTATGATGGATGATAGCCAGCCTAAACAAGATACTGAGCCTATAGAGCTCTATGATATCCGCAGGAAAATCGACTTGATTGATAAGCAATTATTGGATCTTATCGTGAGTAGATGTGACCTAGCAGTTAGTACACTCGACGTGAAGAGAAAGCATGGCCTGCTAGCTACGGATGTTCGACGTGAAGGTGAGGTAACCAGAGGGTCTACCGTGCTTGCCCAGGAGCGTGGCCTTGATACGGAACTCGTGCATGGCATCTTCCGGCGCGTGATTGACCTAGCCCGTGCGGCCTTGAAGGCCGCGGGTGATTCAGAGCCTCGGTCATGACCCGCGTAGCAATCCAAGGGGCAAGCGGTGCATTCAGCCACGCAGCAGCAATTAAGGCTCTCGGTTCAGATGTGGAAATCATGGAATGCCGAACTTCCGATGCCCTTTTTGATGCTGTTTCGGATGGTATTGCCCTGTATGGTGTTGTGCCTGTCGAGAATACACTTGCTGGATCGGTCCAGAGAAATATGGATCTGCTATTTCAGCCAGAGATACATATTGTGGCGGAAGCGCGCATTCGGATTCGGTTGTGTTTAGCAGTAAGACCAGGATATTCGATCAGCCAAATCAGGCGTGTCGCCTCTCACCCCGTGGCACTTCAGCAATGCCAAGGATTCTTTTCCCGAAATCCGCTAATCGAGGCGGTCACGGCCTTTGATACTGCTGGGAGTGTCCGAGATTTAATGGCTGGTGACGCAGACTATGATGCTGCTATTGGCTCTGAACTCGCAGCGTCGCTATACGGTGCGAATGTTCTTGAGAAGAACCTGGAGGACCACGAGCAAAACTTCACACGGTTCTTAACCATAGCCCGGGAGCCAATCGATCTCCCGGAGGAAGGAGTAAAGACCTCTATCGCCTTCACGGTCCGCCATCGTCCTGGTGCTCTTCATGAGGCCTTGCTTGCCATCGCTGCGCATGACGTTGATCTAACAAGGATTGAGTCGCGTCCGATTGTAGGACGGCCCTGGGAATACAGGCTTTATGCAGATTTGCGAGCGCATTCCGCCACTGATCAGTCTGAGGCAGTACAAGCGTTGGAAGCAGTTACAAGTGAAGTTCGCCTCTTAGGACAGTACCTGGAGGAACCGGAGAGTATCTGAGTCGATCCTGTTTGTTGTGACCCGGTCTTGCTTCTCCCGATCTGGCAGTACCGCTCACGAGTCCACATGTTGCATCGCTAAAGAGACCATGCCGCGCTGCCGCCGATAAGGCCTTAAGGGCAGTGCGCTAAAGCTATTCGGACCAGGAGGTCATGAGCATGCAGCAAGAAAATGGGCTCAATCGCCGGGCATTCTTAAAGAATGCTGGAATGACGGCAGTTCTCGGGGCAGTTGGAACACGGACTGCGTTTGCAGAGGAAATCGATATTGTCGAGTCTGCAGCTTCAGGCCGGCAGGTGTACGATTTTGATAAGGTCTACAACCGTGTCGACACCGATAGCATTAAATGGGATAGTGCAATTGCGACATATGGTGAGGAGATCGAGGTCGGCATGGGTATCGCGGACATGGATTTCCAAGCGCCCCAGTGCATTACCAAGGCTCTTGCTGAACGCTGTGAGCATGAAAACTGGGGTTATCTGAGAAGGCCTGCGTCCTATGTACGAGCCATCGTGGACTGGAATAGTCGCCGATATGGGCTCGATATCGATCCTAGCACAGTGGTTCTCACTACAGGTGTCCACCCGGGTCTGATTGCAGCACTGCATACGTTTGCCCCCCCTGGGTCAAGAATCCTTCTGACGACACCGACGTATAATGGCTTCTACTCTGATCTTCGGTTCACGAGAACGGTCGCATCAGATAGTCCGATGAAACTGGTCAATGGACGTTACTCAATCGATTTCGAAGATTTTGAGCAGCGAGCCAGGACAGCCAATGTCTTCATCCTGTGTAATCCACAGAACCCGACTGGAAACTGTTGGTCTCCGGAAGACCTGACGCGGATGGGAGAGATCTGCCTAGAACATCGGGTTGTCTTACTTGCTGATGAAATACATTGCGACTTCGTGACTAAAGGAAATAAGTACACGCCATTCGCTACCCTTCCGAACAAGGAGATTGTTGATAACAGCCTGACCTTTAAGGCTGCGAGTAAGTCTTTCAGTCTGGCTGCTATGAAGGTTGCTTGGTACTTCTCTACCAACCCTGACTATCTTGCCCGTGTGCGGGCCAACACCAGAGCTGATCTGAGTACCTTGGGCATGGTAGCTAACCTTGCTGCGCTCACTGAAGGAGAAGATTGGCTTGATGAACTCTTAGTCTACATAGATGGGAACCATGATTTCGCAGAGAGCTACATTCAAGAAAACATCCCTCTCTTAGACTATACGAAGGCTCAGGGGACATATCTCGCTTGGCTTGATGTGGGCCAAGTCGTGACCCGGATCGGCGCAAAAGAGACTGCTGCCCAGGAGAGCAGGGCCTCGGGTAACACAGTTACTCCTGAAGACATAATTCAGCGCTGGTTCGCTGAGAACGCACGGGTTTTCCTGAACCCTGGCTTGAGTTACGGGACTGGTGGGGCTGACCACATGCGCATGAACCTCGCTACTTCGAGGAGGCTGATAAGGAAGGCGCTCGACAACATGGGAGAGGCTTTAGCAAAGATTTAGGGCTCGGATTCTAGGAACCAATCTAGAGCTTTGGCCAGAACCTCTGGGGGCATCTCATGTCCTCCAGTGAATTCTTCGTAGTGTATGGTGTAGCCATCCATATCGAACATCGGCGCAATCCCGTCTCTGCTTAGTGCTACTGGCAACACTCGATCCTCAGTGCCATGGGATATGAAAACCTTTGGACGTCCGATAATTGGGTCCTCTGGATAAGAAAATCCAGGTGAGAACCCGATTAATCGGGTAAATAGGTCACCGTTCGATGGTCCGAGAGATAGGGCATACGAAGCCCCGTCTGAGAACCCAGCGAGTGCTATCTTCTCAGGATCAATGGCGCATCGTGAGAACACGTACTGTAGGGCTGAGTCGAGGAAAATGACGTCAGAACCGAACATGCCTTGGATTGCGTCCCATGTTCGGCCTCTCGATTCAGGTGCTAGCAGCACAATACCATGTTTCTCACATGGTTCGTAGAGTCTCTCCCAGGATCTTGCTCGACCACCACCTCCGTGTAAAGCAACGATAAGTGGGGCAGGAAGGGTTGGCTTGTACTGGTCGGGTACATAGAGTATTCCACCCCGGCCCTTGTCGGTTTCCACTGTCACTGCTCCTCTGGGAGCAGGGATGGTAGGCCGTCCCGGACGAGCGGTCAGACGCGGATCTCTTTGCTGTTGAGAGAGAATCTGGGTCCGGGAAATTGCCCCAACTAATGGGGACCAAAGCATCGGAATACCCGCTGCTAAGAAATTTCGCCGGGTTAGGACGTCTTCGTTTGCTATGGTAGGTGTCATACTTGTGGAGCTCTGCCGGGATAGCATAGAAGGGAGGTGAAGCTGGCGCATTGGTGTGGGAGCGTCAAAGATTCCTTATGCCGTTGCGGAAGATTGAATGGTAGTCGCTCGCTTCAGGAATAGAATCGCCGGCCGAAGGAGGAATCAATGTCGATACTTAATCCAGGATTTTACCGCCAGGCGACCTCGCTCGTCGGGGTACTTAGCTTGTTTATAATTGGAGCGGATTTCGGTGTTGCCCAAAGGTTCGTCAATCCGGATTCCCTGAGGCAGCTACAGAGCGTGATCCCACTCAGCGGCCCACCGGGGACGAGTGTCGAAATCTCTTCAGAAAATCTACCTCTTGCTGCGCGCATCCATCTAGCAGTGGGTGCAATCCATGCCGGTTTTGAGACACTCGCCGAGGGTGCTCAAGGAGAGTGGGGTGATATGTCGGGGGAGATCAGGATCCCGGAATCGGCATCGTGGGATCGGCCACTCTATGTGATTGCACTCAATGGGGTTTTTAGCCCAATCGGACTCTCAAATCCATTCCATGTAACGAATGAGGCAGGCTTGGTCCGAAGAGAGGGTCAGGTTACCGACGAGCTTGAGGCGTGTCTGACATTTCGGGATGAAGATGAACTGCTTTATGCTCTGACTGGGGAACTCGGCAGCCTCGGTGCTGGGGATCAGGTTACTATAGAGGGAGTCTATTTAGAGACCAGCTCATGCATGGAAGGAAGCACAATTGAGGTGGTCCGAGCCATATCGGGGAGGGAAAGACCGTGAAGACATTCTTCCGTGCTGCAGTGCCTGTAATGCTCTCGTATGTTCTGGTGATCACACAGGTGGGTGCACAGGAGTCTCCGGCAAAGGACATGATGACCTTTGCGCGCCCAATCGAGGCACTCGACAATGTCTGGATTGAAGAGCTTACGATGCTTGAAGTGCGCGACGCTCTTGAAGAAGGAAAAACAACCGCGCTGATCTTGACTGGCGGTATCGAGGAGAATGGTCCGTACCTGACAACGGGGAAGCATAACCATGTGCTTGCGGTGATGGGCGATGCCATCGCCAGAAAACTCGGAAATGCCTTGGTTGCGCCGATCGTAACAATAGAGCCTGGTAACCCTGAACGGGCTGGCACACCGGGCGGCATCCGCCTCTCGCAGGAGACTTTTCAGGCAGTACTCCGTGATATGGCGACCAGCCTAAAAACACAGGGTTTCAGAGATATCTTCCTAATTGGAGATAGCGGAGGTAACCAGCGGGGGATGGCTACTGTTGCAGAAGAGCTATCCGAGGCTTGGGCCGGTCAGGGTATCGTGATTGCCCACATCCCCGAGTATTACAACTACGATGATGTGGTCGAGTACCAGAAAAATGTACTTGGCATAGATGAGGATCCTCGTTTAGAGGGTCTTCATGATGACTACTACATCACTTCGATCATCATGAATGACAACCCTCAGCATGTGAGACTTGAGCAGCGCATTGCTGCGGACAAAGCTTCGATTAACAACATCAATCTCTTACCGGTCGATAAGACTCTGGAGCATGGGAGAAGGCTGATAGAGTTCAGG
>Ga0066367_1000088_pt1 | contig 14832 bp, 14 predicted proteins | sample Knorr_S7_td_AAIW_FD_77335 | JGI IMG/M metagenome (GOLD analysis project Ga0066367, IMG submission 77335) | Marine microbial communities from Southern Atlantic Ocean transect - Knorr_S7_td_AAIW_ad_750m_LV_A | ecosystem: Environmental > Aquatic > Marine > Oceanic | place: Atlantic Ocean...
ACAATTCAAAAGGCTTTGAGCCGGTGCCGGCTTGGTCTGGTAAATTTAAAAGACTGAAATAGCCGACTAATTTTAAAGCAAGCACCGGCGCCATTTTGACTAATCTATCAAGGTTCAGTCCCAAGCTAGTTCTAGAATCTCACGAACTTGCTCGGCACTCTCAAGTTTACGCGGATTCTTGAGCACCACTGGGTGCTGGATTGCCCGCCTTGCTATTTCATCTAGTTGTGAATGCTCCACGCCTACTGCCTGCAGATTAGTCGGCAACCCAAGGTTATCAACCAGGGACCTCACTGCATCTCCGGCATGGGCTTCTTTGATGCCCAACGCGGCGATGATCGCTTTTTGTCGCTCCCCAAATTGTTCAGCATTCCACCGCAGTACGGCTGGCAGCATAATGCATGAAGTGTAACCGTGAGGCACTCCACACAGACTACCCAAAACGTAGCCGATGCCGTGGCTGGCTCCATGAGATACAGTACCTAAGCCACAACAGGCCAGCCATACCGCTTGTTGGCTCAAGGTGCGTGCTTCCCGATCCTCCGAATCAGCTTTGCTGCGTGGCAAAGACTCGGCAAACAATCTCATAGCATGCAGAAAATGCCCGTCGAGGAAAGGATACGAATCAACGCAGCAAAAACCCTCGATAGCGTGATCTAGTGACCGAATAGCCGTAGACAGCCATAACCATTCCGGTGTTTGCATGGTTAATGTGGGATCATAAATAATGCACTGTGGACACAGATCAACTCCTCGGTAACCTTCTTTTGCGGAATGTGACCTATCGAGCACTCCGGCATTATTACTGAACTCTGCTCCAGATAGGGTGGTAGGGACTGCCAATTGGCGTATTTTTGAATGACCAGAAAATAATGCGTATTGCCCTGCTTTTGGCCCTCGCGTGCCATCTGCTCGCTGCGCGTATTCCAACAGTTCCTCTTCCGATTGAATGTCTTGATCGATAGCGAGCTGCACCACCTTAGAGGCATCAATGATAGAGCCGCCACCCAACGATACCAGCAGATCCGCGTCTACCTTGCGGGCTGTTTGTATGGCAGCCAACACATCTTCACGAGGAGTGTGCGCGGAAACTTGATCAAAGAGACCTACGTAGCGTGAACCTAACTGTTCCTGTAAGTCAGCGAATTGATCCGTGCATGTCGCCAGGCTAGATGAAGCAATCAACAATATCCGCTTAGCTCTAAGCTTGTCCGCAAGAACTGTCAAGACATCTGCGACAGGCTTGCCGGTTACTACGGTTTCTAATGCGCTGTAATGGAACTCCATAGGCGAGGCAATGATGATTTAGGCTGGATGATTGGTTGACCTATAAATTAACACATGCCGGCAAGGCATTCTCCCCCAGCAAACACAGATTGCCTACTTGCACTCGATTTTTGGGGTCCGAAATCCGTTGATGGAGAAACCGGCCTGCTATATGCTGCGCTGATTGTTATTTGCCGCCGAATGGAGTGCTTGACTGTGGGGTGTGCCTCGCAGTGTGTACTCCAAAGATTGCAGCTCAACAGTCACCGAAGGAGACAGAAATGGCGACTTTCAAAGTAAACGGCGTATGGCATACGCTAGACATCGAACCGGATATGCCGCTGCTGTGGGCGATCCGCGATGAACTAGGAATGACCGGTACAAAGTTCGGGTGTGGCATCGCTAACTGTGGCGCCTGTACTGTCCACGTTAATGGTCAAGCAGTGCGCAGTTGCGTAACACCGGTCAGTGCCGCGGAAGGGCAGGAAATTACAACAATTGAAGGCCTTGCGGTAGCTGCAGCTGGATCGAATTCAACTCCCTCCGGTCTTTCTGCTGTGCAGCAGGCCTGGATTGACCATCAGGTGCCCCAGTGCGGTTATTGCCAGTCCGGCATGATTATGGCGGTCTCGTCATTCCTTGCCAGTAACCCAAACCCCACTGATGCCGAGATTGACGCAAGTATCACGAACGTATGCCGTTGTGGCTCCTATCCCCGGGCGCGCAAAGCAATACGCGCTCTGGCAAACGCCTAAGAGGTTAATAAGATGAAAATAAATAGAAGACGCTTCATCTTTGGCTCCGTGTTGGTTGGCGGGGGCGCCTTGTTTACTTATTCGGCGACTCGCCCTAGCCGTCATCGCCGTGCCAATGTGGACCTGGCGCAAGGCGAAGAACGCTATATTACATCGTTTATCAAAATCGAGCCTGGTAATGAAATCACTATCTACGTTCCACACTCCGAAATGGGGCAAGGCATTCACACCTCTCTGTCAATGATGGCCGCCGACGAACTGGACGCCAACTGGGAAGAAGTAAACATTGAACAGGCTCCTGCTATTGACCTGTTCGCTAACGGTGACCTAGTTAGGGGATTTGCTGGTGAATTTGGGGTCCCTGACTTCCTCATGGGCTTAGTCGGCGCATCCGCTTTTGCGGTGGCTGAAATTGGCAACCTCCAGACAACTGGAGGGAGTTCGTCAGTCCGCTATACCGGTGAACACGGCATGCGCGTGGCTGGTGCAGCCGCACGGAAAATGCTAATAGAAGCGGCTGCAGTGCGCTGGGGTGTCCCCGTCGAGGGACTAAGCACTAAACTGAGCCATGTACAACACAATGCTACAGGTCGGTCTTTCAGCTATGGAGAGTTGGCAGCTGAGGCTGCTCTGATGGAACCGCCGGAAAATCCAAGACTAAAAGACCGTTCCCAATTCAACATTATGGGAAAGGCGATTTCACGTAACGATATTCCTGCCAAAGTGGATGGCTCGGCGATGTATGGTCTGGACGCTCATAGTGATGACATGTTGTATGCCGCCATCCGCATGGCACCGGTATTCGGGACCAAGCTGGTTTCCGCTAACACGCAGCCAGCATTTTCAGTACGTGGGGTAGAAGACGTTATCGAGCTCGAGGATTCAGTTGCTGTTGTTGCTGACAGCTACTGGCGAGCCAAGAAAGCGCTAGAGTTAGTGGAGACCGAATGGGAAGCCTCTGAAAACGACTCAGTCTCTAGCACTGATATTGCTGCTCGCTTCGATAGGGAATTGGCTGACAGCAATGGCAGCAAGGACAAAGAAGTAGGTGATGCAGATGCTGCCCTGAGTTCTGCAGCCGACTATATCGAAGCAAGTTATCGCGTGCCCTATCTTGCCCATGCCGCGATGGAGCCAATGAATTGTACTGTACATATCAGAGGCGACACAGCAGATCTGTGGACCAGCACCCAGGATGCGCTTGGTATAAAGGGTCGGGTCGCACGCATTGCCGATCTAAAAGAAGATAATGTGACTTTTCACCAAACCTACTGCGGTGGAGGCTTCGGCCGACGTCTGCCCTTTAACTGGAACATGATCGATCACGCAACACTTATCGCCAAAAAGTTCAACGTCCCAGTCAAAACAATTTTCAGCCGCGAAGATGATATGCAACAGGATTATTATCGTCCCGCCGTGCACAGTAACTTCAAGGCAGCCTTCGATACTGCCGGGAATGTAACAGCCTGGCACAACCGCTTCACGGGACCAATACAGACAGCTGGCTCATCACACATTCCCTACTCCATCAGAAATCAGTCAATAAGGGTGGTCGATGGTGATACTCATGTGCCAATAGCAGCCTGGCGCAGTGTAGACCATTCACAGCAGACCTTTTTTACGGAATCATTTACCGACGAGATCGCCCACCGGGCCGGAAAGAATCCTTACCAGTTCCGGATGGAAATGCTCCAGGAACACCCCCGTCATCGGAAGGTATTAGAAGTTGCCGCCGAAGCGGCTGGTTATGGACAGTTCCTACCGGAGGGCCATGCGCTGGGTATTTCGGTACAAGAAAGTTTCGGCAGTATCGTGGCAGAAGTTGCAGAAGTATCAATGGACGCCAATAACCGACCAGTAGTACATAAGGTCACCTGTGCCATTGATTGTGGATGGGCGGTAAACCCAGACACGGTTGAAGCGCAGATCGAGAGTGGCATCATCTTCGGCCTAACCGCTGCGATGTATGGTGAAATCCGGATCGAGAATGGGCATGTCGCCAACGGTAACTTTCCTGATTACGAGATGGTGCGCATGGCGACCACTCCCGAAATTGAGGTTCACATCGTTGAATCCGGCGAGGCACTGGGCGGTCTCGGTGAACCAGCAACTCCACCTATCGCTGCTGCAGTAACCAATGCAATCTACATTCTTACTGGGCAACGGGTGCGCGAACTTCCGATCTCGAAACACAACTTTTCAAGGTCGACGCCAGTAGCTACTGTGTAATATGAAAGATCATAATTGGGCTACGTTAAATGGCCCATTTTGATTTAGGGTTTTAAGTCAAAGATTCAGAGCCGCTCGTAGCTCGACTGCCGTTAGTCCACGCACATAAACCTCAGTGCCACGATCAAACTCACGGGCTCTTTGTAAACCGCCAACAATTACGGGATCAAAGCCGACATCGCGAACTAATTGAACGACTGTCCTCACGGCTTCTTCATCATCACCAGCGATAGGTACACCTATTAACTCGCCTGAGCGATGGGCTTCACGGATTACCTCGACAGAACTGATCGCATTGAACGCCCTAACCAACCGGGTCCCTGGCAGGTATTCAGCCGAAGCAATTCCGGTACCACGGGCTATAGCATCATTAGCCATAGGGCCGTCGCGATCAGCTCGTGGGTTACCGCAATCGATGACAATCTTACCCGCCAATGCTGCAGCGTAATCTCTTCCGATCTGTGGTAACGCTCCATAAGGCACTGCTATTAAAATGACTTCACCAAAAGCAACTGCATCAGCGGGATAACCTGCATGCGCTCTGCCACTTGCCTGCTCCACCAAATTATCCAGCTGCTCCGGGTTGCGGGAAGAAAAAAATACCTCGTGCCCTGCCTCGGCGAGTCGCAGCCCTACCGCTCCTCCCATACGACCAGACCCTATGATACCTATTCGCAATGAGTTACTGGTTTGGGCCCCAAGAACTCGTGCTAATAAGCCGCTTCCTAGGGCAATACCCGAAAACATTAGCGACCGACTAAAAGTGCGTCTAGAAAAGCGAGGAAACCTACTATTCTTCATGATGTCCTTCCTTTTTTTGGACTTACGCTGCACACCAAGATGTTGGAGCAGTAAACACTTTTGCCAACTTGAAGTCAAAATGATAGCTAAAGCAACTAATCCAACCGTTTGCTAAAACGGGCAATTGCTAGTGTCAGTGCCACCAGCATAAAGATACCCAGAGCCACCAATTCATCCCACATGTCCATGATATCAGCACCACGAAGAATGATGCCGCGGATAAGTCGATTGAAATGAGTTAGTGGCAAGATTTCTGCGATCATTTGTGCGATCTCAGGCATGCCATCAAAAGGGAACATAAAACCCGAGATCAGAATTGAAGGAAGGAAGAAAAAAAACGTCATTTGCATGGCCTGGAATTGAGTCTTGGCAAATGTGGAAATCAACAAACCCAGAGAAAGGTTAGTGCTAATGAAAACAAGCGCTGCAGCCAGCACTTGTAATTCGCTGCCGCGGATAGGCACCGAGAAGAAAACACGACCGCATGACAAAATGATAACTAATTGAATCAGACCAATTAGCACATAAGGAATTATTTTCCCTAACATTAATTCTGTGGTTTTAACCGGAGTGTTTATTAGCAGCTCAAGATTACCTCTTTCTTTTTCGCGCACTATCGCTACAGCCGTGAACAAAACCATAGTCATAGTGAGGATGACTCCGACTAACCCTGGGACAATATTTACTGCAGAGCGTCGTTCCGGGTTATAGTAGTTACGCACTTCCATCAGATTTTGCTCCCCAAAAATCCGTGTCTGGCTGTCAAAGTGGACACCCATGGTCGTGAGCTGCCGTGCTACACCGAGAATGATAGGATCCGTGCCATCTACCAATAGCTGCACTGCCTTACGATCGCGTTCGATTACCCTCCGATCAAAATCATCGGGCAGGTAAATACCGAGTGAGACCGACCCTGAATCCATCAAGAAATTCAACTCCTGTGCATTTCCCACCCGTTGGTTAATGCTGATCACCTGAGATGCAGTAATGTCGGAAACGAATTGACGAGACAGATGGGTGTCGGCTTCGTCTACATAAGCGGCAGATAGATTGCGGACATCAGTGTTTATAGCGTAGCCAAACATCAGGAGCTGAATCAACGGTATACCGATTATCATCCCAAAAGTAAGCCGGTCTCTGCTAAGTTGCAGAAACTCCTTGTGCGCCACGGCTAAAATGCGGACCAATGGTTTCATGTCGCCAGACCATCACGTCTGAGTTCGGTTAACGACACGAATACATCTTCCAGGTCGGGAAAAACCTGCTCTACCCGCGCGTCAATTTGCGCTCCTTTTAGCTTGGAGTTCACCTGTTCCAGAGGGTTGGAAATCTCTTTAGGTATAAGCACGCGTAGGCGGAACCCAAGCTGAGTGATACTAGTTATACCAGCCTCGTTTGCCAACCTTTGGCGGGCCGCATTCGGTTCATCTGCTGTGACTTCGATGACGTGAGATGAGATGCTATTACCCAGTTCTTTAGGGGTTCCATCAGCGACCTTAACACCCTGATCCAATATCGCTAGGCTGTGGCAGCGCGCCGCTTCATCCATGTAATGCGTTGATAACAGAATCGTCGTGCCCTGCTCAGCCATTTCGAAAAGCTTCTCCCAAAAATCTCGCCGGTTCTGAGGATCCACGGCGCTGGTGGGTTCGTCAAGAAACAAGATTTGCGGCTTGTGAAGTATCGCTGCCGCCAGGCTCAATCTCTGTTTCTGGCCTCCACTTAATGTCCCGACACGTTGCTTCATTTGTCTGTTCAAATTGAACTCTTCCAGCAGTTCATTTACGCGAAGACGCCTCTCTTTGCGCCCCACCGCGTAGATCTCGCTGACAAATTGCAGGTTCTCTTTAACAGTTAGATCTTCGTAAAGTGAAAATTTTTGAGTCATGTATCCGATTTTTTGTTTTAACTTTTCCGACTCCCTGCGGGTATCCAATCCTAGCACCGAAGCCGATCCTGAACTTGGAGTCAACAGACCGCATAACATACGTATTGTGGTTGATTTGCCAGAGCCGTTAGGTCCTAGAAACCCATAGATCGAGCCAGTTGGTATCTGTAAGTCAAAATCTTTCACAGCAATCAGTGACCCGAAGTGACGAGTTAGGCCGGAAGCAGTGATGGCAAAGTTGTCGTGATTCATGGTTTCACTCGAAGTAAACTTGCACAGGTATACCCTCGGGAAGTCGAGAGCGCCGGTCCGGCAGAGTGATCTCCGCCATGTAGGATAGGCGGCTGCGATCTCGCTCGGTCAGCGCGAAGTATGGCGTGAAGTTCGACTCTGATGCGATACGCCGGACAATACCGTTTAAGGGCTGCTCGAGTCCGTCAACATGCACCTTCAGCTGGGTACCGATGCTGATCCCCACACGCACAGGTTCGGGGACGTACACTCGTGCATAAGGTTGCGACCCAGTAAGTAATAGAGCAACGATATCACCCGATCGGGGACGTTCCCCTACCTCAAAAGGCAGGGAATCAACAATGGCGTCAACCGGCGCAACAACAAACAACCTTTGCCGATCAAAATTCAAACTGTTGAATTGAGCACTCGCCTGAGCTAATAGCGCCCGTGTCTGGTCTATCTGCTCGACTCTAGTACCCGCTTCCAATTCCGCCAGCTGTGCGGCAACAAACTCTATACGCGTCCCAGCCAACAATACTAATTTTTCAGCGTTGTCGACACTTTCAATGGAAGTCAGGTTACGCTCGCGCAGACCACTGAGCCTTGCCAGTTCACGGCCGCGAAAATCGCGTTCAATAATTGCCTCGTCAAGGCTAGCGCGGGTGGCATCGATCGTTTCCGGGCGCGGACCATTGATCTGCTCATCGAGTACTGCCTGGATTCGGTCAACATTAGCCTGGGCTTCATTAATGCGGATGTCCAGTCGCGTTGTGTCTTGTCGAAGAATAACCGCGCCCTGATTAAGTTCATCCCCTTCTAACACAGAGATAGAGAGAATAGGTTCTGCTGATTCAGCGATCACTTCAACGCGATCCGATTCTAACTGTCCCACAGCCTGTAATGGCGCTTCTTCACAAGCGCTTAGTGTAAATGTAATTGGCAACGCCAGAAGAGTGGGTAGTTTCATGTCTCTTCTCCTGAATGTTTCCGAGCAGCAACTCCATGCATGAACACCCTTATGTTATGGGCTGCAATATGTCCGGCAGTTGATTCATTAAATTCCAGTTGGAAAACCTTTTCCATCACTGGGCGAGCAAGAAAAGGAAAGATAGTCATGCTTATAAACGAGATAATTGTGAGGCGGGGATCTAGATCTGAGCGAAAATGACCGTCAGCGATTTCCTGTTTTGCATATTCTATTAAGAGAGCTCCCATTACATCACTAAATTTTCTGATGACGGCTTCACGTATCTCACCTTCACTGAATAGCACTTCTCGCACAATGAAATTAGGCCACCAGGGATTCTGCACCAGCAATTGGCAATAGCTGTCACTAAAATCAGCCAGGTTTATTTTTGTGCCTGGGCCCGGAGCTCGCAGATTTGCTTCCACCTCGGAAAGCATACCGTCTACCATAGCCAGATAGAGGCCCTGCTTACTACCGAAGTAGTAATTCACCATCGCTCCATTCACACCAGCGGATTCTGCTATTTGCTTGACGGAAACTGCCTTAAAATCCCGCGACAAAAAATGCCCACGAGCAGCATGCAGTAAATCAGAACGCACTTGATCCTTCCCAGCACCACTTGGGCGGCCCGGATTACCGCGTATTGGTCTAGTTGTCATATGTTGTGTCGCATCATCATTAAAGGGTTTATTTTTTGCAGATAATTAATTAAACATTTAATTAATATTTTGTCAAGTCTCACATGAAACTTACTATACCTCCGAATCCTGCATCATTTGGGTCTTACAGGGCTTTTAATGGTTTCAGGGCGTGCTAAACTGTGCTTTGTTTCTTGGCAATAACGACGAAATCTCGTGCTGATCCTAGTATCCGGTCTGACGCTGTTCTTTATACCTCACTCATTGCGTGAGTTGGGTTTGCGGGACAAGGTTATCCGGAAACTGCCATCACAGACTGCCTATTTAGGCCTCTATTCTATAGTAAGCCTTATTTCCATCGGTTTGATTGTTTGGGGTAAAGCTAGCGCTCCATTCTCCATGGTGTGGCAACCGATTTTTCAGCTACGCTTTATCAGTCATGTCCTGATGATTCCAGCATTTGTCTTAGTTGTCGCTGGCAATACACCCACCTCTTACATGAAAAAACAGCTTCGTAATCCCATGGTGTTGGGAGTAACCCTTTGGGGTTTTGCCCATCTTTGGTCTAACGGAGACCTCGCATCAATACTCCTTTTTGGTACTTTTGCCGTATGGGGCTGTTTTAAGTTTATAGCACTTAGCCTTACACAGAGCCCCGTCATAAAAGAACCATCTCTCCTTTGGGATATTATTTCCATTTTTATCGGTCTTATCTTGTATTGGGTTGTCGGTGTCTATCATGGAGAATTGTTCGGCATAGGTTTAAGTCTTGTATAAGCGAACTGCTTGGGCATTCTTATTAACGAGCTTTCTGACAAAGGGTGTATCCGCTTTCGCCCAAGATGAATCCGCCCAGCAATGGAGCGGAAACTGGATCGCCGACGGCACATTCTTTCAGATCGAGATATCAGTCGAAAACAATACTATGAGAGTAACTCAAGTCGAATCTCTAGGGTTCATTTGGACTAACCAGGATGGAGAAGTCGATGGCAAAATGGCTCAGATTGAAGTGGAATACTCCGGAGCCACTGGAATCATAAAGGCGGAATTAATTGAACCCAACATGGCAATCGTAACTGCATCGACCTGCATTCCAGAATTCATGGTTGTATGCGCACTGTCAAAGGGCCGCCGGGCAGTATTCAGAAAAGTGGTGGATCCGTGACTCTATTTATATCTCTTTGCTGGATTTGACCACTTTGCCTACAATGCCGTAATCGATAGCTTCTTCCACACTCATCCAATAATCCCGGTCCGTGTCTTCAGCTACCCGCTCCAGAGATTGACCCGTCTCATCAGCAATCAACTGATTGATGCGAGCTTTCATCTTTACGATCTGTTCGGCCTGGATCGCGATATCGGTGGCATCGCCGCGGGAACCCCCGGAAGGTTGATGTACCAGAAAGCGGGTATTCGGCAGTGCAAACCTGTTTTTCTTCTTGGCCGCTAGAAAGATGGTGGTTGCGGCGCTAGCTACCCAGCCAGTTCCAATGACCTTAACCTCGGGTTTTATAAAGTTAATCATGTCATAGACAACATCACCCGATTCCACGTGTCCGCCAGGTGAACTGATATAAATCATTATCGGATCGTCATTGGCGGCGGCCAGCGCGAGCAATCGTTCAGTTACAGAGCGAGCAACGTTGTCGTTGATCTCACCAAAGATTGTTATGGCACGGGACTTAAAGAGTTTTTCATCCAGGAACCCTGAACGCCCAGATGATTTGGGTTCTTTGTTATCTTCGTCTGACATATTAGCTTCCATCTACTGATTTATAAGTGGTGGCCTAGCAAGGTTTAGCTGCATGGCTGTTGATTTACGCGCAGGTAGGCGATGATTTTCCATAAATCATCGTCACCTTCCGGAAAATTAGATCCAAAACCCACCATACGGGTGTTGGGAACTCCGATTGTTACCGTATCAAAAATTTCCTGATCGCTGCTACCATGCTTCCACTCGCAATCAAACAGGAACACCGCATCTGTCGCTTCCGGCGTCGTTTTGTGACAGTAACCAGCACAAGCCCCGATGAACAATCCCCGGCCTCGATTAAGAGCTTCCTGATCTTGCATAAAAGTCTGGACTACGGCCAGCTCTTGGGGCATTGATTCATTTTCACCACAACCGGTTAAACTAACAATAACCAGCAAGGCGCAACTAACAGATAGATACTTCATTAAGAATTCCCTTCACATTCCATTTTAAAAAGACATCAGGATAGCGGTCAGGCAGCATAAAACACTACAAGACGCTATTTCAAGCCTTGCGGATCTCCTTCTCCCCCACAACAGAATTGATTTGTTTAGACCTAGCCTGCATGGGGCAATGTCGGTTCAAGAATTTCCGGCCCGAGTGGTTTAAAAGTAATCAACAACTGCGGAAGCAGGGTCAAAGAACCAATAAGCGCCACCACCATAGCGAGACTCGTAAGCAAGCCGAACACGATGGTCGGAATAAAATTTGACAGCGCCAAGATTGAAAACCCGGCAACAATCGTCATGGAAGTAAAATACATAGCTCGGCCAATACTGTTATGGCAGAAAAACATCGTTTCTCGGTAGTTACCAAATCGGGAGTACTCACGCCTGAAGCGGTGCATATAGTGAATCGTATTATCCACTCCGATTCCTACTGAGACGGCAGCAATGGTAATAGTCATGATATCGAGCGGTATGTTGAGCCAGCCCATGATACCGAGCACGAAGGCAGCAGCAATGGCATTAGGAATAATACAAATCACAGCTATCGTTAACGACCGGAACAATGTCAGGAACATTAGCATGATGGCAAACATTACCACACCCAAGGTGAGGATCTGCGATCGGAATAAGCTCTGTAACACATTGTCGTACATCACTAAGATACCGGTTAATCTGACCTGTTCATCCTCCAACCCGAATTCTTCTTCCACGCCTGTCTCAATACGTCGCAGCAATTCGTTACGGTTCAGATCCTCTGCTGACTCTATCACCCGAACGTTGTAGCGCAGTTGGTTCTCTTCGATTGAAACAAACGGGTTTAATACGGTTTCTTTCAATGTTTCCGGAATGCGACTGTAAAGCAGAGCCCATAACAATCCATCTATAGGTTGATTGGCATTAAGCTTTTCTGCAAGTTGGATTACCGCTCCAAATGAAAGCACTTTACCGGTTTGTGGATCTGCATCCAGGAATTCGTGCATGGCTTTTACCTGGTCCATCTTTGGAGCTGTGAACCAGTAAGCATTATTATCTGTAGGGTTATCGCTAAAATCTTCAAACCCGTCATCGAATCCCCCAAAATCATCTTCAAAACCACCATCGAACCCGTCTTCAGTGTCAGGCAGATCAACCACAACATCGAACGAGAGAGTACCGCCAAGCTTGTCATCAAAAAGGGACATGCCCTGATAAATCTCCGTGCTCTGACGAAAGTAGTCGATGAAACTGTTTTCCACCCTTAAGCGGGTCAATCCAACCAGGCTGAACACCAGCACCAGGATATAAATAATAAGGACTCTCCCCTTGAGCGCGTCGGTAATGTTGGCTAGTGCGGCGGTCAGATTCAGCCGCAAACCACCTGACAGCTGAGTGTCATCGACTTTTAGAGATTTCATTACTGAAGGAAAGAGAGTGAATGCTACTATCAGCGCCGTGGCCACACCCATCATCATCATCCAGCCAAAAGTAATGATGGGGAGAATGCCGCTGACAACCAGTGAGCCAAAAGCCACAGCTGTAGTAAGCGCTGTATAAAGACAAGGCCGAAACATACTCAACACGGCATGTCTCAACAGTTTATCGTGGTTACTGAAGTGACGTGTTGCCCTTAGCTCACGATACCGCACCATCAGGTGAACAGTTAGTGAGATAGTGATAATAAGTAACAGGGAAATGAAATTGGAAGAAACCACAGTGACACGCCAATCCATAAGGCCCAAAATGCCGACCATTATGATGCCAGCTACCGCGCAGCAGCCGAGTGGTATCGCCACCCAGCGCGCCTTGCGAAAAATCAGGCCCAGCGCAAAGATAATTAGTGCAACTACAGCCAAGCTGAAAGTGCTCAGATCGCCCTGCACGAAAGTCACTAGGTCGTCGGCAATCATGGGCGCACCCCCCAGGTAGATCTGGGCACCGTCGCGGTAATTGTCCAATGTGTTGCGAATAGTTTCGATGATTTGGTGCTGTCGGTCGGCAGCAACGACACTGTACTCATCAAAGTCCGCTTCGACTTCACTCAGCTCAAGCGCATCATCAGCGTTAATCTCTCCGCGCCGAGCCAGGTTTCTCAGCTCTGTTCGTCTGTTAACGAGCGTTTGTAGCGTTTCATCGATGGAGAAACTCACGAGCAGACTCGCAGTATCACCATCGGGGCTCACCAATGCATTGCGATAGACCGGGCTATTAATGATTTCTTCGCGGGCTAGCGCAAGATCTTGTTCCTCATCCATGATCGTCAAATAATCTTCTGAAATTGCTGTCAGTGGGGTATCACCGAACAGCGGCACATTCAGAATACTGTCCACCGCTTCGACCCAAGCGATCGCCAGCAAATCGTTCTGCAACTCATCCAAGCGACTCAACTCATCACGAGCGAAGAGGTCACCTTCTGGCGTATAAGCCACCAGAACTGAATCTCGCACACCGTAGCGGGTATTGATCTGTCGAGAAAACTCAAGATCGGGATCGTCTGCCAGAAGTAACGAGTCAGCTGATGCGTCCAATCGAAAATTCTGGGCATGCCACGCAAAGAAGACCACAAACAGCAATAAGAAAGAAATAACTATGGTTGGATTGCCAAACACAATATCGCTATAGCGCTTGGCCAAGGTGGATAACATATTGTTCTACAAGATTCCGATTTCGCAGGACTTACAGAGCAGCCACTATACTTTAGTGGACACAATATTACGATTCTCTGTCTGCCGTCTAATGACCGGCCTGAGTATGGCTATCCGGCGCCTATTCGACCTTTTTTCGTATTTAGCCTAATCTGGCGAAGGCAGGAGACTCCGGTAAAGTAAATGGGAGCTCTGTCTTTAACTCTCCAGATCTGAGCTAATAAACGATCCGCCCAAGACCATACAAATCCAGCTTTTCGCATTTTCAGTAACTAAATATTTTCTCTTGGAAAAACCCAACTCACTGATATCGTGTTATTTTTCTCTAACTCTGCAAGCTGAGAACCTTTGTGCAACTTTCTGTAACACCGAGCACCTGTTAACTGGGATTACAATTTTATACTTGTTAATATGAGACTCTTGGAAAATCACTCAGATATCAGCGAAAAAAGAGACGGAGCGGAGCAGCCTTAAGATGAAATTACTAGGTGAGTTATTCATTTCATGCGCTTTGACGTTTGCGTCAATGTCGGCGTTAGCTGATGAGTGGCTCCAATCTATTCCTGATTTTGAACTCACTGATCATTTGGGAGTCATTCATAACCTCGAGCATTATAAAAAGTACGACTACGTGGTCTTTTACGTTCATGGAGTGGGCTGTCCAATTGCCCGCATCGCCCTACCTAACTACCGCATAGTAAGGGATGGATACACGGACAAAAACATCGGATTCAGTATGTTTAACTCCAACATTCAGGACAATCTTCCACGTATCGCTAAGGAAGCTGAAGAGTTTGGGATCGACTTCCCGATTATGAAAGACGAAGGCCAGAAACTTGCCAGAGCTCTTGGCGTTGAGCGAACTGCTGAGGTTTTCATTGTCAATCCCCATACACAGCAAGTACTATTTCGTGGCCCTATTAACGACCAGGTCGGTTATGAAACTCAGCGGGTAAGTGCCAGCGAGCACTACCTGAAAGACGCCCTTGATACAATCATGATCGGGGGTACGGTGGACATGGATGATATACCGGATTCCAAGGGCTGTCTGGTGGCGTTCTTCGATAACTAAATAAGTACAAATATAAAGGGAACGCAAGGCGTCCCTTTATGTGTAGGGCCACGCTAACTGCTATTGCGTCGATATATAATAAAAAGTATTAATTAAGCTCTTCAAGGAATTTCCCCATGAGTCGGCTTTTGCGCGTAATAGGTATCATCTCTTCTCTAA
>Ga0066367_1000091_pt1 | contig 14765 bp, 10 predicted proteins | sample Knorr_S7_td_AAIW_FD_77335 | JGI IMG/M metagenome (GOLD analysis project Ga0066367, IMG submission 77335) | Marine microbial communities from Southern Atlantic Ocean transect - Knorr_S7_td_AAIW_ad_750m_LV_A | ecosystem: Environmental > Aquatic > Marine > Oceanic | place: Atlantic Ocean...
ACACCCTTATTCTTGAATGCAGAACCACATGTCACAAGAACAAGTTCGTTTGCATGTGTGCGCAAACGCAGCCCTTGCTTGATCTGATCGGTGGATAACGTTCCAGCATCGAGATAACTTTCGGTCAGCTCATCACTTGCCTCAGCCGCAGCTTCAAGTATCTCTTCATGCAACTCACGCGCCCGTGGCTCGAGCGCCTCGGGAATAGTTGTTCTCTCAAATTTAGTGCCGTTGGTTTCCTCGTCCCAATAGATTGCCTGCATTTCGACCAGATCAATGACACCCTGAAAAACATCCTCAGCACCGATAGGCATTTGTATGGCAACGGTCGTTGCACCGAGCCGCTGCTGAATCTGTCCTACAACCCGTTCAAAGTCAGCACCCGTCCGATCCATCTTGTTGATGAAGGCCAGGCGCGGAACGCCGTAACGATCGGCCTGTCGCCACACCGTCTCAGATTGAGGCTCAACACCACCGACCGCGCAAAACACTGCAACCGCTCCATCGAGAACACGCAGGGACCGCTCGACCTCAATCGTAAAATCGACATGCCCAGGCGTGTCAATGATGTTGATTCTGTGCTCGGGATACTGTTGCTCCATACCCTGCCAAAAACACGTAGTCGCAGCCGAGGTAATCGTTATACCTCTTTCTTGTTCTTGTTCCATCCAATCCATAACGGCATTGCCGTCATGAACCTCACCTAACTTGTGGGAGATACCCGTATAAAAAAGGATGCGCTCGGTCGTGGTCGTCTTACCGGCATCAATATGAGCCATGATACCGATATTGCGGTAGTGCTCGAGAGGGATGGTTCTTGCCACGGTATATCCTGAGTAATGCCTTAAATAGAAAATTTCGGTTGCGCGTCGAGCCTGCTACGTTTGTCAGAAACGATAATGAGAAAACGCCTTATTTGCCTCTGCCATTCGATGAACTTCATCTTTCTTGCGCGCCGCAGCGCCTCGGTTGTCAGCCGCGTCCATTAACTCACCCGCCAAACGTTGCGTCATCGATTTTTCACCACGCTTTCGCGCGGATTCAACTAACCAACGCATAGCAAGAGCGTTACGACGACTCGGTCGCACTTCAACTGGCACCTGGTAGGTGGCCCCACCAACACGTCGACTTTTAACCTCGACGACCGGCCGAATATTTTCCAGCGCTTGGTAGAAAATATCGAGCGGCTTCTCTGCTCCTCGGTCCTGGATGATGTCGAGCGCACCATAAATAATACCCTCGGCAATTGACTTCTTACCATCGAGCATAATCACATTAATAAACTTAGCGACTGTCTGATCCTTAAACTTCGGATCCGGCAACATCACTCGTTTAGGTACTTCTCTACGCCTTGGCATCCCTATTTATTCCTAATCAGTTCTCGTTTTCGATGAGTTCATGATCTGCGTTCATTAAGGAACATATGCCCCAAAAACGCCCACGCCAAGTGATCTCTTCCAACCACCATCATCCGTTAAAGCCGTTGGCATAACCCCAACCAACGCCTGGTTCATCCAATCCTGGCGTAACCGCTATTTGCCGCTAGCAACGTCTGGTTACCGTCGCGGCTTATTTTCACTCAATCCTAAACTTGAGCACTTTATTTACCCGATCGAAAACTACTCGACCAGGCCCATTTAATACTTGTCTAAACGAACCGGGACCCGTGGTGTACCCGTGCCGCCTTCATGCTTTAGGTCGCTTAGCACCATACTTCGAACGCCCCTGTCGACGATCACCAACGCCAGACGTATCCAATGTGCCGCGCACCGTGTGGTACCGAACGCCGGGCAGATCCTTGACTCGCCCACCTCGAATCAGCACCACTGAGTGTTCCTGCAGATTGTGGCCCTCACCACCGATATAACTCGTCACCTCGTAACCGTTGGTTAATCGCACCCGAGCCACCTTGCGCAATGCTGAATTCGGCTTCTTGGGTGTGGTCGTATACACGCGCGTACACACGCCCCGCTTCTGGGGCGACGCGGCCAGTGCCGGCACATGCGACTTCTTCCGGTGCCGGGACCGTGGTTTTCTGACCAACTGATTAATAGTAGGCATAAGCCTATCCCAGGGTCTCCATCAGGAACCCCGAAGAACCTTGCAAAAGGGCCGCGATTCTAGGCCGGGCCCCGAAGAAATGTCAAGTTTCATCACGATTTACGGCCTATAAGCAGCGTTCGACTCCAACTGGACTCGCCATCACTGATTCACCGCCTCTCCAATGTCTAAATGCCCCACATCGGTTGTCTCACCTGGCTCAGCGCCAAAAATCATTTCCTCGCGCTCATTGTCTTCCGCCACCACTTCTGCCCGTCGCCGCCGACGTTCCTCATGGAATGCTAATCCGGTCCCAGCAGGGATGAGGCGACCAACAATGACATTCTCTTTGAGACCACGCAGGTGATCGGTCTTCCCTTGCATCGATGCGTCGGTCAGAACACGGGTAGTTTCCTGAAAAGAAGCCGCGGAAATAAACGACTCTGTGCTGAGTGAGCCTTTGGTAATACCCAACAGTATAGGCACGAAAACAGCAGGCTTCTTTCCATCTGCCACGAATGCGTCATTCTCTTTGAGCATAGTGGAACGCTCAACCATGTCATCTTTCAGGTATCGGGTATCGCCAGGCTTTGTGACACGCACCTTTCTCAACATCTGACGGACGATCACCTCGATATGCTTGTCATTGATCTTAACGCCCTGCAATCGATAAACCTCCTGCACTTCGTTAACAATAAATGTCGTCAATGGCTCCACGCCGAGCAACTCCAGAATATCTGCAGCGGCTCGAGGTCCTTCAACGATCTCATCCCCTCGCTCTATGTGTTCTCCTTCAAAAACACTAATTGGGCGAGTCTTCGCAATCTGCATCTCATGTTCTCGATTCTTGTCATCCGTGATGACAAGTCGAACTTTGGTTTTCACTTCCTTACCAAAAGAGATCAGACCGCTATGCGTTGATAAAATGGCAGGTTCCTTTGCCCTTCGGGCCTCAAAGAGTTCCGCGACTCGAGGCAAACCACCGGTTATATCCCGCGTTTTTGAACCTTCTTGTGGAATCCTCGCCAACACGGCGCCTGCGTCTACCGCCTGTCCATCAACCGCCGTAATGGTTGCACCGGGAGGCATCTGGTAACGGGCTTCGCGTTCACTTCCGGGAATTTTTTTCGCTACGCCACTAGCATCAACAACCTCGATGGCAGGACGCATTTCCTGTGCGGTACCCCGCCTCTGTTTGGGGTCAAGCACCACATGTGTCGTGGAACCGGTCAGCTCATCCACCTGACGGGTCACTGTGACGCCATCATCCATATTCTTGAAACTGACCTTGCCCGGTACCACAGTGATGATGGGATGCGTATGCGGATCCCAGCTGGCAACCAACTGACCGGCAGCCACTGCATCACCGTCGTTAACCGTTAACTCGGCGCCGAAAGGCAACTTATATCGCTCACGATCAACACCATAAGCATCCTGAACAACCAACTCAGCGGATCGCGATATCACAATATTCCTGCCATCAGCGCGTCTGACAACCCGAAAGCGACCATAACGGGCAGTCCCCTCGCTCCTGACCGTGACCTTGCTGGCCGTAGCCGCTCGAGACGCGGCACCCCCAATATGAAAAGTACGCATAGTCAACTGGGTACCGGGTTCACCGATACTCTGTGCCGCCATGACCCCCACCGCCTCGCCCCGATTGACTAGATGTCCCCGGGCCAAATCACGTCCATAACATGTAGCGCAGATACCATAACGGGTCTCACACGTAACCGGCGAGCGCACCCTGATTTGATTGATATTGTGTTCTTCTACCAACTGTATGGCAGCCTCATCAATCATCTCACCCGGCTTCAGAAGGACTTGCCCCTGTGGACTCGCCACTTTTTCGCTAACCACTCGCCCAAGAATTCGATCCGTTAATGGAACCATGACCTCTCCACCCTGAACAACAGCGTCGAGAAGAATGCCCTGCTTTGTTCCACAATCATCGTCATTCACAACCAAGTCCTGACAGACGTCGACCAGTCGACGGGTGAGATAGCCTGAGTTGGCTGTTTTCAGCGCAGTGTCCGCCAGGCCCTTACGGGCGCCATGGGTAGAAATAAAGTACTGAAGAACATTCAATCCTTCGCGGAAATTAGCGGTGATTGGAGTTTCAATGATTGAGGCATCAGGTTTAGCCATCAGACCGCGCATGCCGGCCAGTTGTCGAATCTGCGCTGGACTGCCTCGCGCACCAGAGTCAGCCATCATGTAGATTGAATTGAAAGATTCGTGAACTACTTCATTGCCATCAACGTCAACTACCACCTCGTGCTGAATTCCCTTCATCATCTCATCTGCTACCACCTCACTGGCGTGAGTCCAGATGTCCACAACCTTGTTATACCGCTCACCATCAGTCAGAAGGCCTGAGCTGTACTGTTCCTGTATGCTTTTTACCTCCTGCTCTGCTGTTGCGAGACGTTCTGGCTTGGTGTCCGGCACGATCATGTCATCGACACCGATGGATACACCACTTTTCGCTGCCATGGAGAATCCTACGTACATCAACTGATCACAGAAAACGACCGTCTCCTTCAAACCGATCCGCCGATAGCATTCATCGATAACCATCGAGATGGCACGCTTGCGCAAGGTCTTATTGACCAGATCAAAGGGCAACCCATCGGGAAGAATCTCCATTAGCAACGCACGCCCAACCGTTGTATCACGAAGAGTGATCATCTCGGTCAAACTACCATTTTCGCCGAGTCGTTGTTCGGCAATACGGACTTTAACTTTGGCATGGAGCGACACCTGTCCCGTGTCATAAGCTCGGCGCGTCTCCGCGACGTCAGCAAACACACTACCCTCACCACGGTCATTTAGCCGCTCACGCGTCATGTAGTAAAGACCCAGAACAATATCCTGCGAGGGACCAATGATCGGTTCCCCATTGGCCGGATGGAGCACATTGTTGGAGGACATCATTAACGATCGCGCCTCCAGCTGTGATTCGATCGACAGGGGGATATGCACCGCCATCTGATCGCCATCAAAATCTGCATTGTAGGCAGTACACACCAACGGATGCAGTTGGATTGCCTTGCCTTCAACCAGCACCGGTTCAAAGGCTTGAATACCAAGCCGGTGAAGCGTTGGTGCGCGGTTCAGCAATACAGGATGCTCCCGTATCACTTCTTCGAGAATGTCCCAGACCTCAAGCTCTTCGTTGTCTACCATCTTTTTTGACTGCTTTATGGTCGTCGATAGGCCACGAAGCTCCAACCGGGAGAAAATGAAGGGCTTAAATAACTCTAATGCCATTTTCTTAGGCAACCCACATTGATGTAACTTCAGCGTTGGGCCAACCACAATGACAGACCGTCCCGAGTAATCTACCCGTTTGCCCAGCAGGTTTTGACGAAAACGACCCTGCTTGCCTTTAATCATGTCGGCTAGAGACTTCAATTGACGCTTGTTGGAACCGGTGACCGGCTTTCCCCGCCGCCCGTTGTCGAGTAATGAATCAACCGACTCCTGCAGCATGCGTTTCTCATTTCGCACGATGATAACCGGCGCATTCAAATCAAGCAGTCGACGCAATCGGTTATTTCGATTAATCACTCGACGATACAAGTCGTTCAAATCCGACGTTGCGAAACGTCCACCGTCAAGCGGCACCAAGGGCCTCAGATCGGGCGGCAAAACCGGCAACACCTCCATTACCATCCACTCAGGTTTGTTACCTGAATTGATAAACCCTTCAACAACCTTCAATCGTTTGGTCAGTTTCTTGAACTTGGTTTCCGATTTAGTCTCACTCAATTCGGCGCGAAGCGTGTCGCGTTCCGCCTTGAGATCTAACGATTTCAGTAGACTTCGAATAGCCTCGGCGCCCATAGCTGCCTCAAGCCCCGACTCAAGAACTATGCGCTCGTGATACTCGTCCTCACTCAACAATGCACCCTGATTCAGTTTTTTATCCTGCAGGTATTGCGTGATAATTTCATCCTCTGCTGCACGGACATCGAACTCATTTTCTTCAGAAACGCCTTTCGATTTGGACTTAAGTTCGGTCACTTCCTTCTTTAAAAGGTTAACGGTCTTTTTAAGAAGGGCCACTGCACCCTCGTACCATTCGTCTTCGCCGAACTGTTCGCTTTTCAGTGATTCAAGGAGATTTTGAATATCCTTTGCACTAACACCAGCCTTAATCAATCGCTTGAGTAACGCGGTTGTGTCAAAGCTGGCCTTCCACTCATGATCTTCCCTGATGGTCGGCAATAACCACATATCGTCAGATTTGTTAACGACCATATACGCTTCGAAATACAACACTCGTTCGATTTCCCGCACGGTTTTATCAAGCAATACACCCAACCGAGACGGTAGCGACTTCAGAAACCAGATATGGGCGCACGGACTGGCCAGTTCGATATGACCCATGCGCTCGCGCCGCACCTTCGACAAAGTGACTTCCACCCCGCACTTCTCGCAGATGACTCCGCGATGTTTGAGTCTCTTATACTTACCGCACAAACACTCGTAGTCACTCATGGGCCCAAACAACTTCGCACAAAACAGGCCATCGCGCTCTGGCCTAAACGTCCGGTAATTGATGGTCTCGGGCTTCTTTACCTCACCGAAAGACCATGACCGAATCTTGTCAGGCGAAGCAATACCGATGCGTATGTTGTCAAAGTCATGACTCGTATCAGGCTTGTTGATCAAACTAAAGAGATCTTTCATTGGAATTCCTCAAACTTATTCCGGGCTTTATTGGGTGGTCGGTGCTGCGTTATTCGCAGCACTAACGTTCTTCCCTCTTTTCAATATTGAGGGCAAGCGCCCTGATTTCTTTTACCAACACATTAAACGACTCCGGCACGGCCGCTTCCATTCGGTGATCCCCCTTGACCAGGTTGTCATACATCTTGGTCCGTCCCGACACATCGTCGGACTTAACCGTTAGCATTTCCTGCAGGGTATAAGCCGCACCGTAAGCCTCCAATGCCCAGACTTCCATTTCACCGAACCGCTGACCTCCGAACTGGGCTTTGCCGCCTAATGGTTGCTGCGTGATCAGACTGTATGGACCGGTCGAGCGTGCATGCATCTTGTCGTCGACCAAGTGATTCAGTTTGAGCACATACATATACCCCACAGTCACCGCCCGATCGAATTGCTCCCCGGTTCTGCCGTCATAGAGCACGGCCTGGCCGCTTTCCGGAAGCCCGGCCAACTTCAACATGCTCTTGATCTCGCTTTCTGATGCACCGTCAAACACCGGTGTCGCCATGGGTACACCACCGCGGAGATTGGTGGCCAATTCCATCACTTCATCATTTGTTAAAGATGCAATGCCATTAGGTCGACCATCACCGTTATAGACCTTGCTCAGTTGAGTTTTGATATCACTGACCGGCGATTGTTGATCGAGTAAGGCGCCTATCTGCTTGCCCAATTCGTGTGATGCCCAACCCAGATGCACCTCCAGCACTTGCCCTACATTCATTCGCGATGGCACACCCAACGGGTTCAACACAATATCAATAGTCGTACCATCATCCATATACGGCATGTCTTCGACCGGTACGATCTTTGAAATCACACCCTTGTTTCCATGACGTCCAGCAACCTTGTCACCAGGCTGGAGTCGCCGCTTGACAGCGACGAACACTTTTACCTGCTTGAGTACACCCGGCTGCATTTCATCACCCGCCTCGAGTTTCGCACGCTTCTGGTCGTAGAGATCCTTGAAGTGTTTGTCCTGACGAGACAGACGGTCACGAATACGTTCAAGACCGCGATTTACCTCCTCATCACGAACTCGAATTTCGAACCACTTCTCGCGAGGCAAATCCTTCAGGTACGTCCGAGTGAGTTTGGCATCTGACTCAAGACCTGCCGGACCACCTTCGGCGATCTTCCCAATCAGTAACTGTTCAATACGGTCGTAAGCATCGTCCTCAACGATACGGAACTGATCATTCAGGTCTTTCTTGATCTGCCTAAGTTCGTAATCCTCGATATCCAACGCCCGCTTATCTTTCTCAATACCATCACGGGTAAACACCTGCACATCGATAACAGTCCCTGACATGCCAGAGGGCATTCTAAGAGACGTGTCCTTCACATCAGACGCCTTCTCACCGAATATGGCACGCAGCAACTTCTCTTCCGGGGTTAACTGTGTCTCGCCTTTTGGCGTGACCTTGCCGACTAGAATATCGTTAGGCTCGACCTCAGCTCCGATATAAATGATGCCGGCTTCGTCCAGTTTTCCAAGAGCGTAGTCACCCACATTCGGTATATCGCCCGTAATATCTTCTGACCCAAGTTTCGTATCGCGAGCCACACATAGCAGTTCTTCAATGTGTATCGACGTGTAAACATCGTCCTGAACCAACCGTTCGGAGATCAGAATCGAGTCCTCAAAGTTGTAGCCATTCCACGGCATAAAAGCGACGAGCACGTTTCGACCCAAAGCCAACTCCCCAAGATCAGTCGAAGGACCGTCGGCCAACACATCACCCGCATTGATACGGTCACCGACCTTGACCAGGGGACGCTGATTGATAGTGGTATTCTGGTTAGACCGTGTGTATTTGACCAAGCTATAGATATCGACGCCAGCATCATCTGTTCCCATCTCTTTGTCATTCACTTTGACGACAATGCGAGAAGCATCGACTGAATTAACCCTACCACCCCGACTGGCGATCACTACAACGCCGGAATCACTGGCTACTTTTCTTTCAAAACCAGTGCCGATCAATGGCTTTTCACTACGCAACGTTGGCACCGCCTGCCGCTGCATATTCGAACCCATGAGCGCGCGGTTAGCGTCATCATGCTCAAGAAACGGAATCAACGCTGCAGCAACAGAAACAATCTGCGACGGGGCAATATCGATGTAATCGATTTTGTCCGGCGTCGATAGAGTGAATTCATTTTGATATCGACAAGAAACAAGTGCACCCGACAACACACCGCGCTCACTGAGAGGTGCGTTAGCCTGAGCAATCACATATTTGAATTCGTCAATTGCTGACAGATATTCAATCTCATCCATCACGCGCCGGTTCACTACTTTACGGTAGGGGGTCTCCAAAAAGCCGTATTCGTTTGTCCTTGCATAGACTGCCAGCGAATTGATCAACCCAATATTCGGACCTTCCGGCGTTTCTATCGGACACACGCGACCGTAATGTGTGGGATGTACGTCCCTAACTTCGAAACCAGCCCGCTCTCGTGTCAAACCACCGGGACCCAACGCAGAAACCCGTCGTTTGTGAGTCACCTCGGCCAGAGGGTTCGTCTGATCCATGAACTGCGACAACTGACTCGAGCCAAAAAACTCTTTTATCACTGCAGAGACTGGCTTGGCATTGATCAAATCTTGTGGGGTCAGATTCTCCGACTCTGCGACAGTCAACCGCTCGCGCACAGCCCGCTCAACACGAACTAGACCGACGCGGAACTGGTTTTCGACTAGTTCACCGACTGAGCGAACCCGTCTATTACCAAGATTATCGATGTCGTCAGTCTCACCCCGTCCGTTCTTTAAACTCACGATCACCCGCAAGACATCGATGATGTCTTCCTGCGTGATGTGAGAAGGCCCTTCATCTGAGGGGCGCCCAAGACGCCGATTAAGTTTCATACGCCCGACCATGGACAGGTCGTAACGTTCGGTGTTGAAAAACAAATTCTTGAACAACTGCTCAGCAGAATCCTTAGTTGGTGGCTCACCAGGTCGCATCATTCGATAGATTTCGATCTGCGCCTCGAGTGCGCTGCGAGTGTCATCAGCACGTAAGGTATCCGAAACAAATGGGCCATGATCGATATCATTGGCGTAAATAATCTCGATCTCATCCACGCCCGCAACTCGAAAGTTAGCTAACAATTCGGTTGTCAATTGGTCATTGGCATCTGCCAGCAACTCTCCAGTGTTGGTATCAACTACCGCTTTGGCAAGAACCTTAGATGGGCCCATGCCAGGATTCCGTGCAAGATAGGAATCCGAGACCGGCAACCGCTTGATCCGCGAACTGGTCAGGGCTCGAACATGACGTGCCGTGACCCGCTTGCCAGCTTCCACGATCACCTCACCAGAGGGCGTGGTGATGTCGAACTCAAAATCCTGGCCGCGAAACCGCTCCGGCACAAAATCAATCACTACCCCTTCAGCCACCAGTCGCACTGTTTCAGTATCGAAGAACAACCCCAAAATCTCTTCCGTTGAATAATTCAATGCGCGGAGAATGACCGTCGCCGGCAACTTGCGCCGTCGATCGATGCGTACATACATGAGATCCTTCTGGTCGAACTCAAAATCGAGCCAAGAACCTCGATAGGGGATCACTCTTGCGGAGAACAGCAGCTTTCCCGAAGCGTGTGTCTTTCCCTTATCATGATCAAAGAACACCCCTGGAGACCGATGCAATTGTGAGACGATGACTCGTTGGGTGCCATTGATAATAAAAGTGCCATCCTTGGTCATCAGTGGCACCTCACCCATATACACGTCTTGCTCCTTAACATCGTGGATTACTTTTTCCCCGCCAGCCACCTTCTCGAACACTATCAGTCTCAAAACAGCATGCAGGGGTGCAGAGTAAATTCGACTCTGCCGCTTGCATTCGCGCTCGTCATAAATTGGCTCACCGAGCCGGTAGCTCACAAAATCAAGGGATGCTAATCCGTTGTAACTTTCTATCGGAAACACCGATTTAAAAGCAGCCTGCAACCCTTGATCGATACGCTGTTGGGTAGCGACGTCCTTCTGCAACAGTTTGCGATAAGATGCACGCTGTATATCCAGTAAGTTAGGCACAAGATCACCACCGGCCTGCTTACTGAATGTCTTTCTAATGCGTTTCTTCTCAGTAAAGGAATAAGTCATTCACGTTCCTCGATCATTGTTGGCACTCGCCGATGATGCCGAGTCGCATCAAGCAGCTTTCCCAGGGCAACAAGGAAGCACACCCGCGTTAGTGCAGCTGTGCCTTCCATGAATCTCGGCGCGCCAGTCAGGTGCGCCAACCACCACATCTACTTCACCTCGACTGTGGCACCCGCTTCTTCCAGTTTTTTCTTTGCTTCTTCGGCCTCATCCTTGCTAACCCCTTCGCGCACGGGTGTAGGAGCCGACTCAACCAGATCTTTTGCTTCTTTTAACCCAAGACCAGACATCGCTCGAACCGCCTTAATGACACCCACTTTCTTCTCACCAAAGCTGGCCAGAACTACATCGAACTCAGTCTGCTCTTCGGCAGCACTCTCGGCTGGCTCTCCCCCACCCGCGGGAGCCGCAACTGCGACTGCAGCGGCAGAAACACCAAACTTCTCTTCCATCTCTTTAATCAGTTCAGATAACTCCAGAACTGACATTTCAGCGACTGCATTAAGAATCTCTTCACGTGACATTTGTATCTCTCCAGTATCTGGACTTAAAAGCCCCCAGACGGAATTCGTAACCGTTCATGCTGCCTCTCGGCTATCCCTGACAGCAGTCAGGGCGCGCACAAACTGGGTGGGTATTTCGTTAAGCGTACGGACAAACTTATCGATGGGTGCCCGCATGGTTCCAACCAACATCGCCAGCAATTCTTCACGACCAGGCAATCGGGCCAGAGCCTTGATGGTCTGGTCATTAATTAATGCCCCCTCCATCGCGCCGACCTTGACTTTAAGTACCTCATGATCCTTGCCAAACTCAGTGACAACCTTCGCCAATGCCACCGGATCTTCCGATGTCATCATGATCAGAGGACCGACAAAATGATCGGTAAGACACTCAAATTGAGACCCAGCCACGCTACGGCGAGCAAGCGTGTTCTTCACCACACGCACGGCGACACCGCTCTCCCTTGCCGAGGTCCTGAATGCCGACACTTGAGCAACGGTAAGCCCTCGGTACTCAGCCAGAATGGCAGCCTGGGCCACAGACATAGTCTGCGACACTTCACTGACGACGGTCTTCTTCTGCTCCCGGTTTAATCCCATTTCGCACTAACTCCGTCGGATTGATGTGATGATGACCTGAGCCCCTTTACAAATGAGGCCACGGCCACCGCCTGCGCGGGCCTTCTTATAGCCGGATTAAGCACACGGCAACCATCAGTTGCTGTGTGCACCCGCGGTCTTCGACGAACCAGACACCACACCCACCAGCCAACCCGCTCTGGTGAGCGCACCATCCAAGCTCCTCAAATCTCGACACCTTCTTAACTGGCCACTGAAGCCCGGTCTACCTTGACACCCGGACCCATAGTCGTCGACAGCGTGATGCGCCTGACGTACTGACCTTTGGCCGCCGATGGTTTGGCCCTGTGCAAAGCGCCCATCAGGGCTAACAAATTCTCTTTCAACGCTTCAGGCTCGAAAGATGCCTTACCAATTGGACAATGAATAACGCCCCCTTTATCAAGTCTGAACTGCACCTGCCCCGCTTTCGCGTTGCTAACAGCCTTGCCCACATCCTGCGTCACGGTACCCACTTTGGGATCCGGCATCAATCCGCGCGGTCCCAGTATCTGTCCAAGCTTCCCAACCACGCGCATAGTGGCCGGTGTGGCAATGCAAATGTCGAAATTAATTTCACCGCCCGTGATCTTTTCAGCGAGGTCATCCAAGCCTACCAAGTCGGCCCCTGCCTCACGTGCCACATCTGCATCCCCACCGTCTGCAAAAACGGCTACACGAACGGTCTTTCCCGTCCCTCTGGGTAACACCGTTGAACCGCGCACACTCTGATCGGTTTTCTTTGCGTCAACTCCTAGATTAATCGCAACATCGACGGTCTCGTCAAACCGTGCGGAGGCACTACCTCGAACAAGGCCAATCGCCTCATCGACGTCATAAACCGCCTGACGATCCTTCCCTTCAATCACAGAGCGGTACCTTTTTCCATCCTTACTCATTTCATACCCCCTCTGTTTCGATGCCCATACTGCGCGCACTGCCGGCAATAATCCGAACCGCTTGATCCATGTCATAGGCACTAAGATCAGGCATCTTGGCCTTCGCGATCTCCTCCAACTGACTACGACTCACCTTTCCGACCTTGTCCCGGTTTGGCTCTGCACTGCCCTTTGCTACCGCGGCCGCCTTCTTCAACAACACGGAAGCCGGTGTTGTCTTGCGCACATAAGAAAAACTCTTATCTGTGTAAACGGTGATAATCACTGGCACCGGCAACCCAGCTTCCATCTCCTGAGTATCTGCGTTGAAGGTTTTACAAAATTCCATGATGTTGACACCGTGTTGTCCGAGCGCCGGCCCAACCGGTGGACTTGGCTTTGCTTCACCTGCTGGCACTTGCAACTTGATGTAAGTTTCAATTTTTTTAGCCACGACTCGACCCCCATACAGACCCGCTGATATTAATTTGCCAAGCACACGCTGGTTGGATCCTCATGTCGTACTTCTCCATAGTGCCCATCAGCCTTTTTCCACTTGACTAAAAGCCAGTTCGACTGGAGTCGAACGACCGAAAATAGTGACTGACACTCGCAGCCTTTCTTTGTCGAAATTGACGTCTTCGACCATACCGTTGAAGTCCTGAAACGGTCCATCGACGACACGGACCACCTCTCCGGGGGCATAGGTATACTTCGGGCGAGGGTGTTCAGCACCTTCCTGAACTTGTTGCAGTATCGAACCCACCTCCTCGTCGGAGATCGGCACGGGTTGTGATCCTCCGCCACCGACAAACCCAGTCACACGCGGGATAGAATTAACCAAATGCCACGCCTCATCGCTCATTTGCATCTGAACCAGCACATAACCTGGGAAAAACTTTCGTTCGCTGGTTCGTTTCTGACCATTTTTTAGTTCAATCACAACCTCAGTTGGCACCTCAATTGCGCCAAAGCTTTCCTCCATGCTATTGCGCGAGATGTGATCCTTGAGTGATCGCTGGACCTGCTTCTCAAAGCCGGAAAAAGCCTGAACCACATACCAACGCATTTCGTTTAAATCAGTCACGGCGGTTTATCGACTAGCTCCTAGTATGAGGTCGTAAATAGCCCAAAAAGAAAAAACATCAAGTAACCACAGGTAAAGCCCGACAAGAATTACCATCACAATCACAACCAGTGTTGCCTGTACCGTCTCCTTGCGTGTCGGCCACACAACTTTGCGCACTTCAGCCCTAGCACCCACGGCAAACTGCCAGGCAAGCTGCCCAGGCTCCGACGCCAACGCGACAGCCCCAGCGCCCACCACAGCGACCACCACAATTGCCGCGCGCAAAAGTACTGACGCATCGTTTAACCAGTAAAAGCCCGTAATTCCTGCGATCACAATCAACACAGACAATCCGAGTTTTAACTTATCCGCCACTGACTCTCCCTACATCACATTTCAATTCTGGCAGGCCAGGAGGGAATCGAACCCCCAACCTGCGGTTTTGGAGACCGCCGCTCTGCCAATTGAGCTACTGGCCTGTGGCGTACCGCAATCCTCGATCTGGCACCATCCGCAATTTGATCCTACTTTTTTCTTTGTTCTATTCTTTGGTTTTGCTACTTTCACTCAATGACACTAGCGACGACGCCGGCGCCTACTGTTCGACCACCTTCTCGAATGGCAAACCGTAAACCCTCTTCCATCGCAATCGGTGCAATTAACTTCGCCTTAATATTTACGTTGTCACCGGGCATCACCATCTCCACTCCCTCTGCTAACTCACACTGACCGGTCACATCGGTCGTGCGAAAATAGAACTGGGGACGATAACCTTGGAAAAACGGCGTATGACGACC